>Ga0315912_10000593_pt1 | contig 61147 bp, 50 predicted proteins | sample VfabasoilMG_FD_204469 | JGI IMG/M metagenome (GOLD analysis project Ga0315912, IMG submission 204469) | Garden soil microbial communities collected in Santa Monica, California, United States - V. faba soil | ecosystem: Environmental > Terrestrial > Soil > Garden | place: USA: California...
GCTCGGCTGCGTCGACAGCGGCGTAGCCGACTACTGCGCCGAGTGCACCGCGGGTGACACGCAGTGCGCCTCCGGCGGCGTCCAGACCTGCGGCTCGAACCGACTCTGGGGCTCCACCAGCTCGTGCTCCCTCGGCTGCGTGAACAGCGGCACCAGCGACTACTGCGCCGAATGCGACGTTGGCGACAGCCAGTGCGTCTCCGGCGGCATCCAGTCCTGCGGCTCGAACCAGCTCTGGGGCTCCACCAGTTCGTGCTCCCTCGGCTGTGTGAACAGCGGCACCAGCGACTATTGCGCCGAGTGCGACGTTGGCGACAGCCAGTGCGTCTCCGGCGGCATCCAGTCCTGCGGCTCGAACCAGCTCTGGGGCTCCACCAGTTCGTGCTCCCTCGGCTGTGTGAACAGCGGCACCAGCGATTATTGCGCCGAGTGCGACGTTGGCGACAGCCAGTGCGTCTCCGGCGGCATCCAGTCCTGCGGTTCGAACCAGCTCTGGGGCTCCACCACCTCGTGCCCGCTGGTCTGTCGCGACAGTGGAACCAACGACTATTGCACCGAATGCGCGAGCGGCGACGCCCGCTGCACCGGCGACGATCTCGAAACCTGCAACAGCAGTACTCTCCTTTGGAATGCGCCGAGCACGTGCTCCATCGCCTGCGTCGGCAGCGGCAACAACGGCTACTGCGCCGAGTGCACGCCCGGCGACGCCGTGTGCCAGGGTGATGACCTCGTCACCTGCGAGCAGAATTCGCTCTGGGGAACCCCGGCAACGTGCCCGTTCGGCTGCCTGGACGAGACGCCCGACCGCTGCGCGGAATGCATTCTCGACACCGATTGCGTGAGCGGCACCTGCAGCGCAGGCACATGCATCTAGCGTCGCGGGTGGTCCGAACGAGCGAAATCGCGGCAGCCTTCGGCGTCCGCGTCGCACTGTTCATGGCGCCGCTCGTCGTCGTTTCCGCCTGTCAGGCCGTGCTCGGCGATTTCGAAGTCACCCCGGAGTTCGAGTCGACGGCACTCGGCGTGGCCTGCCTGCCGAACACTTTTCGCTGCGACGGCAGGGATCTGCTCGTCTGCGACGACAGGCGCACCGGGTTCGAGCTCTACATGAGCTGCGACAGCGAGGACGAATGCGATCCGACGGCGGGGGCCTGCCGGCCCTGCATGCCGGACGAATGGGCGTGCAACGGGAAGACCCTCGCACGGTGTTCGGTCGACTCCCGCTGGGAGCCGATGACCGATTGCGACAACCCCGAACTCTGCGTGATTAGCGACCAGCGGGACAGCGGGGGCTGCGCGAGCCCCGTTTGTACGCCGGCCGGGTCCTTCGCCTGCGAGGGCACGCATCTGCTCCGCTGCAGTGACGCACAGCATGAGCTCACGCAGGTCGAAGATTGCAAGGATGTGGCGCTCTGCGATGCCGCAGCGGCCGCCGCCGACACTGGCCCGCCCCACTGTTCGGCTGCGCCGTGCGGCGACGCGTGCCCACCACCGACCTGCGACGAGCCGGGGGCCGTTCGCTGCGCGCCCACCGGCATCCCGGCCATCCAGGTTTGCGGTACCGACCTGGCGTGGACGATTCGCGAGGTCTGCGGTCACCGGGCCTTGTGCAGCGCCGAGCACGGACGCTGTCTACCGCCGGCCTGCGCCCCCAGTGAACGGCGCTGTCTCGGGCAGGTGCGCCAGGAGTGCGCCGCCGATCGCACCCGCTTCGAGGACCTCGAGACGTGCGCGGCCGGTACCGTGTGCGAGCCGGACGGCTGCACTCCGACGCCCTGTACCGACGGAACGGCGCGCTGCAACGGCGTGTCGTTCGAGCAGTGCATCGGTGGCGCGTTTCGCCCCGCGGATCGCTGCGCAACAGCCGTCCTTTGCAACCCGGCCACTGGCTGCGACGATCCGGTCTGCGGCGGCGTCTTACCGGAGAAGCAGTTCGTGTGCGACGATGAGTCCACGCTCCGTCGCTGCCGCCCTGGGCGGGACAACTACGACACGTTCACGTGTGGCACCGGCGAAGTCTGCGATGCCGTGACCGGCTTGTGTCAGATGCCGTATCAGATGCCGTAGTCGCGACGCGTGGGCTTGGCGGGCGCCTTCGGGGTCGGGGTGCGCTTGGACGGTGACGAGCGCAGCTTCTCGCTCGCCGGCGACGATGAGGCGGCTGACGCCGACGCCGACGGAGGCGGGGGTGCGGGAGTCACGGAGGGCAGCGCCGTTTCCGCCGGGGTGACGACGGGCGGCGGCGGCTCGACGAGGGCAGGGCTGGGCGCCGGAGCCGGCGGTGGAGCAGCCGGGATCGGCACGCTGTCGTCGCTGCGACCCGAGACCAGCACGGTGAGCGCCACGCCCGCAGCAAGGCCGGCGAGGACGGCAACGCTCACGAGCGCCCGACGCCGCGCTGACTGGAGGCGGCGAATGAGGCGGCGCCCGGGGCGATCCGCGAACGGGAGATCCGACGAATCGGCATCTTCTTCGGGGGAATGGTGGGTGTGCGACAGCGGAGCGTCAGTGCTGCGCTCGGTGTCGGAAGTACTCACGAGCTTGCGCCGCATGCCGGGCAGCGGCGTGATGAGGCGCTCGATTTCCACCAGGCTCGTGCGCGCCGGGATGGTGCTCGGCACCATCACCGTCTGTCCTATGCCGAGCGCTTGACCAAGCGCGTCCGCGAGCTCCTTGGCGGACGTGAAGCGCTCTTCGCGATCGCGCGCTGCGGCGCGGTCCCACCAGTCGTCCACGGCCGCGGGCAGCGAGGGCTCGCGCGACGTCGGTCGCGGAAGCTCCTCGTACAAGATGAGCCCCATCAGCTCGCCTAGCGCCTCGCTCTCGAACGGGGGCTTGCCCGTCAGGCACTGAAACGCGATGACGCCGAGCGACCAGAGATCCGAACGATGGTCGATGCCTTTGCCGCGAGCCTGCTCGGGGCTCATGTAGTACGGCGTTCCGAGCAAGGACCCGGTCTTCGTCGCTTTATCCGTCAGCGAGTAGGCATCGTGCTTGGCGATGCCGAAATCCAGCACTATTGCAATCTCTCCGTCGTCGCCCTGCACCAGGAAGACGTTCTCGGGCTTGAGATCGCGGTGGACGATGCCGTAGGCGTGGGCGCGCGCCAGGGCCCGCGCGACGTGCGCAATGATTCTATAAGTCTCGGCCAGTGGCAGGCGTCCGAGGCGATCGAGGCGGGTCGAAAGGTCCTCGCCGTCGAGGTACTCCATGGCGATGAACGGCGTGCCCTCGAACTCGCCGTGTTCGAACACGTCCACCACGTGAGCGCCGCGGAGCTGCGCTGAGACCTTCGCCTCACGCTCGAACCGAACCCGTACCTCTTCGCTTTTCGCCTTGTCGTCGTCGATGAGCTTCAGGGCGCAGGGCGAGTCGAGGTGCAGGTCGTGCGCAAGCCACACCTTTCCCATTCCGCCAACCCCGAGCTCACGCACGAGTTGGTAACGCGCTGCGACAACGGCTCCCTCGACTCTTTGGATCACTTCATCGGACCCGTTCCCCCGCCCCCGGAACGAAGCACCATTATTTCAATGCATACCAACGGATGAACAGGTGCGTTCATGTAAGGCACCCAGCGTTTCTTACCTACCCCACCGCACCCCCCCTTCGCAAGGCCGGAATCCGTGCGTTCGGGTCGCATGTTCATGCGAGGGGACAGGCGCTTGTTCCACTTTCCAGCCAGCCGGGTCAGGATGCCGAGGTCCATGGCTGCGTCTGGCGCGCTCCTCGTCGCTCACGGCTCGATCGCGGATCTGGATGAAATCCCTGCGTTTCTCCAGCGGATCCGCCACGGGCGCGCGCCATCGCCCGAACTCGTCGCAGAGACCCGGCGGCGCTACGCGCTGATCGGTACCTCGCCACTCCTCACGGCCACCACCGACCAGGCGGCACGCCTCGAAAAACGGCTCGAAATGCCCGTGCTCGTCGGCATGCGGCTCTCCCCTCCAACCCTCGAGGGTGCGCTCGAAAAGGCTGAAAGCCTCGGCTTGAGGCGGGTCGTGCTGGTTCCGCTCGCACCGTTCAGCGTTCACGTCTACCTGGCCCACGCCGAGGGCGTCCGGGCCGAGCGAAAAAACCGCGGGGGAGACCCGCCGGAGCTCCTCGCCGTCGGCGCGTGGGGGAACCACCCGCACGTGACTCGGGCTCACGCCGAGCTCATCCGTCCGTATCTCGACCCGGCCACCGAGCTCGTCCTCACGGCGCACAGTCTGCCGCTCTCCGTGATCCGTGGCGGCGACGCGTACCAGACGGAAGTCGAGAAGTCCGCGCGCTCGATCGGGGATGCTCTCGCGAGGCCGTACACGCTCGCTTACCAGAGTCAGGGCGCCGACGGCGGGGAATGGCTCGGCCCCTCGCTGCTCGGGACACTCGACGAACTCCGGGCGCGAGGCGTGAAGCGGGTGGCGGTCGCGCCCTTCGGGTTTCTCGCCGAGCACGTCGAGACACTGTACGACCTCGACATCGAGGCGCGCGCTCGCGCCGAAGCACTCGGGCTCGACTTCGTTCGCGTGCCGGCGCTCGGCAGCGCCGAGGGCCTGATCGACGCGCTCGAGGACCTGGTGCGACGAGCTCTCACGTGACCGCCCAACTACTCCTCCGGATCAGGGCACGGCTGTTGTTTGCTGCCGTTGTCGCGTTCGCCTTCGTGGGCTGCCCGTGCATGCGTGAACCGGTGAACGCGAGCCCGAGCCTTCGGTGGTGGCTATTTTCGAATTTCGGTGCGAACCGACTGTGCCCGGAAATGCTCCAGCGTTCCGCGCCCCTGCGCATCGCACCGAACCCGAACGTGGTGGGACGGCTGTTTCCCGAGCAGTGCCAGGCGACCGTCAACGACACGAGCCAAACGATCACGCTCGCTTTCTCCGGTGCGGGCCTGGTCTGGACGCCGGTTGCCGGCCGCGTCGCGTTCAACGTCGCGGCCAGCGTCGAATACAAGATGGACTTTTTCATGGCCGAAGACGCGGTGTACATCTGGGCACGCCCCGCCCGCGTCGTCACCGAGCCTGCGTTCCAGGTGACCTCCGTCGAGGCGCGCCTGCTCGATGCCGCCGCGCAGGGGCCGCTCGGGTACATCGCCAACGGGCTCGGCGGGCAGATCGTCTCCGGGCAACTCGCCAGTGGGTTCACCGTCGTGCACGAAGAGGACGGCGATTCCTTCGCGCTCGGTCAGCTGTCGCCTCCAGCGCGACCGCCGCGCGCTTTTGCGGGCGCGAGCGGGCGGCGCATGCTCGCGAGCGAGGTCGCCGACGTTCACCAGGATCAGATCGACTTCCTCGGTCCGTTCGTGGTCGAACAGGCGGAGCAGGCGCTCTACGTCCAGTTCAGCGTGACCGGACCGGGGGTCGATCTGCTGCTGATCCCCCGCGGAACCGGCGACCTCTGGCGCCGCGGCCTGGCGCTCGGCACACCGCTCGGGCCGCCGCCGCAGCCGCCGATCTTCACCCTCGCCGTGGTTCCCGGGCAGGCGTTGGTGCAGCGCGTCCCGCTGCCCGCCGGACACTACTACTTCGTGGTCGACCACAGTGCTCGCATGGGGAGCACGAACCCGCCGTTCAGCCCGTTCGGAGTGATTGGCGGCAACCTTGCCGCCGTCGCCTACGCCGTCGAACTCGGCGAAGCGGACGAGTAGACGTGGCTCAGTCGAAACGCACGATGCTGACGGCCGGCGTCGGCAGCAGGCGCTCGCGGCCGTTGAGCGACGACAGCTCGATGACGAAGGCGTAGGCGAGGACGAACGCGCCCTGGCGGTGGACGAGCTCGCCGGCGGCGGCCGCCGTCCCGCCGGTCGCGAGCAAGTCGTCGACCACGACGACGGAGGCGCCCTCGCGCAGGGAATCGCGGTGCATCTCGAGCTCCGCCTCGCCGTACTCGAGCGAGTACGACACCTTTTCGGTGCGGTAGGGGAGTTTCCCGGGCTTTCGCACCGGGACGAAACTCGCGTTCAGGCGCGCGGCGAGCGCCCCGCCGAAGATGAAGCCACGCGATTCGACACCCACGACCGCGTCGACGCGCTCGCCCACGAAACGGTGCGCGATGGCGTCGAGCACGATGTGAAACGCCTTCGGATCGGCGAGCAGCGGCGTGATGTCGCGAAAGAGGATGCCCGGCTGCGGAAAATCCGGAATCTCGCGAATCAGCGCCCGGACGTAGCGCAGCGGTTCGAGGTCGGGCAGGGAGTTCGCGCCGGACAGCCGTGAGCCGCCGACCGCAGTTGGCTTCTTGCTATCGACGCCGCGGGGCGTCGGCAGCGTGCGTGCGGGAACGGGCTTGCTCGGTTTGGCGAACGAACCCTTGCGTGCCGCCATGGCCGGCTTCTAACACGACTCCGCAAAGACTGTCAGAGCCCGCTTCCGAGTCGGATGGCAAGCTCCTCGGCGCGCCGTGCCGCGGTCGAGTCGGTGAGGTCGAGCACGAGCGGCGTCACCCCCACCACGCCCTCGTCGAAGGCATCGGTGTCGGACCCCGAAAGCGCGCTGTGATCGGCGCCCGGGCCGCCGATCCAGAGGTATTCCCGCCCTCGCGGATCGCTCCGAAACTCGACCTCGTCGCGGTAGATGCGGCGCCCGAGCCGGGTCGCACGAAGCGGCCAGTCGCGGCCGCGCGGCACGTTCACGTTGAGGAGCAACGGCCCACCGCCCGACTCGTGGACCGACAGGGCGATCCGCGCCGCAAGCTCGGCGGCGGCCTCCATGTCGGCGTCGGGCGCTGCCGAAACCGCGATCGACGGCACGCCCTTGAGCGCGGCCTCGCGAGCGGCCGCCACGGTGCCGCTGTAGAACACGTCGTCACCCAGATTGACCCCGTGGTTGACGCCGGAGACGACAACGTCCGGGCGGCGAGGGAGCACGCGGGTCGCACCGTAGAGCGCCACGTACACGCAGTCGGCCGGCGTTCCGTCGACGGAGAACGTCCGCTCGTCGTGGCGGTAGAGGCGCAGCGGGCGGTGCAGACTGAGCGCGTGGCTGGCGGCGCTCTGCTCGGTCTCGGGAGCGCAAACCACGACCTCCGCGCTGCGGGCGAGGGCCTCGACGAGCAGCCGGAGGCCGCGCGCACGGTACCCGTCGTCGTTCGAGACCAGGACGAGGGGACGCGAGCCCAGAGGGCGCCCCCCCGGCTCACTCACTTGCCCAGCGCCTCGGCGAGCTGACCGGTCTCGTGAAGGCTGGTCACGATGTCACAGCCACCAACCAGCTTTCCGTTGGCGTAGAGCTGGGGGAACGTGGGCCAGTTCGAATATTCCTTCAAACCCTGGCGGAGATCGGGATCGGTGAGGATGTTCACGTCCCGGAATTCGACGGCCTCGGACTTCAGGATGTCCACGACCTTGGCGGAGAAACCGCACTGGGGGAAGTTCTTCGTGCCCTTCATGAACAGGACGACGGGCGCCTGCCCAACCGTACTTTCAATGCGCTGGCGGAGTGTGTCGTCGATCATGAAACCTTGGCCTGTTCTTTCTGCCACCCCTCGGGGGTGTAGGTGCGGAGGGCGAGAGCGTGGATCGGACCCGCCATGGCGTCGCCCAGGGCGCGATAGACGAGCTGATGCTGTTCGATCAGTGACTTTCCGGCGAACGCCGCCGACACGATGCGCGCCTGGTAGTGATCCTTCGTTCCCGTGAGATCCACGAGTTCGATCTCGGCGCCCGGGAAGCCCGCGTCGAGAAGCGCTCGCACCTTGTCCGGATCCAGCATGAGTCATGCCTTATTGACGCTTCGAACGCAGCTTGTCAACGCGTCCCCGGCGGGGGACGGAATCGTCTATCATGCCGGTTCTTGACCTCTCCGCCCCCGAAGGTACCGCCGCCCGTCCCCCCACGGCGCCCTCCGCCGCCTCCCGCTGGCGCGCGACCGGCTGCGCCACCCGGGCAGCGTCCGTTGCCCCCGCCGATGAGCGCCGGGCAAAAGGAAGCGCTCACTTTGCAGGCGTTCGGCCTGCTTCAGGAACAAGTGCAGGCCCGCGTCGTCCACTACAAGGGCGAGCTCGAAACGAACGCCGAACTCGATGCGATCACGGCACAGGTCGTCCTCCAGCTGAAGGAGATGCAAGAAGCCGCCGCGGCCCAGCTCGGCGGCAAGCACAGCCCCGACGAGATGGAAGCGGCTCAGGTGAAGGCGCTGACCGCCCTGCTCAGCAAGGTTTTCTCCTGCGACTCGCAATTCACCTCGCGCATGCTGAAGCCGCTCGGCCGCCGCGTCGCCAAGCTGTTCTTCGAAAGCGAGCTCCACGAAAAGACCAAGGGCGATCGAGAGAAGCAGATCTTCCACGCCGAGCAGGGCGTCTACTACCTGCTTGGTCGCTACAAGAACCGCCTGCGTGCCGAGCTCGAGGCCTTCGAGTTCGCGAACGCCGAAGTGAAGCAGGCGAGCCTGGACCTTTTGGCCAAACTCGAGCGCGACCTGCAGGTCGGGTTCTTGTCCCGGCGCTCGCCGGAGCTCAATCAGGTGATGAGCGTCTACGCGGCGGTCGTCTCCGATTTCTTGCGCGACTACCTGCCCCCGCGCCTCGAACCGATGGCCAAGAACACCATCCGCGCGGCGCGCACCGCGCGGCGCCCGAACAGCGTCGGCTACAAGGTCCTGGCTGACGCGTTCCCGGAGTTTCGCCTCGAGTGGGAGCGCGTCTTCATGGAGCAGATGGTGAACTGCTGCAGCGACGACCTCACGACCCGCTTGACTCAATCCGGGAGCGAGTACCGGGACGAGACGATACGCTTCTTCTCCGATCCGCACGTGTACAGCGACAGCGCCGGCGTCGTCTGTCACGAGCTCTACGATTTCCTCTGCCTCGAAGGCTTCCTCGATCTACCGGTGAACTTCCGCGTCGAAGAAGCCGACGAGTAAGCGGTCGGCGAACAAGCGGTTTGCGGGGCGGGGGCCCCGCAAATACACACGACGGAACCCCCCCCAAGACCCCCCTTGGTTGATGGGGGGATAGATCGCGGGTAGATTCATGGGATGCGCTTTGACAAGCTTGCTTCGGGGTTGACGCTCGGAATGGGGCTCGGGCTGGCGATACTCGCCAGCTGCAGCTCTGGCTCGTCGAGGACCGCCGAGTTCAACCGAGGCGGCACCGGGGCCAACGGCGGGAGCGGCGGCGGCAAGGGTGGCTCCGCGGGCGCGTCCGCCGCGACCGGCGGTACCAGCGGGGACGCGGGTGAAAACGGCAGCGGCGCGGCGGCGGGGGACCCCGGTAGCGGCGGCACCGGCGGATCGAGCGGCGACACGAGCACGGGCGGGAGCGCGGGCGTGCCCACGGGCGCCGGCGTGGGTGACGATTGCTCGGCCACGCGCTGTCGCCAGGGTCTTTCGTGCATCGACGCCGAATGCGTTCCGAACGGCGACGGACAGCCGGGCGAACCCTGCGTGATTCAGCCGGAGTGCGCGACCGGCCTCCAGTGCACGGGCAGCACTTGCGCACCCGAGGGCGAATCGGATGAGGGCGAAGCCTGTGCGTTCGATTCCGATTGCGAGGCCGGACTGAAGTGCATATTCGTCGGACTGAGTGCCCGCTGCGCGCCGCAGGGCGACGGCGACCTCGGTGATTCCTGCACGCTCGGTCAGGACTGCTACACGGGCCTCACGTGCATCAACGGGGCTTGCGCGCCCCAGCCGCCCGGTGTGCCGGTTTGGCCCGGCGTCGAGTGCGACGAGGCGTCCACCGAAGACGTGCGCGCCTACTTCGAAGTGCCAGGCGCCGATGACGCGCTTGAGGACGACTTCTTCCGCCTGCCGTTCCCGAACGACGCCCGTCGCGGCCCGAACGGCCTCGATCTCGACGGCTTCCCGACGCCAGGTACCGGGCTGCTGGGCGTCGATCCGGTCCAGCTCTACGTCGACGCTCTCGAGCAGAACGACGACGCGTGGGGCAACTACGGCACGGTCACGTTCCGGTTCTCCGGGTTGCTCGATGTCCCGAGCCTGCAGACGGAGGGGAGCGTTGCCTGGGTGGACATCACGGCCGGTGCGCCCGAGTACGGCAGCTCGGTCGGGATGAGCTGGTACTACTCGTCGGGACCGAGCCCGTACATTTGCCACAACTGGATCTCGATGCGGCGGCCGCGCGGCTACCCGCTCCTCGCGAACCATACCTACGCTGTCTGGTTCACGACCATCGTGAAGGCCGACGGCGGCGCGACCATCCACCGCCCGCCGAATTTGATCAGCGTGCTCGAGAACAACTCACCGACCGATTCGGCGCTCGTGCCCGTCCACGCCGCGTACGCGCCGTTTCGCGACTACCTGGCCGCGAACTCGATCGACCGCGCGTCGATCCTCAACGCCACCGTCTTCACGGTCGGCCCGACGCTCGCGCCGATGGAGAGTATCGCCGACGCCATCGCCGCGCGCCCGGCGCCCACCGCCAGCGACTGGACCCTGTGCGACACCGGCGTCCAGTCACCGTGCCCCGACGCCACCGGCGCGCGCGCGTGCGGCGCCCCGACGGCGGATTACGACGAGTACCACGCGCTCGTCACGCTGCCGATCTTCCAGGACGGAACCCCGCCGTACCAGACGCCGGCGGACGGCGGCGGCATCGGTGACGTGACCGACCCCGACGAGGCCGAGGTCTGCCTCGCCCTCACGGTGCCGAAAGGCGCGGCGCCGGCCGGCGGCTTCCCCCTCGTCGTCTTCGCTCACGGCACCGGCGGCTCGTTCCGCAGCCACGTGACCGCGAGCACCGCCGGGGCGCTGAGCTCGGGGAACGTGAAGTTCGCAGTCCTCGGCATCGATCAGGTGTCCCACGGCCCGCGGCGCGGCACCTCGACGACCCCGCCGGACGAGCTCTTCTTCAACTTCCTGAACCCAGCCGCCGCGCGCGGCAACCCGCTTCAGGGCGCCGCCGACCAGCTGTCCCTGATGCGCTTCGCCGCCACGATTGACGGGACGAACGGCGCGCCGACGACGATCGACCCGAACCACCTCTATTTCTTCGGCCACTCACAGGGTTCGACTGAAGGCAGCCTGATGTTGCCCTTCGCCGACGGTTACAAGGCGGCCGTGCTCTCCGGCAACGGCGCCAGCCTGATCAACGCCCTGCTCACCAAGTCGAAGCCGGTCAACATCCGAGGCCTCTTGCCCCTAGCGCTGTCGGACACCACGGTGGCCGGCGGGCTCGGCGAGTTCCACCCCGTGCTCTCGCTGCTCCAGCAGTGGATCGACCCGGCGGATCCGCTGAATTTCGCCCGCAGCACCGTGCGTGAGCCGCTGATGAATCACCCGGCGAAGCACCTGTTCCAGACCTACGGCCTCGGCGACAGCTACTCGCCGCCGGACACGCTCTCCATCTACGCCGTCGCCGGGCAGCTCACGCAGGTGGAGCCGGTGTTGACCGACCCCGAGATCGGGACGTTGGTCGCCCCGGCACCGCTTTCGGCGAACGAACTCGTGGGCACCATCACCTCCGGCGTTCGTCAGTACCAGCCCGCGTCGGGCGACGACGGTCACTTCGTCGTGTTCGACGTGCAGCAGGCGAACGACGACATGGTGCGCTTCTTCAGCATGGCGGCGTCCGGCGACATCCCGCAGATCGGCGAGTAACGCTCGCCCCCGGGCGCTACTTTTTCCAGGGAAACGCGCGCACGCGGGCAACGCTTTCGGCGCCAGCCGAAAGCATCACGAGCCGATCGAACCCGAGCGCATTGCCCGCGGACGGGGGCATGCCTTCGCGCAGCGCGGCCAAGAACGGTTTGTCGATCGGGTAGACGCGGCGGCCTTCGCGCCGCCGGCGCGCCCGTTCATGCTCGAAGCGGCGGCGCTGCTCGACCGGATCGGTGAGCTCGCCGTATCCGTTCGATAGCTCGATGCCGCCCGCGTAGAGCTCGAAACGCTCGACGACGGTCGCGTCGGCAGGCTTGGGGCGGGCGAGGGCACCGAGCGCGAGCGGGTAGTCGACCAGGAAAACGGGCCGGTCAATGCGCGCGAGCGCGGGCTCCACGCGCTCCACGAGAAGCTCGAAGAAGCGCGCCTCGTCGGTTGCCGCCAGATCCGCGGCGTCGCTGACCTTGGCCCAGCGCCGGAAGGCGTCCCGCACGCTCACCACGGGGAACGGTGGCCGGCAGGAGAGGGTTCTCCCGCCCGGCAGGACGAGCTCGCTCCGGCGGCGCACGCTTTTCGCCACGCGGGCGACGATTTCCTCGGTATCGCGCCGGACGGCGTCCTCGCCGGCGAACGCGCGGTACCACTCGAGCAGCGTGAATTCCGGCTCGTGGAGCGTTCCGCTCTCGTCCGCGCGGAGCACCCGGGCAAGCTCGAACACTCTCGGCAAGCCACCGACCAACAGCCGCTTCAAGTGAAGCTCCGGTGAGGTGACGAGAAAGCCACCTTCGGCACGGAACGCGTCGACGTGGGCGTCCACGCCCGGCGCTGTCACCCGGATCGGCGTCTCGACTTCGAGAAACCCCTGTTCGCGAAAGTACTCGCGGACGGCGGCGAGCGCTTTGGCTCTGGCGGCGAGCAGCGACGCCGTGCCCGACCAAGCGAAGCGCGACACCTCGCCGTCGCCGCGCGGCGCCGGATGCCGATGCCGCTCGAGCAGGCGCGCTTCCGAGATCGCGCCGCGGGAAAACCTTCCCTCGACGACGACGAGGTCCCCAGGGCTCGCCTCGAGCCCGTCGCCCCGAACCCGCACGCTTTGCAGGGCATCGTGCACCACGAGGTCGCCCGCGGTCGCCTGCGCCACGCGGCCGCCGACGCGGACCCGACCCGGCCGAGCGGCGCCGAGATCGCTGGGAGCGAGCACGCCCGCGGCGCGCCGGGCCATCGGTCAGCGTGCCGCGAAGGCTTCTCGCGCGAAGCCGGTGATTTCCGCGCCCATCCACGGCGCGAGGACGGCGAGCACCAGCGCGACCGCCAGCATCCGCGGGAGGTGCGAGATGGTCGGATCCTGGAGCTGGGTCGCTGCCTGAAACCCCGCGACCACCACGCCGACGAGCGCAGCAACGCCAACCACGGGCAGCGAGAGCGTGATGACGAGCAGGAGCGCCATCTCGGCGAGGGCCGCGAGCTCCGCCATCGACGCCACGGCTAGGCTCCGCCGGCTCCCGCCGGGTCCATGCCACCGTCACCCGTGCCGCCCGTCCCGCCGCTCCCTTGCTGGCACGCGCGTTCGGTCTTGCTCGGCGTGCACCGCGGGTCGTTCGAGACGTTCCCCGGCGGGCAGCAGCGATCGACCACGTGATCAGCGAGCAAGCTGCAGGGCACGCAATAGAGCCCCTCGTCGCAATCGCTGTGCTCGTTCGCGGCAAAGTCGCAGCGCTCACCCTCGGCCTGACGGGAGCAACTGGTCGTGGTGCTGCCGAAGGCGAAAAGGACGAGCAGCGCCGGCAGGGCGAGCCGGGAGAGGGACCGAGGCTTCATGACGCCGAGGCTTCTAACACGGCCCGAGGCACCGCGTCAGCCCGACTTCCCCCGTCGATTCTTGGCGTCCACGGCCTCGGCGAAGAGCCGCACGTAGGAGAAAGCGCTCATCAGCGAGAACACCAGCGAGACGTAGATCAGCGCTCGGCCGACCACGACCAGGTCCACCTCGCCGAGATCGATGGGCCCGAGGGTCAGGTGGTAGGGGTACCCGAGCAGGAGGCACAGAATGCCGACCATCTGCAGCGCCGTCTTGCTCTTGCCGTCGTCGCCTGCCGCGATCACGACGCCCTCGCTGCTCGCGATGCCGCGCAGCCCCGTGACCGAGATCTCGCGGGCGATGAGCAGCACGACGGCCCATTCCGGCATCCGCCCCATCGGCACCATGTAGACGAGGACGGCCATCACGAGCAGCTTGTCCGCGAGCGGATCGAGAAACTTTCCGAGCACGCTCACGACTCCCATGCGGCGGGCGAGCCAGCCGTCGATGAGATCGGTCAGCGCCGCGGCCGAATAGACGAGCGCCGCGATCAGGCAGTCCTCGGGGGTGCCGCGGTCGAGCAGGATCAGCACCACCGGGATGACGAGGATGCGACCCATCGTCAGCATGTTCGGCAGGTTCAGCGCGTCCTCGCGCAAGGACCGGCGTCGCCGGCGTCGCTCGGGGGCGCTCGGGCGGGAGCGCGGGGCGGCGGGTTGGGCCTCGGGACCGGCCGGGGTGCTCATGCGTCGTCGAGCAACACGGCTCCCTCACCGGTGAAGGACACGAAGCCGTGCCCGTGGGTGGGTGATTGCTCCGCCGTGAGCGGCTGCGCCAGCATGCGCCCCGTCCAACCGGCGACCGACTCGCTCCGCACCACGAGCCGTCGCTCGGCCTCGACGGACAGAGCCCGGAGCGGGCGTTCGCTTTCCACGAACGCGATGCCGCGCCCCGAAAGCTGGACGATGACGATCGGCTGGGGTTCCTGCGGCGGGGCCGGAAGCCGCCCGTTTTCGTAACGCGCGCTGAGCTCGAAGCCGACCAGCCTACTCTCGCGGAGGTAGATGAACTCGCCGCCAAGCTCGACGACGGCGAGCGAACGCCCGGCCGCGGCCGCCACCACCAGGACACCGGCGCCTTCGAGCAGGGACCAGGGCGACGCTGGTCCACCGAAAGGCTCGTCCGTTTCGCGGCCGCGGACCCGGCGCCGGACGGCACCGGACTTGAACGGCGCGCCTTCGGGCTGCACGGCGCGCAGCGCCTCGTTCCGCACCATGAACCCGACTTCGACGCGGACCAACGCCACCGTGCCCTTTTGGACGTAGCGTTCGCGAGCATCGGGCGCCGCAACGACGACCGACGACACGAAGGCCGAGGGCGTGCCGAGCGAGAGCGACGCCGGTGGAACCTCGGCCGGCGCGTGCCGCAGCGAGATCGGGGGGAAGTCGCCCTCGGCCGGCGATCCGGCGAGCGAGATCCTCATCTGACCCGAGGCCGTCCGCGGGCGTTGCGAGACCGGCGGCACGCGCTCCTCGCCCGGTTCGACCGCTCGCCAGCGTGTCGAGCGGATGGGCTCGACGTCCCCCTGCGCATCGATCAGCGAGGTGAACGAGCCTTCGTCGTTCGTGTCGAGCTCCTGCACCGCGTCCGCTGCGGCGAGCCGCACTTCGTCGTGGCCGGCTGCGCTTTCCACGTCGGGCTGCGACGCCTGGTCCGCCGCTTCCACCAGGCCGCTCATGCGGCGCGCGAGCTGGGGCTGCCCGGCGCGCTCGAAAGCGTTCTGGGCTTTCTCGTACTCGCCCAGGCGTTCCAGCGCGAGGCCGTAGTAGCCCCAGGCCCGCCGGTGATCGGGTTCCCGGCGGATCACTTCCTCCAGCGCCTCACGCGCGGGCTGGGCCTGGCCCGTCTTCAGGTAGCAGAGCGCCAGATTCACGCGCGGCGTGATTTCCGACGGCCAGACGCGGATCAGGTCTTCGTAGATGCCGATCGCGCGCGGGTACATGCCGAGCCGGAAGTAGACGACACCGAGCAGGCCCTGACCTTCGGCGTCGCTCGGCTGGAGCCGCAGCGCTCGCTCGAGCTCTTCCTTGGCCTGCTCCACGCAGTTGTCCTGCAGGAGCTCGCTGCCGCGGTAGAGGTGGAACAGAAAATCCTCGCCCTGGAACGCGCTCGAGGGCACGGGCTCGGACTCCGGCGGCGGCGGCACCGACGGCGCGATCCGGCTCGGGAAAACCGAGGCGCGTTTGAGCGCGTCGCTCGGATCGCGGTCCTGGCCCTCGGCCATCAGCCCCCCCGAGCCGACCCCGCCGCCCGGATGGCCTCTTCCAGCGAGAAGCGCTTCTCGTGGAGCGCCCGCCCGACAATGGCGCCGATCACGCGCGGGCCGGCCCCTGCGAGCGCCGTGATGTGGTCGAGCTGCCCCACGCCGCCGCTCGCGATGACCGGCACGCCGCCGTCGCGGGCGAGCATGGCCGTGGCTTCCACGTTCGGGCCGACCTCCGTGCCGTCGCGATCGATGTCCGTGTAAAGGACGGCGGCGAGGCCGAGCGGAGCGAGCTCCTTCACCACGTCGATGGCACGGCGCTCGGACTGATCGGTCCAGCCGTCGGTCGCGACCAGGCCATTGCGTGCGTCCACGGCAACGACGACCCGGCGCGGGTAGTGTTCCGCCGCGGCGCGGACCAGATCCGGGTCGCGGATGGCCGCCGTTCCGAGCACCACGCGCTCGACCCCGAGGTCGAAATAGGCATCGAGTGCCGCCATCGAGCGCACGCCGCCGCCGACCTGAACGCCGGCACCGAACGCGGCCACGACTTTTCGCACCAGCACCCGCTGTACGGGCCTACCTGCCTTGGCGCCATCGAGGTCGACCACGTGGATGCGACGGACCCGGCCACTCCACTCCGCGGCCACGAGCTCGGGCTTGTCGTCGTAGACGGTGACCTCGTCGTATTTCCCCTGGCGCAGGCGCACGGCCTTGCCACCCAGGATGTCCACGGCGGGGATCACGTCCATTCCGGCACCGAGCCTCTCAAGAACGCCTTGAGGAGCGCAAGCCCCGCGGCCTGGCTCTTTTCGGGGTGGAACTGGGTCGCGAGCACGTTGTCGCGGGCCACGGCGGCCGTGACCCGGTTCGGCCCGTAGCCCACAACGCCGCGGAGCAGCGCCGGATCCTCGGGAACGGCGTGAAACGAGTGCACGAAATAGAACCACGTCCCGGCCCCCCCGCTCTCGGCGAGCACCGGGTGGCCGGACCCGACGAGCTCGAGCTGGTTCCACCCCATGTGCGGGATCTTTAACCCCGGGGTGGCCTCGAGGCGCGCCACCCGCCCGCGAAACCAGCCGAGCCCTTTCACGCCCGGGGCTTCCTCGCTGGACTCGAACAGCACCTGCAAGCCGAGGCAAATGCCGAGGTAGGGCGTACCGCGGTCCCGCGCCGCCCCGAGGGCCTCGCCGAGGCCGTTGGCGAGCGCCTCGGCGCACTTGGCGAAGCCGCCCTGGCCCGGTACGACCACGCGGTCCGCGCGCCGGACCGCGTCCGGATCGTGCGTCCGGACGACACGCACACCCGCACCGGCCGCCGCTTCCAGGGCCTTCTGCACCGAGCGCAGGTTGCCGAGCCCGGTATCGACCAGCACGACGGTGGTCAATCGAGCGAACCCTTCGTCGACGGCACGTCCGCCGCCGATCGCGGATCGAGCGTGACGGCCTCGCGCAACGCTCGCGCGAACGACTTGAACGAGATCTCGACGATGTGGTGGAGGTTCGAGCCCTCGTGCAGCCGGAGGTGGAGGTTCGCCTGCGCCGTGCGAGCGAACGCTTCGAAAAACACCTCCGCGAGCTCGACGTCCCAGTTGCCGAGTTTTGCCTTGGGAAGCGCCACGCGAAAGACGAAGAACGGCCGCCCGGAAAGGTCGATCGCCGCCGTGACGAGCGCCTCGTCCATCGGTAGCGTGGCCGAGCCGTAGCGGCGGATCCCGCGGCGCTCGCCGAGGGCGTCGAGCACGGCTTTGCCGAGGACGATGCCGATGTCCTCGGTCGTGTGGTGCCCGTCGATGTCCGTGTCGCCTTCCGCGGAAATCTCGAGGTCGAACGCGCCGTGACGCGCGATCTGCTCGAGCATGTGGGAGAGAAAGGGCAGGGGGGTGTTGATCGAGCTCTTGCCGGTCCCGTCGAGATCGATCGTGACCGAGATGCTCGTTTCCTTCGTCTTCCGCTTGACGCTAGCCGTTCGTGCCATCCGCTCGATCCTCGTCAGTGAAGGTCCTCGACCTTCCAGATCCCTTGCTCCCGAACGAGCTCGACCGAGCCGCCCGCACCGAACGCCATCGTCGCGCGGTCCCCGGTGATCTCGAGCTTGGCGGTGGCGAGCCCCGACTCGACCGCCGACACCAGCGCCTCGAGCTCCTTGCGCTCTTCGCCCTCCCAGGCGCGCTTCAGCTCCTCGACGCCCAAACCGTCCCGCTCGGCATCCGGAACGAAGCGGAGCAGCACGTCGTAGCGGCGATTCTTGAACGCGCGCACGAACGAGCGCAGGCTCGCTTCGGGTGACGACTGTCCGTAGAGGTCGATCGCGGAGCCGTCGACCCGCCAGGCGCCGTCCTCGTAGACGAGCAAGAGCGACTCGCCGCTCGGAGCCGTGACGATGGCCGTCACGCGCGGCGGCGCAGCCCGCGCGTCGAGGGCGCGTGACAGCTCCTTCACTTCGTCAGGATTTTCTCGAAGGATGCGCTGAAAAGACTCGTAAGGTATGTCTTTTTTGGCTTCAGCGCTGAGCAGCGCGTAGGCGTCCTTGCTGCGCCCCTCGCGAAGCGCGCGCGAGTACTCGTCGAGGGCCCCCTCGGGGGTCCGCGCCACCGCTCCGGACGAGGCACAAGCGGTCAAGAAGACGACGGCCGCTCGAGCCGCCCAGAACGCCATGATCCGGCGAATTAGCACAGTGGGCCACTTCTCGCGACCTACCGGCACGGGGCGTGCCTGGCCAGCCCTGTGGCTGAGCGCTCGGGGCCGTACTACTGTCGGAAACATGCGCGCGACCGATCGGGCGCTGCGCCCCGAGCGCATCGCCATCCTTCCGCTCCGGAATTCGGTGCTTTTCCCGATGTCGGTGGTGCCGATCAACGTCGGCCGGCCGCGTTCCGTGCGCTTGGTGGAGGACCTCGCCGGCAGTGATCGCGCGCTCGTCGGCGTCATCACGCAGCGCAACGCCGACACCGTCGAGCCGACCTTCGAGGACCTCTACGACGTCGGGACGCTCGCCCGCGTGGTGAAGGTCATCCGGCTCGGCCCGTCCAACTACAGCGTCGTCCTGAACGGCCTCGGCCGCTTTCGATTGCTCGCCCCCCATGGGCTCGAGCCGTACATGCGGGCGGAGGTGAACCGCGTCACCGAGGCACAGCCGCCGTCGGAAGCGACCGCCGCGCTCGGGCAGCGGCTCCGCGAACGCATGCGCGAGGTGCTCTCGCTGATGCCGAACCTACCCAAGGAAACGGCGAGCATCCTCGACAACGTGCGTGAGCCGAGCGCGCTCGCCGACCTCATCGCCTCCAATTTCCCCGAGGAGCACGCCGGGATCACGGTGCGCCAGGGCATCCTGGAAGCGTTCGACGTGGAGCCGAGGGTCGGCCTCGTCCTCGCGATGGTCGAGCGCCAGCTCGAGGTGCTCAAGGTCAAGGACCGCATCTCGAACGTGGTCCAGAGCGAAATGAGCCAATCGCAGCGCGAGTACGTGCTGCGCCAGCAAATGAAGACGATCCGCGAGGAGCTCGGCGAGGGCGGAGACGACGACGAGATCGAGGCGCTGCGCGAGCGCATCGCGCGGGCGGAACTGCCGAAGGAAGCCGAGCGCACGGCGAAGAAGCAACTCGGCCGCTTGTCCGGCATGCAGCCGCAGTCGGCCGAGTACCAGGTCACCCGCACCTACGTGGAGTGGCTTTCGGACCTGCCGTGGAACCGGACCACGCCCGATCGGCTGGACGTGAAGGACGTGCGCCGGTGCCTGGACGAGGACCACTTCGGCCTCGAACGCGTGAAGCGGCGCATCGTCGAGTTTTCGGCGATCCGGCAGCTTCGGCGCGACAAGAAAGGGCCGATCCTGCTTTTCGTGGGGCCGCCCGGCGTCGGCAAGACCTCGCTCGGTCGCTCGATCGCGCGCAGCATGGGCCGCCGCTACGGGCGCATCTCGCTCGGCGGCGTGCGCGACGAGGCCGAGGTCCGGGGTCACCGCCGCACGTACGTGGGCGCGCTACCGGGCCGCGTGATCCAGGCGCTGAAAAAGGTCGGCTGCCGCAATCCCGTGCTCGTGCTCGACGAGGTCGACAAGATGGGCGTCGATCTCCGCGGCGACCCGGCGGCGGCCTTGCTCGAGGTCCTCGACCCGGAGCAGAACGACAGCTTCGTCGATCACTACATCGATCTCCCGTTCGACCTTTCGGAGGTGATGTTCCTCGCCACCGCGAACTACGGCTGGCAGATCCCCGAAGCGCTGAAGGATCGCATGGAGCTGATCGAGGTGCCGGGCTACACGCGGATGGAGAAGCGCTCGATCGCCCAGCAGTTTCTGGTGCCCAAGCAGCTCAAGGAGCACGGCCTGACCGGCGGCGAGCTCGAGTTCGAAAACGAGGGGATCGAGCTCATCATCGATTCGTACACGCGCGAAGCCGGCGTCCGCAACCTCGAGCGTGAAATCGCCGCCGTGTGCCGCGACGTGACGGTGAAGCTCGCCGAAGGCAAAACGGTCACCGGCCGAAAGATCAACAACGAGGTCGTGCGGGAACTGCTCGGCCCGGAACGCTACCGGCCCGAGCTCGCCGAGAGGAAGCTCGTCCCCGGCGTTGCGGTCGGGCTCTCCGTGTCGCAGAGCGGCGGGGACCTCTTGATCGTGGAAGCCACGCGCATGCCGGGCAAGGGCGAGATCGTCATTACCGGCAGCATGCGCAGCGTGATGAAGGAAGCCGCGGAAACGGCCGTCACCCTGGTGCGCTCGAAAGCGCAGGCGCTCGGGCTCGAGCCGGAGTGGCTGAAGGCGATCGATCTCCACGTCCACGCGCCACGGGGCGGCGCCGCCCGCGACGCACCGCAAATCGGCTTGCCCATCTTCGTCGCCGTGGCATCGCTCCTCCTACGCGCGCCGTGCCGTCCCGACGTGGCCGTGACCGGAGAAATCACGCTGCGGGGCGCCGTCCTCCAGGTGTCCGGGATCAAGGACCAGATCCTCGCCGCGCACCGGTCCGGCGTGCGAGAAGTGGTCGCCCCCGCGCGGAACGCGGTCGATCTCGACGAAGTCCCGGCCGAGGTGCGCGACGAACTCAAGATCCACCTGGTGAGCCGCATCGATCAGGTGCTCGCCCTCGTGCTGTCGGAGCCGGAGCCGCCCCCCGACGACGAACGGGCGGATTCACCGCACGAGAACGAGGCGGTAGTCTAAACCTCGCGCATGCCGGCCCTCGAGGCTTGGACGGACTGGGCGAGCAGCCGCACTCGCCGGATCGGCGCCGGGGTTCTGGTGGCGCTGCTCGGCGGCGTGGGCTCGTTCCCGCAATTCGGCGGGCCGGGCTACGAAGCCGCGCTCAGCGCCGGGCTCGTCCTGCCGTCGACGGCCGCGGTGATCGCCGCGCTCGAGGTCGACCGGCGACGCCCGAGCGCAACGGAGGCGTTCGCGCGCGGCATGGCGATCGGGCTCGGCCTGGCCGTTCTCGGCGTCGTCGTCGTGCTGCTTCATGGCCTGCGCGTCGGGTTCTGCGACCCGACCGAGGGCCTCGTGCTCTACGCGCTCGGCCCCGCACCGGGCGCGGCGCTCGGCGGCGCATGGGGTGCCGCCGTCGCCGTCGCTGGCAGCGCCGTCGCTCCGCGGCGCGGCCGTGGCGCGCTCCTGGTCGCGGCGGCGCTCGCGGGGCCTTTCGCGGGCATGGCCGTCAGCATCGCTCGGTTCATGGCGAGTCCGATGGTCTTCGCCTTCGATCCGTTTTTCGGTGTGCTCGCAGGGCCGCTTTACGACACGGTCGTCAACGTCGTCGATCGGCTGGCAAGCTACCGGCTCGGCACCGCCGCAACGCTCGGTTCGCTCGCGCTCGCCGCGAACTTTCTCGACCGGGCACGCGGGCAGGGGGCACGATCGGCTTTCGCGGAGGGCCCGGGCACGGCAATCGTGGCGCTGGCGCTCGGCGGTGTGAGCATCGCCCACTCACTCTCGGGCCCGCGCTTCGGCCACTGGAACAGCGCTTCGTCGATCGAAGCGGCGTTGGGCGCACGCTCCACGGGCAAGCGCTGCGACGTGATCCACTCGCGCGGCGTGCCCAAGCGCGACATCGTGCGCTTCACACGGGACTGCGACCGCACGGTGCCCGAGATCGAGGCCTTCTTCGGCACCGCGGGGCCGCCGCGCGTGCGGGTCTACCTGTTCGCGAGCGCCGCCGAAAAAGGCTACCTGATGGGCGCCGAACACACGCAGATCGCCAAGCCCTGGCGCGCCGAGATCTACCTGCAGGCGGCGCCGTTCCCGCATCCGGTGCTCGCGCACGAGCTCGCCCACGTGGTGGCCGGCGCGTTCGCCCGGGGGCCGTTCCGCGTCGCCGGGCCGCTCGGCGGGCTCATCCCGGATCCCGGGCGCATCGAGGGCTACGCGGTGGCAGCTGCACCGGACAGCGACGACGAGCTCACGAGCGAAGACTGGGCAGCGGCAATGCTGAAGCTCGGTGTCCTGCCGGAGCTCCATCAGCTGTTCCAGCTCGACTTCCTGGGCGTGAGCGCCTCCAAGGCGTACACGGTCGCGGGCGCCTTCATTTCGTACCTCCGCGGCCGCTACGGAGCGGTGGTGCTGAGGCGCTGGTACGCAGGCGAAGCGCTCCCGCGGCTGACCGGGGGCAAGGGGCTCGGCGAGCTCGATCAGGAGTTCCGAGCCGCGCTCAAGGCTCGCGTCGTCCCGGAGCGAGCGCTGGCGACGGCGCGAGCCCGCTTCGAGCGTCCGGCGATCTTCGCCCGGAGTTGCCCCCGGATCGTCGATCGCGCGCTCGCGGAGGGCACTTCGCTGCTCGGGTCGGGCGACGTCGAGGGGGCGGCAACGTGCTACCGCGACGCACTCCGCCTCGATCCGGGCAACGTTGACGCACGGCTCGGCCTCGCCGGCGCCGCGCTCCGCACAGGGCAGCCGGACCGCTCGATCGAGCTCTATCGCGCGATCGCCGCCGGTTCTGACACCCCGCGCCCGGTCGTCGTGCGCGCGCTCGAGACGTCGGGTGACATCGACCTTGCTCGCGGCAATGCCGCCGCGGCCCGTGCGCGTTACGCGGAAGCGCTCCGTTTGGTGTTCGACGCCGACCGCGAGCGCACTCTCGAAGTGAAGACCTTCGCCGCCGGCACGGCGGGGCAGCAGGCGGTCGCCACGCTCCTCGTCGGGGATCCGGAATTGGGGCCGTCGTGGGACGTCGCCGCGCCGCTGATCCAGGCCTGGGCCAGCGCCGAGCCGACCAGTGATCTGCCGCCGTACCTGCTCGGCCGCAACATCGCCAACGCCGGGCGCTACACCGAGGCAGCGGTGTATCTCGACCGGGCGCTCTCGCTTCCGCCGTCGCTCCCCAGTGTGCGGCGCGAAACTCGACGGCTTCGCATCGTCATGGCCGCAGCGCTGGAAGATCAGGCGACGTCGACGCGGCTCCTTGCGGACGCGGTTGCCGACGAGGGACTCGCCCCGGCGCGGCGCGCCGGGCTCGTGCGGCTCGTCCAGCGCACCTTCGGCGCGACCAGCGTGGCGACTGCGGTGGCGAACCCGCCCGAGCAGACTGCGAAGCAAGCCCCGAGCCCAGCGACCGTACCGAAGCCCGCGTGCCCCCCCGGAATGGCGGAGCTCCCCGGTGGGAAATTCTGGGTCGGCTCGCGCGAAAATGAGCACTTTTCCGCCGATGAGAGCCCGCGTTACCTCACCGAGCTCGCGCCGTTCTGCCTCGACGAAACGGAAGTGACGGTCGGTGCCTTCGGCGCCTGCGTGACGAGCGGCGACTGCAAGACGCCGGAGGACCACCACAAGATCCTGTGTAACTTCGGACGCCCGGAACGCGAAGCTCACCCGATGAACTGTATCGAGTGGGAACTCGCGTCGGCATTCTGCGCCGCACGGGGCGCGCGGCTGCCCACGGAAGTCGAGTTCGAGTACGCCGCGCGTGGCGGCGATCGCTACCTCGACTACCCGTGGGGGAAGGGAAGCCCCGACGGCCAGGCGTGCTGGAAGCAACCGATGAGTTGCCCGGTGAAGACGTATGCCGCAGGCGCGTTCGGGCTCTTCGACGTAAGCGGAAACGTTTGGGAATGGACCGACGATTGGTACGGCCCGTACCCGTTCCCACCACCCACCGGCACCGCCAAGGTGTATCGCGGAGGAAGCTTCAGCCGCAGATTCGACAAGTGGATGCACACGCGCCTGCGCGAGCGCTCACGCCCGCGCGACGCGGGGGCTCACCTCGGTTTTCGCTGCGCCAAGACACTGGAACTCGCCCGCTGTCCGTTCGGGCAAACCGCCGAAGGAGGTTGTCGCCACGGGGTGCTCGAGCGCGAGTGCCCACCGGAAAAATCCTTCAACGGTGTCCGCTGTGCGAAGGCGGACGAACCGCGCTGCCCGTCTGGAACGACGGAAAAACCCGGCCATGGGTGTATCTCCGAAGCGCCCGCCGAGCTCGAACCGGAAGACGTGCAGGCCGCGGCAGAAACGGTAACCAGCGAGCGTTCCCCCGAGCACGACGAAGACTGCCGCACGAATTCGCGTGACCGTCCGCACGCCTTCCGGTACCTCGGCGGGAGCCACGCGGCGCGGAACTTCGTGAGTCGAAACGCCGGATGCAAGAACCGAGACGTTGGAGTCGGTTGGAACAGCACCTGCTGCCCCTGAGCTTGCTGGCAGTCGCCTGCGCCACCGTGGCACCTGCACCGGCGCCGAGCCCGACGAGCCCGGTGGAACCGGCGAGCACGGCGAGCGCACCGGACGCGACGCCGCCCGCAACCGCGACCGAGCCAACCGCGGCCGCACCCCCAGCGGAACCCGCTGCGCCGGAGGCCGCCCCGGCGGAGCTACCGAAGGGAACCCTGGTGCTCCACGTCGGCGACTCGTTCGCCGGTGCACTCGGCGTTCCGCTCGGCAAGCGGCTCAAGGACGCGGGCCTACGCAGCGTGCTCGAGTTTCAGACGTCGAGCTACATCCCGACCTGGGCTTCGGGAGAAGAGTTACCGCGCTACGTTGCGCGCTACTCGCCCGATCTCGTGATCATCACCCTCGGCGCCAACGAGTTCGAACTGCAGAACCCGGAGCAACGGAAGGGCGCGGTTCGGCGTCTGATCAAGAAGCTCGAAGGGCGCCCGTGCGTCTGGGTCACCCCGCCGCGCTGGAAGCCGGACACCGGGGTGCTCGGGGTAATTCGCGACAACGTCGAACCCTGTCGCTTCCTCGACTCGGACACGATCATCAAAAATCTCGAGCTCAAGGCGGACCACATTCATCCGAACGACGCCGGGCGCGAGGCGTGGGCGGACGCTGTTTTGGCCTGGCTCGTGCGGGAACGACAGGGCACGGCCGGCCGGCCGTGGAACCTGCGCATGGAGTAGCGCACGCGCCCATCCTGGGCCATCGTGACGCCCCTGGAGGCAACCAACCGTGAGTGACGAAGCAACCAAGTCCCCCGACGCCGACGCCGTGCTCGTGGTCATCTCGAAGGTGAAGAGCTACATCCGCGCGAAATCCGGGATGAACACCTCGGATGGCATCGTGCCGGTGCTCTCCGATCACGTTCGCCGCCTGCTCGACCAAGCGATCGACGCCGCCAAGGCCGACGGTCGCAAGACCGTGCTCGATCGCGATCTGAAGAGCTCGGACGAGCCACCTCCCGCGGCGGAGTGAGTTCCGCTCCGCGCACCGTCCTCTTCGCCTGCGTCCACAACGCGGGCCGCTCGCAGATGGCTGCAGCGTGGTTCAATCGCCTGGCGGATCCGAGCAAGGCGCGCGCGGTGTCGGCAGGGACCGAGCCAGGGACGCGCGTGCACCCCGAAGTGGTGGCCGCGATGGGCGAGGTGGGGATCGATCTTGCCGCAGGTAAGCCGCAATTTCTGTCCGACGACCTTGCCCGGACGGCGTCGTTGCTCGTGACCATGGGCTGCGGTGAAGCTTGCCCCCACGTGCCGGGTCTGGAACGCACCGACTGGCCGCTCGAGGACCCCAAGGGAAAGCCGATCGAACGAGTCCGGGAGATCCGCGACGACGTTCGGGATCGCGTCACTTCGCTCGTGAATGATCGGGGCTGGGGAGGAACCTAAGAGCGTCGCAAGCCCCGGCGCGTCCTAGGGAACGGCCGGTGGTAGGATTTCAGTCTGGGTGTCGAAACGGAGGGACCGACGATGCCGTGGTTCGCGAGAAACGTTGCCGTCGGAGTCGTCCGGGCGGGATGCCTCTCGCTGCTCGTCGCGTCGTCCTGTGGTGAGGACCCGTCGGGGGGAAAGCCAGGGTCCGCGGGGAAGGCCGGGAGCGATTCAACATCGGAAGCGGGTGATGCCGGCAGCGGGGGCGAAGCGGGCTCCGCAGGCAACGGTGCGGGCGGTGGCGTGGGGCGTGGTGGGAGAGGAGGCGGGAGCGGCGGGAGCGATTCGACATCGGACGCGGGCGAAGTCGGCAACGCGGGTGAAGCAGCGACCGGAGGGAGCGGAGCCACGGGAGCCGGCGGGAAAGCGGGGACTTCGGGTGCGAATCAGGGCGGAGGGGCCGGCACCGTTTCGGCGGGTGCTAGTGGTGTCGACGAGGGCGGGGCTGCGGGTGAAGCGGCGGGCGCGGGGTGGGGCGGCGGCGAGTGCCTCGATTCCGATCGCGAGATCTGCGCCGTCAGCTCGGGCCCCCACGGGGGATGTTTCGAGAGCTTGCGCACGTGCACGAACGGGGCGTGGGGGGCGTGCCGGGCGATGCCGGGGGAGATGCCGATCGGCGGCGAAGCCTGCAACGGCGAAGACGAGGACTGCGACGGCGAGATCGACGAAGACCTCGGGGATTTCTCGTGCGGCATCGGCGCATGCCGGCGGACGGTCAAGGCGTGCGTCAGGGGAGCGGTGAGCGCATGCATTCCGGGCGCTCCGGCGGCGCAGACGGACGGGTGCAACGGCGAGGACGACGACTGCGACGGCGCCGTGGACGAAGATTGCGCGACCTGCATCAAGGTGGCGCAGAACGGGGACGACGGCGCCGCGACGGCGAGCAACGGCACGAGCCCCTTTTTCACCGTCCAGGCGGCGATCGATTTCGCCGATTCCCACCGCAGCATTGCCACGCGGGTCTGCGTTGCAGCCGGGAGCGCGTGCGGCGCGAGCGCAACCTACGCCGGCCCGAGCGGCGACCTCACCATGCGCGACGGCATCGACGTCTACGGCAACTACGAATCGTCCGGCTGGACGCGCTGCACGAACTCGACCACGACGCTCGCTCCAACGACGGCGCTCGGCGTGCTCTTCCCGTCGGGCATTGCGACGAGGACGATCCTCGACGGATTCACCGTTCAGCGCTTCGTCACGAGCACGACGACGGGCATCACCGTGGACGGCGCGACGAACATCCTCCTCTCGAACCTGGTCGTGGATGATGGACCCGTCGTCGTGAACTCCTACGGCGTGAACCTCGTGGGCGGCGCCGAGGCCACGATTTTCCAGAGCCGGATCGGCGGCGGCCGGGGCTCGTCCGAAGCGATCGGCGTGCGGTCGGTCGGGTCGCGTGTCGTCGTCGAGGACAATTGCCTTTCCCCTGATCCGACCAGCGGACGCTGCGATGATCTTTGCGATACCGGACCCGCCATCACCGGGCGGCCCACGCGCGACGACGACGTCCCGAGCACGGCCATCCTGCTCGACAGCTCCCCGGGCTCGAGGATCGAGCGAAGCGCGGTATGTTCGTACGGCACCCATCAGTCCGGAAACGTCGCCGCTGTCGTCATCACCGGGGACGGAGACGGGATCTTGATCCGAGGCAACACCATCGATGCCTCCGGCGGCGCCGACACATTCACGTATGGGGTGACATCGGAGGGTTGCGGGGGCGGCAAGCCCTGGATCGTGGACAACCAGGCGATCGTCGCGTGGACTCTACTGAACGACGACTTCATCCTGGCGGCGATCCGGAGCTTCGGGGACTGTCATCCGGTGGTCGACTCCAACCGCGAGATCGTCGCAGTACCGAACGCGAACGCGACTGCAGCGGGCGCGGCGATCCACGCCGGCGCGGTCGCTCAGGTCGCGAGCCGCATCGTGATAGCCGGTAACTCCAGCGTGTACTCGGCGGGCGCGGCATACACCGGCTTCACACCGCCAGAGATGCGCGCCATTTGGTGTCAAGGCGGGAGCTGCTCCAAGATCTCTCGAAACGTCGTAACGGGTCGCGGGTCGCACCCCCGGACGGTGACCCCGATCTGCATCACGTTGTGTCGCGACACCGTTATCGCCGTCGCGCTGGAAGGTGGCGGCACCTTCGTCGACGCCAACGTCATCAATACGGGTTGCGCACGATACAGTCAGACCTTCGTCGCGAAAGACGTCTGGTCCCGGATCCAGAACAACCGCATCATCGCCGCGACGTGCGGTCCGATCATAGAGACGTCCCTCGTCGTGGAAATCACGCTGCGCGCGAACGGGAACGAGCCCGATATCCACTCGAATCAGCTGTCCAGTCCAAGCGCGGTGACCGGCGGGTGCGGAGCGCTACCGCCGAGTAGTGGCTCCGTGGTGCTGCTCGCCGGGACGCCCTCGCCGGTCGCACCGCTCGGGATCTTCCGCAACAACGACATCACCGACACCACGGCATGCGGACCGTTCTTCGAATCGGCAACCACGACCGATCCGCGGATCCTCGAGAACAACCGGCTCCGAGGATCGAATGCATCGTTCGTCTACGCGGACGAGGTCAACATGGTGCTGTCCATCAATCAGGTGAACGCCCTTACGGACACCACCTCGTCGGGCAACGTGAACGTCTATCTCGAAGATCTCGGGACCACCACCGGGGCACCGCTCTTCGACCTCAACGGCAACCCGCGCGGCCCGCTACCCGACATCGGCCCGGTCGAAACGAAGTTCTGATGCCCTAGTTGGTGAGAAGCGTTACGGCACGACCGGAGGTCACTCCGTGAAGAGCAGGTTGGCCTGCGCGGTGATCCCGGTGCTCGACCCTTTGAGGATTTGAGCCGCACCCGCCTCCGGAACCGTGCCCACGTCTTCGTTCGGCACACCGACGCCCAGGTCGTCGAAGCCGTCACCGTTGAAATCGCCGGACGCGAGGCTCGCGCCGAAATTGTCCCCGGATTCGCATGTTTCCAAGACATCGGTGGTGTTCTGGAACCACATCGAGTCGGTGCTTCCGTTCGGTCCACTAGCCGACCCCAAGAACACGTACGCGCTGCCGCAACCCTGGTCGCCCGGGGCGCCGATACCGAGGTCATCCATTGCGTCCTGGTTGAAGTGGCCTCGCGTGAGGGCGGCGCCGAACCGATTGCCGGGGGCGGCCACGCCGGCGACGTCCGCGGAGTCTTGGTGCAGGCCATAGTTTCCCGCGGCCACCGGACCCGTCGCGGAGCCGAAGATGAGGTTCACCATACCCGCATCCGCGACGGTACCGATGTCTTCGCCCGGGACTCCGACGGCGATGTCGTCGAACAGGTCGCCGTTGAATCTGCCGGTGGTCACGCTCGACCCGAAGCGATCCAACCGTTCCGCAGTGCCATCAATGCCGGCCGTGCTTTGGTGGAACACCAAACCGGGACCGGCGATCAGGTTCACCGACCCGAGCCACACCTGAATGGCGCCCACACTGTCCGTTCCCCCGAGGCCCTCCTCAGGGACGCCAACGACGATGTCGTCAAAGCCATCGGCATTGAAATCTCCGGCGGCAACGCTGGTGCCGAAACAGTCGAACAGTTCGGCCGTCCCGTCGAACGGCCCGCCTTGGTGGAGCTGGACGCTGCTCCCCGGCACGAGTCCCGTCGCTGACCCCGGAGTGACGAAGACCATGCCGGCTTCGTATATCGGCACAGGGACCTCCGCGGGGTCACCGATGTTGGCCAAGGGGAACCCGATCGCCAGATCGTCCTTTGTGTCCCCGTTGAAGTCACCCGCCGCAAGGCTTGCTCCGAACTGGGAGCCGCTGCCGATAAACCCCACACTCGACTGCGTCAGCTCCTGACTACCGCTCGCGGTCAATCCCGAGCCGTCGGCTGCCGCATAGATCACGAACACACGCTCCTCATCAGCAGCCCCGACGGCGAGGTCATCCTTACCGTCGCCGTTGAAGTCACCCGCGGCAAGCGCTGCTCCGAAAAAGTCCCCCGATTCGGCCACGTTCGGCAACCCGTTGGTGTTCTCCGTCACGAACCGGATGAACCCCACGCCGCTGGCGTGTCCGTGTCGTATCAAGACCGCACCGGCATAGGCGTTTCCCGCGACGATCTCTCCGGGCACGCCCATGGCGAAGTCGTCGAGGCCATCGTCGTTGAAGTCGCCCATCGCCACCGCCCCCCCGAGAAATTCCTCGGGTTGTTCCTGGAGAAACGGCCTCCCCGACACGACGATTTCTGCCGTGTCAGAGCCGGCATTCTCGTTCCAAAGCTCACCGGCGTCACCACACGCAACGCAGAACGCACCAATGAGTCCACACCCGACCGCTTCGACTTTTCTCATGACGCCACTCCTCCGGACTTTCGTCCTCCACCGTCCTCCCGTCACGCACGGGCACCGTACGACAGCCCTTCTATTCCCGGAACCCCCCTTTGGTGTTCAAAAAAAAGTGGCCCCCGGGTTTTGCCCCAAGCCTGGGACGAAACTCGCCGAACGTTGGTCACCGCGCCCGACCTGCGAGCGGCTGCTGATGTGGTGGCGACCCCAGCGAGAATCGAACTCGCGTTACCGGCGTGAGAGGCCGATGTCCTAACCGCTAGACGATGGGGCCTTGGGAATTTTGCGGGGCTGGGGGACTAGGATTCGAACCTAGATAGCAAGAGCCAGAATCTTGCGTCCTGCCGTTAGACGATCCCCCAAGACTATCGAAGGCTTGGCGAGAGATCTCGGTCACGTTGACCGAGGGGCGGCCTTCTAGCGCCGATCGCGCTTTCGAGCAAGGGGGAGGCACTTTGACCCCGGGGGACCAGGCGGGATACTGTCCGCGACCCCGATGGAGCTCCGGGTCATTGGTTGCCATGGAGGGGAGACGCCCAAGCACCGGACGAGCGCGTTCGTGGTGGACGAGACCCTTGCCATCGACGCCGGCTCGCTGACGAGCGGTCTCGACCTCAGCGCGCAGTTTCGACTGCAGAGCTGCCTCGTTAGCCACGCGCACCTCGACCACATTCGAGACCTTGCAACCATCGCGGACAACCGCTGCCAGGCTGACTGTGAGCCGCTCGTCGTGGCTGGCACGGCGGCAACGCTCAAGGTGTTGAAGAAGCACTTCTTCAACAACCTGCTCTGGCCGGACTTCACCGAGATCCCGAACAAGACTCGGCCCACGCTGAAGTTCCTCGAGCTCAAGCCCGAGCGGCGGACGGTGCTCGGCGACTACTCGGTCCGCACCGTGCTCGTGAGCCACACCATCGAGTCGGCCGGTTTCATCATCGACGGCCCCGACGCGACCATCGGCTACTCCGGCGACACCGGCCCCACCGATCGGCTGTGGGAGCTCCTGAACAAGGAAAAGAACCTGAAGGCGCTCTTGCTCGAGGTGAGTTTTCCCGACCGCGAGCAACGGCTGGCGACGGTGAGCGGCCACCACACCCCGCGAACGCTCTTGAAGGATCTCAAGAAGTACGTCCGGCCGAAGGACCTTCCGGCGCTCCTCTATCACATCAAGCCCGTCTTCCAGCGCGAGGTCGAGCAGGAGTGCGCGAAGCTCAAGGGCGTGAACCTCACCGTTACCGCCATCGGCGATCAGTACGTGCTCTGAACTCACTTGCCGATGCAGGCCCGCGCCTGCTCGGCCTCGAGGGAGGCGCAGCGGCGAGCACGCTTCAATCCGCGCGCGTCGCCCGCACCGAGCCCGGGGAGCTCCGCGAGGTGCCGGCGGGCATCATCGACCTTCCCCTCGTGAAGCTCGTTGTAGATGCGGACCATCAGGGCCGGCGCGTAGCGCGGATCGAGCGTGAGCGCGCGATCGACGGCGCGCTCGGCCGCGCGGAGGTCCCCGCTGGCTCGCTCCACCCGAGAAAGCCCGGCGTGCGCCCGCGGCGAGCCCGGTGATCGCTCGACCGCCGCGGTCCACAGCGAGCGCTCGTCGCGCCAGATCCGCGTGGCAAACCAGGCTGGAACGGCCATCGGCAAGCAGACGACGAGAGCGCTCGCCCGCGGGACGCGAAAGCCGCGGGTGGTGACGAGACGATCGACGAAGAAGCCCCACAAGAGTCCGCCGCCGAGCACCCCGAGCAGGAAGTAGCGGTCCGCGAATTCGTTCGACGGCCCGACGAGCGGCGACGAGCCGAGCGGGGCGAGCAACGCGACGGCGCCGGCGAGGGCCGGCGTGGCGGTACCGCGCGCTGACTTCAATATCCAGATGCCCCAAACGATGACGGCGAGCGTCACGAGCGCGCCCGCTCCCGCGTCCGGCTGGCGGAAGTAGTCCGGAGACCACGAGAACGGCAAGACGCCGTGGCGGACCGCCTGGACCTCGTAGCGGGCCGATCTGAGGAGCATCTGAAATGCGCCTCGCGCCGGCGCCACCGGGATGTCGTCCCCTTGCATGAAGAGCGGCACCCGCCAGAGCGCCCAGATAGCGAACGCGACCCCGAGAGCGAGCAGCGTGCGCTTCCGGCGAAGGACGACCGGGCCGAGGCGCGGCACGAGTAGAACGGTCGCCGCAACGAGCGGCACGAACACCACCGAGCTCTCCTTGGCGAACAGGGCGAGCGCGAGCCCGGCCCCCGCGCCGAGCGCCCGCGCGGGGCCGTCGTCGCGACCGCGATCGACCACGAACAGCCAGGCGAGGAGCACACCGAACGCCGACAAGAGGTCCTCCCGGTAGTTCACGGCGGCGACCGGCTCGGCGTGGAGCGGCGCCAGCGCGAAGAACGCCCCCGCCACGGCCGCCACCGCCGTGCGCCCACTCAACCGGAACGCGAGCCGCGTCGCGAGGAATGCAGTCGCCCCGTAGATGGCAAGCGACGTCAGATGGTGGCCCACCGGGGACAGCCCGAACAAGCGCCGGTCGAGCCACAGGGAAAGGACCATCGCCGGCCGCGTCGCATCCGGCACGTGCTTCGCGAGCGCCTCGCCGCTGGCCAAGAGCCCGAAAAGCTCCGGCAGCGATCGCCCGAGCCACTCGTTTTCGACGATCGTCCACGCGTCGTCGTAGACCCAGCCGAACGTCAGGGCAGGGGAGAAGGCGACCACCGCCAGGCCGGCGACGAGCAAGGAAAGCCGCGTGACGGGCGAGCGGAGGGCGGGGGTCAAAGGCGCGACCCGGTCGAGTTCACGAGGGTGCGCTTCAAGCGAAGCCGCGTGACGGAAATGACGACGTTCGACTCGACCCGCATCCTGAAGTCCACGCAGCCTAGCGGTCGATCGAGACTGAAATCGATGCCGGCGATCCAGACCTCACTCGGGCCGGTGCGCCCGACGCGGAGCGGCACCGAGGCGACCAGCTGGGCACCCGGTTCCGAAACCACGTCGAGGGCGCCTTGTTGGTTGCGGCGCCCGCCAACGTCCAGGACGCGCCCGATCCAATCGACCTCGTGGTTGCCGGCGCCGAGCGCCATGCAGGGGCCACCGAGCAAGAGGCCCCCGCGGCCGCTGGCCAGCAGCGAGCCGTCTTCTTGTGGCGTGCCGACCTCGGAAACCAGGCGCGGATGGCGTGCCGCCACCTCGAGCGTCGAGCGCGCTCCGCCGAGCGTTCCCACGTCGAGCGACAACGGGAGCCCCACCACGACCCGCGGGCGGCGGCCGTACGTCATCTCGACGTAGTCGCCGACGAACGACGCGGACCGAGACACCGAATTGCCGAGTTCAAACGCGCCCATGCCGACGGCTGTCATGCCGGCAAATTCGCCGCGGCCAAGCGCGGAACGAGCCTCGGAGGCATCGAAACCGAATTGAGTTTTCCCGCCGAGCATCGCGGTCGGCACGTCGTAGACGTAGGTGAGAATGGAGGCGACGTGGGGGTTCGTGGTGACCACGGGCTGGGCGGTGTTCGGCGCTGGGAGCCGATCAACGAGGGTTGCGTAGGCCTCGGGCAGACCGAGCAGCATGCTCTTCAAGAGAAACGGTCGGACGAACGAGAGGGCGGGCACGAAGTAGCAGGCAAGCAGCACTGCCGCGGCGAGCGACTGCGGGATCCGAAACCGCGCGACGGCGGACGAGATCCGGGTGGCAGCGAGCACCGAGAGCACGGCCATGGCCGGGATCACATGCGGGACCCAGCGGCGCGAAGCCCAGATGTGCTGGGGAACCACGTGCGGCCCGACGGTGAAGACGAACAGTGCACTCGCCGCCATCACGACGAGGGGGAGCCAGCGCACCGACACCGGGTGAAGGACGATACCGAACCCGACGAGCGCGAGCGGCCAGGCGACGGGGGTCAGGTACCAGGTGAGCTCCTGGGCGGCTCGCGACCGCGGATCGGGGTCGACGGCCGGCCAGAGCAGGAGGACGAAACCCACCCCGAGGACGAGAAGCAGCAGGGCTTCCTGTGCGAGGCGCGACAGGAGCTTCGGAGTCAGGCGGAGCCGCGCGAGCGCGGCGTCGGAGAGCGAGGCGAGGCCGAAGGCAAAGAGCGCGGTGAGCGCGCTCAGGCCGATGAGTTCGCGGACGCGGTGGTCTTCGAACAGCGTCTGGAAATAGAACGGTGCGTGAAAGAAGCCGTCGAGGAAGCCGAGGGTGCTGACCACGAAGTAGGCGCCGGTCGCGGCGCGCACCGAAGCGCGAAGGTCGCGATCGACCAGCGCCGCGACGGCGAGGCCGAGCAGGGGCATCACCGCAAGTCCCGCGTCCAGCCGATTGAAAACGCCGAGCCCGAGCGCCGCGCCGCCCGCAACGGCCAGGCCCTTGTTCTTCTGCTCGTCGCTAGCCAGGACGAGCAGCAATAGGCCGGTCAGATTGAGCAGGGCCGCGAGCGTCTCGGTCAAGGTGATGCGCGCCGCCCAGACGAACGCCGGGTTCAGACCGAGCACGAGCACGAACGCGAGGCCGGCGCCGTACCCCGCGAGGCGCCTGACGAGCGCAAAGCCGGCTCCGAGCGTGAGGACGCTGAGCACGGCGTTCGTGCGCACCGCGCCTTCTAGGCCGGAACCGGCCCACACGTTGGCGACGAGCGCCGGGAAGAGGTGCATGAACTGCGGGCTCAGTCGCGTGGCGTCCGTCCCGACGTCGGAGTTCAGGTAGCTGTAGATACCCGGGTAACCGAGCGCGAGCCCCTCGGGGTGCGCGTTGCGCAGCGGGCCGAGCCAGCCGAGATCGAGATCGAGTCCGCCCGTCTTCGCGATCCTCGCGGCGTACAGCAGGTAGACACCCGGGTCCTGGTTCCCGAGCAGGAAGTACGTGGGAAACGCGGCGTAGAGCGCACCGAGCACGACGAGCACGGCAAGGAGCCCGCGCAACTGACGAAAGCCCGCGCCACCTTCGGACCGACTGCCAGGCGTTGACGGTCGCCCCCGCCACCGAGCGAGCACGCCCGCACCACCCGCGCCGAGCAACCCCGCGGCAAGCCAGGGTGAATAGAGCCCGAACCGCACCAGGACGAGCGAAACCACCCCGAGACCGAGCACCGCAGCGACGACCGCGAGGAGCCACCGCTCGAACGCTTCTGCGGCGCGGAGCGGCCCAAGCGAAAGGCCCCAGACGACCAGCGCGACGGCCGGAACGAGCGCGATCCACGCCATGTTTTCGTTCAATCGCCCGTGGTGCTTCGGGTGTCAATCGACGGCGCGCCTTGCACCGGCACCGGACAACGCGATATCGACCCGGCGTGACCGTAAGCGACGCGAAGGGCCCCGTCGAGCGGACGCGAACGGCATTGCTCGTCGCAGGAACCGCGCTCGTGGTGGCGACGATCTGGCGCGTGAGCGCGGTGCAGCGCGTCACGGCTCCCGAGCTCGTCGAGCACCCCGGGCTCGAGTCTCGACCGCTTTCGCCCCGTCCGCCGAGGGCCGTCCGCCTCGACTTCGGCACCGCGGCAGCACGACCCGCACTCGCCGCCGGCTTCGGACCCGACGAGCGCGGTGAGGCGAGAACGTTCGTGCGGCTCGACGGTGCTCGTTCAGTGGTCGTCCTCGCGCTCGCGCCGGACTCATCCGGCATGAGGTTGACGCTCCGTGCTCGCGCGCAAGCCGGCACCGGAGCCGCGGTCGGCGTTCGCGTGAACGGCGTGGACGCCGGCACCCTCGACGCGCGTTCGTCGTGGAGCCAGAGCTCACTCGACGTCGCGGAGGAACTCCTGCTTTCGGGCAGGAACGAGTTCGAGTTGTCCACTCGAGCCCCGGTCCTGCTCGATCGACTGGACGTGACGCCGGTGTCGGCCGTCGCCGACTTCAATCCGAGCGCGCCGTCGGCCGGGCAAGCATTGCTCGAAGGCTTCGCCGTCCAGCCGGAGGCCGGACGCCTGCTCGCCCGGCTTTCGTCGAGCACCGGACGGCTTCGCCTTCGCCTCCATCCGCTACCGACCGACTACCTCGTCGGCGTCAGTGGTCGGGCGTTCGCCGAGCCGACTCGCTCCACCAGGGTGCACCTCGCGGTCAACGGCGCGGCGGTCGGGAGCGTCGAGCTTTTCGGCACGGGCGGCGCCGGCATCGTTCAGGTACCGGTGGGTCGGCTGCGGGCCGGCGACAACCTCATCGATCTCACGCAAAATCCTGGTCCCACGGCCATCATCGAACGCCTGGTGGTCGAACCGGTGCTCGACCACGCCTTGGTCGACGTGGGTTCGCCCGCCGCCCGACCCCACCTGATCTCCGGTTTCAGCACCGACGAAGCGTTGCCCTACGGCACGGGCGCCTGGAGCGAGGGACCCCTATCGCGGCTTTCGCTGTTTCTGGCCCCCGCGGACACGCCTTACCGGCTCGCCTTCGCCGCGCACGCTTTTCCCGCGCTCGCGCCGCTCATGGTGGACGTCTCCTTGAACGGTCAGGCTCTTGGCCGGTTGATCGTCAACGCGGCACTCGGCGTTCACGAACTCACGGTCCCGAGGGATCGCGTCAAAGGCGGCCAGAACCTGCTCGAGTTTGCGTACGCGCGCACCGCCCAACCGCGCGCGAGCATCCAGGGCTCCACCGATCCGCGCGAACTCGCCGTGCGTTACGACTGGGTCGAGCTCTCGGGCGTGGACGCTCCGCCCTGAAACTACTGCCCAAGGACGCGGCGCCAGGTGACCTGGCCGTCGGGGCTGAGTGAGTAGATGCCCGCGGTGGTCGAGGCGACGAGCGAGCCGTCCATGCCGGCCGCCAGCCGCGCCGAGACGTGCCCTTCGGGCAGACTGATGCGCCAGCGAACGGCACCCGCGTGGTCGAAGCGGACGATATCGTTGCCGATCACCACGGCGACCGTGCTGTCGCTCATGGCGACGGGCGAATCAGCGGCGCGCGACTTGGTGAACGAGCGACCTTCGAGTGCCTTCGACCAGAGCCACTTGCCGTCCGGTTTCGCGGCGTGAAGCGCCCTCGTCCCGCGGACGTAGGTCACGCTGTTGAGGGCCACGGCCACCGGAGCGATGATGGTGTCGCGATCGGGGAGGGTGAGCTCCCAGACGATCTCGCCGTCCGTGCGGAGCGCAATGATGCGATTCGTCCCGGCGTGGATCGTCGTGTTGTTAGGCAACACCGCGACATTGAACTCGGCGCTCGTCCCCGATGAGCTCGCGGGCGCGGCTGCCTGCGTTGGATCGATGCAGCCGGGAAGCAGCGCGAGCACACCCATCCCGAGGTTGTGAAGCAAGCGTTTCGGCCGCCGTGCGAAGGTCGGCATACTCGAAGCAATCTAGCGCCAAACGATCGCCCGCGGCAACCGGTTCGCCGGGGTCAGACCGCGCGGCTCTTAGGCGGAATCTTCCGCGGAGCCGGGCTCGAGCGCCCGGTAGGCCCAGCGCACCTGCCAGACGCGAGCGGCCGCTTCGAGCTGGATCTTGAAGGACATTTTTGATTTGCCCCAGCGCCGGTCGGAGAAGTGGATCGGCACCTGAGCCACGCGATAACCGAGGCGCACCGCCAGGTAGGCCATCTCGACGAGGAACACGTACCCGCTCGATTGAATGTCATCGAGCGGCATTTTCTCGAGCGCTTCACGCCGCCAGAGCCGGTAGCCCGTCGTCACGTCGCGGAGCTTCATTCCGAGAATCGAACGCGCGTAGAAGTTACCCCAAGCCGAGAGGCCCTTTCTCCAGATCGGCCACGCCTCGTCGACGCTGCCGCCGGCCACGTAGCGCGAGCCGAGGGCCACGTCGTGCGTCTCGAGCGCCTCGGCCATGGCGACCAGGCGGGTTGGATCGTGCGAAAAATCGGCGTCCATCTGGGCGACCGCTTCGGCCCCGTCGGCGAATGCCGCGCGAAAGCCCTCGATGTACGCACTGCGGAGACCCAGCTTCCCGGGGCGGTGAACGACCGCAATGCGGCCCGGGTACTTTGCCGCAAGGTCGTCGGCGATCTTCCCGGTGCCGTCGGGGCTGGCGTCGTCGACGATGCGAAGCCTCAAGTCGAGCGGGAGCGACAGCAGCGCCTCCACGAGCGACGGCAGGTTCTCCGCCTCGTTGTAGGTGGGAATGATGGCGACGATTCGCACGAGAGCCCTCCGCCCAGTAGTCGCCCGAATGCCGCGCGGCAAGTCTCTAAACGAGGTGATTCACTGCCAGCGCGCGCTCTGACAGCGGAATGGGCCGTTCCAATACCGGTCGTCGGGACCGGCCGCAATCACCGTCAGGCTCTCGACCGGGGCGGCTCCGCACAGCTTGGGCAGGACCACCCGAGCACCGCCGGTGACCAGAATTTTCACGGGGGCTTCGGGACTCGGCCACACGACCACCGGGTAGCGGTCGACCCGAGCCTCGCGACCAAGGGTTCGCTCTCTGAAAATCTCGGGGTCGGGATTGTAGGCGGCGGGGAAGTGCCGCAGCACGAAGGTGGCGATCGGGCCGTGCGCGGTGTAGCTCGCGCCGCCACCCCTGACGCCGTAGAGCGCGAGCACGGCGGCTTGAAGGAGCGCGCAACCGGCGATGACCGCCGCTCGCCGCCTCTTCCCCAGGCGCGCAAGCAAGCTGACGAAGGCGACCAGAAGCGGGACCGCCACCCAGTACGCGTAGCGCATGAACACCGCAGAGCCCGAGTTCCAGTTGTGGGTCGAAAGGCTCGGGATCATCGTCAGCGCGACGGTCACGACGGCGAGCCCGACCGTGATCGCCGCGCGTCGCCGTTCGAGCGCGCCACGCGACGACGTGAACGCGAGCGCGGCCGCGGCGACGAAGCCCCCGAGCGCGCCCGGCACGCCGACGACCATGCCCTGATTGAGGTCGAAGACGAAGGAGAACGCCCGCCCGAGTCCAATCAACGATGCGTCGGTCGTGTACTTGGCGATCAGGCTCGGCTCGCCGAACATCAGCCAAGAAAACAGCGGAGCGGCCACCGAAAGCGCGACGCCCGCAAGGCACAACAAGGCCGTGGTACTGGTGTCCTCGGCGGCGCGGCGAAAGGGCGAAAGCCCGGGATCCAGGCGGAGTGCGAAAAAGTAGCCGAGCGTCTGCACGACGAGCCCGGCCGCGCCTGGATTTTGGCTGGCCGCCACGCCGGCGGCGAGCACGGACACGCCGAGCGAACCGCGCATCGCCGCGACGGTGCTGACGAGCACGGCAGACGCCGTCAACGCCTCGGGCCCCGTCCATCCGGCATAGATCGACGTCCCGGAAAACAGGAAGCAGACCGGCAGCACGAAACGCGGGAGTCCCTTGAGCCCGGACGCCGCATAGGCCGAAGCCGCGATCAGGACGATCGCATTGACGGCGACCAGCGCGTGGAGCGGCGAACCGCCGAGCAGCGCCACCGGCCAGAGCAAGAGCGCGCCAAGCAGCGAGTAGAGCCAGAAATGGAACGAGTAATAGTCACCGCTCGGGGAGCGGTGGATGGAACCGAGCATGACCGGTGCACGTTCCTCGATCCCCCTGCTCACCCGCACCATCAGGCGCTCAAGGCGTGGCTCCTTCGCACGGACCCACCTCGCGTCCACGTCACGCACGTCCGGCGAGGCGTGGATGGCGAAGGCGGTCGCCATCAGCGCGTACTCGCCAGAGTCACCGCGCGGGCGAACCCCGGTGAGGGCAAAGAGCACGACCAGCGCGACGAAGACCGCCCAGAAGCCGCGCTCCCAGCGGCTCACGCAGCGAGCCTCGTTCTAGCGCTGCCCCGCCGGATCAGGCGCATCAAATAGAGGAACCCGAAGCCGGTCCATGCCAGCACCGGAAGCACCGAGCCGACCGGCGGCAGGCCCATCTTGAGCCCGAGATTCGACGCGCCCGGCATCGCGGCGATACGTCCGACGCGCATCCTTCCCCAGACGAAATCTCGCAGCACGTCGCCCCGTTCCGGCGCCTCCACCCCGACGAAGGCGATACCGAGCGCGTTCACGACGGAAACGACAGCGAGGGCGGCGACGACGTAGCGGAGCCACGCCGTGCGCGTCCGCACGAACGCGATGCCCGCGGCGAGAAACGCCATGCCCGGGATCAAATGGCGCGGTCCCGCCGCAGCGCCACCCCACCACATGTAATAACCGGCGTTGAGGAACAGCAGAACCATCGTCACCGAGAGCCCCGCAGCGAGCGCCCAGTCCCGGCGCGTGATGACCCGCCGCGCAGCGAGTACGACACCCGCCAGGAGCACCGGTGAAATGTAGAAGAGCCCGCGGCGCACGCTGAACGTGAGCCCGAAGAGACCATCGGGTGTCGGCAGATGAATGCCCATCAGTCCGACCGAATGTCCGGCAGCGAACTCCGGCTGCGTCTCGAACGAGTACCCCGTCCGCCAGGGCGCGCCGAAGGCAGCCGTGTGGTAGGCGCTGAGCACGATCGCCGGCAGCACCGCACCGAGCCCCAGATTCCAGAGTGCCTGCAGCCGTTGCCGCGGCGCGACCCGGACGAGATACCAGACGCCCACGACCACCGCCGGTGCGAGGACGAGGTACTCCGAGCCCGCGGCAAGCACCAGGCAGGCACCCGCAAGCCGTAAGCGAAGGGGCGAGGGAAGGCCGTCAGGGAAGCGCTGTCCTCGCTCGTCGAGCGCGACGATGGCGCCGAGGATGAACGCCGCTGCCGGCACATGGCCGTAGAAGGTCGCGCCGTAGGGGAGAACGAGGGTGGCGAGCACGGCGGCCGCCGAGCCAAGAAAGGCCCTGGTCGTGGAGACCCGCCGGCGGAGGAACTCGAAGAGCAGCAGGGCGACGGCAATGCCCGCGATGCCGCTCGTGAAGAGCGACGAGACGTAGAGCCCCTGCTGAAAGGGCTGGTTCGGGATCACCCGGATGGCTGGCGTCCGTTCGGTGCCGTACGCCTGGAAACCCGGCTCGACCCCCCGGATAAGATGCCCGATACGTGCGACCCCGTAGGCGGGCACGGCAAGGACCGAGGCCACCGGCGCTTTGTCGGAGTACCAGTGCTCGCCGACGCGGGCTCGGTCACCGGTGCTCGAAGCGTAAGGGTCTACGCGGATCGAACCGTGCTCGACGATCGCTCGGGTCAGGTTGAAATGGGAGACTGGATTCCACGTCGCCGGTGGGATGAAATACGCAAAGATCCCAAAGAGCCACGCGGCATAGGTCAGCCGAAAAGCTCGGACGTCAGCGCGCTTCATGGCCTAAGACGCAGGGAGTAAGGCGGGGTTCCGGGGGTGGTGCCGAGCAGTAACGACGACAGGATCCCGAGTCCGTCCCACCGGCGGGCGAGGGTACCAGGCCGTGGCCGAGATCGGCGAGGGGACCGCCGGGCATACAGAAGCTCGCGGCAGGTGGGGGCGTAGAACACAAGAACGAGACGAACCCGAGACCGGGCAGAAACCGAAGGTGATCGATAAATATCGGTCGCAGAGACATTTACTCATTCGAAAAAAACCAGGCCGTCGGTTGACGACCCTCACTAAGCGAGATAGAAGGCCATCACCATGGGGAACTTGAAGAACTTTGGTAGGGATTACACGAGCCGCCCGGGCGCTATGGCCCTGGTCATCGCTGCGCTGAGCAGCACTTGCTACGTCGCCTGTGGCGACGACGATCCGGCTCCGGCACCGCCCGGCTCCGGCGGCAAGGCTGGCGCAGGCGCCGGCGGCAGCGCCGGCAAGGCTGGCTCTGGCGGCAAGGGCGGCACCGGCGGCAGCGCCGGCAAGGCTGGCACCGGCGGCTCGGCAGGTACGTCGACCGGCGGCAGCTCGGGCGCAGGCACCGGCGGCGTTGCTGGTGACGGCGGCGCTGGCCTCGGCGGCGAGGGCGGAGTCCCCGTCGTTGGTGGTGCCGGCGGCGAAGGCGGCGACGGCATGGTTTCGAACAACTAGCTCGCTCGAGCTGGTTGTTCGCTTCCGCAGCAAAGGCAGCTTCCGCTGTCTGCCGACGCACGTCGCTCGCTCCTCGACGAGCTAGCCCGGTACGCCTATCAGTACTCGGAGGAGAAGCCCTTTCTCCTCGTCTCTGGGCAATACAGCCCGGAATACCTGGATTGTAAGCTCGCGCTGAGCCGCCCCGCGGCGATGGCCGCGCTCGGGCCCGTCTTCCATTCCGCGCTCGTTCCCGGCGTGGTTGCGATTGGCGGTCTCACCATGGGTTCGGACCCGATCGCCATGGCAACGAGCCTGACGAGCGCCGCATCGAAGCAGCCTGTGCGCTGGTTCTCCGTCCGCAAGGAGGCCAAGGGGCACGGGCAGAAGAAGCTCGTTGAAGGCAGCGTCGAGGCCGGAGAAGCCGTCGCCGTCGTGGACGACGTCTGCACGAGCGGCTCGTCGACGGTGAAGGCGCTTCAGGCCGCGCGTGAGTTCGGGCTCAAGGTCGCTCAGGTCATCGTCCTGGTTGACCGCCAGCAGTCCGACGGCATGGCGAACATCCAGAACGCCGCCGGCGCAGGCGTCCCGGTCACGGCCATCTTCACCAAGTCCGACGTGAAGCAGCGCTGGCAAGAGCTTCGCGGCTAGGTTGATCCGCGCCCGGGACCCGAGGTCACCTGACCTGGGTGCCCGGAGTCTTACGCCTCCGCCTGGCCGCACTCACGTTGGCGGCCCTCGGCTCGGGTTGCGCCGTCGAGGTCACGCCCGAAGCTTCGCCTGGTTCGGGGGGTGCCGGGGCGCCGACTGCCGGAGCGGGAACGGCTGGAAGCTTGAATGCGGGCGGCGGTAACGGGGGCACGACCAGCGGCGGTACCGCAGGCGTCGGAACGGGCGGAACCGTGGCCGCGGCCGGAGGCACCGCGGGCAGCGCTGCAGGCTCGCCGGCAGCGGGGCAGGGCGCGGGCGGCCAAGCGGGGACGAGCGTCCAGGCCGGCACGAGCGGCATGAGCGGCGCCAGCGCCGCGGGCGCCTCAGGCGGGCAGGCCGGAGCGAGCGGCATGGTTGACGCACGGCACGGACGACGAGTCGGTGTCGTTCGAAAGCGGTGAGAGCAGCCGCGACCACTGGGTGGAAGCGAACCACTGCGAGATGACGACGACCGTCAGCGATCCGCCGGAGTGCCTTGCGTACGACGGCTGCGACGACGGGCACCCGGTCATCTGGTGCCCACACACCGCCGACGGCGGCCACCAGCACCCAAGCTTCGGCCGCGCCGCCGTCCGCGAGTTTTTCTCGATGTTTTGAGGGGAAAGCGCCACGTGCGGCGCCTAGGGCAAGACAAACGGTCCGAGGCGGCTGCAGTCAGGCAACGGCCCGCTGCCAACCGTGTACGTGTACTTGAGCTTCGGTCGAATCGACAGGTCGGCACTTTCCCGAGAGGCGATGGTAAAGGCGTCGGCCGAGATCGCATTGCTTGCGATGGCGAGGCCATTGTTCAGGTTCGGACACTGCACCCAGTTCCTAACCACCGTTCGGCCGTTGACGTTCAGCGGGACCGTGAGCGCGCCCAGCGGTGGCGCCAAAATCTCGGCCATAACGAAGCCGTTGCGGTCCAAGGACCCCTTCGCCCCGGGCAGCTCCCAAGCCGCTCTGGGCGCCCTCAAAACCCAGGTCGCGTACCACTCGACGAAGCTAACCTGGAGTGGGTGCACAAGGGGGTAGCTCTGACTCGTCGCGTTGATCACGGTCAGCGACAGTTCCGCGCTCGTGACAGTGATGCGATCGTTGATGGTTGGTACTGCAAAGCGCACGAGACAAGTCCTGCCCACCAGGGTGCCTTGGTCTCCAGCCACGTCGCATTGGCCCCACGTTCCTTGGTTCGATGACCCCTCACGGATGGTCACGTCCGCATTGGCCGGCTGGCTCACGGTGATGCCGAGCTGGTCGGACCCAATCGGCTCCTCTTCCGCTGTCGCACTACAAGCAAACAGCCCGGCGACGAGCAACAGCACCGCATTCGTTCCTGCACGCATCGTGGCTCCCTCCTGAGATTCCCGATCTCGGAGGGTATGGTGCGGCTGAGGGTGCGGCGTTTCAATCGGCAGAAATGCCCGAAGTGGCCCCGAGGCTCGGCACGCGAGCCCGAACCAAACTGATTACTTTACATAATGTATCTTATGCGATCTACATGGCGTGGGTTTGCCCGGACGAGCCGGCATGCTGTGATGCGCCCCCTCATGGTGCGGCTGCCCGAGTTGGCGGTGGTCCAGGCTTGGGCCGCGGAGCGAAGGCTTGCCCTGGTGAACACGCTGCGAGCGCACTGGCCCGGTCTCGCGCTTGGGGTTGCGGTGGTCGCGGCGTACGCAGTGTTCCGCGCACTCGAGGCACCCGGGTGCGACGGTGGGAGCTATCTGACGCAGGCGCGAATACTGCGTGGAAAGGACGTCGGGCTCGACGGAACCCTCGATCCGCTGCGCTACCCGGCGCTCGTTCCACTGTGCTTCGAGCTCGTTGGCCGGAACATCGTCCCCGGTATGCCCCCCGGCTTTTCCGTCTTTCTAGCGCTGGGCGGCCTAGTGAGCCTCGAAACCATGGTGAACCCGATCCTTGGTGGGCTCGCCACGTTCCTGGTCTATTTCGCGGTCCAGAAGCACTCGAACCGCGCGATTGCGGTGATTGCGGGTGTTCTGTGGGCGACCGCTCCGATTGCGATCTGGGGTGGCACCGAGGTCATGGCGGATCTGAGCGCCGCCTGTGTGCTCCTCGGCGCGTATGTCCTGCTCGACACGCGGCATCCGGTGCTCGCCGGCGCAGCATACGGCTTTTCGTTCGGCATTCGACCGACAAACGCGCTCTTCGGCTTCGCGGCGTTTGCACACATCGACCGCTGGGCGGTGCTCTTTCAATTCGGTCTGGGGGCGCTCGGCGGCGTGATGCTGTGGATCGTGTACGGGCTCGGACGCTACGGGGGCTCGAGCCTGTTCGGCATGTACGGACACAACACGACCTTCGTGACGTACGAGACCTGGACCCACCAGCTCTGGTTCATCGCGAAAACGACGGCGCTGCAGTACCCCGTACTCCTGCCTCTTGCCGGCTTGGCGGTCTGGCAAAGCCCGAAGGCACGCGCATCGCTCGTCGCGTGGTTCGCGGCCATCGTCCTTTTCTACGCTGGTTGGCGCTGGAAGTACGACGCCTGGTGGTGGACGCGTCACGTGCTCCCCGCCTACCCCGCTCTAGTCTTGCTCGGCGCTTACGGCCTCGCCGCGGGCTTTCGCTGGCTCGCGGAACGGCGCTCCCGGACTCTCACGGTGCTCGCAGTGCTCGTGCTCGTCGGGAACGTCGGCTGGACGCTCGTTTTCGCCGAACGCGAAGGCTTGCTCGAGACCACGAATCGCGACCTTTGGATCCGCGACGTGGCCGAGCTCAAGGAGCGCCTGCCGCCCAGGAGCCTCGTTGGCGCCCTCAATTTCAGCGGACCGCTGCGACTCTACGGGCAGATCGAGTCGTTTCGTTGGGACCACAAGGACGCTCCCAAGCTCATCGACTACGCCCTGGACCGGAAGCGCGACGTGTACCTGCTCGTCGAACCGAGCGAATACGACCGGCATCCTGCGGCGCTCGCGCTCCGTTCGCGGTACCTCGTGTCGGACGTGGCGCAGCTCCGCGCCCTCGGCACTGTGCTCCGCAAAGTGGAGCTGATTCCGGTAATCAGAGGACCTTGACGTTCATCCGGTGGATCTTGAAGCTCACCGGGGTGTCGGCCGATACGATGACGCGGGCTTCCAAGCCCGCCACCCGCGACGTGATGGGCACACGGAGCGCGAAGGATCGACGCGTCCCCTTCTCCACCGCTTGAGCCGGAAGGGCGCCGTAGAAGTACTTTCCCATCTCGGAGACGAGCTCGCTCTCGATGTTGAGCGTCGTGCTCGCTTCGACCTCGAAGCTGAGCTCGATCTTCGAGCCCGCGGGTACGGTTGCGTACGGACCGTAGACGACGAACCCCGTCTGGCAGTTCATCGCGCGAATGACCTCGGGGCTCTCAAGGGTTGCGCAGGGCATGAGCTTCAGCTCTTTCGGCCCGTAGGTTCGCTTGAGTGCCTGATCGGCGGAGCTCGGCGGTGCGGGCGCCGAGGCGGAGGCAGTAGGCGTAGGGGCAGGTTCGGCGGCGGGGGCGGGAGCTACCGTCTTTGCCGCGGGCGGCGGCGCCGGCTTGTCGTTGGGCGGGTCACACCCGACCAGCGCGACGAGAAGGCACAGTTCGGGCGGCAACCTCATTGGAGACCTTGATAGCAAACGCCGGAGACCGGTGGCAAGGGAACCACGGCGAACTAGCGCCTTCGTTCGCGGCCAAGCGGTTCCGCCGTCGGGTTGACGACGCGGAAACCGAGGCGGCGGGGATCACCGTTACCGGGGTCGAGCGCTGGAAGGTTGCTCTTGAGGTCGATCAGCGTCACTGCACCTCGTGCGGTCCATTCGAACGAGATCGGGATCACCCGGCCGGGGACCAGTGGTACGGCGACGACCACGTTGCCGTCGACCGAGACCTCTAGATTGCGCGCTACCAGCGTCTCAACATCGAAGCTCACCCGCTGCCGACGAGCGCGGCCGGGCGCGACGATGAGCCGGAGACGCGCGTCGCCACTCGACCACGACCAATCGTCATTTCCGCCCTCCTCCCATCCCCACGGAAATCCTTCGGCCAAGCCGAGCGACGCGAAGTCGGCCGGAAGCTTCGACCCTTTCCTCGCGATCCGGTAGGCGACCATGTCCTTGCGTGGGCTCTCGGCAACACGCTCAAGCCCCTGGCGAGCAAACGAGTGCTCGAGGGCCTGACCCGAGCCCGGAAGGCCGGTACGGTTCAGCAGCACGGCATCGAAGCCATGATCCGCGAGATACGTCACGAGGCGCCGCGGACTCAGTTGCTCGGCGTGGCGCTGCCAGACCTCCCGCGGACGCCCCTTGTGAGTTCCGTAGGAGAACCGGAGCGTTTCGCTGAAGAGATAGGGGCGAAAGTGCGCGCAGTCGGGCATCCCGAGGATGGGCGCGGACTCCGGAAAATCCAAGACCGGAAGCTCGAAAACCGCCGCGCCACGCGGGAGTTTCCGCTCCAAGGTCTGCGCCAGTTCGCGGTCCGAATCTACGATCTTGCCGGTGTGCTCGGTGTACGCGTCGCGATCACCGGGACCGCCGGAAAACAGCTCGAGCAGGCTCACGAAAAGTGCGAGTGCGGGTCCGCCCCAGCGCATCCATGGTTTCGGCAGGCGGTCGGCGACGCCGGCACCAAAGAGCAACACGAGCGCGAGAATCACGATCGAGTACCGATTCACCGCCCGGAGCCAGGTCATCCCGAGCGAGCCCACGAGGTACGCGAGCCCGCCGCTCAGCGAGAAAAGCAGTACGTAGCCGACGAGCCACGCTTCCACGGGCACTTCATGAAGCCGCCCGCCGAGCCCACGTGCGAAGGCCACGAGCACCAGCGCGACGAGCAGGCCGCAACCGGCCAGACCGAGGAACGCCGCCGCATTCTCGGAGATCGGATTGCCGGCGAAAAAATAGTGGGTTCGGGCAAACTCTGCCCAGGCTTCGATCGGGTGCCCGACGGGCATGAACAGATCGGGCAGTCGGAGTGCCCACATCCGGATCGCCTCCAGGCTTCTCCCGCCGAACATGGGGTTCGGTCCCGCGGTCCATGATCGGATGAACACGTTGATCTGACCGAGGAGAAAGCTCCCAATCCCGACGGCGAGCAGGACGGCGCCGAAGCGGGCAACGCGCTTTCGTCCGCGGAGCAAGGCCTGGAGCGAGCCGAGCGCGACGAGTTGAAACGCGAGCGGCGGGTAGTAGGGATTTTGAAGCGATGTCGCGAGGAGGAGCAGCCCGAACAGGACCTGAACGTTACGCGACGGGACCTGCTCCATCCGGCCGAGCTCGATCGTCACGTAGACGAGGAGCGGCAGGTGCCAAACGAAGCTCACGTTCAGGTGACCGAGCGAACGCATCACCATGAACTGGCAGAACGCGAAAATCAGGGCCCCGGCGAGCGACGACCAGGCGGTGCGCCCGAGTTTTCTCGCACACCAGGCGAAGGCGAGCGCGGCCGTGACGTGCGCCAGCACCACGAACCAGTTGGCGACCGTTCCCGGCTCGAACCAACGAAGCAGCGCGCCCCACGGATAGAAAATGAGCTTTTCGGTGTGTGGGTAATCGTTCCAGTCGGCGCCGAACGGGGCGTTCAACCGGCTCACCTCGATGTTCCAGGGCGCTGGGAGCTCCGAGAACCCCTGCGCAATGCCGAGCACGAGGAACACGTCGCCGCCTTCCCCGTAGGCGATCGGGATCCGAAACGCCGGTGAGCCCGGGAGCCGGCGGTAGTAGATCGCCCAGATCAGGAACGTGAGCGCCGCCGTCAGCGGGTAGAACCAGCGGGGGCTCTCCAGGAGCGACAAGAACCGGATTCCAGGGCGCTCCTGCTTCGCAGCCGTCGCCGTCTGCGCGTCATCGCTCTCTCCGGCCACGGGCGAGCAGCATAGGTCACGACCACGGGCCGAGTCCGCAAGAATAACGGGCGCGACCGGGGAGCCGCCCTCCGAGAAATGTCGTTCGAAATGCCCAACCGGCGTTACTCGACCGTGGATCGCGAGCTACGGTGCGGCTGCTTTGGACCGCCCGAGCGTGAAGCTGCGAAAGGATCTGGCGCGCTCCGTGCGGCGCGGTCATCCGTGGCTCTATCGAGACGCCTTGGTCGCCGCCGATCCGATTGCTGACGGCGCTCTCGTCGAAGTTCTGGATCGCGGCGGGCGGCGGCTTGCCACCGGTTTTTGGGACGCGAGCGGGCCGATCGCGGTGCGAGTGCTTTCGGTCGAGCCGGTCGGCGACGTGGCCGAGCTCGTGCGCGAGCGCTTGGGCAGCGCCCTACGGCGGCGACTCGAAGTGCTCGACTTCGCGCGCACGAATGCTTTTCGGTTGGTTCACGGCGAAGCGGACCGCCTGCCCGGCGTCCATATCGACGCGTACGCGGACCTCGCGAGCGTGCGGTTCGACGGCGCCGGCGCCCGGGCGTTCTACGGCGAGCTCTGGTCGGCGCTGCTCGAACTCGACGGCCTCGTCATCCGGAGCATCGTCGACCGCGAGCAGCGTGGTGGCAGCGTTCCGGTCGAGGTGCTGGAAAACGGGCTCAAATTCGCGGTGGATCTCGGCGCAGGCCAGAAAGGCGGCTTGTTTCTCGACCAGCGTGAGAACCGTGTCGAGGTGGAGCGGCGTGCGCGCGACCGGCGGGTGCTCAACCTGTTCGGCTACACCGGCGCGTTTTCACTCTACGCGGCCCGTGGCGGAGCCGTGGCGACCGATACCGTGGACAGTGCGAAGCCGGCGATCGAAGCGGCACGCCAGAACTTCGGGCTCAACGGGTTTTCCGGCCCCGAGCATGCGTTCAACGCGGCCGACGCGTTCGCGTTCCTGGAGAACGCTGCGCGCGAGCGACGAACTTGGGATCTCGTGATCTCGGATCCGCCGAGCTTCGCGCGAAGCAAGACCGCCCTCCCCGCCGCACGCGACGCTTATCGAAGGCTGCATCGGCTCGCCGCCGCCGTGGTCGCTCCGGGCGGCCTCTTCTGCCCGGCATCGTGCTCGAGCCACGTGGGACGCGATGACTTCGTCGAACTCGTGCACGACGGCGTGCGAGCGTCCGGCCGGCGATTTCAGCTCGAAACGCTGCGCGGCGCGGGGGCTGACCATCCTTCCCTCCCCGCGTTTCCCGAGGGCGACTACCTCAAGTTCGCTCTCGGGATCGTTAGCTAAATCCTCAGAGCGGCAGGCGTTCCGAAACGCGCATCGGGCGCGGCGGCTCGACGCTGAGGGCCAGGAGCGAGCCGCCGTTCGTGAGCACGAAGGCGCGGGTGCCGAACGCGGCCGGCGTCATCGCAGAGCCGTCCACCATGTGGATGCCGTCAATGACCTCGCCGCCCGAGGGGGAGAGCAGGAACACGCCAAGCCGTGTGGTCGAGACGAGGAGCGCCCCCGCAATCGGTACCGGCGCCGACACGCCGCCGCTCGGGAATGCTCGCCGCCACACCTCGGTGCCATCCTCGGGATCGAGCGCCCAGAGGCCGCTCGTCCCGCTCGCGGCGAGGAGCAACCGCCGCACCGGCACGGTGGAGCCCGTCTTGCCCTTGTGTGCCGGCTCCGACCAGCTGACGAGCTCCGACACGCCGAGGACGCCGGGGTTCGACCACACCTGGGTGCCGGTATCGGCGTCGAGCGCGAAAACCCCGCCGGAATAGCTGGCGACGAACACGACCGGGCCCGCGACGATGGTGTCCGGGACGGGCGTCGTGTCCACGTCGAGGTAGCGCGGTGCCTCGCCGGTCGTCGCCTCGACCTCGGCCGCCAGATCCGCCGACCAGCGCTCGGCTCCGGTCAGGGTGTCGAACGCGATGACGTTGCCGTCGCTGAACCCCGCATACACCTTGCCTCGCGAGACGACGACGCCGGAATGCCCGGCGATTTCCATCCCCATCGCAGGCGTCCGGTGCTGGTGCCAGCGAAGCTTGCCGGTCGGCGGCTCGAGGGCGAGCACGGTGTCGTTGGCGTTGGTGAAGTAGAGGAGACCGCCGGAGAGCACGGGGCGGCGAGCCACCTCGGCGTTGGTCATGAAGCGGAACAGCAGCTCGCCGTTGTCTGCCTTGGCCTTGTAGAGCGCGCCGTCGTTGGAGCCGAAATACACGACGTCTTCGCCCGGCACGTAGAGCGGGGCGGACTGCACGAAGCCGAGGGTCTCGAAACGCCAGAGCGCCGTGCCGTCCTCGACTCGGATCGCATAAAGACCGCGATCGCTCGAACCGACGAAGACGCGCTTCCCGACCGGATCGAGCTCCGCCTCCCCGCGCTCGTACGGCTCACCGGCGATGCGCGACGCCGCGAGGATGCCGCGCTGGTAGATGATGGAGAGCGCCCCGTTCGGGCGCTGGATGAACGGTGGCTGATCGGGGTGGGCCCCGGAGCTGAGAGCGCTACAGCCGGCGAGGCCCGAAAGGGCAAAGAGAGCGCCCCAACGGCGAAACCTCGCGACGACGCTCATGGAGCGCTCGCCGGGGGCGCGGGCACCGGCGTGCCGGGCGGGACCGTGACGGGCTCTTTGCCAGTCACCTGACGGAGGAGCTCGTTGAGCTTGGTCGCGTCCATCCCGCCGCTCTGGCTGCCGTCGCCGCTCGCTTTCTCGGTGAGCGCGCGGATCTGCTCCGGCGTGAGGCGCGGGCCCTGAGCCGTACTCGCCGCGCTCGGATCGATCGACAGCAAGAGGTCGCGCGCGACTTGCTCGGTGAAGGTCGGGTCTCCCTCGGAACCTCGTGCCTTTTCGAGCTTTTCGAGCGCACCCTTGAGGAGCTCCTTCGCCTTGTCCGTCTCGCCTTTTTGCTGGTGGAGGCGCGCCTGGTGGTACTGGCCGAGCGGTCCGAAGCCTGGCACGTCACTCTTGCCGAGCTCGGCATACGCCTTGAGCGCGAGATCCACGTGCCCGAGCGCCTCCTCGCTCATGCCGATGCCCTCGATGGCGCGGCAGCGAAGGTCGGGATCCTTTTCGGCGAGCGCGCTCTGGCGGACGTTCCGGTACTCGGTCAGCGCTTCCTGAAATTTTCCCTGGTCGAACAGGGACCCGGCGAGGCCCGTGCGGGCCAGCGTCCCGAGCGTGTCGGCGCCGGCCGCAGCGCGGTAGCCCTTCACCGCCGCCTCGAGGCGCGCGTTGTTGTCTGGAAACGCTGTCCGCGTGTCCTCGATGCCGGTTCGCGGATCGGCTTCGGTCGGCTCGGTCCCGATCCTCGCGAACTCTGCGGTGGTGCCGGCCATCAGCGTGTCGGTCGCCTTCGCCTCGGACTTGTTGCGCTGGTACCGGTAGATCTGAAAACCGATGCCGCCCGCGAGCCCGAGCACGACCACCCACTGGAGCACGTTGACGTTGCGCTTGAGCCAGCCGGTCACCGCGTGCGTGCCGCGGGCGAGCGCGTCGTCGACCATCTCCCCCGCATCGAGACCACCGCCGCGAGCCGGAACGGGGCGCGCGACGGCCGCCTCGCGCTTCTTCCTGCGTTTCTCCGCGGCCTCCTGACGAACGCGCTGATTCTTGTCGCGAATCGCGGCGGTGTCGGTCGTCGCGGGGTCTTTTTCCTCTGACACGGCGGGGCCCCTATACCACAAACCCTACTTCCAAGGCTCCGGCGCGGGTGGGGGCAATTCGTCGGAAAGTGGCACGATTGCCAGTGCTTCGAGGATCACCCCCGTGCTTCCGTACACGATGAGCTCGCTCTGCAACCCGGGGCGGAGGCCGAGCGTTTTCGGAACCGGCGCCGCGACTTCGACCGGGGTCTCGGAGACCGGGATCGCGATGCGAACGGCCCGCTCGGCGTCGAGCGGGGGGACACCCTTCTTGCGCTTCACCTTGCCCTCGCGATCGAACGAAATCAGGTGTCGTCCCGAGCTCAGGATCACTTCCCCGGGGCCCGCGCCCTGACTCCTGGCGCGGACGATCGCGCGTAGCCCGCGCGCCCCGCTCGCGGACGGCACGACGACTTCGATCGCCTGGCCGAGATCGGAGTTCTTGCGCAGACGCTCGAGATCGCGACGTTTGGGCCCTCCGACGTGTTCGAGGATGCCGGCGCGTTCAGCGAGCGCCAGGCCACCGGGCAGCGGGTCCGGAACGCCGAGGAAGCGACGGAGCGGCACCGCGAGCTCTTCCTCCGCACCGAGCGTGACCAGAGCTTCGCCGAGCGCGACCCGGTTGCTCGCCAGGCGTTCTTCCGCGAACGCCTTGAGCAGCGGACTCAGGGCGCCATCGTCGCCGATGCGGCTCAGGGCGCGCGCGATGTGCGGCCGAAGCCGCACGTCCGGTAGGCCCTGGAGCAGCGCCCAGACCGCGTCCTTCGAGCGCAGAGCACCGAGGACCTCCAGGATCTGACGCGAGCGCTCGAAATCGCGCCCCGCGGCATCCCGCCACCAGGCGATGAGCAGCGGTTCCCCGCGGCGATCGCCGGCTTCGCCGAGCGCCAGCGCGGCCAGCCGCGCGAAGCGTAGATCGGCGCCGCCCACGAGCTCGGCGACGAGCGGGGCGCCCTGGCCTAGCCGGGTCAGCGCGAGCGCCGCCCACGAGCGCGTCTCGGGGTCTTCCTCGCGCGCCAGGGCAAGACGGAGCGGCGGAGCGGACTCCGGCCGGCGGAGCTCGAACAGGAGTTCGGCTGCCTTGCGCCGAACGCCGGCGTCGGCGTCGTCGAGCAGTTCGCCGAGCTCCGGAGCCGCGTCGCCGTCACCTGCCAGCGCGCGCCGGATCGGCGCCGGCCAACCCTTGCCCTCGGCGCGGAGCCCGCCGACTTCGAATCGGCCGTGAGACGCTCCGATCTCGCGAAGGCGCGCGCGGAGGGCATCGCGCTCGCGGTTCTTGTCGGCCGAAAGGTCGCGCCCCTGCCCCGGGTCTTTGGCGATGTCGAAGAGCCGGCATGCCCCGAGGCGTCGATCGCAGATGAGCCGCAGCGCACCGACGGCCAGCAGGGCTTGCTCGTCGGTTTCGGCGTAGGCAAGGCCGTCACCCGCTTTGCCCTGCCCGGTGAGCAACGGCCCGAGGTCGCGCCCGCGGAGCCGAGGCGGACGCGGGATGTCGAGCCCCGAGAGAACGGTCGGCAAGAGGTCGACCAGGCTGACAGGCTCGGCGACCCGGCGGGGCGGTATGGCGCCCGGCGCCCACATGACGAGCGGCACGCGGACCTGTTCCTCGTAGACGGTGGTGCCGTGGTAGCGGCCACCATGCTCGCCGAACTCCTCGCCGTGATCGGCGGTCACCATCACGAGCCCCGTGGGGCGCTTCTCGGCGAAGGCGCGCACGATCGCGCCGAGCGTCGCGTCCGCGTGCGCCACCTCCGCGTCGTAGCGGTCGACGTCGCGGTCGCCGAAGGCGTGCTCGGGGTGCGGCTCGTACGGTTCGTGCGGTGAGAACAGGTGGACCCAGAGAAAGACGCGCCGGTCGTTGCCCGCCCCGGCGAGGTACCGCTCGACCTGACCGATCCGCACCGCACCTTCCGCAAACTCGACCCAGCGGTACTCGAAATCGAGCGAACGGCTGCTGAACGGCGTGAACCGGCCGGCGTCGATGAAGAACACGGCCGGCGGATAAAAGGCGGCCGTCCGGTATCCGTAGGTCCGGAGCAGACCGGCGAACGTGTCCGAATCGAGCCCCATGCCCTGGAGCAAGAGCGGGCGCATGTATTTGCCCGTCATCAGCGAGGTGACGGCGTACGAGGTGTGCGGCGTCGGCGTGTACGCGCGCTCGAAGACCGCGCCCTCGCGGGCCAGGCGATCGATGTTCGGGGTCGTGGGCCGGGAGTAGCCGTAGGCACCGACATGGTCGGCGCGCAGCGCGTCGATGGTGACGAGAAGGATGTCGCGGCCACGGAGCTCGAGCGAGCGCTCCGACCGAGACGGCACGCGCTGGTCGACGCACGCCGCCGCGTCCGCGCAGGGCGCAGGTTCGTCGAAGCTCGGTGGCGGAGCGACGCGCGCCGCGAGCGCGATGACCTGGCTCGCGAGCGGCGCCGACTCGAGCACCACGAGCCGGAAGTTGTCGAAGTGCGCGAGCTTTCGGGCCGACACGGGGACCAGCAACGCCGCGAGGACGACGGCGGCCGGGGCGGCGATCCACCGACGCCGGGAGGGGCCGCTGGGCATCGGCAGGAGCACGAGACCAGCGAGTGCCCCACTGACGATCGTCAAGAGCGCGAGCCCGGCGTGAAACGCCGGGTACAGCCGCACGAGGACCAGGTGGTTCACGAACTCGAAGACGACGGCGGCCGCCGCCAGCCCGAGCGAAAGCGCGGTGGGCCGGGCGCGACGCAGGCGGACGGCGTACGGCAGGGCCCAGGCGGCGCCCACCGCGGCGAGCGCGCCGAGCACGAGGGCGAACGACAGCCGGGGCGCCAGGGTCGCCAGGTGGCGCCCACCACCGACGCCAAAGCCGACGAGCCCCATGAAGGCGCCCAAGAGCGCGGCAGCGACGGCGCGCTCCCGGCGCCCGTGGTCGCGCAGCACGCGGTCGAGAGCGAACGCGATGGCGCCGGCCACGCTCGCGACGACGAGCAGCGTCGGCAGGGTCCAGACGAGACCCATGTGGATCTCCCAGACGCTCGCCAGCTTTCGCCGCGACACCGCGAGCACCAGGCCGAGCTCGACGAGAGCAATGCCCTGGGCAAAAAGCAGCGAGCAGGCGAAGCGGCGAAACACGCTGTCGGTCAGCGAAAGTCGATGCTGCCGATCTCGTACCGCCGCGTGCCGGCGGGTAGCTGGACGACCACCTCGTCGCCGATGCTCTTGCCGATCAGCGCCCGCGCGAGCGGAGCCGATACCGAGATCAGGCCCTGGTTGATGTCCGCCTCGTCGGCGCCCACGATCTGATAGGTCGACTCGTCATCCGTATCGAGATTCGTCAAGAGCACGGTCGCGCCGAAACGGACGCGGTCTCCGCTGAGTTTCGTCGGATCGATCACCTCGGCCCGTGAGAGCTTGTCCTCGATGTCCTTGATCCGCGCCTCCACCAGGCCCTGCCGCTCCTTGGCAGCGTGGTACTCGGCATTCTCGCTGAGGTCGCCGTGCTCCCGCGCGATGCCAATCTCGCGCGAAATCTTGGGGCGTTCCTCCTTCAGGCGCACGAGCTCGTCCTTGAGCTTCTGTGCCCCGCCCGGGGTCATCGGGACCTTGTCGGCCATGGCGTTCCACCGTCTTACCTCCGGCGGTCCGGCCGGCGCCAGTCCGGAATGGTGCCCCCCGGCCTAGACCCCTCTCCCGCGGCTTGCCAGTGAGCTCCGGCGACGGTACGGAGCGCCGAGCATGCGAACGTTCGGCGGGCTGCCCGCCCTGTCTTCCTTCCTCGTGGCGCTCAGCGGCGGCACCCTGGCGGCCGGCTGCGCGGACGAGGCGCGGCCCGTCCAGAGCGCCCTCGAGTACTCGGAGAACGCCCGCCGGGACTACGAGGCCGCGGCACGCGCCGTCGAAGCCGAGAACTACGAAGAAGCGGCCGAGATGCTCGGCGAAGTGAAGAAGAAGTACGGCTACAGCCGCTACGCGCGCCTGGCCGAGCTTCGACTCGCCGACGCCGACCTCGCCCAGGACAAGTTCGCGGAGGCCGCTACCGGCTACAAGACGTTCGTGCACGACTACCCGAACGATCCGGAAGTGCCGTACGCGCGCTTCCAGATCGCGAAGGCCCAGTACGACTCCGTGAGCCAGTCGGTGTTGATGCCGCCACTCGAAGAGCGCGATCTTGCCGCCGTGAACGACGCGCTGACGACGATTCACGACTACCTGCGGGAGTACCCGGGCAGCAAGCACGACGACGAACTCCGCTACATGCGCGCCGTCGTCGTCGGGCTGCTCGCCCGTCACGAGCTTTACGTCGCGCGTTTCTACCTCGGCAAGGACAACTTCGACGCCGCGGTCGCTCGCTGCCAGCACGCCCTCGACGCCTTCGAACGCTCCGGGCTCGAGGCCGAGGCGCTGGTCCTGCTCGGCGAGATCTACATGAAGAAGAAGGAGCCGGCGAAGGCTCGGCGCGCCTTCGAGCGCGTGCTGACCGAGTTTCCGGCGAGCCCCTTCGTCGAGCCGGCGTCGCGGTTGCTCGCCGTCCTCGGGCCGAAACCCGGCACAAAACCGGCCCCCAAGGTCAATTAGCGAACAGTCGGCTTAGACTCGCGAGCGGGACGATGACGGACCAGGCGCCGGCACAAGAAACCTCGCTCGCCCAGGCACCGACCACCGTGCTCGTCGTCGACGACGAGAAGAACATCCGCCGCACGCTCTCGATGGTGCTCGGCGGCGACGGCTACCGCGTGCTCGAGGCCGAGTCCGGCGAACAAGCCCTCGAAGTGATCGCCCGCGCCGACACGCCGATCGACGCCGCCGTACTCGATCTGAAGTTGCCCGGGATCGGCGGCATCCAGGTGCTGGAGAAACTGCGCGCCGAGGAAGCGACGCGCGAGCTACCCGTCGTCGTCGTCAGCGGGCACGCGACGGTGCAAGACGCGGTCCTCGCGATCAAGCTCGGCGCCAGCGACTTCTTCGAGAAACCGCTCAATCGCGAGCGCATCCTGGTGAGCGTCGGCAACGCCGTTCGGACCGCCAGGCTGAGCCGCACCGTCACCCTGCTGCGCGCCGAGCTCGAGACCCGATACGAGATGATCGGGACGAGCCCTTCGATGCAGAAGGTGTACCAGCAGATCGACAAGGTCGCGCCCACCCGCGCGAGCGTGCTCATCACCGGCGAGAGCGGGACGGGCAAAGAGCTCGTGAGCCGGGCCATCCACCGGTTGAGCCCGCGCCGCGACGAGCCGTTCGTCCGCGTGAATTGCGCGGCAATCCCGCGGGATCTGATCGAAAGCGAGCTCTTCGGGCACGAGCGCGGCGCCTTCACCGGCGCCCAGGGCAGAAAACGCGGCTTTTTCGAGCAGGCTCACGGCGGCACGCTCCTGCTCGACGAAATCGGCGACATGGACGCCGTCGCGCAAGCCAAGGTGCTGCGCGTCCTGCAAAACGGCGAGGTCGTGCGCCTCGGCTCGGAGCAGGTCAGCCACGTGGACGTGCGCGTGCTCGCGGCAACGAACAAGGATCTCGCGAAGGAGGTCGCCGCCGGCACCTTCCGCGAGGACCTGTACTTCCGGCTCGACGTGTTTCCGATGCGCTGCCCTGCCCTGCGCGAACGCCGCGAGGACATTCCGCAGTTGGCCGAGGCGTTCATGCAGTCGTTCTGCAAAGAAAATGGCCTGAAGCCGAAGAAGATGGACCCGTCGGTGCACGACGCGCTCGTCCGTCGCAGCTTCCCCGGCAACGTGCGCGAACTGAAAAACGTGGTGGAGCGCGCGGCGATCCTCGCCTCTGACGTGATCACGATCGCGGATCTCCCCGAAGATCCCCACCAGAGTCCCTTCGACGACGATGACGACGAGCCGCCGTCCCTGCCCGCCTCACGCGGGCCCGGCGAGCGCCCGACGCTGCGCGAACACCGCGAGCTTTCGGAGCGCCGCTACATCGTCGAAACGCTGAAAGACGCCGACTGGAACGTCTCCAAGGCCGCCGTCACGCTCGGCGTCGAGCGCACCAACCTGCACAAGAAAATCCGCACGTACGGCATCAAACGCGGCGAGGGCTGACGGGCGGCGGGCGGACACGGCGCCGTCCGGCTAGCTCCCGGTCGAGCCGAACCCGCCGGCCCCGCGCTCGCTCTCGCTGAGTGCGGTCACGAGCTCGACCTCGGCGCGCTCGACCCGCGCGACGACGAGCTGGGCGATGCGCGAAAGTGGCTGGATCGTGAACGGCTCCGAGCCGAGGTTCACGAGCAGGACCCCGACCGGGCCGCGGTAGTCGCTGTCGATCGTGCCCGGCGCGTTCACCATCCCGATGCCGTGCTTCAACGCGAGCCCGGAACGCGGCCGAACCTGGCCCTCGTAGCCGGCGGGGATCTCGAGCGAAAGGCCGGTCGGGATCAGGCGGCGTTCGCCGGGCGCAAGCGTCACCGGCTTTTCGATCGCGGCACAGAGGTCCATGCCCGCCGAACCTTCGGTTTGATAGGCCGGCAGCGGCACGGCGATCGCACCGACGGGCAGCGCGCGCACCCGCACGCCGTCCGTCACGGGCGGGACCCGACGATCTTGTGGCGGCTGAAGATCTCCTCCGCCATCGACTCGAGTTTCTTCGCCTCACGAAGAATGTCGGCGTTGTGCTTGTAGTGCAGCGACCCGAACACGTAGCTCGAGAACGCGCGATAGCTCTTCGCCACCTCGAGCTCGTTGCCGATCTCCTTGCAGATGGCAATCGAGCGCATGAAGTAATCGACGGCTTTCACCTCGTGCCCATCGCCCCACGCCCCGGCGCCCGTCACCTCGCCGAGCGTGCGGAGGGCGACGGCGAGATGCGGTTTGCTCCGCACCTGGCCGAGCAGATCCACCGCGCGCTTGATCGAATCGCGCGCGCGCTTCAGATCCTTTTGCTCGAGGTAAGCCTTGGCCAGGCCGCGCTTGGCCTCCGCCAGGTGGAGCTTGTCGCCCGTCTCGTCGCACAAGCCCTCGGCCTCGGTCAACACGCTGATCGCTTCTTCCGTGCGGCGGAGCCGCAGCAGTGCGTCGCCGATGTTGGTGAGCACGCCGGCGATGCGATTGTGCTCGCCGACGTCGTGGGCCACCGTGTGCGCCTCACGGAAGAGCTTCAGCGCCGCCTCCGAATCACCCTGGTCGAGGGCCAGATCGCCCAGATCGTTCAGGCTCGCGACGATACCGAGCAGATCGTTGAGCTCGCGGCGGATGGCCAGCGACGCCTCGAGTGCTTCACGCGCCTGGGTCTGCTGGCCGTGGTCGCGCCAGACCAGACCGATGTTGTTGAGGCTCAAAGCGATCGAGCGGCCGTCGCCCAGCGCTTTTCGCATGTCGAGCGCGGTGCGCATTTGCTCGAGCGCCGGCTCGTACTCGCCGCGCATCCACGAAAGCTTGCCGATGTCGTCGTGACTGGCGGCGATACCGCGCTGATCCTTCACGGTCACGAACAGCTCGAGCCCCCGTTTGAGGTGTTCGCTCGCCAGGTCGAACGACCCCGTATCGCGATGGAGCCGGCCGATGCGGTTGTGGGCGGCCCCGCCCTTGCCCTTCAGGCCGAGCCGAAAAGCGAGCGCCAGCATCTCGCGAAATGCCGATTGCGCCTCGTCCGTGCGACCGAGCAGCGTCAGCACGTCACCGTGGTCGTGCAGGGCATCGAGGCGGCGCCGGGCGTCGTCCTCGCCCAGGAGCTCGAGCCCCCGGCGATAGTGCTCGTTCGCGCGCTTGGCCGCGTATTGTGCGCGGGCGATGCCGCCGGAGTCGATGTACGTGAACGCGGCGCGCGTCAGGCAGCCGGCGAGCTCCAGGTGCCGCGCCAGCATGGCGGAGTACTCCTCCTGGCTTCTGACGTTGTCCTTCTGCGCGAGCCAGTCGGCGATCGTCTGGTGACGGCGCCGGCTCGCAGCGGGCGAGATCATCTGCGCGATCCGCTCGCGCTCGAGGTTGTGCTTGAACACGTACTCGACTTCGCCCGGGAACGCCGAATCCGGCAGGCGCAGTACGTAGTCCCGGTGCACGAGCTCGGCGAGCAGGCGCTCGATCTCGCCCACGTCGCTTTCCGCACTGTCGCTCCAGTAGTCTGGAGGCTCCCGGTCCATGCGCGCCAAAACGACGAGGCCGCCGAGCCAGAACACGCTGCCCATCGCTGCCGCGTGCTCGAGCAGACGGCGTTCCACCGGGGACAGCACCGACAAGCGAGCGGCGACGGCGTCCTCGACCGTGAGCGGCAACCGCGCTTGCGCCAACCGGTCGAGGTCGACCCGCCACGCGGGCCGCCCCGAATCGTCCGCGGTCACACGAAGCACCCCGGAATCGTGAAAAATCCGCACCATGTGCGACAACAGGCCGGGATTGCCACCCGCCATACCGAGCCCGGCGTCGATCAAGCGATCGGGTGGGCCGCCTTCACAGGGCGCGAGCAGTGCCTGCATGATCGCGCGAGCCTCGGCGCTCGGCACCGGCGCGAGCTCGATCATGTCGTGGCGCGAGCCGCCGGCACGGGCCCAGCGCTCGTGACGGCTGAGCAGCTCGGGCCGCGCAAGGCACAAGAAGAGCACGGGCCCCTTCACCTCCTCGAGCAAGTAAACGAGAAGATCGAGCGAGTCCTCGTCCGCGTCGCCGAGGTTGTCGAGCACCAGACAGAGCGGACCATTCCGCGCGTCGGCTTCGATGAAGCTCCGGAGGACCGCGCGCCGGATGAGACGCGCCTGCTGGGGGTCGTCCGTGACCGCGCGCGTGAAAGGGCTCTCCGGAAATGGGAGGCCCATCAGCCCTCCAAGAAAGTAAGCGACATCGCCGACCCGCCGGTCGTCGAGCACGTCGGCAAGTTTGTCGCGCACGACCGTGGCGGTGGCGTCCGATGCCGGCCCCTCGGCGAGCCCGAAACGCGAACGCAGCAGGGTGTCGAAGAGTGCATACGTGAGCCCGGGAGCGCGCGCTGCCCCGAGTACCACCCGCGGCGGGCGGCTCGACGGGAAGAGCCGAATGAGCTCCTCCGTGAGACGCGTTTTCCCGATCCCCGCCGGACCAACCAGGGTCGCCACCCGCGCCTCACCGCGCGCGAGCACCGAGTCGTAGATCTGCCGCAGCAGCGCAAGCTCGCCGTCCCGGCCGATCACGGGTGAACGGACGAGCGACGGCGCGGAGCTCGGAGGGGGTTCGTCGCTCAAAGCGGCCGGAGTCTCCCCCCGATCCCCTCCCCCCTCAAGCGCGGCGATTCACCAAGTCCCA
>Ga0315912_10000594_pt1 | contig 61144 bp, 50 predicted proteins | sample VfabasoilMG_FD_204469 | JGI IMG/M metagenome (GOLD analysis project Ga0315912, IMG submission 204469) | Garden soil microbial communities collected in Santa Monica, California, United States - V. faba soil | ecosystem: Environmental > Terrestrial > Soil > Garden | place: USA: California...
GAGCCGCCGCACTTCGTGCAGGAGCTTGTAGAGATTGCCCGAAAGCAACATCTCGCGCACCGGATGCGCGACTCTCCCGTCCTCGACCCAGCGCGAGGACTTGGCCACGCCCGAGAAATCGCCCGAAGCCGGATCGACGGTACCCGAGAAGCGCTGCACGAAGAGTCCGCGGCCGAAGCTCGCCAGGATCTCCTCGCGCGAGCCGCCGCTCCCGCCGCGCACGATCAACGCGTGCGGCCCAAGTCCGGGCACGCTGCGCGCGCCGCCGGTCGCGTTGCCGGTCGAGCAGGTGCCCTCGACCGCGGCCGCGTAGCCGTTGTAGAGGTAGCCCGCGAGCGCGCCGCGCGTCACCAGCGGGTAGGGCAGCGCCGGCTGGCCCTCGCGGTCGAAGCTGCCGCAGCCGGCGAGCGTGCGGTCGGTCGGATCGTCGAGGATCTCGAGCTCCGCGCTGCCGATCTGCGTCCCGAGCTTGCCGCCCAGCGGGCTGCGGCCGCGCTGCACGGCAATCGCGCTCGCGGCCGTGACGATCGGCGCGACGAAGACGTCGAAGAAGGCGTCCGGCGCGAAGAGCACCGCGCCCTTGTAGGACTCGCCGCGTTGGGCGGCGAGGTTCATGAGCGCGTTCGTGGCGACCGCTTGTGCGACGCGCTCGAGCGCCGCATCGAGCTCGGCGCGCGTGCGCACGGCCTCGCCCTCGTAGTGCATGCCGCCGACGTCCTGCCCGTCGACCGCCAGGGCACCGATCGAGCAGGAGAAGATGCAATCCGACTCCGCGGCCTGCACGCCGGTCGTGGCCCAGAGCGCGTGCGTGCTGCGCACGAGCTCGACGCTGGCGGCGTCGATCGAGAGGCGCGCGTCGGTCTGCGCCACGCGCTCGACGAACCGCCGGCCGAGCTCTACGGTTTCCTCGACCGACAGACTGGCGAGCTGCGGGTCGACGAGCGGCGCCAGGCGCCGGATCGGGCGTGCGGCGGGCAATTTATTGTGCGCGTCGGGCGGCGCGAAGCGCGCCAGCGCCAGTGCCTCCTCGGCGCAGCGCTCCAACGCCTCGCGCTCGGCCTGGTTGGTCGAGCTGAAGCCCAGCCGCTGTTCGCGGAAGACGCGCAGGCCCAGCGACGAGCCCTCGTCGACCTGGGCCAGCTTGAGATCGCCCTTCTCGAAGCGCACCGCGATCGTGCGCGTGCGCACGCCGAAGGCCTCGGCCTCGTCCGCGCCGCGCATCTTGGCCGCGGCGACGAGCTGCGCGCAGCGCGCGCCGAGCTCGCGCTCGCTCGCGGCGGCATCGAACGTCTCGCGCGCGGGTGTGACGACCGACGACGGGCTCATCCACGCCCCCCGAGGAGCACGCGGCAGGAGAGCCAGGGGCCGCCCGCGTCGACCTTGGCCGGCTGGCCCTTGCCGCAGTGGCCCGAGCCGAGGTCCCAGCGGAACTCCGAGCCGACGCCGTCGACGCTCGAGAGCACCTCGAAGGCCTGGCCCGAGATGTTGACGCCACGCAGGAGCTTCGTCTTCTTGCCCTTCTCGATCTTCCAGGCCATGCGCGTGCCGAACATGAACTCGCCGTTCGAGTCCGCCTGCCCGTTCGAGGCGCCCTCGAGCAGGTAGCCCTCGTCGATGCCGGCGATCAGCTCCTCGAGCGTCGAGGCCCCCGGCGCGATGTAGGTGTTGCGCATGCGGATCAGCGGCTCGTTGTCGAATTCCCAGGCGCGCGCGTTGCCCGTCGGCTCGACGCCGAAGCGCGCGGCGCTCTCGCGATCGTGCAGGTAGGAGGTCAGCACGCCCTCGCGGATGATCGTCGTGTTGCGCGTGGGCACGCCCTCGTCGTCGACCGCCAGCGTGCCGCCGGCGCCGGCGTGGAACTCCGAGTGGCCCGAGTCGCACAGCGTCACCAGCTCGCTCGCGACCCGCTGGCCGAGCTTGCCGGCCGCGCACGACCCGGCGGCGACGAAATCGGCCTCGACCGTGTGCCCGATCGCCTCGTGCGTCAGCAAGCCGACGATCGCGGGCGAGAGCAGCACGCGCACGCGCCCGCCCTCGGGATAGCCCGCGTCGAGCAGATCGACGGCCTGGCGCGCGGCCGACTCGGAGAGCTGCGCGGCGCTCTTCGCGCGGAACAGGCACTCCCAGCCGCCGGTGACGCCGACGAGCTCGGCCCCGCGCTGCATCTCGCCCGCCTTCTCGGCCACCGCGACGACGCGGAACTCCGGCCGCACGAGGCGCGTCCAGGCCTTGGCGCCGTCGCTGGTGACGATGCCCTTCTCCTCGAAGACCTCGCTGTAGCTCGAGCTCGCGCTGGCGATCGAGCTCGAGGCGCCGCGCGTCGAGGCCTCGGTCTTGAGCGCCAGCTCGAGCAGCGACTCGGTCGTGCGCGCCGCCGCCTCGGCGACGCCGGGCGCCTCGAAGCGTCCGCGCGCGAGCAGCGTCGCGGCGGGGGAGACCGAGCGCTCCTTGCGCGCGCCGGCTCCGGCCCGCGCCGCGGCACGCGCCTCGTCGATCGCGCGCCGGATCGCGAAGAGCTCGGTGCGGTCGGTGCTGGCGAAGCCCCAGGTCCCGGATTCGTGCACGCGCACGCCGACGCCCGTGTGCTCGGTCGACTGGGCCGTGTCGACGCGGCCCTTCTCGACCACGACGGCGCGCGAGCGCTTCTTGTGGTAGCGCAGCTCGACGAAGCCGCCGGCCTTGGTGCGCAGCGCCTCCGCGAGCAGGTCGGTCGGGTCCTGGGGGTCGGTTTCCATTGCCGCCCAGGTTGGGATGCGCAGGCGTCCGACTCAAGGGCCCGCTAAGCTCTCCCGTTCGACATGGCCGCAGAGGAACCCGAGATCCGGCGCATCGCGGACAACCGCAAGGCGCGCTTCGAGTACGAGATCCTCCAGGAGCTCGAGTGCGGGATCGAGCTGACCGGAACGGAGGTCAAGAGCCTGCGCCAGGGCCAGTGCTCGCTCCAGGAGGCCTTCGGTCTCGTCAAGCACCACCAGCTGTGGCTGATCCACGCCACGATCCCCGAGTACACCCAGGGAAACGTCCACAACCACGAGCCCGCGCGCGACCGGCGGCTCCTGGCCCACAAGCGCGAGATCCAGGGCTGGTTCGCCAAGGTGCGCGAGAAGGGCATGACGATCGTGCCGCTCTCGATCTACTTCCGCGGGTCGCGCATCAAGGTCCTGATGGCCCTCTGCCGCGGCAAGAAGCTCTACGACAAGCGCGCCGCGACCAAGGACCGCGAGGATCGGCGCACGATCGAGCGCGCGACGAAGCGAAGCCGTTGAGCGTGTGCTAGGATCTCCGCCGTACTGCTTCGGGGGGCGCACCGGTTTCGATCGGTTTCGTCTGGGCCCGGGCTGCGTGTCGGGGACCTCAAGTCACCCCGTGAAATCCTCTTGGGGCGGCATTTGCATGCCAACAATTACTCTCTCGCCGCCTGATCTGATCAGGTAGCCGTCACGCCGGGAACGCCTGCGGCCTGGACGTGACGCCATTAGCAGGCTGGCTGGCGCGCACTGCCTGGGGGCAAGCCGGCGAGACTTTCCTGGGCTGGTGCCCGAAGAGCGCGTCCGTGCGCGACGAGGGGACGAGAACCAAAGCGCGGGACACACACGTAGATGCCTCGGTCAGGGTGATTCCGGGACGCGGGTTCAATTCCCGCCGCCTCCACCAGCCCGGTTCCTCGCCGGGCCGAGACTGACTTGGACAGGGTGGTTATCCTGGGCGAACGCCGCTCGTGCGACCCTCCGGATGAGGTCCGAAGTGCTCAGTCCCGCGAATCTCTACGTCGCCGCCGCGCGCCGCACGAGACGTCGAGAGCTTTGGATCCTCGGGGCAATCCTGCTCTTGGCGTTCTGCCTGCGCCTCGTCTACGTCCTGCAGATGCGCGCGAGCCCGTACTTCGACGCGCCGCAGGTCGACCAGCGCTTCTACGTGGAGTGGGGACGCGAGATCGCGCAAGGGCACATTTCTCCTGAGGGTGTCTATTTGCGCGCGCCGCTGTACGCGTGGTGGCTCGGAGCTCAGTTCGCCCTCTTCGGGGAGAATCTCCTCGCAGCGCGAATCCTCCAAGCACTCGCCGGCACGGCTGCGATCGGGTTGCTCTACCTCGTCGCCCGCCGGGTTTTCGACGTGCGCACGGCGCGAATCGCGGCGCTCCTGGGCGCAACCTTCTGGGTACTCATCTATTTCGACGGCGAACTGTTGCGCGAATCGCTCGTGAACCCGGCCAACCTGCTGGGCTTGTGGCTGACGCTGCGCTGGCTCGAATCTCCGACGCCCGGACGCGGAGCGGCTGCTGGTCTGGCTTGGGGCTTCGCCGCCCTCCTCCGGCCGCAGGTCCTGCTCATCGTGGCTGTGCTCGCCGTGGTGGCAGTGCTGCGCAAGCTCGTGAACCTGCCCGCGGCGATCGTGTTCGCGCTGTCGGTCTCTGCACCGATCGCACCGATCACGCTGCACAACGCACTCGCAGGCGACTTCGTGCTCATCAGCCCCGAGAGCGGTTTGGTCCTGTGGATCGCCAACAACCCGGACGGGGATGGCCTCACCGGGTTCGCGCCGGGGATGCGTCACGGATGGATGGAGTGCAACACCGATGCGAGGCTGCTCGCGGAGCAAGCCACCGGACATGCGCTGAAGCCTTCCGAAGTCTCGTCGTTCTACGTGCACAAGACCTGGAACTGGATCTCGAGGTATCCGGCCGACGCACTCCGGCTCCTGGCCTCCAAGGCGCGCCTGCTCGTCGCCGACTTCGAGTACGGAGGCAGTCCCGAAGAGCCGCGCTTCTTCGCCGAGCGATTCGCCCCGATCGTGCGTTGGCTGCCGGTGAGCTTCGGTTTCCTCGCCGCGTTCGGCGTGCTCGGCCTCTGGACGTCGCGCCAGCGCGCGAAGTCGGCCTTCGTCCTATCTGGATTCCTCGGCATCTACGCGCTCACGCTGGTCGTGTTCCTCGTCAACTCGCGCTACCGCGCGCCCGTGCTGCCCGTCTTGATCGCGTTTTCGGCGGCAGGCCTGGTTTGGATGTGGGACACGGCACGCAACCGAGCCTGGATCCGCATCGCGTCGGGCCTCGCGCTGTGCTCGGCAATGTACGCACTCACCCACTCCGCGCCGTTTCCGGAGGCAGCCTCGCGCGCAAACGGCTTGTGGTGGCTCGGACTCGATGCGACACGCAATGGTCGCAACGAAGAGGCTTTGGCGCTGCTCGACGAAGCCATCGCGCTCAGACCCGACTTCTCGCACCTGTACGCGGCGCGCGGACTCGCGAAGCGCGCGCTCGGAAACCGCGCGGAAGCGGTCAACGACCTGGAGCAAGCGATCCGACTCGCGCCCGACGACGTCGAGACGATCGACGTGCTCACGGAGGTCGAGATCGGCGCCCGGCATGTCGACCGCGCGCTGGCGCTCGCCGAGCGTTCGATCCACCTGGCTCCCCATCTTGCGCGTGGGTACTACAACCGCGGGCGTTGCCTCTTCTACGGCGGCAAGCTGCCCGAGGCTGCCGAGTCGTTCAGATCGGCTCTCCAGCGCAATCCGAAGTACTTCAACGCGGCCTATTCGCTCGGTGTCGTGGCGCGAGACCTTCGCGCAGACGAAGAGGCCGTGCAGGCGCTCCGCATCGCAGCCGAGAACAGCGCCGGGGCCAAGCCCGAGATCGCAATCGCCGCGCATGTGGAACTCGTCGATCTCCTGGTGGCGCAAGGACACCAAGCGGAGGCGAAGCAATACGCGCAGCGCATCGCGCAGCGCTTTCCCTCCGATCCCCGAGTGAAGGCCGTGCTAGGACGCTTCTAGCGGCCCGTTGTGCAGCATGAGATCGTCGCGACGCCGACGACACCAATCGCGCTGCCACACGCTTCATTCGCTCATGAGGAACACCCGCGGGCGCACGTCGTCGTCCCCGGGGGTCCACTCCCAGTAGCGCAGCAGGATCTTGTAGACCATCAGGCCCACCTCGCCCTCCCCGAGGATCAGGTAGCGGATGGACTGCCCCATGAGGTTCTTGCCCGTCAGCCCCAGGAACAAGCTGATCGGATCGAGCAGTTCACTGATGTAGGCGATGGTGTTGGAGACGGCCACCGCACCCGTGATCTCGAGCACGACGTTCTCGCCCGACTCGAACACCTTGAGCGTGAGCGGCACCAGGAACTCGCTGCGGTTGTCGATCAGGCTCACATGCAGGAAGGCCAGGCGCCCTTCGAGGGCGTAGTGCTGGAGGATTTCGCGGCGCTTGCGGGCCCGAGCGGCGTCCGTTGAGCCCTTGAGCGGGATCAGGTGAACGCGCTTGCCGACCAGGTCCCTCCACAGAGAGGCCGAGGCCTCGTCGGCAAAGCGGATCTCGGACACGCGCAACTCCGTGGCGCGCCGGATCCGGCTCAGCCCGCCGAGGACCAGGATGGCCAGCACGAAGCAGCTGGCGATGACGACACCCTCCGGCCTTGCGATCACGTTGTCGCCCAACGTGAACGCGAACACCGCGGCGACGACCCAGAAATAGAGGCTCTTCGACGCGACGAGCGCGTTGAGCCCCGGCCCGGAACCCGCGCGGGACTCGCGCCAGAGCACGAGCGCCACGGCGAACGCCGCCGAGAGCATCAGCACCAGGACCCCGGTGGCGTACGCGCCGCCCTGTGCCTCGACGTCAGCCTGGAAGACCCAGGTGACGATCAGGCTGATGGCGAAGATGACCAGCACCATGGGCCTGCGATAGGAGGTCCACTGCGGTGCCATGCCCAGTCTCGGCAAGTAGCGCGGGATGAGACTCAGCAGTCCCGCCATCGCCGATGCGCCCGCGAACCAGAGGATGGCGATCGTGGAGAAGTCGTAGATGCTCCCGAAGACGTCTCCGAGCAGGCCATGCGCGAGGTAGGCCAGGGCACGACCGGCAGCCTTGCCGCTCTCGCCGTAGGCCTCCGCGGGTATGAGGATCGCCGTGACCAGGCTGGACCCCAGGAGCATGACGCTCATGATCCCGGCGGCTGCGAGCAGCATTCGCCGTGTAGCGCGGATGCGTCCAGCTGGCAGCGCGGCGCCCTCGTCCGACGGGCCGCCATCGACGTGCGGCATGACCGAGACACCGGTTTCGAACCCGCTCATCCCCAGTGCGAGCTTCGGGAACAGGAACGCGGAGGCGAGCAGCAGCGTGGGCCAATCGCCGCGCACTTGCATGTCGGCATGCCACGTGTCGAGCAATTCGGGACGGCTCCAGATCTCGAACGCTCCGCGCAACAGCACGATCGCATTGAGCAGGATGTACGGAACGGCGACCACGATCGCCACGCGTACGGCCTCGCGCAGGCCGATCAGGAATACGCAGGCCAGGAGGGCCAAGAGCGCCATCGTCGGCAGCATCCTGGAATCACCCAGGAGCGGCCGGAGGATCGGATTCTCGATCGCGTGGACCGTGGCATCGGCGGCGGAAAGCGTGATCGTGATCACGAAATCCGTCGCGGCGAAGCCGAGCAGGGCCAGGACGAGCAGCTTGCCCTTCCAACCGGCGAGCAGGGTCTCGAGCATGGCGATCGAGCCCTGCCCCGCGAACGAGTGCCGAGCCACTTCGGCATAGACGGGAACTGCTCCCAGCAGCGTGACGGCGACCAGCACGGCTGTCGCCAGCGGAGAGATCGCGCCGGCTGCCAGCAGCGCGAGGCCCGGTTGGTATCCGAGCGTCGAGAAGTAGTCCACGCCCGTGAGCCAGAGGACGCGGAACCAGGGTTCGCGTCGCTCCTGGCTGGGTTCGTGGGCCGGGCCCTGGGGCGAGCGCAGCCACCTGCCCAGGCGGTTCCTGGGCGGAGCGGTACGGGGTACGGGCAGTGCCGGGAGCTTGAGATCCGCAGGCATCAGCAGAGTGAATCTCGTTCCCGAGCCGGCGACGATGTCATGTGGCGGCTCGGGGGTCTTCGGGAGGCGACTCGGGTTCGACGATGACGAGCTCCGGCGCGCGCAGGGTGTCGTAGTCGCGCGCAGGCAACCTCAGGGTGAGGCTCGGGATGAGCGTGTTCGCAAGGGTGTAGACGATCAGCCCGCCGAAGAGCGCATCCCCGATCCCGAAGCGCGAGCGCAGCACATCGGCGATGACGAGCGTGAACACCAGCGTCGGCAGCATCGAAAGCCCGATGCGCATGCCGGTTCGGAGAGGCTCGCCCAGCGCCAGCCGCCGATGCAGCGCAACGCTGCCGACACGCAGGATCAGCAAGGCCGCGAGCAGGAAGGCACCCAGGCCCAAAGCGGCCCAGCCGAAGTCCTCGATCCGCAGGTGCAGGCCAACCCGGAAGAAGTAGAAGGGCACGAAGAACGACGCGAACATCTCCACCGCGTGGATCATCCGCTCGGAAGTGATCGCCGGCAGGCGCTCGCGGAAGCGCTGCGCCGTGAGTCCGACCACGAAGGCCCCGACGAGGTAATAGACGCCGAGCTTGCGCGTGACGAAGGCGCACAGGATCGCGATCATCAGCAGGAAGGCGAACTCCGACTTCGGTGCATACGGCACGACGAGGCGCGCAAACCCCCGGAACACGAGCGGCAAGCCGGCAATCAAGACGGTAAGAACGAGCGTCGAGAGCGCCAGTTCCTCGAGCGACGAGGACTGCAGCGTCACGAACAGCACGAACAGCGCCACGATCTCGGTCGCGATCGCCTTCGACTTGATCCAGAAGCGCTCCTCGCGCGTCACTCCGAGGGAGGCCAGCGAATCCAGGATGAATCCCGTGGAAGGCGATACCAGCGCCAGGGACACCAGAGCCGAGGGACGAAAGTCCAGACCGAACACGGCCTGCACCCCGAAGGCCACGCCCACGAAGAGCGCCAGTTGCACGGCAATGTGCTGGCTGAGGACCGGGAGCTCCCTGTGGAGTTCCCGGGGCTTCACTTCGAGACCGGCGAACAGGAAGAGCGAGACGATGCCCAACGTCGAGAGCAAGTCGAGTGTGGGATCCTGGTGAAACAGGCCGAGGCCGAGACCTGCGAGCGCGCCCAGCCCCACGCTGGTCACAGCGGTGGGGAGGCCGAAGCGCTGCAGCACGCGCGGCACGATGAAGATCAAGAAGAGCAGCGCGACGTACTGGAGCTCCGGAGAAAGCTCCGCCAAGCGCGTCACGGATTGCCTTTCCCGCCGCTGCGGACCGAGCGCCGGCGCAGGGCGCGCGCGAGACTCCACTTCAGGGCTGGAGGCGTGACCATGGTCGTCACGATCACCATCACGACGACTGCGGAGAAGGTCGCGCCCGTGATGATCTGGATTCCGCCCACGCTGAGGGCGAGACCGATGTTCGCGAAGATCAACCCGACCTCGCCGCGCGGGATCATCCCCAGCCCGACCGTCAGGCGGTCGATGCTCTTCTCCAGGACACCCAGCGCACAAACCTGCTTCCCGACGATGGCCGCGAGCGTCAGCGCGCCGGCCAGGCCGAGCACGCCGGGCTCGGCGAACGAGCTGAGGTCGGTGCGCATGCCCATCAGGACGAAGAAGATCGGGACGAGGAAGGCCGAGATGGGGTGAATCAGCTGTTCCAGATTGTGATCACCGCGCGCGACGAAGTCTCGGTAGTGGACGTCCTCGAGGACCAGCCCTGCCGAGAAGGCGCCCACGATCGGGGCCAGGCCCATGACGCTGGCGAGCCAGGAGAGCAGGAAGCAGAACGAAAGCCCGCAGGCGACCAGCACGCCGCGGCTGCGCAGCCTGGAGGCCAGCGAAAACAGTCGCTTGGAGAACAGGACGCCCAGTACCAGCGAGCCGATCAGGAATCCGGCCGCGATGCCGAGTTGCGCGGTGATGCTCGCGGCCGACACGGTCCCGCCACCGTCCGCCGCAACGATGAGGCTCGTGACCACGGCCAGGATGAGCAGCCCGAGCACGTCATCGATCACGGCCGCCCCGAGGATCACGCGTGCTTCATCAGCCTGGGAGTGCCCTAGGTCCTTCAGGACCCGGGCCGTGATCCCGACGCTCGTGGCGGTGAGTGTGGCGCCGAGGAAGGCATGCACGTAAGGGCTCTGGTTGGGAAGGAGCCAGGCTCCGACCCCCCAGCCCAGCGCGAACGGGGCGATCACCCCCAGTCCCGCCACCAGCAGCGACGACCAGCCGACCTTCAGCATCTGGCCAACGGTCGACTCAAGGCCTACTTCGAACAGCAGGATCAGAACGCCCACCCGGGCGAACATCTCGATGAACGGGTCGCGCTCGATGCTCTCGAGCCCGTCGAACCCCGCCAGGGCCAGGTTCCCGAGCACGATCCCGATCACGAGCTCCCCGAGCACGGCCGGCTGGCCGATCCGGACCGCAAGATCGCCCCCGAGCTTCGCGGCGACCAGGATCACCGCCAGCGAGAGCGCGATCCGCGCGACCGGGTCGGCGTGGGCGAGTTCATCGAGAGCGAAGCAGGTGCTCATCGGAGGGCCCGTGAGCTGGACCGCCAGAGAGTTGCAGCCCGACAAAGGGGGCCGGGCACGAGAGACTGGGTCACGGAAACTCCGTTGGCTGTGTCGTTCGGATGGCGGCCCGACCATCCGAGGATCCTGCGACGGAAACTCCGCCGCACCCTTCTGCGTGCGAGTGGCGATGATGACCCGGCCGATGCAGCGATGCAAGCGCGCGCGCAGCGCCAGCAGTTGCAAGGGAGTCCGGCTCGTGCATTCTCGACGGGGAGCTCGAATGGAAGGGCTCCGAGCCGAGCCGCGTCAGGCCAGGCGAAGATCTTTTGAGCTCAAATGATTCCCGGATAGATTGTCCCCGCATGCGGCGCGCGGTTCGGTTCGTGATTGCTTTGGTATTCGGCCTGGGACTGTTGACCTGGGCCGGGTCCGTCATCGTCCACGGCACCACGCGCGAGTGGTTCGAGAAGGATGTGAGCCTGCGCGCACAGCTCGCCGTGAGCGGCGCGCGCCGCGGGCTCGTTGCCAACTGGGACCAGCAGCACGTCGTCGAGCTGGCCACCCTCCTGTCCGACATCGCGCACGACGAACGCATCATGGCGGTCGCGGCGTGCGCCGCCGACTCGAGTCTCCTCGCCCGAACGCGAGACTTTCCGGCGGAACTCTCATGCGCGAGCATGGGAATCCACGTGCGCCCGGACCCGGAAGCTCCGGCGGCGGCGTGGCAGACGTGGAACAGTGTCGTCGAGTTGCCGGGAGGAACCGTGCACGTGAGCGCGATCCCGCTGCTCGAAACAGAGCGGCCTCTCGGCTACCTGGTGCTCGTCCATGACCTGAGCTTCGTCGAGCGACGCGCGGAGCAGACACAGCGCTATCTGCTGCTGGCTTTCGGCTTCCTCGCGCTGGCGGCCTCGGCGATCACGGTCGTCGCCGCGCGCCTGTCCTGGCGGGGTTGGAGCAACGAATTGCGCAGGATCTTGCGCAGCGGGGGGCACCGCCCGGAGTTCCAGCCCATCCTGCGCGATGTTCACGAACTCGTCGGCCGCATCGCGGCGGAGGGCGATGCCGAGCGCGAGGGCGGGATGTGGACGCCGCAGCGACTGAAGCAGACCCTGAACCGTCACCTGCACGGTGAACGGGTGGTGGTCCTCGCCAATCGCGAACCCTACGTTCACCAGCGGGCCGAGGACGGTAGAACCAGCGTGATGCACCCGGCCAGCGGACTCGTGACCGCGCTCGAACCGGTTATGCGGGCGTGCTCGGGCACCTGGATTGCGCACGGGAGCGGGTCCGCCGACCGCGAGATGGCCGATCGAGACGGACGGCTGCGAGTCCCACCGGGAGAGGAGTCGTACGTGCTGCGGCGGGTCTGGCTGACTCCGGAGGAGGAGCAGGGCTACTACTACGGTTTCTCGAACGAGGGCCTCTGGCCGCTCTGCCACATAGCCCACGTGCGGCCGAGCTTTCGCAGCGAGGACTGGAAGCACTATCAGGCGGTCAACGAGAAGTTCGCCGACGCCGTGTGCGCCGAAGTCGACACGGACGACCCCATCGTGCTCGTGCAGGACTACCACTTCGCACTGGCGCCCGGGCTGATCCGCCAACGCCTCCCGCGCGCCACGGTGATCATGTTCTGGCACATCCCCTGGCCCAGCTCGCAGCGCTTCGGGATCTGCCCCTGGCGCGAGGAACTGCTCGAAGGGATGCTCGGCTCGAGTATCCTGGGATTCCACACCCAGGCCGACTGCAACAACTTCGTCGGCTGCGTGGAGCGCTTCCTGGAAGCACGCACGGACCAGGAACAGCACGCCATCGTGCAGCACGGCCGCAGCACGCTCGTGCGGCCCTACCCGATCTCGCTCGAGTGGCCGGCCAGGTGGCAACAGGGCGCTTTGACCGTCGAGGAATGCCGTGCCGGAGTGGTCGGGGAGCTGGGACTCGCACCCGACGCGCTGATCGGCCTGGGAGTCGACCGTCTCGACTACACGAAGGGCATCGAGGAGCGGATGCTGGCCGTAGAAAGACTGCTCGAGCGCTTCCCCGCGCTCCGGGGCCGGTTCACGTTCGTCCAGCTCGCGGCTCCCAGCCGCACCATCATCGAGCAGTACAGGCAGCTCAACGAGCGCGTGGAATTCGTGGCGGCGCGCATCAACGAGCGCTTCGGGAAGGGCGCGTACCGGCCCGTCGTGCTCCTGCGGGCCCACCACGAACCGCCAACAGTGTTCCGCTACTACCGTGCGGCGCACGTCTGCTACGTGAGCAGCCTGCACGACGGGATGAACCTCGTGGCGAAGGAGTTCGTCTCGGCCCGCGAGGACGAGCAGGGCGTGCTGGTCCTGAGCCAGTTCACGGGCGCGGCGCGAGAGCTCCCGGAAGCCCTGATCGTCAATCCCTACGACCTGGACGAGGCCAGTTCTGCGCTGGTGGCGGCCCTGAACATGTCGGCGGAGGAGCAGCGCGACCGCATGCGCGCCATGCGCGCCATGGTCGCGGAATTCAACGTCTACCGCTGGGCGGGGCGCATGCTCGTGGACGCCTCCCGGCTGCGTTCGCGCGACCGCCTCACGGGCCGACTCACCGACCACCTTATGGTCGCTGCAGGACTGCGGCCGTGAAGGCGATCTTGTCACCCCGCCAGCGCGGGCTCCTCGAACAGTTCGCCTGCTCGAGGGTGCTGCTGGCCTTCGACTTCGACGGGACCCTGGCTCCGATCGCCGCGGATCGCGAGCGGGCCTGGATGCGTGCGCGGACGCGGGCGCGGATGGCCGCGGTGACAGAGCGCTACCCGGCGATCGTGATCTCGGGACGGAGCCGGGCCGACGTGCTCCGCAGACTCGCGGGCTCGGGCGTACAGGGCGTGCTCGGGAACCATGGAAGCGAGCCCTGTGAGGGCAGCGCACGGCTCGAGACCCTGGTGCACGGGTGGACGCCCCTGCTCGCGGCGCGACTTGCGCGCTGGCCCGGCGTCCAGATCGAGGACAAGGGGCTCTCGCTGGCCATCCACTATCGTCAGTCCCGCGCGAAGACACGTGCGCGGGCAGCGATCCTCCAGGCCGCGAAAAAGCTGGGGGAGGTTCGCGTCCTGGGCGGCAAGCAGGTCGTCAACATCCTGCCCAAGGGCGCACCGCACAAGGGTCTGGCGCTCGAGCGCGAGCTCCGGGCCCGCGGCTGCGACACGGCCATCTACGTCGGCGATGACGAGACCGACGAGGATGTCTTCGGGCTCGATCAGCCCGGGCGGCTGCTGGCGATCCGCGTCGGGGCCAGCCGCAGTTCGCTGGCGCCCTACTTCCTCCGAGCGCAGTGCGAGATCGACGAGCTGCTGCGCGTCCTGGCGGTTCTGCGGCCCGTCCCGCGGCGGCGCGGGAGCGCGCAGACATGACTCGACGCGGGGGACGAGGACCTGACGCAGTCGCAGACCCGGTGCTCGGCGAGGTGCTCGATTTCATGCGCGAGATCTGGGGTCTGGACCACGCCATGCAGCGGACTTCGAAGCGCATGGAACGGGAGCTGGGGATCACGGGGTTGCAGCGGCTGGTCATCCGGGTCGTGGGGCGCTTTCCGAGCATCCCGGCCGGCCGATTGGCTGACTTGCTGCATGTCCATCCCAGCACGCTGACGGGCGTCCTCCGCCGGCTCGAACGCCAGGGCGCGCTCGCTCGACGTCTGGACCCGCGGGACCGGCGCCGCTCGCTGCTCGGGCTCACCGGCAGAGGCAGGGCGCTCGACGTCGTGACGCAGGGAACGATCGAGTCTGCCGTGCAGGAGGTCCTCCAGCGCGCGCGGCCTGGCAGGATCGGGGCTGCGCGCTCCGTCTTGCGCGACATCACGCGCGCGCTCGACGGCCGGAACCCGAGCTAGCTGCATGAAACCGCGACGCACGCATCACCGGTCCGCGCTCGACAACTCCCTGCGCACCGCCGTCGTGGTCTTGCACCGCACGCAGGTCGGCCACGGTGCCCGCTGACTGCTCTGGCGCGCCCTCATCGGAATGGCCAGACCATCCGCCCCCAGGGTGGGCGTTGGACCACTCCCGGCCGGACCATCTCCTCGTGGGGGGGGCGGGGCAGGGGGGCCGCAGAGGGTCCGCGTCGCGGAACGGGACCCCAGGATCCATTCCGCGCTGCCACTTGGCTCTTCTCAGCGGCGCGGTTGCGCTCCTAGACTCGGCCGGGTGACGTCCATCCGCTGGCTGCGCGCCGTCGCGCTCGTCGCGCTGCTCCCCGGTTGCCGCGCCGTGGACGTGCGCGCCTACAACCTCGAGCAGCTGCACACCGGCGAGGGCCAGCACCACTTCGCCGCCGCGCTCGAAGGCAGCTGGGAGTACTACTTCCGCCACGTTTTCGTGCCCATGGTGGCCGGGCAGTACAGCGACCTGGCGAAGAAGTCGCCCAAGCCGATCAAGGATCCGGCCGAGACCTGCCTCGAGGAGCTGCTCGAGCTCGAGTCGCTCGACATGTCGGACCGCTACACGCGCGCGCGCACCATCCAGTGGAGCGCGCGCCTGGCGGTGGACGACCGTTCGCTGCTCTCGCGCGAGCGCGCGCTGTACATCCTGGCGCGCGCGGCACGACCGCTCGGGCACATCCTGCCCGTCGGTCCTCCGCTGGGGCGGCCGGTCTCGGATCCCGACGCCGTCGGCAGCGCGCTGGCTTCGCTCGTCGCCGCGGCGCGGCCGCTGCTCGGCCTGGGCGAATGGAACGCGACGGCCGAGGCGGAGCTCACGGCTGCGCTCGAACTCGTGCGCGGGCTCAACCTCGACCTCGACGGCGCGCGCCGGTCGCTCGAGGTCGGCTGCACGCTGGCGGCGCGCGCGGGCTGGGAGGGACGCGGCAGCGGGATCGCGAGCCTCGTCACCGATCTCGAACGCACGTGCGTCTCGCGCAGCATCGCGCGCGGGCTGGCGGACGACGCGCCGCGCACGCAGGCCGCCGCGATCGAGGCCGCCGAGGCGGTCGCGGGCCACGCCGTGCTCGCCGGACTGCTGCTGCGCGCCGCCGCGCAATCGGGCACGCCGGCGCTGGTGATCGAACGAATCCTCGCGCGCCTCGCCGCAGGCGGGCTGGTGCGCGAATCGCCCGAACCCGACGCTCCGGCGCCCGCGCAGCTCGTCGAGAAGCAGTTGGAGGCGCTCTACCGCATCGCGATCGACCGTGAAGAGCCCGGCTTGCGAGTCGCGGCCATGAACGCGCTCTCGAACGTCTCGGGTTCCGGCATCCACAGCCTGCGCGAGGAGGACTGGCTGGACTGGTGGGAGCAGCGCACGCCGGCGGCCGCGCCCGGAGGTGCCTTGCCGTGAGCGGGCCGTCGAACAAGCGCAAGCACCTGTTCTCGCTACTGCGGCTCGTGTTCGCGTTGGCCCTCTTGGCCTTCGTGGCGACGATGCTGCCTTGGCAGGACAAGCTGCGCTGGATCGAGGGCGACAACAAGCTCGAGCTCTCGGGCCGCATCGAAGGTCCCTGGCGTCTGGGCCCGATCCATTTCCATGTCGACCCGGGCACGGATGTGCCCGCCGGCTGGCCCGAGGAACTGCGTGTCGCGTTGGCGAGCCCCGCAGGCGCGTCGCTCACACGCGCCGAGGACGGCACGACCGCTCCGCACGCCGAGTGGCAACCCAGCATGCCGCGCGTCTTCCGCGAGATCGATCCGATCGGGTTGGTCGAGGCGATGGGTTTTCTGCTGATCTCGTGCGTGGTCAGCGTCACGCGCTGGTGGCGCCTCCTGGCGCTGGCGGGCTGCCCGACGCGCTGGTGGAGCGCGTTTCGTCTGACGTTCCTGGGCTTCTTTTTCAACCTGGTCGTGCCGGGGCTGACCGGCGGCGACGTGATCAAGGCCGTGCTGGTCGTGCGCGAGAACCCGCAGCGCCGCGCAGACGCGCTCGTCTCGGTGATCGTCGACCGCGGCCTGGGCCTGGTCGTGCTGGCGGCGCTGGCGTCGGTGGTGGTGCTCGTCCTGGGCGATCAGTTCCGCGACCTGCGCTGGCCGGTCGTACTGAGCTTCGTCGCGATGGTGATCGCGATCTTCGTCTTCGTGCACCCGCTGCCGCGCCGCGCGCTCGGGCTCTCGCGCCTGCTCGACCGCCTGCCGCAGCACGAGCGCTTGAAGTCCATCGAGCGTGCGCTGCGGGAGTACGCGCACCATCCGGGCGAGCTCGCGCTCGCCTCGGGGCTCTCGATCATCAACCACTGCGGGATCGCCGGCGCGCTGATGGCGATCGGACACGCGTTCGGGGACGAGATGTCGTTCCCGACCTACCTGGGCATCATGGCGATCGCCAATACGGTCAGCTCGCTGCCGATCGCGCCGAGCGGCCTGGGCGTGGGGGAGGTCCTGATCGGCTACCTGTTCCACGTGCTCGGCTCGACGCAGCCGCTGGGCGTGGCGGTCAGCGTGACCTACCGGCTCGTCACGGTCGCCTTGAACCTCTCCGGCGGCGTGTTCCTCCTGCTCCCCGGAGGCAAGGAAGTGCGCGCGGAGATCGAGCACGAGAAACATCCGGAGTAGAATTCGGAGCCCCCCCATGTCCCTGCTCGTCATCGGAACCCTGGCCTACGACTCCGTCGAAACGGCCTACGAGCGCCGCAGCGACCTGCTCGGCGGCTCCGCGACCTACTTCGCCGCTGCCGCCAGCGCCTTCGGACCGCTGGATCTGGTCGGGGTGGTCGGGCGCGACTTCAAGCCCGAGCACCACGAGTTCTTCAAGCGCCGCGCGATCGACACCAGCGGCCTGGAGGTCGCGGCCGGCGAGACCTTCCGCTGGAGCGGGCGCTACGAAGCCGACTGGAACACGCGCCGCACGCTCGCGACGCATCTCAACGTGCTCGAGACCTTCGACCCCAAGCTGTCGAAGCGCCACAGCCAGGCCAAGTTCGTCTTCCTCGCCAACGGCGAGCCGCGCGTCCAGCACAAGGCGCTCGACCAGGTCGACCACCCGAGCTTCGTGATGGCGGACACGATGAACCTGTGGATCGAGATCGCCAAGGATCCGCTGCTGCACCTCCTGCGGCGCGTCGACGCGATCGTGCTGAACGAGGAGGAGGCGCGCATGCTGACCGGCGAGCGCAGCCTGCTGCGCGCCGCGGGCGCCGTGCTGGGCCTCGGGCCGCGCTACGTGATCCTCAAGAAGGGCGAGCACGGCGCGTTCCTGCTCAGCAAGGACGTGCACTTCTCGATCCCGGCCTACCCGGTCGAGAACGTCGTCGACCCGACCGGCGCCGGCGATTCGTTCGCGGGCGGCTTCATGGGCTACCTCGCCTCGCAGGGCCAGCACGATCCGGCCGCACTGCGCAAGGCGATGGTCTTCGGCACCGTGACGGCCTCGTTCTGTGTCGAGGGCTTCAGCATCGAGGGGCTCTCGAGCCGCTCGCGCACCGACGTCGACCAGCGCTACGACGAGCTGCTCTCGATCGTGACGGTCTAGGGCCGGTTCCCAGTCGGTTTTTGGGGTGCTGCGGGGGCGACTTCGCGCCCGTCCAAGCGTCTCCAGGAGGGGCGCTGCGTGCTTCCAGTGGCCCTCCGCCCTGGCTAGACTCCGTCTCACGCCCCAAGGATCCGAGCAACGATGACATCTATGAGCCTCCCGAAGCAGAAGACCGAGAAACCCGAACGCCCGGCCGGCCCGAATCACGGCCCGGCACCCGACCCCAAGCGCACCGAGAAGTCGAAGGCGCTCGAGGCGGCCCTGGGCGAGATCGAGAAGTCCTACGGCAAGGGCGCGATCATGCGCCTGGGCGACGCCTCCGCGATCCGCGAGATCAACGGCATCTCGACCGGCTCGATCGGGCTCGACGTGGCGCTGGGCGGCAAGGGCCTGCCCAAGGGCCGCGTGGTCGAGATCTACGGCCCGGAGAGCTCGGGCAAGACGACGCTGACGCTGCACGTGATCGCCAACGCCCAGAAGGCGGGCGGCATCGCCGCCTTCGTCGATGCCGAGCACGCGCTCGACCCGGCCTACGCGCGCAAGCTGGGCGTCAAGCTCGACGACATGCTCGTCAGCCAGCCCGACACCGGCGAGCAGGCGCTCGAGATCGTCGAGGCGCTGGTGCGCTCGAACGCGGTCGACGTGGTCGTGATCGACTCGGTCGCGGCCCTCGTCCCGCGCGCGGAGATCGCGGGCGAGATGGGCGACAGCTTCGTCGGCCTGCACGCGCGCCTGATGAGCCAGGCCCTGCGCAAGCTGACCGCGGCCATCTCGCAATCGGAGTGCCTGGTGATCTTCATCAACCAGATCCGCGAGAAGATCGGCGTGATGTTCGGCAGCCCCGAGACCACGACCGGCGGGCGCGCGCTCAAGTTCTACGCCTCCGTGCGCCTCGACATCCGCCGCATCGGCCAGCTGAAGGACGGCGAGGAGGTCGTCGGCGGCCGCACGAAGGTGACGGTGGTCAAGAACAAGGTCGCGCCGCCCTTCCGCAAGGTCGAGTTCGACATGCTCTACAACCGCGGCATCAGCCGCGAGGGCGAGGTGCTCGAGCTGGGCATCCTGGCCGGCGCGGTGCTGAAGAGCGGCACGTGGTTCTCCTTCAAGCACCCGACGCAGGGCGAGCTGCGCCTGGGCCAGGGCATGGAGAAGGCGCGCGCCTTCCTGGTCGACAATCCGGACCTGATGGCGGCGATCGAGGGCGAGCTGCGCGGCAAGCTCAAGCCGAGCTCCGTCGGCGCCGCGGAATCGAGCGAGCCGGCCGCGACCGCCGCGCCCGCACCCGGATCGCAGACGCGCCTCTGAGCATGACCTCAAGTCCGAACGCGCGCTCCGCCGAGCGGGTGCGCACCGAGTTCCTGCAGTTCTTCGCCGAGCGCGGGCACGCCATCGTGCCCAGCGCTCCGGTGTTCCCGCAGGACGACCCGACGCTGCTCTTCACCAACGCCGGGATGAACCAGTTCAAGGACGTGTTCCTCGGCACGGGGACGCGGCCCTACAAGCGCGCGGTCGACACGCAGAAGTGCATCCGCGTGTCGGGCAAGCACAACGACCTCGAGGAGGTGGGCGTCGACACGTACCACCACACCTTCTTCGAGATGCTCGGCAACTGGTCCTTCGGCGACTACTTCAAGGAGGACGCGATCGTCTGGGCCTGGCAGCTCCTGACCGAGGTCTGGAAGCTGCCCAAGGAGCGCTTGTGGGTGACCGTCTTCGGCGGCGATGAGAAGGACGGGCTCCCGGCCGACAAGGACGCCGAGCACATCTGGATCGAGAAGGCCGGCGTCGCGCGCGAGCGCGTGCTGCGCTTCGGGCGCAAGGACAACTTCTGGGAGATGGGCGAGACCGGCCCCTGCGGCCCGTGCACCGAGATCCATATCGACCGCGGCGGCCCCGAGACGGACCCGGCCGACGGCGCGAGGAAGGAAATCGGCGTCAACGCCGGCAACGAGCGCTTCATCGAGCTCTGGAACAACGTGTTCATGGAGTTCAATCGGCTCGACGACGGCTCGTTGAAGCCGCTGCCGGCGCAGTCGGTCGACACGGGCATGGGCTTCGAGCGCATCCTCTCGGTGCTGCAGGGCAAGCGCTCGAACTACGACACCGACCTCTTCACGCCGATCTTCGCGCGCCTCGAAGAGATCGCTAGTCGAAACACCGTCGCTCCAAGGCGTTATTCGGCAAGCGCATCGCGAGCGGACGTTGCTTTCAGAGTGTGCGCCGATCACGTACGTGCCGTGACCGCGGCGCTCTCTGACGGCGCGCTGCCTTCGAATACCGGGCGCGGATACGTGCTGCGGCGCTTGATCCGTCGCGCGGCGCGCTTCGGGCGACAGGAGCTAGGTCTCGAGGAGCCGTTCCTCCACGAACTCGTGCCTGTCGTGGCCGACGTGCTCGGAGGGACCTTCCCCGAGATGCGCGCCAGGCTCGACCACGTGCGCGAGCTAATCAAGATCGAGGAGCAGTCCTTCGCGCGCACGCTGGGCCGCGGCCTCGTGCGCTTCGATCACCTGTACGCGAAGTACAAGTCGGACACCGTGCCTGTCATCGCGGGCCCGGAGGCCTTCGAACTCTACGCGACATATGGATTCCCGCGCGATCTCGTCGAACTCATGGCGCGGGAACGAGGGCTTGCAGTGGACGGCCAGGGGTGGGACAAGGCCGAGAAGGCGCACCAGGACGCGAGCCGCTCCGAAGGCAAGTTCAAGCAGTTGCTCTCCGCCGAGCAGCTCGAAGGCCTTCCTGCCACGAATTCGACATATCACGAGGCTGGTGACCGGTCATGGCGACTGGAAACTGAGTACCTCTTTTTGGCAGCCGACAACACCAACGCGCACGACGGGCGGCTTGTCCTCGCGGAAAGCCCCTTCTATCCGGAGGGAGGGGGGCAAGTCGGCGACACGGGAGTCATCGAGCAGGTCGATCGGATGTGGCGCTTCAATGTTGAAGACACGAAGCGGATCGGCGGCGTGATTGTTCACATCGGAACGCAAGAGGGATTCGTGGAGCGCCCTCGTATGCGAGTGATCGCGACCGTTGATCGCGCCAAGCGATCATTGACGCGCAAGAACCACACCGCCACGCACCTCCTGCACAAGGCGCTCAAGGAAGTCCTCGGCGCGCACGTCGGGCAGCAGGGCAGCGAGGTGAGCCCCGAGCGCCTGCGCTTCGACTTCTCGCATCCGAAAGGGGTCTCGCCCGAGGAGCTCGAGCGCATCGAGACGATCGTCAACGAGCAGATCGTCGCCAATCACCGCGTGCAGACGACCGTCGAGGACCTCGAAGCCGCCAAGGCGCGCGGGGTCGTGGCCATGTTCGGCGAGAAGTACGACGCGAAGGTGCGCGTGCTCGACGTCGGCGGCTGGTCGACGGAGCTCTGCGGCGGCACGCACGTCTCGGCATCGGGCGACATCGGCCCGTTCGTGATCACGCTCGAGCGCGCGGTCGCGGCCGGCGTGCGACGCATCGAAGCGCTCACGGGACCGGCCGCGGTGGTGGAGATCCAGCGCCAGCGCCGCCGGCTGGCCGGGGCTGCGCGACTCTTGAAGTCCGCGCCCGACGAAGTCGAAGCCCGCGTCGAGCAGCTCCTGACGCAGCTCAAGGAAGCCAAGAAGCAGAGCGCGAAGTCCTCTGCTGGCGGCATCGACGCAGCCTTCACGCGCGTGAAGGAGGGCCTGCAATCGACCGGCGACGTGCGCCACGGCGTGTTCGCGTTCGCCGACCTCGACCAGAATTCGGTGCGCGAGCTCGGCGACCGCGTGAAAAGCCTCGCGCCGAAGCTGGTCGTGGCGCTCTTCGGCCGCGAGGAGGAGCGCGTGCCCTTCCTGATCCTCTGCCCCGGTGCCCAGAAGGGCAGTCCGTTGGCGGCGGGCGAACTCGCCAAACTCGTCAGCGCCAAGCTCGGCGGGGGAGGCGGCGGCCGCCCGGATCTCGCCCAGGGCCAGGGCTTGAACGCCGCCGCGCTGCCGGAGCTCGAACGCGAGCTGCTGCAGCGCATCGCGGCCGGCCTGCAGGCCGTCGCTGCGCGTTGACAGCCCCTCCCGGGCGGGCTAGCATCCCCGGCCTTATCCATTTCACTCCAGGGGCCTACGTAGGCCCCGAGCCCTCCCCATGCCGAACCCCAAACGACGCCACTCCAAGCACCGCAAGCGCATCCGCCGCTCGCACCACGCCCTGCTGATGGCGCCGGCGAACCGCTGCGCCCACTGCGGGGCTGCCGTCAAGTCGCACACCGTGTGCGAGAACTGCGGTCGCTACGGCTTCGAGAAGGGCGGCCAGAAGGGCGCGATCGTCCTCGAGAAGCAGGAAGTCTAGGCCCCCCCGGCATACCCCCCGATGCCCAGCGCACGGATCGCCCTGGACGTGATGGGAGGCGACAAGGCGCCGGACGCGATCGTCCGCGGCGCACTGCTCGCCGTCTCGCCGAAGTTTCGTCAGCCGCTGCCCGCGGAGCGCATCCTGCTCGTCGGCGACGAAGCGCTCGTGCGCGCCAAGGTGAAGGAATTCGGCGGCGACCCGGGCTTTGGCTACCGGAACGCGACGCAGGTCGTCGGCATGGGCGAGTCGCCGGCGCAGGCGCTGCGCGCGAAGCCCGACAGCACGATCGCGAGCATGACGCTGGCCTGCAAGGAGGGCCAGGCGGGCGCCGCGGTGAGCATGGGCAACACGGGCGCCGTCGTCGGAGCCGCGACGCTGCTGCTCGGCACGCTGCCCGGCGTCAAGCGCCCGGGCATCGCGGTCACGACCAACCTCAGCGGCCGGCCGCTGACCGTGCTCGACATGGGCGCGAACGTCGCGCCCAAGGCCGAGCACCTGGCGCAGTACGGCGTGATGGGCTCGGTCTACGCGCGCGACTGCCTCGGCCAATCCGGCGCGCGCGTCGCGCTGCTCAACGTCGGCGAGGAGGAGGGCAAGGGCACGGAGCTCTGCAAGGAAGCCTACAAGCTGCTGCAGGCGGCGCCGATCGAGTTCGTGGGCAACCTCGAGGGCAACGACCTGCTCGGCAACAAGGCCGAGGTGCTCGTGACCGACGGTTTCACGGGCAACGTGGTGCTCAAGCTGCTCGAGGACGTCGCCGGCTTCATGGTCAAGCTGACGCTGGCGGAGATCGGCAAGCAGGGCGTGCAGGTTCCACCCGCGGCCTTGGCGGCGATCAAGAAGTCGATCGACTATTCGGAGTACGGCGGCGCGCCGCTCCTGGGCGTGAACGGGATCGTGATCATCGGCCACGGCCGCTCGGACGAGAACGCCGTGGCGAACGCGCTGGCGCTGGCCGCGCGCGCGCTCGACGCGGGCGTCAACGCGGACATCGTGGCCGGACTCGCGAAGGCCGGCGGCGGAGCAGGCGGGTGACGGCCGTGCGCGTCGGAATCGCGGGCACCGGCTCCTACGTCCCGGAACGGATCGTCCCCAACAGCCACTTCGAGAAGTACCTCGACACCTCGGACGAGTGGATCACGCAGCGCACCGGCATCAAGGCCCGGCGCTGGGCCGCCGATGGCCAGTCGACCTCGCAGATGGCGCTGGCCGCCTCGCGCAAGGCGCTCGCGGCGGCGGGCGTAGCCGGCAGCGACGTCGACCTGATCATCTGCGGCACGCTGACGCCCGACCACCTCCTGCCGAGCAGCTCGGCGCTGATCCAGAAGGAGCTCGGCGCGACGCGTGCGGGCGCGTTCGACCTCAACGCCGCCTGCACCGGCTTCCTCAGCGCGCTCAACACGGCCGAGGCCTTCGTGCGCGCCGGGCGCGCGCGGCGCGTGCTGGCGATCGGCGCCGAGACGCTCTCGCGCTGGATCGATCCGCAGGACCGCGGCTCGTGCATCCTCTTCGGCGACGGTGCCGGCGCGGCGCTCGTCACGCCTTGGGAGGACTGCCGCCAGGGCGAGATCCTCAAGACCACGCTGGGCTCCGACGGCGACGGCTACGAGCTGATCCACATGATCGGGGGCGGCTCGCTCAAGCCGGCCACGCACGAGAGCCTCGACCGCGGCGATCACTACATCCGCGTGCAGGGGCGCGAGGTCTACCGCTTCGCCGTCGAGCGCATGGGCGCCCTGATCGAGGAGCTGGCGCAGGGCCATCCCTACGACGAGATCTGCCTGATCGTCCCGCACCAGGTCAACCTGCGCATCATCGACTCGGCGCTCGAGCGTCTGGGCTGGGACAAGGAGAAGGTCGTGGTCAACATCCAGGACTACGGCAACACCTCGGCCGCCTCGGTGCCGGTCGCGCTCGACGAGGCCGTGCGCGCGGGGCGCGCCGTGCCCGGGAAGCTCGTGATCCTGGTCGCCTTCGGAGCCGGCCTGACCTGGGGCGGAGCGCTGGTCCGCTGGTGAGCGCACGATGATCTCCGCGCAGGCGATCCTGTTCCCCGGGCAGGGAGCACAGTTCCCCGGCATGGGGCGCGACTTCGTGGAGCGCTTCCCCGAGGCGCGTGCCACGTTCGAGGAGGCCGATCGCGCGCTCGGCTTCCCGCTCTCCGCCGCCTGCTGGGAAGCGGGCGAGGGAGTGCATCGCACCGACGTCGCCCAGCCGGGCATCTACACGACCAGCGTGGCGGTGATCCGCGTGCTCGAGGCGCGCGGACTGCAGCGCTCGAAGCTCGAGTTCGTCGCCGGCCTCTCGCTGGGCGAGTACACCGCGCTGTGGTGCGCCGACGCGCTCGACTTCGTCGACGGTCTGCGCCTCGTGCGCCTGCGGGGCGAAGCGATGCAAGCGGCCAGCAGCGCCATCCCGAGCTCGATGGTCTCGCTCATGGGCGCCGGCGAGGCCGAGGCGCGCGCGCTGGCCGCACACGCGGCTTCGGCCGGCATCTGCCAGGTCGCGAACCTGAACGGCCCGGGCCAGGTGATCCTCTCCGGCGAATTGGCCGCGCTCGATCGCGCGGAGGCGGCGGCGAAGGAGTTCGGCATCCGCCGCACGCGGCGCTTGAGCGTCGCCGGCGGCTTCCACTCCGAGTGCATGCGCCCGGCCGCCCAGCGGCTCGCGAGCGCGCTGGCGGACGTGAAGATCCGCGCGCCCGCGGTGCCCTTCGCGAGCAACGTCTCGGGCGAACTCTCGAGCGAGCCGGCCCTGATCCGCCGCCAGCTGGCCGATCAGGTGTGCGCCAGCGTGCTGTGGGAGAAGAGCATGCGCCTCGCGCTGGCCCGCGGTGTCCAGACCTTCCTCGAGCCTGCGCCGGGCGAGGTCCTGGCGGGCATCCTGCGCAAGATCGACGAGCGCGCGACCGTCCACGCGGTCGCCCGCCCCGAGCAGGTCCCTGCCTGAGCCAGTGCGTTGAAGCCCCTGGCAGGCAGGGGTATAGTCGCCCAAGCCCCCTTCCAGGCCAACACCGCGTGACGTCTCCCTCCGAACACCGCCCCCTGCAAGGCAAGGTCGCCCTCGTGACGGGCGCCTCCCGGGGCATCGGCCGGGCGATCGCCCTGCGCCTCTCGGAGCGCGGTGCCAAGGTTGCCTGCGTCGCCACGGAGGCCGAGCGCGCCCGCGAGACGGCCGCGGAGTGCTCCCGGCACAGCGAGGGCGCCCAGGCCTACGGCTGCGAGGTGGGGGACACCAAGAAGGTGGCGGAGCTCGTCGAGCAGGTCCAGAAGGAGCTCGGCAGCCTCGACATCCTGGTCAACAACGCCGGGATCACCCGCGACCAGCTCTTGATGCGCATGAGCGAGGAGGACTTCGACCGCGTCCTGGAGGTCAACCTCAAGGGCGCCTGGAACTTCCTCAAGGCCGCCAGCCGCCCGCTGATGAAGTCCAAGGGGCGCGTGATCAACATCACCTCGGTCGTGGGCATCTCGGGCAACGCCGGGCAGGCCAACTACGCCGCCAGCAAGGCCGGCCTGATCGGGCTGACCAAGTCCGTCGCCAAGGAGCTCGCCGGCCGCGGGGTGTGCGTCAACGCCGTCGCGCCGGGCTTCATCACGACCGACATGACCGCGGCCCTGGACGAGGCCTCGCGGCAGAAGCTCATGGAATCGATCCCGCTCGGCCGCCTCGGCGGGCCGGAAGACATCGCCGCTGCCGTAGAGTATCTGGCAGGCCCGGGCGGCGCGTACATCACCGGGCAGACGCTCGTCGTCGACGGCGGCATGAGCCTCTAGCCCGATCCGAAGAATCCCCGAAACCCACTGCGAATACGAGGAGCGAGTAGGTGAGCAACCCTTCTGTTGAAGAACGCGTGATCAAGATCGTGTGCGACAGCATGGGCACGACGCCCGACAAGGTCACGCGCGAGACCTCCTTCATCCACGACCTCGGCGCGGACTCGCTCGACCAGGTGGAACTCGTGATGGAGCTCGAGGACGAGTTCGAGATCACGATCCCCGACGAGGATGCCCAGAAGATCCAGTCCGTCGGCCACGCGGTCGAGTACATCACCTCCAAGTCCTGAAGTCCGCGGCAGCGCGCCAGCAGATCGCCGCGCGCCGCGGTCGCAGTACCCATGTCGGAACACAGACGAGTGGTGATCACGGGCCTGGGCATGATCAGTGCCCTGGGCAACGACGTCGAGACCAACTGGGCGCGCATCCTGCGCGGCGAGAACGGCGTCGGGCCGATCACGCGCTTCGATCCCAAGGACCATCCGGTCAAGTTCGCCGCCTCGGTGACCTGGGATCCGCTGCAGCACTTCAGCGTGCCCGACCAGCGCAAGCTCGACCTGTTCACGATGTGGGCCCTGCTCGCGACCGGCGAGGCGCTGCGCGACGCGGGCCTCGAGACCGAGAAGGAGCCCGAAGAGGTGCGCCAGCGCATCGGCTCGATCATCGGCACCGGCATCGGCGGCATCACCGCGATCGAGGAGCAGCACATCGAGATGCTCGAGCGCGGCCCGCGCCGGATCTCGCCGCATTTCGTGCCCAAGATCATGGCCAACGCCGTCAGCGGCCAGGTCGCGATCCGCTACGGGCTGCAAGGCACCTGCTTCACGACCTCGAGCGCCTGCGCCTCGGCCGGCCACGCGATGGGACTCGCCTGGCGCTCGATCCAGTTCGGCGATGCCGACGTGGTCGTGACCGGCGGCGCCGAGTCGGCCACGACGCCGCTCTCGCTGGGCGGCTTCGCCAACATGAAGGCGCTCTCGACGCGCAACGAGGATCCGGGCGGCGCCTCGCGCCCCTTCGACAAGGAGCGCGACGGCTTCGTGATGGGCGAGGGGGCCGGGATCCTGGTCTTCGAGGAGTACGAGCGCGCCAAGAAGCGCGGCGCGCGCATCTACGCCGAGGTCAAGGGCTACGGCTCGACCGACGACGCCTTCCACATCACCGCGCCCGAGGAGTCCGGGAAGGGCCCGGCGCGCGCGCTGAGCGAGGCCCTGCGCCACGCGAAGATCGACCCGGCGACGGTCGACTACATCAACGCCCACGGCACGAGCACGCCCTACAACGACCTGATCGAGACGCGCGCGATCAAGCTCGTCTTCGGCGCGCACGCGAAGAAGCTGGCGATCTCCTCGACCAAGTCGATGATCGGCCACCTGCTCGGCGCCTCGGCCGCGGTCGAGCTGGTCGTGACGGCGCTCTCCGTGCACAAGGGCCAGGTCCACCCCACGCGCAACTACACCACCCCCGATCCGGAGTGCGACCTGGACTACGTTCCGGGCTCGGCGCGCGAGCTCAAGGTGCGCAACGCGCTCTCGAACTCGCTCGGCTTCGGCGGCCACAACGTTTCGATCTGCATCGGCCGGCCCGACTAGGGGCCTCTGACAAGTACGACAACCGGAGAATCACTGTGCAAACCAAGTTCAAGGAACTGCTCCACCAGTACAAGCTCGACGTCTTCCACCGCCAGCACGACAAGAAGAACGTCGAAGAGATCACCACCGAGTGCATGCACATCACCGACGATGTGCTCAAGTCGAAGTACCACTACCACTTCAAGCAGCTGCCCAGCGCCGACCGCGCCGAGGTGATCAACATGATCAACAGCTACACGCGCGAGGCGATCCTGCCGCCCGTGATCGAGAAGCTGGTCCAGCGCCAGGTGCTGCTCGAGAAGCGCCTCGAGGCGCTCGTACACCTGACCGAGCAGATCCTCGAGACGCTCTCCCACGAAGCCAACGCGCGCAACGGCCACTGATTCGATGGGCGGGCTGTCCGGGGAGCTGCGCCAGCGCATCCTGCGCGCCGGCGAGGCGCAGCTGCTCGACGGCTTCGAGGCCCTCAACGCGGCCACGGCTGCAACCTACGCCGCCGAGCTCGAGGCGCTCGACTGGCGCCAGATCGCCGAGCTGCGCGCGCTGCTCGCCGCTCCCCCGGCGGCCCTGCCGCGCGAACTCGAGCCCGCGCGCGCCTTCCCGCTCGCACGCGACGCGGCCGAGGAGGCGCTGGCGCGGCGCGCGCGCGCGGCGGGGGAGGACTGCTTGCGCTCGGGCACCGTCGCGGCCCTGACCGTCGCCGGCGGGCAGGCCTCGCGCCTGGGCTGGGAGGCGCCCAAGGGCGTCTTCCCGATCGGCCCGCTCTCGGGCTGGAGCCTGTTCGAGATCTTCGCGCGCAAGCTGCGCGCGAGCGCGGCGCGCTACGGCTTCCGTCCGCAGTGGTATTTGATGACCTCGCCGCAGAACGACGCGCAGACGCGCGCCTTCTTCGAGGAGCACGAGTGGTTCGGGCTCGAGCGCGACTCGGTCGTCTTCTTCCAGCAGTCGATGCTGCCCGCGCTCTCTCCCGAGGGCCGCGTGCTGCGCGCCGCGCCCGGGCGACTGTTCCTGGCGCCCACCGGCCACGGCGGCGTGCTCGGAGCGCTGCGCAGCTCGGGCGCGCTCGAGCACGCGCGCGAACAGGGCATCGAGCGCTTCTCCTACTTCCAGGTCGACAACCCGCTGGTCGTGCCCTTCGATCCGCTGTTCCTCGGGCTGCACCGCCTCGAGGGCGCGCGCATGTCGAGCAAGGTGGTCGAGAAGCGCGACGCGGCCGAGAAGGTCGGCGTGCTCGCCTGGCGGGCCGGACGGCTCGCGGTGATCGAGTACTCCGACTTGCCGGCCGAGCTGCGCGAGGCGCGCGACGCGCGCGGCCGACTGCGCTACTCCGCCGGCAGCATCGCGCTGCACGTGATCGAGCGCGCGCTGGTCGAGGAGCTGACCGGCGCGAACCTGGCGCTGCCCTGGCACTTGGCGCGCAAGCAGATGAGCGTGCTCGACGCCGCCGGGAAGCCGGTCGAGTCGACGGGCGTCAAGTTCGAGAGCTTCGTCTTCGACGCCTTGGCCTTCTCCGAGAAGAGCGCCGTGCTCGAGGTCGAGCGCGCGCGCGAGTTCAGCCCGGTCAAGAACGCCAGCGGCGAGGACTCGCCCGCCCAGGCGCGCGCCGACATCTCGCGCCTGCACGCGCGCTGGCTCGAGGCCGCCGGCGTCGCAGCGCCCGCGGAGCTCGAGATCGACCCGCTCTTCGCCGACGACGAGCACAGCCTGCGCGCGCGCCTGCCGCACGAACCGCGCCAGGTGGGGCGGGGACACTTCTACACATGAGCACGCTGGCGACGAAGTCCTGGACCTGGCCGGCGCACGCGCGCGAGCTGTCCACGAGCACGGTCGCGGTGCTGCTCGGCGGCCGCTCGGGCGAGCGCGACGTCTCGCTCAAGTCCGGCGCGGCGGTGTTGCGAGCGCTGACCGGCGATGCGCTGGCGCGCGTCGTCGCTCTCGAGCTCGAGCCGGACGGGCGCTGGCAGCTCGAGGGCCGCTCGCTGACGGCGCTCGAGGCGCTGGCGGCGCTGCCGCGCGGGACGCTCGTGTTCCTCGCGCTGCACGGCGGCGAGGGCGAGGACGGCACGATCCAGGGGCTGCTCCAGACGCAGGGCTTCGTCCACACCGGCTCCGGCGTCGGCGCCTCGGCGCTGTGCATGCACAAGCAGCACACGCGCGCGGTGCTCGCGGCCTCCGGCCTGCGCGTCGCGCGCGGCCGGCTGGTGCATCACCACGAATGGAGCGCCGGGCGTGCGCGGCTGCTCCCCGAGCTCGCGGCGCTCTCGACAACCGGCTTCGTGGTCAAGCCCAACCGCGGCGGCTCGTCGGTCGACACGTTCGTGCTCGATGGAGCCGAAGGGCTCGAAGCGCGCATCGCACGCGTGCTCGAGAGCGGTGACCAGGCGCTGGTCGAGGAGCGCCTGCAGGGGATCGAGACGACTTGCGCCGTGCTGGGCAACGCCTCCGGCGAGTTGCGCGCGCTGCCGCCGGTCGAGATCGTCCCCAAGCCGGGCCGCTTCTTCGACTACGAAGAGAAGTACAGCGCGGCCGGCGCGCAGGAGTTCTGCCCGCCGCGCTCGATCCCCGACGCGACGGCGCAGCAGCTCTGCGAACTCGCGCTGCGCGCGCACCGTGCCGCAGGCTGCGACGGCTATTCGCGCACGGACTTCTTCGTCCCGCCCGAGGGCGAGCCCGTCGTGCTCGAGATCAACACGCTGCCGGGCCTGACCGACCGCTCGCTGCTCCCGCTGTCGGCTTCGGTCGCGGGCCTCGCCTTCCCCGAGCTGTGCCTGGAGCTCCTGGCGCTGGCCCTGGAGCGCGGCCGATGAAGCTGCCGGTGGCGGTCGTCGGAGCGCGCGGACGACTGGGCGCGGTCGCCTGCGAGGTCGTCGCCGGGGCCGCCGATTTCGAGCTCGTCGCGCGCCTGAACTCGAAGGACCCGCTCGAACCGAGTTTGCGCGCCAGCGGCGCGCTGCTCGTCTTCGAGTGCACACGCGCGGGCCTCGGCTACGACCACGCGCGGCGCATCCTCGACCTCGGCCTGCGTCCGGTCGTGGGCACGAGCGGCGTCAGCCCCGAGGAGACGCGCGCGCTCGACGAACACGCGCGCGCGCTGCACCTGGGCGGCATCGTAGTGCCCAACTTCAGCCTCGGCATGTGGCTCCTGCAGCGCGCCGCACTCGAGGCCGCGCGCCACATGCAGAGCTGCGAGATCCTCGAGCTGCACCACGCGGACAAGCCCGACGCGCCGAGCGGAACGGCGCTCGACACGGCCGAGCAGCTGCGCGCGGACGGCCGCACGGTGCCGATCCACTCCGTGCGCTTGCCGGGACTGTATGCGCATCAGCTGGTGATCTTCGGCGCGGCGGGCGAGAGCTACACGCTGCGCCACGACATGCACGGACCCGCGGCCTTCGGTCCGGGCATCCTGGCCGCATTGCGCCACGCCGCGAGCGCGGTGGGCGTCGCGCGCGGCCTCGACGCGGCCCTGCGCGCCCGCTAGGCTCACGCGCGAAAGGCCGGGGTGGCGAAATGGCAGACGCGATGGATTCAAAATCCATTTCCCGCGAGGGAGTCGGGGTTCAAGTCCCCGCCTCGGCACCAGCCCCGCGCCCCGGCGAGCTCGCGCGCGCGCTGCTGCCGACGCTGCTGCACCGGCTCAACAACGTGACCCAGGTGCTCTCGGGCGTGAACTCGCTCGTGCGCCTGACGAACACATCCGACGCACTCCTGCAGCGCGCCGGAGACCTCGAGCACGCCAGCGGAGCGCTCGCGCGCCTCGGCTGGCTCGTCGGCGCCCTGGCGCGAGGGATGGGCACGGGCATCGGTTCCCTCCGGCACGAGGAGCACGCGCTGGAGTGGATCGTCGAGCTGCTCGTCGAGTCGCTGCGACGCGAGGGACGCGAGCTCGTGCGCGAGGGCCCGCTGCCGCGCCTCGACCCGCGCACGGGCTTCGAGACGAGCTGGGAGATCGCGAGCTGGTTGCACGCGGCCGCAAACGACGCCGGCCCTGACGCGCAGCTCAGGTGGAGCGTGCGCGCGCAGGGCCAGCGCCTCGTGCTGCAATTCGAGCCGGGCTAGTTCAGCACGCAGGTCGAGCTGCCGACGACCTTGCCGCCGGCATCGCGGATGAGCCCCTGGAACGCGAGCGTCCCGTTGTAGCTCCCGACGCTCTTGAAGGTGTAGCTCGCGTGGCCCGAGGCATCGGTCGTGAGCGTCGCCAGCTTCCGCAGCGGGCTCCAGGCGAGGCTGCTGTGCCATAGGAACCCGTCGATGTGCGCGCAGGTATTCTCCGCCGGCGAGTAGAGCGCGCTGGGCCCGAGCAGGAGCACCACGCTGGCGTTCGGGACGCAGCCGTCGAACTCGATGCGCACGCGGCCTCCGGCGGGGTTGCCCAGTCCCGGTCCGTGGATCGAGGCCTGCGGCCGCTGCGGTACGAGCGTGCGGACCTCCGCGGTGTCGCAGCCGGGGTAGCACCAGGTCGTCCCGCGGTAGCGCAGCCGCTCGCCCGCGTCCGGCTGCCAGGGGCCGAATGCGCCCAGCGGGCCGCAAGTCTGGAGCTCGAGGTTCGAGATCGAGTCCTGGCTCGTCGCGACATCCGGGAGGCGCGTGCCGCTGGGGTCGAAGCAGGCGATCGTGCTCGGGCTGCCAAAGGGCGAGATCGCCAGGTACAGGCGCCAGAAATCGATCCCCTGGGCGTCGTAGCGCTCGTCGATGCGCAACGAGGCCACGTTGGGCAGCAGGTCGGCGAAGACCTGCCCGTCGCCGACGCCGAGCACGAGACCGCTCGCTAGTTGGCTCGTGTCGAAGCGCAGGATTCGATCGTGGTTGGGCTGCGCAAGGTTCACGAGGCCGATGAAGACCTCGCCCGTGCGCGCGCGCCGCGCGAGCGGGCCGGAGGGGCCGTCGAGCTGCGCGACGAGCGTCGTCGCGCCGGTCGCGAGCTCGAGGCGCACGAGCTGGTTGTGGAAGCCGCCGTTCCTGTCCGCCGAGACGAGGATGTGGTCCGCGTCCTCGAACAGGGCGTCGTAGTTGTAGGTCACGCCGCCGACCGTCGACTGCGGTGCGCCGTTGAGCTCGAAGCGCTCGATGCCCCCGGTCGAGCTCTCGCCCACCAGCGCAAAGCTCTCATCCGGCGCGAGCAGCACGAAGCTCGGGTAGACGTAGGCGGCATAGCCGCCGAGGTGCAAGATCACCAGGCCGTTGGCGTCGACGTGATCGACGCTCATGCCGTCGAAGACGACGCGCGTGCCGTCCTGCAGCGACGCGTAGGCGTCGAAGGGTCCGACGGCGTGCGCCGTGCCGAAGGTCAGGCCGACGGCACAGGAATCCTGCGCTCGGAGACTGGAAAGGGGAGACAGGGCGAGCACTGCGCACAGGCTCGCGAGGGTCGCGAATCGCTTCATCTGGAACTCCGTTCGATGGTTCGTCGAAAGGCCGTCCCCTGGAAGGCGGCCACGGAGTGCCTTCGCACACCGCGCGCGCGCCTTGTCCCGAGGCCGGCGGGTTCAGCGGACCCGGTGGATGTCCTGACTCATCGCGTCATCGGGCTGCCCAAGCCTTCCCAGGGAGGTTTCCCCAGTGACCCGGCGGAGCATGCGCTCCGCCCGCGGGCGGCCGACCTGCGACTCACAGTGGCGGGACCGTGCAGGATTCGCACCTGACTTCCCCATCCGAGTTCGCGTCGGTTGGATTGTGAACGTCACCAGTGGACGCAACGCGCACAGGTGAGTCAAGTCCGAGCTCAGCGGTCCTGCGGCTCCGCTGCGTGTACCTCGCTCGAGACGCGGCCGGCCGCGATCGGGTCGAAGGCCGCGGGCAAGACGCGCGCGACGCCGTCGACGAGGCCCTGGGCGCGCGAACCGCGCAGGTTGGATTCGACCCAGGCGGGGGATGCGAGTTGCGCGGCGCAGACGATCAGGCCTGTCGTGAGCAAGAGTCCGGTCGCGACGCCGAGCAGCGCGCCCCCAGCGCGCTCGCCGAAGCCTAGATCACCATCCTCGATCATCATGCGTCCGATGCGCGTGACGAGCGCCACCAGCGCGAGGCCGCAGAGCAGGATCGCGCTCCACAGGATGCCGTTCGCGGCCTCGGGCGAGAGCGAACCGAACATCCCTACCAACCCGTGCGACAACCGAGGCGCGAGCGCGCGCGCGACGCTGAGCACCGCGACCAGGCCGAGCAAGCGCACGAACTGCCACCAGGTGCCGCGCCGCGCGCCGAGCAGCGCGCTGAGGAGCACCAGCGCGAGGCAGGCGATGTCGAGCCAGGCCGAATGGCTCGCAACCTCGCCGGACGCGGGCGGGGCGTCCTGAAGGCACGCGAGGATGCAAGGGGTGAGACTCATTGGCGGGTGCTGGCTCCTGGGCGCTACACTAGGGAATTGCGGAGTCGCCGCACAATGGCCATGGAAGATGCCTCCACCAGCGTCGAACGCGGTTACAGCGCCCTGCAGAGCTGGGTGCTGGAGGATCCCGACCTGGAGACCGAGTTCCGCTCCAGCGCCAACGAGTTCTATGGCGCCGCGCGGCCGCCCTCCGGCGTGGACGCGACGCTCGCCGAGCGCCGGCACCTCGAATGGTTCGCGCTCGAGCGCGAGAGCGTGCGCCTCGGCGGAGTGCCGATCCAAGTGCTCTCCGGACACGACGAAGCCGCGGCCCGCGGCCTGGGCGCGGCTGAATCGGCCGCCTGGATCGGCTCGATCGCCGCGGTCTTCGAGGTCACCGGCGTGCGGCCGGGCGAGGGCGTCTGGCTGCGCGACCTGGCGGGCTCGGGCGAATACCCGCTGGTCGAGCCGGAGGCATCGCAGGTGCTCGCGGCCGGCGACATGATCGCGGGTCGCATCTTCCCGGTGGGGGACACGGTCTTCCGCTCCTCACCCGCGGCGGTCTACTTTCGCGACCCGAGTCTGCTCGAGGCGCTGCGCGCCGATTTCGAACGCGAGCGCGCCCGCCGGCGCGGCGTCTTGCGGCTGGCGCAGAGCGAGATCGAGCAGCTCTTCAACCGGCCGCTGCCCGGCGAGGCAGCGGATCCGGTCGCCGACCTGCGCGCGCTGCTCCTGCAGAGCGGCGTCGCATCCGACGAGATCGACGACCTGCTCGAGGCGCTCGCGAACGAACCCTTCGACGCGCAGAACCCCACGCCGGGCGCAGGCGACCTCATGGGCGAGATCCTCGACCGGCTGGCCTTCGAGACCGATCTGGAACTCGAGGCCGCGCGGGTCGCACTCCTGGCCGCCTGGGTGCACCTCACGACCAAGGGCCCCGGGAGCGGACCGAGCCTCGCCCCGGCTCCACCGCGGCCGACCGTCGTCAAGCTGCCTGTCGCCGAAGCGCTGGCCCGGTTCGACGAGGAGCGCGCCGCCGGCCGCCCGGTCGACGCCTCGTTCGACGAACTTGAGCGCGCGCTCGAGCTCAGCGACGAGCCCGATCCCGACGAGCTCGCGCCCGCTCCGGACTTCCCCGGCGCCGTGAGCGCGCTGGTCGATGAGTTCCTCTGGGACCTCGGGCGCACGGAGGGCGAGGCCGCAGCGCGCGCCTGCGAGCCGCTGCGCACGCTGGGTCGTTTCGCCGAGCCGATCGGCGTGCCCGACAACCTCGGTCTGCGCGCGCTCGCGGACTACGCCGCGCGTTGGACGATCGACGAGGACCTGCTGCACGGAGCGGACGAGGCGAGCGCGCTGGTGCGCGCGTTGCAGCGCTTCGCGAAATGGGCCGAGGAGACCGGGGCCCTGACGCTCGAGCCGGGCTGCGAGGCGCTGCTCGAACGGCTCGCGCGCGAGCTGCCGCGCGTCGTCGAGGCCAACCAGCGACGCACGCGCCGCGCTCCGGCCGGCGAGGGCGAAGTCTTCGAGCTCGTCGGCAATCGGGAGGCCGTGCTGACGCTGCGCAGCTCCGGCAGCCACGTGGAACTGCGCGCGGATCCGCTGCTCGCGCAATGGCTCCGGAAGGGCGACCTCCTGCGCGGGCGGGAGAGCGCGGGACGACTCGCGCTGTACGCCTGCTACCCGTGCCTGGAACTCGAGCGCGAGGCCAGCTGAGCGCCGCTCAAGGCGCCATCGAGACCGGTACCTGGACCTCGCAGCGCAACGCGCTCCAGTCCGTGACCGAGCCCGGCGCCACGAGGTACAGCTCGCGGATCGGGCCGGCGACGAGCCAGTGCATCTTCTTCACGTACGCGAGCAGTCCGGGGTAGCAGCGCGGCACCTCCGGGTAGGGGCCGCTCGCGAGTGCATAGGCGACCGTCGCGCTCGGCAGCACATCGGCCTTCAGCGGCTCCTTCGCGCTCGCCCCGGACTCGACCGGAAACCCGATGCGCGAGCGCAGGCGTTCGACGGGAACCGAACCGGGGTCATCGAAGAACAGACCGAACGGCGGCCCCGCGGGTGGGATGCCTTGCTCCTGCATCAGGCGGGCGACCTCGGTCACGCTCTTGCCGGAAACGGCATAGGAGCCCGTGAGTTCTACGAAGACGTACGCCTGCTCGAGCCGCTCCTTGTAGGCGCAATGCACTTGCGCGAAGGGCGCGCTGCTGAGGGGCACGTCGGGGGTGACCGGCAGGTTGTCGGCCGGCAGGCTGCTGCGCGGCGTGTGGCAGGCGAGGGCCAGCAGCGGCCCGAGGCAAAGGAGGCTTCGCATGCGCAGAGGATGCAGCTCCCGCGCGGCCTGGGCCAGCATCCTCAGTGTCTGATAATGTACGTTATGTTACATATTGGCGGTTCTTGATCGAGCCCGGCGCACGGCTACGCTGCTGCGCCCCATGGACGCGCCGCCTGTCCCGTCCCCGCGCGGACTGTGGTTCGAGGAGTTCGAACCCGGACAGGTCTACCGCTCCGCCGAGCGGGCGTGCTCGCAGGCCGACGTCGAGGCCTTCGCGGCCCTGACCGGCGACCGCAACCCGATCCACCTCGACGAAGCCTTCGCCGCCCGGACCCCCTTCCGCGGCCGCATCGCTCACGGGCTCTTGATCGAGGCGCTGGCGAGCGGGCTCGCCTGGGAGATGGGCATCTTCCGCGAGACGATCGTGGCGCTCTCGCGGATCGAGATCGAGTTCGTGGCGCCCCTGCGCCCGCCGGCCAACTTGCGCATGCTGTTGCGCGTCCTGGAGCGCGAGGACGATCCTGGGCGCAAACGCGGTTGGGTCGCGTTCTCGACCGAGGTCGAGAATGGTGAAGGCGAGGCCGTGCTGCGCGGAAAGTGGCACGTCGTGCTGCAGCGTCGTCGAGCATGAGCGCCTGGCTCAAGCAGCTGTTCGGCTCTTCCATCGGGAAGAAGCTCTGGATGGCCTTGACCGGCCTCTTGCTGCTCGGGTTCCTGGTGCTGCACCTGGCCGAGAACCTGCTGCTCTACGCCGACCGGGACGGCTCGACCTTCGACGGCTATGTGCACTGGTTGACCTCCTTCGCCTGGATTCCGCTGGCCGAGATCGCGCTGGCGGCGCTCTTCCTGGCGCACATCGTCCAGGCCGTGCGCGTCCACCTGCAGAACCGCTCCGCGCGCCGAACCCCGTACGCTCTCGACCCGGGCCACGGCGGGCGCACGCTGGCCTCGACTTCGATGCTCGTCACCGGCTCGGTCGTGCTGCTGTTCGTGATCCTGCACCTGGTGCAGTTCCGCTTCGCGCCCGAGGCGCGGCGCGAGCTCATGACCGAGCTCGTGCGCAGCGAGTTCGAGAAGCCGCTCGTCCTGGGCGCCTACCTGCTGGGGCTGATCGCGCTGGCGATCCACCTCTCGCACGGCTTGCAGAGCGCATTGCAGTCGCTCGGCCTTGCGCATCCGCGCTTCACGCCCTGGCTGCAGAAGCTCTCGGTCGCGCTGGCCGTGGTGCTCGCGCTGGGCTTCGCGACGTTCCCGATCTACTTCTTCGCCCGCGGAGGCGCGCGATGAGCGCACTCTCCTCCAAGGTGCCCTCGGGGCCGATGGCCGAGCGCTGGACGCGGCACAAGTTCGACCTGAAGCTGATCAACCCGGCCAACCGGCGCAAGTTCCACCTGATCGTGGTCGGCACGGGACTGGCCGGCTCCTCGGCGGCGGCCTCGCTGGCAGAGATGGGCTACCGCGTGACGGTGATCTGCCTCCAGGATTCGCCGCGGCGCGCGCACTCGATCGCCGCGCAAGGCGGGATCAACGCCGCCAAGAACTACCCCAACGACGGCGACAGCGTGCACCGGCTGTTCTACGACACGGTCAAGGGCGGCGACTTCCGCGCGCGCGAGTCGAACGTGCACCGCCTGGCCGAGGTCTCGACCTCGATCATCGACCAGTGCGTCGCGCAGGGCGTGCCTTTCGCGCGCGAGTACGGCGGACTGCTGGCCAACCGCTCGTTCGGCGGCGCGCAGGTCTCGCGCACGTTCTACGCGCGCGGCCAGACCGGCCAGCAGCTGCTGCTCGGCGCCTACAGCGCGCTCGAGCGCCAGGTCGGCGCGGGGCGCGTGCAGATGCTGCCACGGCGCGAGATGCTCGAGCTGGTCGTGGTCGACGGCATCGCGCGCGGCATCGTGGCGCGCAACCTCGTGACGGGCGAGTACGAGCGCCACGCGGGCGACGCGGTGCTGCTCTGCACCGGCGGCTACGGCAACGTCTTCTACCTCTCGACCAACGCCAAGGCCTGCAACGTGACGGCCAGCTGGCGCGCCCACCGGCGCGGCGCCTACTTCGCCAATCCGTGCTTCACGCAGATCCACCCCACCTGCATCCCCGTCTCGGGCGAGCACCAGTCGAAGCTCACGCTGATGAGCGAGTCGCTGCGCAACGACGGGCGCGTCTGGGTGCCGCTGCAGGCCGGCGACGCGCGCGCGCCGGACCAGATCCCCGAAGCCGAGCGCGACTACTACCTCGAGCGCAAGTACCCGAGCTTCGGCAACCTGGTCCCGCGCGATGTGGCCTCGCGTTCGGCCAAGGAGCAGTGCGACCAGAAGAAGGGCGTCGGCGAGAGCGGCATGGCGGTCTACCTCGACTTCCGCGACGCGATCGCGCGCGAGGGTGAGGACGCGGTGCGCGCGCGCTACGGCAACCTGTTCCAGATGTACGAGCGCATCACGGGCGAGAACCCCTACCGCGTGCCGATGCGCATCTATCCGGCGGTGCACTACACGATGGGCGGCTTGTGGGTGGACTACAACCTCGAGAGCACGATCCCGGGCCTGTTCGTGCTGGGCGAGGCGAACTTCTCCGACCACGGGGCGAACCGGCTGGGCGCGAGTGCGCTGATGCAGGGGCTCGCCGACGGCTACTTCGTCGTGCCGGCGACGATCGCCGCGCATCTCGCGGGGCGCAAGCTCGCCGCGCTCGGCACGCAGCACGCCGCCTTCGCCGAGGCCGAGAGCGCCGCGCGCGAGCGCATCGCCCGCATCCTGGCCGTCCAGGGCCGGCGCTCGGCCGACAGCATCCACCGCGAGCTCGGGTTGACGCTCTGGAACCAGTGCGGCATGGCGCGCGAGCGGGCGGGCCTCGCGGCGGCGCTGGAGAAGATCCGCGCGCTGCGCGCCGAATTCTGGGAGAACGTGCGCGTGCCGGGCGAGGCAGCGGACTTCAACCAGACGCTGGAGCACGCCGGACGCGTGGCGGATTTCCTCGAATTCGCCGAGCTGCTCGTGCTCGACGCGACGCAGCGCGAGGAGTCCTGCGGCGGCCACTTCCGCGTCGAGCACCAGACGCCCGAGGGCGAGGCGCAGCGCGACGACGCGCGCTTCGCGCACGTCTCGGCCTGGGAGTTCCAGGGTCAGGGCGAAGCGCCGAAGCTGCACCAGGAGGCGCTCACATTCGAACTCGTGCATCCCAGCACACGGAGCTACCGATGAGTGCCCAGGGCCTGCGCATCACGCTGCGCGTCTGGCGCCAGAGCGGCCCCCAGACGCCGGGCGCGTTCGAGACGCACGCGCTCGAGTCGGTCTCGCCCGACATGTCGTTCCTCGAGATGCTCGACGTGCTCAACGAGCGCCTGGTCGGCGCGGGCAAGTCCCCCATCAGCTTCGACCACGACTGTCGCGAGGGCATCTGCGGCGCCTGCAGCCTGGTGATCGACGGCGAAGCGCACGGTCCAGACGCCGAGACGACGACTTGCCAGCTGCACATGCGGCGCTACCAGGACGGCGCGACGATCACCGTCGAGCCGTTCCGCGCGAATGCATTCCCGGTGGTGCGCGACCTGGTCGTCGACCGCAGCGCCTTCGACCGCATCATCGCCGCGGGCGGATTCGTCTCGGTCAACACCGGTTCGGCGCCCGAAGCCAATGCGCTGCCCGTGGGCAAGCCGCAGGCCGAGGAGGCGATGGACAACGCGGCCTGCATCGGTTGCGGCGCCTGCGTCGCCGCCTGCCCCAACGCCTCCGCGATGCTCTTCGTCGCGGCCAAGGTCAGCCATCTGAAGCTCCTGCCGCAGGGCGCGCCCGAGCGCGAGACGCGCGTGCTCGCTCTGGTGGACGCGATGGATCGCGAGGGCTTCGGGAACTGCACCAACCACTACGAGTGCGGCGCCGCCTGTCCCAAGGGCATCCCGGTCTCGAGCATCGCGCGCATGAACCGCGAGTTCCTGCGCGCAACGCTGCTGAGCAGCCCGCCGCGCAGCCCGGCTTCCGACGCCTGATCAGGCCGGAACGCGCACGACGAACTCGCTGCCGGCTCCGGGCCCGCTGCGCACGACGATCGTGGCCGAGAGCCGGCGAGCGCACTCGAGCACGGAGAGCGAGCCCAGTCCCGAGCTGCCGTTGCCGCTCGCCTGCGACCCGAGCAGCCGATCGATCTCTTCGGGTTCGAATCCGTGGCCCTGGTCCGCGACGATCATCCGTGCCCCGCCATCGGCTTCGCGCTCGAGCGAGAAGCGCACCGCCTCGCCCTCGGGTGTCGCGCGCAGTGCATTGGCGAGCAGGTTGGCGATCAGGCGCCGCAGAGCCGCTTCCGAGCAGGCCAGTGAACACGCGCGCGGCAGGCTGGTCTGTATCTCTCGCCCCTGCCGGGCACGCGCGGCGGCGCGGGCTTCCTCGGAGCACAGCGCGACCAGGTCGACTGGGCGCAGCGGGCGCAGGCCGATCGCCTCCTCGCAGGATTCGCGCGCTCGCGCCAGTGCGGCGCGCGCCTCTGCGTGCTCGCCGGCCTCGAGTTCGAATTCAGCCCGGGTCAGCTGGTGCCGGAGGTCGTGGGTGAGTTCCGCGAGCCCGACCGCACGCGACCTGGAGATGAAGATCGAGTCACGTTCCTCCCCCATCCACGCATCCTGGGCCTGCGTGCGCGTCCAGCGGTAGGCGTGTTCCTCGCGCTCGCGCGCGGGTCGCGGAGGGCCTGCCCCGGCGGTCCAGGCGAAGAGCCTCTGGCTGAGCACGACGGCGGGCATGCGAGGGCAGTCTGCCGAGCGTCGGGGCCCGTCCTCAAGACAGCGCGCCGGATTCTCGTGTTACGCGCGGGGAACGGAGCACGGCCAGCGCGTCAGGTCCTGAATTCTCCCGAGCCGGCCGCACGACGAAAAAACCACGTCAGACCGTGTCCGCCCAGGTTCGACCTGCATAAGATCCAGACCGGATCCTGGCGGCACGTGTCTTGCCTGGGCCAGCCGCGATCACATCGCACCGATCCACGGGTCCCTCGTTCCGTCCACTCTTCGACTCCTATGAACAAGTCAGTCCAATTCGGCGCCCTGCTCCTCGCGGGCAGCGTGGGCATCCAGAACATCAGCTTCGGCCACGGCGGAACGTACCGCGGGCCTGGTGACACGGTTCCCGCCGGCGGTGGCGGTGGTGGTGGCGGCGGCTCCTCGGGCCCGACGACTCCCTCGCCTTCCGGTCCGAGCACGGGCGGCCCCAGCACGCCGACGGGTCCCGCTTCGGGACCTGCCGCGCCTGCGTCGGGCGGGCCGTCCGGTCGGCCTGCGGCGAGCGGTCCGACCTCAGGCGGACAAACCGGCCCCGACCTGACGGGCTGGGAGTTCTGGTGGAACTTCAACAAGGAGCAGTACCTCAACCTGAAGGCCGCCATCCACACGGGCGTCGTGTCGGGCAGCGACACGTTCTTCCTCGGCCAGGGTGACAATGCCGGCGCGAAGAACGCGCTCAAGCCCTCGGCGGCGGACATCAAGGAGAAGATCGTCCCGGGCCTGAAGTTCGCGCTCGAGCACGAACGCCAGAACGACATCGTCACCGGCGCGCTGATCGGGCTGGCGAAGGCGGGCGACGTGAAGGACGACACCGGCAAGTCCGAGTTCGAGGAGTTGTTCAAGAAGTGGCTGCCGGATGCCTCGCAGGAGATCGCCGAGACCGCGGCCGTTTCGCTCGGCATCCTGGCCAATGACAGCTCGGTGCCCGTGCTCAAGGATCTCGCGGGCGACACCGAGGCGGGACGCAAGCTCGTCGGCACGACCGAGGTCAAGTTCCGCACGCGCGCGTTCGCCACCTACGGCCTGGGCCTGATCGGCGCGCGCACGAATTCTGACGACGTGCGCAAGGGGATCGTCGACTTCCTGGTCGACCTGCTCAACAAGCCCGAGACTTCGACGCGCGACGTCAAGGTCGCCGCGCTGATCTCGGTCGGCCTGACCCCCGTCGACTGGGCCGGCGGCGATGGCCTCGAGAAGCGCGAAGGCGCCTCGAGCTCGCGCCAGGCGGAGATCGAGTACCTGCGCAAGTTCTACGAGACCGAGGCCAACCACCACCTGATCCGGGCCCACGCCCCGGCCGCGATCGCGCGTCTGCTCACCAAGGAGAAGGTGCTCCCGGCCGACGGCAAGCCGCTGCTGGAGAACATCGTCAAGCTGCTCTGCGCAGGCATCAGCGACAACTCCAAGGAGAAGGAGGAAGTGCGCCAGAGCTGCGCCCTCGCGCTCGGCCAGATCTGCGATCTCGACAACGACGCGCATGACAAGGCGGCGCGCGCGGCGCTGCTCAACTGCGAGAAAAAGGGCCAGACGCAGGAGCGCTATTTCGCGCTGATCTCGCTGGGTCAGATCGGCGGTCATCCGGGCACGGGTGAGGGCGCCGAGAAGAACGTCCAGGAAGTGCGCGGCTACCTCGTCGGGAAGCTCGACAAGGGCAGCACGGGCACTCGTCCCTGGGCCGCGCTGGCGGTGGGCGTCATGGAACGCGAGCTGCTCGACCTCGGATCGAGTGCACTCCCGGTCAACGGCGACGCCAAGGCCGCACTGCGCAACGCGCTCAAGGAGTGCTCGTCGGTGGACATCATGGGCGCCTACGGCGTGGCCCTCGGCATCGCCAAGGACACCGAATCCATCGTGCTCCTGCGCGAGAAGATGGGCAAGTTCATGGACAACACCGCGCGCGGCTACCTGGCGCTCGGACTGGGCCTGATCGGCGCGACCGATGCCAAGGGCGAGATCCAGGAGATCGTCAAGGACGCCAAGTACAAGCCCGAGCTGCTGCGCCAAGCGGCGATCGCACTGGGCTTGCTGGGCGACAAGACGCTGGTCCCGGATCTGATCGAGATGCTGCGCGACGCCAAGAGCCTCGCGAGCCAGGCCGCGGAAGCGTCCGCGCTGGGCTTCATCGGCGATTCGCGCTCGATCGAGCCGCTGGTGGAGCTGCTCAAGAACAAGGACATCACGGCCACCGCGCGCGGCTTCGCCGCGGTCGCGCTCGGCATCGTGGCCGACAAGGAGCAGTTCCCCTGGAACTCGAAGATCTCCACCAACATCAACTACCGCGCGAACACCTCGACCCTCACCACTCCTGAGGGCACGGGCCTGCTCGACATCCTCTGATCGGGATCGCGGTCGGCGACGCCGCCCGTCCCGCCTGGGGCGGGCGGTTCCATTTCCAGGGTCAGCGCACGCGGCGCGTGAGCGTGAGCAACGCCGCGAGCACGACCGCAGCCGCGAGACCGGAGATCCAGCGCGCCCGCCGCACGCCCGCCTGGGCCTCGAGTTCGGCCGCGCGCAGCTCGTCGAGCTCCCGGCCCGCGCGCTCGAGCGCCTGCGCATCCTCGCTGCCCCCGGCGGCTCGCCAATCCGCAAGCGTGCGCGCGGCGGCCGCGCCGTGATGCAGCGCCAACGCGACCTCGGTCGCCTGCGCGAGCAGCCAGGCATCGCGCGGCGACTCGGCCAAGCCCGCGTGCGCCTCGCGCAGGGCGCCGTCGAGGTCGCCCGCGTGGTGACGAACGTACGTACGTGCCTGGGCGCGCTGGAGCGGGCGTTGCTCCGTGCCGGCGATCTCCCAGGCCTGGGCGAAGTGACCCGCGCGCACTTCCTCGCGCGCCTGCTCGAAGACGCTCTGCTGCAGCGCGATCACGGTCCAGCTCTCTCTCTCGCTCGCGCGGCGAGCTCGAGCGACCGCTCTTGCAGGCGCTCGATCGGCGCGCGGTCGTCGGTCAGCACCTCCGCAGCGCCGGACTCGACCCAGCGCCAGGTCCCCGGCAGCGAGACCTGGCTCGCCAGGCGCGCGAGGCCTGCGTGCGCGAGATCCCGGAAGGCCGGGCTGTCGGGCGAAGGAACCTCGGCGCCGACGCGCGCGACGAGCGCGAGATTGCGCGAGAAGGGCACGCAGAAGAGCAGCACGCGCGCGCCGAGTGCGCGCGCTGCTGTGCGGGCGAGCGCGTCGGCGACCGGGTCCTCCAGGCCGAAGCCGCCGACATTGGCGCTGATCCAGCCGCCCGGGCGCAGCGCGCGGGCCGCCGACTCGAAGAACTCGCGCGTCGCGAGCTGGGCCGGGATCTCGACCTGGTTCGCGTAGGCGTCCAGGATCAGCTGGTCGTAGCCTCCAGCGAGCGAGCCGAGCGCGCTGCGTCCGTCGAGGCTGGCCCAGACGCGCCGGTCCGGCGTCTCGCGCAGGTCCATGTACTTCTGCGCCAGCTCGACCAGCGCCTCGTCGATCTCGACTCCATCGCCCGCGAGCGAGCGCCCTTCGCCGAGCGTGCCCTCGAGCACGCGCCAGGCACTGCCGGCGCCAAGGCCCAGGACCAGCGTGCGCCACGGTCCGGTGCGCTCGCGCTCCCAGGCGGCGGGCAGCGCGAAGGTGTTGTAGTAGTAGCCATCCGGAAGCAGACCGAGTGCGGGCTGCCAGGCCGACTGGAACGAATCGAATCCCTCGTTGACCTGCAGGAAGCGCATCCCGTCGCGTTCGACCACGCGCGCGGACTGGTAGGCCGTCTCGACCTCCTCGAGCAGGCGTTCGCCCGGCCCCGGGAGAGGGTGTTGCCAGCGCGAGAGACCGAGGGCCGCGCCGAGCACGAGCACCGACGCCAGCTCGGCTCCTGCGCCCCGGGCCTGCCGGCTCGCGAGCAGCGCCAGCAGGCCGAGCAGCACGGCGCAGCCGAGGTACGTGCGCGTCAGCCCGAGTTCCGGGATCAGCCAGTACGTCGTGGCGAAGCTCCCGCACAGGCTGCCGAGCGTCGAAACGCAGAGCACGCGCCCGCCCGCCTCGCCCGCGCTCGAGCCCTGCACGCGCTGCAGCCACTCGGTCGCGAGCGGCGCCACGCAGCCGAGGAAGAAGGTCGGCGGCGCAAAGAGCAGCAGCGCGGCCGCGAGGCTCCCCCAGCGCAGCACGCCCGCCGCCTCGTCGAGCGCCAGCCCCTCGGGGACGAACCATCCGGCGACCGGTCGCGCGCAACCGGGTAGCCAGGCGCTCGCTGCGGCCGCGATCCAGAGCACCAGCGCCAGCGAGCGCAGCGGCTTGGCGCCGCGCGCCAGTCGTGCGCCGAGCAGGTAGCCGCAGGAGAGCGCCAGCAGGATCACGCCGATGACGTGCGTCCAGACGCCGCTCGTGGCGCCGAACCAGGGCGCGAGCAGGCGCACGGCCGAGAGCTCGAGCACGAGCGACACCGCGCCGCTCGCAAACGCCAGCCCCAGGATCCAGGCGGCGCGCACCCCCCGGCCTATTTCTTCTCTTCCTTCGGCTTGGGCTTGGCCGGGACGTCGTAGTCGCGGCTGACGGTGAAGATCCGTCCCGGCTCGCTCGTGGCCGAGTACATCCAATCCATCGTCGCCCAGAGGTTGCGCGGCAGCTTGTCGACGTGCTCGGCGCCGTTGCAGATCACCTTGACCTCCTTGTCGAGGTCGACCAGCTCGTCGTTGAGGTACAGCTTGACCTTGGTGATCCCGGCGCTCGCGTCGATCGTGATCACGTTCGTCGCCTTGTCGATCGTGGCCTTGATCGACTCGGGTTCCTTGTAGTCGCTCTGCGGGACTTCGACCCAGTAGGCCTTGTTGGGCGTCGGCCGGCCCGGATAGAGCACGACCTCCGCGGGGTTCGAGACACGCGGGTGCTCGCGCATCCAGGCCCAGACGTCGGCATCGGAAGCCTCGGCCTTGATCGTGCAGTTGTTGTAGCCGGCCTTGGTGCACTTCTCGCTGAAGGCCGTGGCGTTCGCCCCCGCGCCGCCGAACAGGCTGGGGAGATTCTTGAAGTTCTCGACGCCCGGGCCAGCGCCGTCGAGGTCGCCCGCACGTCCGAGCACGCCCGCGAAGCGGTCGGGCGCCCGCGCGGCGACCGCCAGTGCGGCGGCGACGCCTTCGCCGCGGCCGGTGATGAAGACGCGGTCGTAGTCGATGGCGTACTTGGCGCGGATCTCGCGCATCGTCAACATCAGGTTGGCGAAGCCGCCGGCCTGCTCGCGCGAGCCCGCCTCGCTCCACTGCTTGACGTCCTCGGGCATCGACACGGCCACGATCAGCGCGTTCTCGCGCGTGTCCTTGTCGATCCACTTCTCGGTGATGTGCTGCTCGAGCTTGGCACCCTTCTCGGGGATGCACAGGATCAGCGTGTAGGGCTTCTTGGGGTCGTACTTGGTCGGGACCCAGATCGCATAGTTGAGCTGCGACTTCTCGCCGTAGAAGGAGTCCGTCTTGATGATGTACGACTTCACCTTGCTCGCGGCGACGCCCGTCGAGGTGTAGTTGAACGATTGCCAGAGCGCCTTGCCGAGGTCGCCGCACAGCGCCAGCGGGTCGCGTCCCTTGGCCTTCTTGCGCAGCCCGTCGACCTCCTTGGAGATGTCCTCCTTGGCCTTGTCGATGCCGGCGTTGGCCTGCTTGGCGTCGAAGTACTTGGCGATCTTCTTGCCCAGCGCTTCGTGGTCCGCGGGCTTGAGCAGCTCCTCGAGCGGAGCGGCCAGGACGGGCAGCGCCAGGGCGCTGGCCAGGACGAGAGCGAAGGGGGTGCGGGTCCGCATGGCGTCGATAGGTCGTGGCTAGGGGTGGGTTTCGCTGCCTGCAGGCCCGATTGGCCGGGGCGAGTCGTGGAGCGAGTCTGCCTTGTACGATGGCAACTGCGCCAGTGCGAAGCAGGTCCAGGCCCGGGCGCGCTCTCCGGGGGCCAGGGCGGGGCTCCCCTGCAGGCATTGGGCGAGGAGCACGGCTGCGCGGGCGCGCTGCGCCTCCTCGTACTCCCGCCAGGCGAGCGCGAGCATGGCCCGGTTCGATCCCAGCGCCAGCGCGCGGCCGAGTGCGCGGCGCGCAGCTCCCGGTGCTTCGCGGGCCAGCGCGAGCTCGCATTCGAGCAGTGCGAATTCGATCGCGGCCCCCGGTGCCGCTCGGCTGCCGCGCTCAGAGGCCTGACGTTCCGCCTCGCCGGCTCGGCCGGCCAGGGATTCGCATCGCAGCCAGAGCAGCGCGGCCTCGACGTCGGCTGGATCGCCCGCCATGGCGAAGGCGAGCGCGTTGGCGCCCTCCAGACGACGGGCCTGGAATTCCTCGCGCGCGACCGCCAGCGCCAGTTCGCGGCGCGCCGTCCCGCGCGGATCGGCGGGATCCCGCAGCGCGTACAGCGCGGCGCGGGCGCGCGCCGGCCCGGGAGCGAGCACCTCGGCCGCCAGGCGCGCCTCGCGCGGCTCGTACTCGAGCTCGACGCCCGGGGGGCCGAGCGGACCGGGCGCGGCGCCGCGATAGCGCGCGAGCTGCGCGAGCAGCACGCGCGAGCGAAAGGCCGCGGCAGGGTCGTGGCGCTTGCGCGCGTCGCGCTCGCGCGTGCTGGCGAGCACGGAGAGCTCGGCCTCCAGTCGCCGGGCGGGCGCGCTGCCCTGCACCAGTCCCTGCAGACGCTCAAGGTCGTCCCAGGCGCCACGCCAGTCGCCCTCCGCGGCGCCGCCGAGCGCCAGGGCGAGGATCGCGATCAGTGCGACCAGCGCACGACTCCTTCGGGGCCCTGGGCCGCTTCGGTGCGGCCGATCTCGAGCACTTCCTCGCCGCGCGCTTCGAGTGCCGAGCGCACGTCGCGCTCGTGCGCCGGATCCACGAACAAGACCATCCCGACGCCCATGTTGAAGACCTGGTAGGCCTCGTCCTGCGCCACGGCGCCCTTCTCGCACAGATAGCGGAATAGCGCCGGCGGCTCCCAGCGCGTGCGGTCGATCCAGGCGTCGCAGCGGCCCAGGACGCGCGGCACGTTGTCGACCAGCCCGCCGCCGGTGATGTGCGCCAGCGCCGCGAGCCGGTCGCGCTCGAGCAGCGGCCAGAGCAGATTCAGGTACGAGCGGTGCACGGCCAGCAGCGCCTCGCCGACGCTCGGCCCGCCGAGCTCCCTGGGCTTGTCCGAGACGTCGAGTTTCAGCTTCTCGAACAGCACCTTGCGCGCCAGGGAGTAGCCGTTCGTGTGCAGGCCGCTCGAGCGCAGCGCGAGGATCTTCTGGCCGGGCCGCACGCGGCTGCCGTCGAGGATCTTCTCGCGCGCGACGGAGCCCACGATGAAGCCCGCCAGGTCGAAATCGCCCGGAGCATAGAGGCCCGGCATCTCGGCCGTTTCGCCGCCGAGCAGCGCCAGGCCGTTCTCCTGGCAGGCGCGCGCGCAGCCCTCGATCAGCGCGCTCGCCAGCGCGGGGTCCATCGTCCCGACGGCCACGTAGTCCATGAAGAACAGCGGCCGCGCTCCCTGCACCAGGATGTCGTTGATGCAGTGGTTGACGAGGCAGCGTCCGACCGTGTCGTAGACCTTGGCGCGCTTGGCGACCTCGAGCTTCGTGCCGACGCCGTCGGCGCTCGCGACCAGCACCTGTCCGCCGCAGCCCACGCGCGCGGGGTCGAAGAGCCCGCCGAACTGGCCGACATCCCCCACCACGCCGGGCGTGAAGGTCTTGCGTATCGCCGCGGTGGCGCGTTCGACGGCCTCGTACTTGCGGTGGATGTCGACGCCGGCTTCGGCGTAACGCGAGGGCTGGCTCATGGGGTATCGGACGGGGAGCCTAGCACAGCGCGGCTCAGCCGCGCTCGCGTAGCAGTCGGGCGAGGATCCGCGGGCCGTTCTCGAAGGCCAGGTCGGGGGGCAGCTCGTCCAACGCGAACCAGGCGGCCTCGAGCGCATCCTCGCCTGCGCGCAGCTCGCCGCCCAGGGGCCGGCAGAGGTAGACCGCGACGTTGGCCGGCCGGCGCAGGTCCTCGGGCACGAAGATCAGGTCGAAGAGCGAGAGCACCTCGACGCGGATGCCCGATTCCTCGAGCACCTCGCGCACGGCGGCCTCGGCCGGCGGCTCGTCGATCTCCTGGTAGCCCGCGGGCAGCGCCCACTGGCCGCGAAAAGGCTCGATCGCGCGGCGCACGAGCAGCACGCGCTCCCGATCGTCGAGCACCAGTCCGGCCGACGCCGCGGCCGGGTTCTCGTACAAGACGAAGCTGCACGCGCTGCAGCGCACGCGTGCTCGCCCCTCGAACGCGCTCCGGACGAGGGCCGCAGCGCACAACGGACAGTGCTTCGCTCGACGTTGCCACATGGCCCGGCGGAGAGAGGTTCCATGCGCCACCCCTCCCCGCCTACACTAGATCTGTCTCCGCGCACGAGCAACGCCGCGACCCGCAACCAGCCGCCACCACCCATGCAATCCCTGCTCGTGCTCGGCAGTACCGGTTCCATCGGGACGCAGACCCTGGAACTCGTCGAGGAGAGCGCCGGCGGGCTGACGGTCTCCGGGCTCGCGGCGGGGAACTCCTGGGAGAAGCTGGCCGAGCAGTGCGCGCGCTACCGCCCGCGCTGGGTCGCCGTGGGCGACGAGTCCGCAGCCGAGCGCCTCGCAGCGCGCCTCCCGGCCGGAACGCGCCTGCTGCGCGGCCCGGGCGCCCTGGAGGAGATCGCGCGCGAGTGCGACTACGACGTCGCCGTGCACGGCGTCGTCGGCGCGGCCGGACTGCCGGCATCGGTGCGCGTGCTCGAACGCGGCAAGACGCTGGCGCTCGCCAACAAGGAGTCGCTGGTGCTGGCCGGCGCGCTGCTGATGCCGCTGGCCGAAGCGCACGGCGCGCGGATCGTGCCCGTCGACAGCGAGCACTCGGCCATCTTCCAGTGCCTGCGCGGCGAGCGGCTCGACCGCGTGCGGCGGGTGATCCTGACCGCCAGCGGCGGACCGTTCCTGCGCGCGACGCCCGCGGAGCTCGAGCGCGCCACGCCGGAAGCGGCGCTCAAGCACCCCAACTGGAGCATGGGCCCGCGCATCACGATCGGCTCGGCGACGCTGATGAACAAGGCCCTCGAGCTGATCGAACTGCAGCACCTCTTCGGGCTCGGACGCGAGCGCATCGAGGTCGTCATCCATCCCCAGTCGCTGGTGCACTCGCTGGTCGAATTCGTCGACGGTTCGGTGATCGCCCAGATGGGCCCGCCCGACATGCGCCTGCCGATCCACTACGCATTGCACCATCCCGACCGCGCGCCCGGCCCGCGCACGGGCTTCGACCTCGCGCTCTTCAAGCGCCTGGACTTCGAGGCTCCCGACCACGAGCGCTTCCCGGCGCTGGAACTGGGCTATCGCTGCATCGAGCTCGGCGCCGACTCCGGTGCCGCGCTCAATGCTGCCGATGAAGTGGCCGTGCAGGCCTTCCTGAAGCGCGAGATCGCCTTCCCGGACATCGCCCGCGTCAACGCGGCGGTGCTGGCGCGGCGCAGCGGCCGCGCCGGCAGCGTGGCGGAACTGCTGGCAGCCGATGCCGCGGCGCGCCGCGCGGCGCAACTCGAGATCGCGGCGCTGCAGCCGGCGAGAGGCGCGCGATGAGCGAGATCGCCCGCACGCTGGCGATGTTCTTCGGCATCGGCCTGGTGATCTTCGTGCACGAATTCGGGCACTTCATCGCGGCCCGGCTGTGCGGCGTGCGCGTCGACGTCTTCAGCCTGGGCTTCGGCCCGCGCCTGCTCGCTTGGCGCCGGGGCGCGACGCTCTACCAGCTGGCGCTGCTGCCGATCGGCGGCTACGTGCGCATGGCCGGCGAGGAGAGCGAGGACGGCCGGGCGCCGGCCTCCTACGAGCTGCGCGCGAAGAGCGTCGGCCAGCGCTTCCTGATCTACTCCGGCGGCGTGCTGATGAACGTGGTCTTCGCCATGATCGCGTTCCCGATCGTGCTCGCCGCCGGCGTGCCGATGACGGAGCCGATCGTGGGCTCGACGGAGGTCGGCGGCCCGGCCTGGCGCGCGGGCGTGCAGCCGGGCTCGCGCGTGCTGAGCGTCAACGGGAACGCCGTGATCGGCTTCGACAACATCGGCCCCGAGGTGGCGCTCGGTCCTTCCGAGAGCACGACGCTCACGCTGCTCGAGCCCGGCTCGAGCGCCCCGCGCACGTTCGAGATCCCGCCCGTCTACTCGAAGTCGATCGGTGTCTACGTCCTGGGCCTGGGCGCACCGAGCGACAAGGATGGAGCGCTGGCCGTCCGCGAGGGCTCTCCCGCGTGGAAGGCCGGCCTGCGCCCGGGAGACCGCCTCGTGCAAGTCGCGGGAGCGCCGTCGGATCTCCCGCCGGACGAGCAGCTCGGGTTCGCGCAGCGGCTGACGGGCGCAATCGATCTCACCGTCTCGCGCGAGGGCCAGCCGGTCGACGCCCACATCGAACCCGGAGTGGTCGAGGACAAGGGTCTGATCCTGGGTCTCGCCCCGCTGCTCCGGCGAGTGGCCGAGCTGCGCGGCAGCGCGCTCGTTCAACAGCTCGGCCTGCAGAAGAACGACCTGATCGTCTCGGTCAACGGCCAGTTGCTGCAGCGCAACTACGATTTCCTGGCCGGGCTGCGCCGACAGGGGCAACCCGTCCAGCTCGTGATCGAGCGCGCCGGCGCGCGCCACGAGCTCAGCGGGCCCGAGCTTTCTCCCGCGCAATCGCTGGCCCTCTTCCGGGACGTCTGGCTTACGCAGGACTCGGAGAGCGCGCGCGTCCTGATCCATCCGCATAGTGCAGCTGCAGAGGCCGGAATGCAGGACGGAGATGTGATCGTCGCCGTCGACGGCCGTCCGATCGCGCGCTTCGACGAGCTCTCGCCGATCGTCAAGCAAGCCGGAGGCGCGCGTGCGCTCCCGGTCGTCGTCCGCCGTCAGCAGGGTGAGTCGACGGAGACGCAAGAGCTCAGCTTCTCGATCACCCCGCGCGCACCCACGGCATTCGACTACGGCTTCGGACTCGCGCCCGGAACGTATGTCTACAAATCCGCCAGCCCGGGCATCGCGCTGCGCACGGGCATCCAGTCCACGTGGCGCTTGATGGCCGACTCGTGGCTGACGCTGAAGCGCATCATGACCGGGCAGGTGAGCGGCGAGAACGTCGGCGGGATCATCACGATCGGAAGGGTCTCGTACAGCTGGGCCGGACAGGGAATGTCCAAGCTGTTCTACTTCCTGTGCATGCACAGCGTGAGCCTGGCCTTCCTCAACGTGCTGCCGATCCCGGTGCTCGACGGTGGGCACCTGTTCTTCCTCTTGATCGAGAAGCTCAAGGGTTCGCCGGTCTCCGAGCGCGTGATGTCGTACAGCCAGATCGTCGGACTCGTGCTGCTCCTCTCGCTGGTGGTGTATGTCACCTTCAATGACATTCAACGTTGGATCGATAGCTAAGACGTTCGTCGCCTGGGGACGCCTGCTGCGTCTCTCGCTGACGACGACCGTCCTGGCCGACGTCATCGGCGGCGCGCTGTTCGCCGGACACGGCTGGCCCGCGGTACCTAGCCGGCTCTGGCTTCCGGTCCTCGCCTCGCTGTGCGTGTACCACGGCAGCATGGCGCTGAACGACTGGGTCGACTGCGATCGCGACTTCAAGACGCGACCCGACCGCCCGATCCCGAGCCTCGCGGTGAGCCAGGAAGCGGCTCTCTCGGTCGCGATCGTGCTGCTCGCGCTCGGTCCGCTGCTGGCCAACTGGTACCCGGGCACGGCGCCACTGAGCTTGCTGGTCGCGGGGATCGCCGTCCTGGCGGTGGTCTACAACCTCTGGGGCCGCGGCCCCTGGACGGGACCGGTGCTGCTCGGACTGTGCCGAGCCGGAAACCTGATGACGGGCATGATCGCCTTCGGGGAGCGCACGACGGCCTGTACCGTCGTGGCGCTGGGCTACGGCGTCTACGTCTTCCTCGTCGCGCGCCTCGGTCGCATGGAAGATGGAGAGCAGGCGCAGATCGGGATGCGGCCGAAGCCGCTGCTGGTCGGTGCCGGCGTGTGCCAGCTCGTCCCGCTCGTCGCTGGCCTCTTCGCGTCGCCCTCGGTCCTCGCCGCGACGGCGCCGATCGCGGCCGGGTGGCTCGGCTGGCTCGGATGGAAGACGCCCGCGTGGTCGCGCGGAACCGTCATGGAGGCGATGGGTACGTCGCTGCGCCTCTTGATCTTCTACACGGCCTCGCTGGCCTGGATCGGCGCCGGTCCGGAGTACGGCCTGGGCTTCCTGGCCGTCGGCTTCTCCGTGTCCTGGCTCCTGCGTCAGGTCTTCCCGCCGTCCTGAGCGAGCTGCGCGCGCAGCCAAGTGCGCGCCTGCTCGGCGCTGGCGATCTCGCCGTCGAGCTCGGCGGTCTCCGCCGCTTCGAGCAGCTCGCCCCAGCGCGGCCCCTTCGGCACGCCGGCGTCGTCGAGGTCCTGCGATCGCAGCCAGCGCGCCGGGGTCAGGCCCTGCGGACCGAGCGCGGTCCGCTCCGCGGCGAGTTCGTCGAGCAACGCGCGCGGCATGCCCAGCGCCGCGCCGAGGTTGCAGGCGATCTCGAAGCCCGGCCGGCGTTCGAGGCGCAGGCGCTGCGAGCGCCGTCCGCGGTCGAGCGCCGCGAGCGCGACCAGCGCCTGCCAGCCGTCGAGCACCAGCGCGCGGGTCTCGCGCGAGACGCGCAAGGCCTCGAGACGCGCCTCGCCCGCCCCGGCGAAGAGCTGCGCCAGCCCGCAGGCCAGTCCCGGGGCCTCGGGCAGGCGCTCGAGCGCCTCGACCCGCGCCGGTATCTCCGGCAGGCCCGGGAAAAGCATGTCGACGAGCCCCGCCCGCGCGAGCAGCGCGAAGGCCCGCGCATGGCCCGGCCGGGTGAACATGCGCTCCAGCTCGCGCAGCACCCGCTCGGGCGCGACCCCGGCGAGCGCCCCGCGTTCCTCGCGCGCCGCCTCGAGCAGCCCGGGCGCGGGCTCGAGCTCGAAGGCGCCCGCGAAGCGTGCCATGCGCACCAGGCGCAGGCCGTCCTCGGCGAAGCGCGCGCGCGCGTCGCCGACGCAGCGCAGCGTGCGGTTTTCGAGGTCCGCCAGGCCGCCCTGGGGGTCGGCCGGCTCGTCGCGCAGCGGATCGAGGTAGAGCGCGTTGCACGTGAAGTCGCGCCGGGCGGAGTCTTCCTCGATGCTGTTCCCGAATTCGACGCGGTCCGGGCGCCGGCGGTCGCTGTAGCCCGACTCGGAGCGGAAGGTGGTGTGCTCGATCGGCTGGCCGTCCTGCAGGATCAGGATCGTCCCGAAGGCCTTGCCCACCGGAACGGTCGAGGGGAAGAGCTCCTCGATCTCTTCGGGCCGCAAGGCCGAGGCGAGGTCGACGTCCTTCGGCACCCGCGTCAGCGCCAGGTCGCGCACGGCCCCGCCGACGATCCAGACGCGCGCCCCGCGGCTCGCGATGCGCTCGCCGATCGAGCGCGCGGCGCGCGCAAGAGCTCCGGAAAGGTCTTGCATCGCGGGCCGCCGGATCATGGATTGGAGACTAGCACGCGCGCGGGCGGATCCCGAGCGCGGCCGGAGGAACCCCCGAGGTACCCATGAGCATCGAAGCAGTCTCCACGGCGAACGCACCATCCGCGTCGTTTCCCCGCGCACGCACACGCGGCGGACTCTCGGCCGTCGACTACCTGACGCTGTTCCTGATCGGCCTCGTGGTCGTGCTCGTTTCGCTGCCGCGGCTGCGGCGCTTCGCGCTGCGCGAGAACGAGCTGGACGCGATCGCCTTGCTCGCAGATCTGGGCCGGGACATGGCCGAATTCGGCGAGGGACTGCCGAGCGGCGGAATCGGTGCGCTGCTCGCGGCCAACCCGCGCCACGAGGATCGCTTCGAGGACATCGAGGTCCTGCCCGGCGGCCTGCTCCGACGCCACGGCTATCTCTTCGATGCGGAAGAACTGCGGCCGGGGCAATGGGTCCTGCGCGGCTGGCCCTGGGGCTACGGCCGCACGGGCTTGGGGAGCTTCGTCTTCTCCCCCACCGAAGGCCTGATCGGGAACGCGAACGCGGATGGAGCCTGCGATGGCCCGGGCCGGCCGCCTGAACTCGCAGAAGCGCGCATCGGACAATCCGGCTGGCGCGCGCTGAAGCGCTGAACGCGCGCTTGCGCTCGAACTGCTGTGCGGAAAGGCAGCAGGCTATCGGAGGTCGGATCGATCCAGGCAATGGCCTGAGGCACCAGAGGCCGCTCGCGGAGCCATCAGCCAAGCGCGGTGTCGTGGGCAGCCCCCCCCGTCTCCGAGGTACAGCACTTGCGGGTCATGCGCTTCCAGGTCTCGCGACTCCCGATTGACCTGAGAGAACTGAGATGCAGCAATTGATTCGCAGAGTGGTCCTTTCACTCGCCCTCTGCGGCGCCGCCTTCATTGCATCTCGGGCAACTGCAACCGCGCAGTCGGAGGTCGTCGGATGGGGAAACCAGGTGGTCAACAGCGCCTGGAACCACGAGGCGTTCGTCGAGGTGGCGGCGGGTGGCGTCAACACGGTCGCCCGCCGAAGCGACGGCTCGGTCGTCGCGTGGGGATGGAACAGCTACACCCAGTGCAACGTGCCCGCACTACCTAGCGGCCTCAACTTCGTCGAGGTGGCGGTGGGTGGCCAGCATATGGTCGCGCTCCTCAGCGACGGCTCGGTCGTCACCTGGGGATTCTGCCCCTACGTCCAGTGCAACGCGCCCGCGCTGCCCAGTGGCCTCACCTACGTCGAGGTGGCGGCCGGGGCAGACTACTCGGTCGCACGCCGCAGCGACGGCTCGCTTATCGCCTGGGGAGACAACCGGTGGGGCCAGTGCAACGTGCCCGCGCTGCCCAGCGGCCTGACGTACGTCGAGGTGACGGTGGGGACATACACCACGGTCGCCCGCCTCAGCGATGGTTCGGTCGTCGCCTGGGGAGAAAACACCAACGGCCAGTGCAATGTGCCCGCGCTGCCCACAGGCCTCACCTACGTCGAGGTGGCGGCAGGTTTCCAGCATGCGGTCGCGCGTCGCAGCGACGGATCGGTCGTTGCCTGGGGAGACAACCAGTGGGGCCAGTGCAACGTGCCCGCGCTGCCCGGTGGCGTCAACTTCGTCGAGCTGGCGGCGAGCAACGGACACACGGTCGCGCGCCTTAGCGACGGATCGGTCGTCGCGTGGGGATGGAACAACTACACCCAGTGCAACGTGCCCGCGCTGCCCAGCGGCTTGACGTACGTCGAGGTGGCGGCGGGCAGTGCCCACACGGTCGCCCGCCGCAGCGACGGCTCGGTCGTCGCCTGGGGAGACAACCAGTGGGCCCAGTGCAACGCGCCCGCGCTGCCCAGTGGCCTCAACTTCGTCGAGGTGGCGGCGGGGACCTACCACACGGTCGTTCGCCGCAGCGACGGCTCGCTCGTCGCCTGGGGAATCAACCTTTGGGGCCAGTGCAACGCGCCCGCGCTGCCGAGCGGCCTGACGTACGTCGAGGTGACGGCAGGGAACGACTACACGGTCGCCCGCCGCAGCGACGGCTCGGTCCTCGCGTGGGGCGATAACTACCTCGGCAAGTGCAACGTGCCCGCGCTGCCCAATGGACTCACCTACGTCGAGGTCTCGGCGGTGTGGGCCCACACGGTCGCCCGCCGCAGCGACGGCTCGGTCGTCGCCTGGGGAAGCAACAACTACGGCCAGTACAACGTGCCCGCGCCACCCAGCGGCCTGACGTACGTCGAGGTCTCAGCCGGGGAGACCCACACGGTCGCCCGCCTCAGCGACGGCACCGTCGTTGCCTGGGGACGGAACACCGAAGGCCAGTGCAACGTGGCCGCGCTGCCCAGCGGACTCACCTACGTCGAGGTCGCGGCAGGCGGCTATCACACGGTCGCGCGCCTCAGCGACGGCTCGGTCGTCGCCTGGGGAAACAACCTCTACGGCGAGTGCAACGTGCCCGCGCTACCCAGCGGCCTCACCTACGTCAAGGTTGGTGGAGGTCCAAAGTGCACGGTCGCGGGCCGCAACGACGGCTCGGCCATCGCTTGGGGAGACAACCGGTACGGCCGGTGCAACGTGCCCCCGCTGCCCAGCGGCCTCACCTACGCCGAGGTAGCGCCGGGGTACTACCACGCTGTTGGACTCCTGGAACCTTCGCAAGGCTTCACGAGCGTGTGCAATCCGGGCCTGGCGGGCGTGATCTCCTGTCCCTGCTCGAATCCGCCCGGTGGACTTGGGCGCGGTTGCGACAACAACGAGCTGACCGGTGGAGCCAGCATCACGGGCTCGGGTTTGAACTCGATCGCGAACCCGACGCTGGCCTTCACTACCGCGAGTGAAAACGCGTCGGCGAACTCGATCATGCTCCAGGGGACCGTGCTCACCACCGGCACCGTTTTCGGCCACGGTGTGCGCTGCATGACCTCGTTCAAGCGCCTCTACCAGAAGAACGCGGTCGGCGGCGCGACCACGATGCCCGACTTGCCCGGCGGTGAGCCGAACATCCCCGCCAGATCGGCTGTCCTGGGCAACCCGATCCACGCCGGCGAGCGGCGCTCGTACCAGGTGTACTACCGCGACTTCACGATCCTGCTCCCCGGTTGCCCGTCGATCTCGAGCCAGTTCAACGTGACGAACGGAGCGGAAGTTCTCTGGCTGCCCTGACCGCCCTCAGCGCTGGATCCCGTACCAGGTCCAGAGCAGGTTGTCGAAGGCCGGACGGATGAGGCTGTCGTCGATCGTGAGCGAGACGCGCTTCAGGCGCGGCGCGACGCGCTCTGCGGGTCCCAGGTTGCACAGCTGCAGCGCCGCATACAGCACCTCGGGCGGGCTCATGCGCCCGCTGTCGAGCGCCTCCTCGAGGAACTTCCGGCCTTCCTCGCCGCGGTCGAAGCAGCTGGTGTTCATCAAGTCCAGGCGCTGCTCCGGGTCCTTGGTTTCCCTCCAGCGCGCGCGCACGAGCCGCCAGCCCTCGGGCCCGGTGTTGCCGATCTGCGTCGTGAACCAGCGGAAGGCGCTGAAGTTCTTGTCGGGCGAGGGCTGGTGTTCGAGCTCGTCGAAGAGGATGCGCGCGGCCGCTTCGAGCGGGATCTGCGCGATGGCGCGCCAGATCGTGCTCTTCTCGACGCGCAGCGGGCCGATCGCGCCGGTGCGCAGGCCGTCGAGCACCGCCAGCGCGCGCTCGGCCAGGTCACGGTGCTTGCGGAGCGACTCGCGCAGGACCAGCAGGCCGCGCTCGAGCTCGACGGTCCCGCCCTTCAAGAGCTCGAGCGCCTCGTTCTCGCCGGCCGGGTCCCGGCCCGCGACGAGCGCCATCAGCGCCTGACCGCGCACCTGCTCCGAGGGATCGCCCGCCGCGCCCTGCAGCGCCGCGCGCACCTCGTCGTCCAGCGGGATCTCGCCCAGCGCCTGCGCGGCGATCAGGCGCACCGGCTCGAATCCGTCCGCCAAGAGGCGCGGGAGCAACTCGCGTTGCAGGCCAGCCTCGTGCGCGACATGGGCCGCCACCTCGCGCCGGGACGCGATCGAGTCGGCCAGCATCTCGCGCAGTTCCGCGAGGCTCTCGGCATCGCCCGCTTTCGCCAGCGCACCCAGCACGCGCGCGCGGAACTCGCCCGCGAGCTTGGGCAGGAGCGGCTTGAGCGGCTGCAGCGCTGCGGGATCCTCGAAGCGCGCCAGCTGCCGCCCCAGCGCGAGGATCACGTGCCCGGGCATCGCGCCGTCGACCCAGGAGGGCAATTCCTGCACGACGCGCGCGCGGTCGGCGCACCAGAGTGCCTGCGCCAGCTGGTTGTAGCCTTCCGAGCCGGTCACGGACGCTGCGATCTTCAGGCGCTCGAAGTCCTCGGGCCGAGCCTGACTCTCCAGCCCGCGCAACGCCGCGAGGCGCACGCTGCCCACGGGGTGGTCGAGTCCGCTGAGCAGCAGCGTGCGGCCCTGGGTGCCCTGCATCAGCGCGGCGGTGTCGAGCACGTTGATCAGGCGCGCCGCGAAGGCCTCGTTGGCGTAGCTGGCATCGAAGAGGCGCTTGAGCTCGGGCAGCGCGCGTTCGCCGGCCGCGGCCAGGTCGACCTTGGCCAGCGCGAGCGGATCGGCCTGGCCGTTGGCGAGCTTGCTGACCAGCGCCGGGATCAGGTCGCTCGTGTCGGCCAGGAACGGTTCGGTGCGCGTCGGACGCTCGAGCAGCCAGGCGATGCGCGGATCGGCCGCGAGCCCGGTCGGCTTGCCGGCCGCAGGCCCGGCGGCGGGACCGGGCGGCTTCTCGCGCGAGCAGGAGCACCAGGCCCCCAGCGGCAACAGGACGAGCAGTGCCGCGGCCGTCGCCAGGGGCGCGCCCCTCAAGGTCGCTCTCCCAGGAGCCCCTGCGCGTGCCTGAGCACCACCTGCGCCTTGACGAAGTTCGCGCGCGCGGCGCGCTCGGACGAGATCGCGGCCACGAGGTCCTGCTGGAACTGCAGCACCTGGAAGTTGGTCGTGATCTCGACCTGACGCCGGGCTTCCTCCGCCTTGAGCTGCTCGCGCGCGAGCTCGATGCTCTTGCGCGCGGCCTTGACCGACTCGGCCTGGTAGAGCATCTGGCGCACGGCCAGCCGCACTTCGGCTGCGATGCGCGACTCGATCTGGTCGTACTCCAGGCGCGCGCGCCGCACGTTGACCCAGGCCTCCTGCACGGCCCAGCGCGCGGTGGTGTTCCCGATCGGGATCGAGAAGTTCAGGCGCGCGGCGAACGTCGGGTAGCTGAACGAGAAGGCGTCGTCCAGCGCGGTGCTCGGATCGCCGCTGAAGCCCTCGCCGGTCGCGGCCAGTTCGACGTTGAGCTGCGGCAGCTTGTCGGAGCGCGCCAGGTCATGGCGCAGGGCCATGATGTCGATCTGCATGCGTTGCTCGTGCAGTTCCGCGCGCTGGTCGAGCGCCACGTCCAGGGCCGTCGTCCAGGCCGGCGCATCCCCGGCCGAGACGTCGTCGGGCAGCGGCGTCTTGGTCAGGATCGCCGTTTCCCAGCGGTCGGGGTCCTTGCCCGGGAAGATCAGCGCGCGCAGCAGGTCGGCGGCCCCGCGCACGCGCACGTCGGCCTCCAGCCGCTCCTGCTCGCGCGTCGCGACCTGCGTCTCGGCCTGCAGGACATCGAGCCGCGTGCCGACGCCGGCATCGAGGCGCCGCTGCTCCTGATCCACCTGCGCCTTGGCCAGGTCGACGCTGGAAACCTTGACCTCCAGCTGGTCGCGCGCGGCGACGAGATCCCAGTAGGCGATGCTGACGTCGAGCAGGAGCCGCTGGCGCGCGGCGCGTTCGCGCTCCATCTGCTGGCGCCAGAACAGCTCGGACTGGCGCTGCGCGGCCGTGTTGTACTCGTGCCAGGCGCCGCGCAAGAGGGGCTGCGTGTAGGTCAGCGCGACGAGGTCGTGCGTCGACGGGTTGATCGTCGTGATCGTGCTGTTGGTCTTGGTGTTGACCGTCGACATGGTCGTGCGCAACGTGCCGCCGGTGTCGAACGTGCGCGAGAAATCCAACGACCCGGTCTGGTTGTTGACGTCCTCCCCGCCGAAGACGCTCTGCGCCTGCCCCTTGGTGTCGCTCACGGAGCCGCCGGCGCGGAAGAGCCAGTCGAACGTGCCGAAGCTGCCCTTGTAGTTGTAGAGCGCGATGTCGGTGTTGAGCACCTCGGCGGCGAAGTTCAGGTTCTGCTGCAGCGCGATCTCCCAGGCGCCTTCGAGCGTGATCTCGATGCCCTTCCCCGAGCCGTAGATGTCGCCGCCCTGGCCGGCAGGCACGTTGGGCTGCTGGGTGGGCTGCTGGTTGGCCGGCTCGGGCGGTTTCTGGGCCGGCTCCTGCGCCATGAGCCCGGCCAGGGAGAGGAAGAGGGCTGCGAACGCTGGGCTGACGGGGATCATCGGGCGGAGAGGATAAGGGACCGCGGGGGGTGCAAGCCACATGCCGAACCTGCTTCTTGCGCGCGCGCTAGCCCGTGCTTTCCTCCAATCCCTCGAGTTCGGGAATCGTCTCCAGCAGCCCGGCGAGCGCGTCCACCCGGGGCCCTGTTCCGTGCAGTGCGAGGCGCAGCGTGCGTTCCTCCGCGCCGCGATGCGCGAATTCGATCACGAGGCGCTCCTCGGGAAGCCAGTCCGCGACGCGCGCCGCCCACTCCACGACCGCCACGCCCTCCGCGCCGAGCCACTCCCATCCGCCCTCGGCCAGGAACGAGCGCTCGCGGCGCTCCATCCAGGCGTCGAAGTGCGCCAGCTCGAGGCGCCCGGTGTACGTCTGCAACAGCGCGTAGGTCGGGCTCGTGACCGGCCCTTCGATCCCCAGACCGCGCGCGAACGCGCGCACGAACGTCGTCTTGCCGCTGCCGAGTTCGCCGTCGAGCGCCAGCACCGTACCCGGGAGCACGCGCTCGCCCAGCCAGCGGCCGAGCGCCTCGGTCGCCTCGGGTGC
>Ga0315912_10000595_pt1 | contig 61092 bp, 55 predicted proteins | sample VfabasoilMG_FD_204469 | JGI IMG/M metagenome (GOLD analysis project Ga0315912, IMG submission 204469) | Garden soil microbial communities collected in Santa Monica, California, United States - V. faba soil | ecosystem: Environmental > Terrestrial > Soil > Garden | place: USA: California...
GTCCGCGGGCCGCGGGATAGCCTGGATGCCGAGTTGCGTGATCCGATGCGGATCCGCGGGCTCGATGACGAGCGTGAACCGGCCGAACTGGTCGGAGTCGCGCTCCTGCACCAGGCCGACGAGCACCGTGTCCGTCGCGCGCTCGAGCTTGCGCAGCTCGAGGCCGCCCGTGCGGCCGCGGAAATTCATCTGGTTGTCGAGATTCGCCGTGGGCCAGCTCGCCTGGAGAAATGCGCCGAAGGCCTCACGGTCTCCGGAATTGAAAGTCTCGAGGTACCGTGAGAACTGCGCATACGGCGCTCCTTCGCGAGCTGCCGCAATCTCGGCCTCGGTCAGCGGCGGCGGCGCGAGATCCGGCGGCGGCTGCGCCGCGTTGATCCGGATGCCGAGCATGCGGTGCGGCTCGGCTGCATCCACGTTGACGACGATCGCGACGAATTGCTGCGCCCCGGCGCGAGCCTGCGCGAGCACGGTGAGCCGCGTGTCGCTCGACTCCTGGACGCGCCTGACGTCATAGCCGCCCGTATTGGCGTAGATCGAGAGGGACTGGTCGGTCAGGCCGCCCAGGCCGTTGGCCTCGAAGAACTCGAGCATCGTCGCGCGATCGCCCGTATTGAAGGAGTCGAGCCAGGCCGAGAATTGCCGGCCGGCCGGAGTTTCAGGAACCTGGGCCCATGCGGAGCCGCAGAGAAGAAATGCGAGAGCGAACGAGCGCAATGAGGCTTTCATGTCGGGTTCTCCGTATTCTGAACGTCGGATGGGTTCCCCGTTATTCGTCGAATGATGCCGGCGAGCCGGTCGAGCGCCGTGGCGCGGTCGATGGGATCAGCCGCGATCTGGCGCGCGAGCTCCGTCAGCTCCTGCACGAGCCAGCGCTCGTGATTCGCGGCGCCTTGTGACCGGGCATGCACCGCCCGCTTCGCCAGAAACCAGTGGACTGGAAACATCGGGCGAAGCAGCGGTCATTCAGCCGCGTGGTCATGCACGCGGCGCTATTGCGGAGCCTGCTCGACGTTGATCGGCTCGACAGTGATCGGCACAACGATAGTCGGCGTAGCGCCTCCGTTTAGTGTGTCGGTCGGCGGCGGTCCGCCGCGGCGCCCACCGGCGCCTTGTGCGCCGGCGCCTGCGCCGGCGCCACGGGCACCACCGCCACCACCGCCGCGCGTGCCGAACTCCGTAGTCACACCAGCGCCATTGCGGATGTAATAGGTCGAGATGCCCTGCGCGAGCGCGCCATTCAGGCGCGCCCACTCGTCCAGCGTCAGGCGTTCGCGAACGGTCAGCGCCATGGTTGCCGTCGTTCGCTCGAGCTCGCCGCGCGCCGAGATCAGCGATTCGATCCGCGTCGAGACGGCCCCCCGATTCACGGATTCGGCCGTCAGCAGGGATTCGAGGTCGCGTTCGTCGGCCCCAACTCGGGAAGCAGCGGACGTGACCTGGCCGCGATAGCTCTCGGCGGTGGATTGGACCCAGGCCCGCTGCGTCTCAGGAAGCTCGCTCGCTTGTGCCGCCGCGATCACTCGATCGACATCGGACCACACCGCGCTGAGAGTCGCGGGTTGTCGCGAGCGAAATATCGCACCGACAGCGCCCTCGAACCCCGCGGGAGTGGGAAGCACGACACCCGGTTGTGCGAGCTGCGCTCGGTAGACCCGTTCTGCGCGCAGCTGGTTTCCCTCGGCCGAGGCGCCGGCCGCGCCGGCGTCCTCTTGTGCCACGGAATCCGTGCTATTGACGCCGACCGCGAGCACGCCGAGCGCGAGACCCAGCGCGAGCAGACCAGAGACGAATGTCGGTCGATTCGGATCGTGAACCATGCCGACGAGGCGCCGCACGCGGAGCCCGAGCCAGCCATCCGCGGCCGCCATCGCCGCCTGCGCGCGCGGCACGGCCATTCGCTGGCGCTCGAGGATCGTCAGGGCCCGCGCGTAGCCGACGGCATCGCCGGACACAGCGACCGCGAGATCGTCGCAGCAGAGCTCGCGCTCGCGGCGCACGCAGTTCGACACCCACCAGACGGCCGGGTGATAGAAGAGCAGGATCTCGACGACCGACTGCAGCAGATTGACAAGGTAATCGTGGCGCCTGACATGCGCGAGCTCGTGCGCGAGCACCGCCTCGAGCTGCCATTGCGTCAGTCCGAGCAGCGTGGCCGACGGCAGCAGAATGACGGGGCGCCACCAGCCGACGACGCTCGGTCCGTCCGCGAGTGCCGAAATCATGACGCGGATCGGGCGTGCGACGCCCATGCGCTTCGCGAGCTCGAGCGTCGTCGCGCAAGTCCTGGCGTCGGACACCGTGGCGTGCTGGCGCATGCCAACGACGAAGCCGTAGGCCCAGAGCAGCCGCAGGCTGAAGAGCAGAATGCCGAGCAGCCAGACCGGGATCGCCCATTGGCGCAGCTCGGCCATAGACAGTGGCAGGAAGTCGAACGCAGCTGCCTGCGTCGCGCCGGCTGCCGCCTCACCAGCGACTGCAGTCGTGCCGACAACTTCTTCTTCCGGCCCGCCTGGCAACGCGGGGACGAGCTCTGTCGCCGCTCCACCCTGCGGTTCGTAGAGCGCCATCGTCGTCACCGCGGGCAGGGTGACCATGAGCCCGAGCGCGACACAGGCCGCGAGATAGCGGCTGTTCGCGGAACTTCGCCGGAGGGCAACAAGGACTACGGAAAGCAGTGCCGCGATCGCCGCGCCCTGCCAGAGGAAATGAAAGAGTGCCGCCGCAAACGCTTCGTAGAGTGAGTTCATTTTGAATCTCCTTCGATGCTGTCGAGCAGTTTTTCCATGGCCTCGAGATCGCCGGGCGTCGCCTTCCTCGCCGACAGGGCCTGCATGACGAGCGAGCGCGTCGAGCCGCCGAATGCCTTCTCGACAAGATCGCGAACGAGCTGGCGCTGCGTCTGCTCCTGCGAGTACTTGGCACGGTAGATCTGCGGCCGCTGCGACTCGTCGCGATCGACGAGTCCCTTGCCGTACATGATCTGGCACATCTTGAGGACCGTCGTGTAACCCGTCGGCCGGTTCTCGTTGAGCGTTACCGTGAGCTCGCGCACGGAGCACGGGCCGCTCACCCAGAGAGCCTTGAGAATGGTGAACTCGAGATCGGTTGGCTTTACTTTCTTTCTGACCATGGAGGCGAGTATTGACGAAGCGTTTCGTCATTGTCAACGAAAACTTTCGTCAAGTTTTCTGGTTTCGGGCGGAACCGATCTCCCGTACCATGCAGCCGAATAAATAAGGACGCCGCCTTGCCGCAAACAGTCGCATTCCGCCATGTGCCCTTCGAGGATCTCGACCTGCTCGAGCCTTTGCTCGCGCGGCGTGGCCACGACATCCGTTATGTCGACGTCCCGGTTGCCGACCTCGCCGCCTTCGACGCGCTCGCGCCCGACCTGCTCGTCGTTCTCGGCGGGCCGATCGGCGTTTACGAGACCGACAGCTACCCCTTCATTAATGAGGAGCTCCGCCTGCTCGCGGAACGACTGCAGGCGCGGCAACCCACGCTCGGCATCTGCCTCGGCAGCCAGCTCATGGCCGGCGCGCTCGGCTCGCGTGTGTACCCGTCGGGTGTGAAAGAGATCGGCTGGTCGCCCGTCACGCTCAACGAAGCGGGGCGCGCTTCATGTCTCAGGCATCTCGAGGGCACGGCCATGCTGCACTGGCATGGCGATACCTTCGATCTGCCGCCGGATGTCGTGCATCTCGGTTCGACGCAGCTCTGCGCGAACCAGGCCTTCGCGATCGGCAAGCACGCGCTCGCGCTGCAGTTTCACGCCGAGACGACGGGCGCCGCGCTCGAGCGCTGGTTCGTCGGGCATTGCGGCGAGATCGGGCGAACGCCGGGTCTGAGCGTGAAGGAGCTGCGCGCGCAGACGGCGCGGTCGGCGCCGGCGGCGATGCGGGCGGCGGAAAAATGCTTCGACGAGTGGCTGACGGGCGTGGGGCTCTGACCGCGGCGACGCACGGGCGCCGCAATCTGCGCGAACCGGGCGCGCCGACCGCGCTAGCTCAGCAACAAGCGAATGAAATCACCGTCGCTCCACTGCGTGTTCGTGCGTCGGCCCTGCACCATCCCACGGACGATCTGATTCGCCTGGCGCACGACGACGAGGCGGCGTGTGCGAAACAGATAGAGCCGCTGGTCCCCGGCGCCGGCGGCCATCACGAGATCTTCCGCGAGGGCGGCCTCGCCGAGCGTTTCGGCATCGAGGCCGGCACCGGGCCCCGGGCCGATCAGGCCGGGCCGGACCAGCCACCAGGACAGGCCGTAACCCGGATTGGCGGCACTGGACTCGAATAGCGCTGCGTAAACCTTTGGGTCGACGCCATCGGCGCCGTCCAGCACCCATTGTCCGAATTTCGCCCAGTTTCGCGCCGTGAAATGTCCGCCCTGCGGCAGGAAGGGATTGCCGTCGCGGCCGCGTTTCCAGTCGTTCCAGGTCACGCCGATGCCGTCGAGCACGCGCGCCTTGAGCCAGATCGTCGGATCGGAAGGTTCGCCGGCCGCTTCGAGCCTGCGGCGCAGCAACTCGCCGAACGCCTGGAACGGCGTCGGCCCGTAGCGAAACTGCTCGCCGGGCGCATGGGCGACCTCGGCCTCGACAGCCGCGGCATAGGCGGGCGGCCGCCCGACGCCGCTGCCCTCGGCGAGACCCGACGTCAGCGAGAGCAGATGCCGGACGGTGATATCCCGGCGGGAATCGCCGGCCCACTCGGTCAGCACTCCGGCGCAGGACTCATCGATGTCGAGCAAACCGTCGGCCTGCGCGGCCGCGGCCATGATGCCCGTGAAGCTCTTGGTGCCGCTCGCGAGCTCCCAGGCCGCGTCGACGCCGCCGGATCCCGGATAGTCCTCAAAGAGGATATCGCCATCCTGCATGACGAGCAGCGAGACGCCGCGGCGCTCAGCTGAATAGGCGGCAGCCTCGGCAAAGTCGGTAGCAGTCGGCCGGCTCTGTGCGCGAGCGAGGCCGGTCAGGGAAGCGGCAGTCGCCGCGCCAAGGAATCCACGTCGAGTCCAGATCGTCATTGCACTACTCTAGAGCGCCTTCCGGGCATTCTGCGGCGTACCAACGCACAATTCGACCGGCCGTTTACGCGGCTGGGGCGGTTGCCCGCACGGCGGTGCTGTAACCGCGTCGACAGATCCGCGTCGAGAAGAGATCACGGGGGGATTGGCCGGGCATGATCGAGGTCCACGAGCTCAGAAAGACCTTCGGCGACGTCACCGCCGTCGACGGCGTCAGTTTCTCCTGCGAAACCGGCTCGCTATTCGGCCTGCTCGGGCCAAACGGCGCCGGCAAGTCGACGACGATCGCCTGCATCTCGGGGCTGCTGCGGCCGGGCTCCGGGCGCATCACCGTCGGCGGCCGCGACATCGTCACCGGCGGCCACGAGGCACGCCGGATCCTCGGCGTCGTTCCGCAGGACCTCGCGCTCTATAACGATCTCTCCGCCGCCGACAATCTCGCCTACTGGGGCGCGGCCTACGGGCTCCACGGCAAGGCGCTGAAGCAGCGCGTCGACGCCGTGCTCGAGCTCACGGGTCTCCTCGACCGCGCGAAGGAGCCCGTCCGGAATTTCAGCGGCGGCATGCAACGCCGCCTCAACTTCGGTTGCGGCATCGTCCACGAGCCGCGCGTCCTGCTGCTCGACGAACCGACGGTCGGCGTCGACCCGCAGAGCCGCGTGCGGCTGCTCGATCTCGTCAAGGAGCTCGTGTCGCGCGGAACCTGCGTGCTCTACACGACGCATTACATGGAAGAGGCGCAGGCGCTCTGCGACCGCATCGGAATTATCGACCACGGCAAGCTGCTCGCGCTCGGCACGCTAGAAGAGCTGCGCGATCTCGTCGGCGGAAGCGACGTGCTGCGCTTGAGCGGTCGCTTCGACCCGGTTGCCGCCCGCGCCGCCCTCGCATCGGTCGAGCATTGCGAGATCATCCAGGCCGACGTCGATTCGCTGATGCTGGCGCTGCGCGATGCGACGCGCCGGCTGCCGACGATCTTCGCGACGCTCTCCTCGGCCGGCGCCGAAATCCACGAGACGACGCTCAACCAGCCGACGCTCGAGAGCCTCTTCATCAAGCTCACGGGACGGGAGCTTAGGGAATAATCGTGCGCTTCCTGCTCGCGAGCGCTTCGAAGGACCTGCGACGTCGCCTGGCCGATCCGGTCGCGCTCGCAATCTGGATCGGCCTGCCGCTGCTTCTCGCCGTGCTGATCACGCTCGCCAACGGCGGCGGCGAGTCCGTGCCGACGGCACGCGTGCTGCTCGTCAACCAGGACGACTCCGATTTCGGCGACCTCATCGTTGGCGCCCTGACGCGCGGCGGCTTCAGCGACGAAGTGCTCGTCGACTTCGAGGAGGTCGATCTCGCGACGGGCGAGGAGCGCATTGCCGACGGCGACGCCTCGGCCCTGCTGATACTGCCGGCGGGTTTCAGCAGCGCCTTGCTCGAGGATCAGCCGGTGACGGTCACCCTGATCACGAACCCCGCGCAGACGATCCTGCCGCAGATCGTCGTCACCGGCCTCGAGATCGTCCGCGAAGGCGCGTTCTACGCGCAACGCGTGCTCGGCGAGCCGCTCAGGACCATCGCCGGGGGTCCCGGGGCGGAACGGGATTTCTTCGACAGCGCGACGGTCGCGGCGCTCGCGGTGCAGATCAACGACCGCTTGATGGCGTCGCAGCGGCTGCTCGATCCGGTAATCATCGAGCTCGAGCTCGGGGACGCGGCCGACGAGGCGACTGCAACGGAAGAGCCGGAAGTACCGACCTTCGACCTCATCCGCTTCCTGCTGCCCGGCATGCTGCTCATGTCGCTGCTCTTCATCGCCCAGGGCATGGCGGACGACGTCTGGACGGAGAAGGAGAACGGCACGCTGCGCCGCGCGTTCTGGGCCCCGCGATCGCTGATTGCATTCGTGGCCGGCAAACTGCTCGCCGCGCTCCTGATCATCGCGCTCGTGTCGGCGGCGGCAGTCTCGGTCGCGTCCCTCTGGATCGACATCGAGCTCGCGCGCCTGCCGCTCGCTATCGTCTGGTGTGCGTTCGCCGGAGCCAGCCTGTTCATGCTCTTCCTGCTGCTCGCGATGTTCGCGACGAGCCACCGGACGGCGAATCTCGTGACGATGATGCTGCTCTTCCCGATGATGATGATCGGCGGCTCGTTCTTTCCACCCGAACTGATGCCGCCCTACCTGAGCGCGGTCGGCTCCTGGCTACCGAACGGCATCGCCCGGACACAGCTTCGCGAGATCGTTCTCGGCACGCCCGAGCCGCAAGCGCTCGCCGTCGCGGCCCTTGCGCTCGCCGGGGTTGGCGCGCTCTCACTGTGGCTCTGCGTGCTCCGCGCACGGCGGTTCGCGACCGCATGAACGCGCTGCGGCAAGCCGCGCTGATCGCGCGCCGCGATTTCCGGCTCATCGTCTGGCGCCGCGAGGGCATCGCCTGGATCTTCGTCATGCCGCTCATCTTCTTCTACTTCATCGGAGTGGCGACGGGCGGGCTCGTGAACAGCAGCGCCGGTGAGCCGGATCCGCTCGCGCTCAGCGCGCCGGAGAACGCAGGCTTGCTCGTCGACGAGCTCGTGCTGCGGCTCGAAGAGCAGAACTTTCGCGTCGAGCGCAGCACCGGTGACGACATCGCCGCAGGGACTGGCAACGCCGCCGATGCAGCCGACGCCAATGAAGCCGGTAACGCGAACAACGCCGAGACCGGCCGCCGCCTCCGTGTCATCCCTTCGCCCGACGCCGGCAGCGCTCCGACCGGATCGCTGACCGACTGGGCGCTTGCCGGCAACACGATCCTGCTCGACTACTCGAGCGACGTGGAGGGCCTCGACTCTTCCTTCGACCGTCTGCGCGTCGCGCGCGCGGCGTTCACAGTGCTTGCCGATGCCGTCGCCATCGACGCCACGGGCGGCGAGCTCGACCGCGCGGGCTTCGCCGCGCTCGCCGCGCAGCCGCGCGCGATCACGCTAGACGTCCGGTCCGCGGGCCGCCGCGAGGTGCCGCCATCCGGCTTCACGCAGACGGTGCCCGGCACGATGGTCATGTTCGTGATGCTGCTGGCACTGACGGCGGGCGCGATCCATCTCGTGATCGAGCGCCGCCAGGGACTGCTGCGCCGCCTCGCCTCGGCGCCGGTTTCCCTGGGCTCGATCGTGCTCGGCAAGATCACGGGACGCGCGCTCGTCGCGCTGCTGCAGATCGCCTACGCGATGGTTGTCGGCACGTGGCTCTTCGACATCGACTGGGGCCCGGCGCTGCCGATGGTCTTCGTGATTCTCGGCGCCTGGGCCTTCTTCAACGCCGCGCTCGCGTTGCTGTTCGGCAATTTCGTGCGCACCGAGGGCCAGGCCTCCGGCATCGGCGTCATGATCACAATGGCACTCGCGGCGCTCGGAGGCGCCTGGTGGCCGATCGAAATCACGCCCGGCTGGATGCAGGCGGTCGCGATGTTCGTCCCGACGGGCTGGACGATGGACGCGATGCACAGCCTCGTGAACTTCGCCTACGGCCCGGCATCCGTGCTGCCGCAACTGCTGACGCTGCTCGCGGCGACGGTCGTGCTGGCCTGGGCCGCCGCACGAACCTTCCGCTACAGTTGACCCTGGCCGATCGCGCCGCGGTTCGCGATCGCACTGGGACGAGTCGCGAGCTGTTTCGATGCCTGAACTGCCGGATATCACGGTGTATCTCAACGCTCTGCGCGAGCGCATCGACGGGCAACGCATCGAGCGCCTGTCGATACTGCGTCCGTTCCTGCTGCGCACCGTCGATCCCTCGCCCGCCGCGCTCGCGGGCCGGCGCGTCAAGGCGCTCCGCCGCATCGGCAAGCGCGTCGCGATCGGGGTCGAGGACGAGCTCTGGATCGTCATCCACCTGATGATCGCGGGCCGGTTGCATTGGCACGCAAAACCGCCGAAGCGCTGGAGTGCGTCGACAGCTGCTGTCGTCTCCTTCGAGAACGGGAGCCTTAGCCTCACCGAGGCCGGCACGAAGAAACGCGCATCGCTCGCGATCATGCGCGGCACCGATGCGCTCGCCGCTCACGATCCCGGCGGCCTCGAGGTCATGAACGCTTCGCCGCGCGAGTTCGCCGCCGCGATCCGCCGCGAGAATCACACCTTGAAACGTGCGTTGACGGACCCGACGATCCTGAGCGGAATCGGCAATGCGTATTCCGACGAGATCCTGCATCGCGCGCGGTTGTCGCCGATGCAGCTGACGAGCCAGCTCGATGACGAGCAGGCGCAGCGACTGCACGACGCGGTGCAAGCGACCCTCGCGGAGTGGACCGCTCGCCTCGACGAGCAACGGGCTGGCGAGTTTCCCGAGAAGGTCACGGCATTCCGGCCCGAGATGGCCATGCATGGACGGTTCGGCAAACCCTGCCCCGACTGCGGCACGGCGGTGCAGCGCATCCGCTATGCGAACAACGAGACCAATTATTGTCCGCGCTGCCAGACCGGCGGGCGCGTGCTCGCCGATCGTGCGCTGTCGCGGCTGCTCAAGCGCGACTTCCCGCGCTCGATCGAGGAGCTCGAAGCGCGCCAGGCCCGGCGGAAGGGAAGCGACTGAGCGCACGGCGAAGCGGGCCGCAGCGCGGCCGACTTCGTGATTCTCCAGAGACGGCGCGCCGATTGCAGGGTTGTCGGGCGTATGATTCGAAGGCACGTCCGGCCACGAGAGAGGGGGCCCCATGCAGCTGCAGCGACGCTCATTGATTCAGGTCAGCACCCTCACGGCCGCGCTCGGCGCGATCGGATTCCTGGCCTTTCGACCCAACCACGCGGCCGAAGGCGACTTCGAGGTCACGCATACCGAGGAGGAATGGCGGCGCCTGCTCTCGGCGAACCAGTACGCCGTTCTGCGCGAAAGCGCCACGGAGAGGCCGTTCACGAGCCCCCTCAACGAGGAGCACCGCGCCGGCGTGTTCAGCTGCGCGGGTTGCGACCTCGACCTGTTCTCGTCGGCCACCAAGTTCGACAGCGGCACGGGCTGGCCGAGCTTCTGGCAACCGCTGCCGGATGCCGTCGGCACCGAGCGCGACCTGAGCTTCGCGATGATCCGCACCTCCGTGCACTGCCGGCGCTGCGGCGGTCATCTGGGGCACGTCTTCGACGACGGCCCGAGACCCACGGGCCTGCGCTATTGCATGAACGGCCTCGCGATGAAATTCGTGCCTGCATAAGGCGACGGCATGCTGTTCGCCCTCGCATTTCTCGGCGGCGTGCTCACGATCCTGAGCCCCTGCATCCTGCCGATCCTGCCCTTCGTCTTTACGCGCACCGGCAAGCCGTTCCTGCGCAACGGCCTCCCGCTGCTCGCCGGCATGGTCGTCATGTTCGCGGTCGTGGCAACGCTCGCGGCCGTCGGCGGCAGCTGGGTCGTGCGAGCGAATGAGTGGGGACGATGGCTGGCGCTTGCGCTCATGATGGTCTTCGGCCTGGCGCTGTTGTTGCCGGCCTTCGCCAACCGGCTGATGCAGCCGGTCGTTGCGCTGGGCAATCGGCTCAGCAGCAGCGATCGAGGCGATGGCAGCGTTGCCTCGTCGCTGATTCTCGGTGTTGCCACGGGCATGCTCTGGGCGCCGTGCGCGGGCCCGATCCTCGGATTGATACTCACCGGCGCCGCCCTCAACGGAGCGAACGTCGAGACCTCGATGCTGCTGTTTGCCTATGCGGCCGGCAGCGCGGTTTCGCTCGCCGCAGCCCTGTTGCTCGGCGGCAAGGTGTTCGCGGCACTCAAGCGTTCGCTCGGCGCGGAAGAATGGATGCGGCGCGCACTCGGCGCAGTCGTCCTTCTCGGCGCTATCGCGATCGCTCTCGGTCTCGATACGGGATTTCTCGCGCGCGTCTCCACGGCGAGCACGACGAAGCTCGAGGAGCTCCTGTCCTCCTGGTTGATGCCGGACGGGGAACAGCCTTCCAGCGACTTGCTATTGCCCGGACCGGCGCTGGCGGGCAACGGCGCAACGATGTCCGGCGGCGAAGCCATGATGTCGGCCGATAATCCCGCGATGATGTCCGGCAACAATCCGGCGATGGTGGCGGGCGGCGCGATGCAGGGCGGCGGAGCCATGCAAGGCGGCGCGGCGATGTCCGCGCGCGATGCCGCAGCAGCAGCCACCCCGCCCGCCGTCGCGATGCCACCACTCGACGGCGCGACGACATGGCTGAACTCCGAGCCGCTGACCGCGGAAGCGCTGCGCGGCCACGTCGTCCTGATCGATTTCTGGACGTACTCCTGCATCAACTGCATTCGCGCCCTGCCCTTCGTCCGCGCCTGGCATGAGAAGTATAAGGACCAGGGCCTCGTCGTGATCGGCGTGCACTCACCGGAGTTTGCGTTCGAGAAAAGCCTGCGCAATGTCGAGCGTGAAGTGCGGGAGCTCGGCGTCGAGTATCCGGTGGCGGTCGACAACGACTACGCGATCTGGCGGGCGTTCTCGAACCGGTACTGGCCGGCGCATTACTTCGTGGACGCCATGGGCAATATCCGCCACACGCATTTCGGCGAAGGCGCCTACGACGAGTCCGAGCGCGTGATCCAGCAGTTGCTCGTCGAGGCGGGGCAGGTCAATACTCCGGGCGGTCTCGTGACGGCGACCGCCGAAGGTGCCGCCCTGCCGGCCGATGAGATCAACGTACTGAGCCCGGAAACCTACATCGGCCACGCGCGCGCGGAGAGCTTCGTGTCGCCGGGCGGTCAGGTTCCCGACGCGGCGCAGGACTACACGGTACCGCAACGTCTCGGGCTCAACGACTGGGCGCTCGCGGGCAATTGGACCGTGCACGCCGAGGATGCGGCTCTCAACGCGGCGACGGGACGCATCGTGTTCCGCTTCCAGGCGCGGGATCTGCATCTCGTGCTCGGGCCGAGCGAGGACGGGCAAGTCGTTCGCTTCCGCGTGCGCATCGACGGGCAGCCGCCGGGCGACGCCGGCGGCATCGACGTCAACGCCGCCGGCGAGGGCGCGGTCGGCGAGCACCGGCTGTACCAGCTGATTCGACAATCGGGCGCGATCCGCGATCGTCTTTTCGAGATCGAGTTTCTGGATTCGGGCGTGATGGCCTACGCATTCACATTCGGATAACGACAGGTTTTGCAAAGGAGCAAGTACCCATGACATCCCTGGCATCTCTGAACGCGAAGGTCTTCGTGAGCATGGCCGTCCTTGGCATGGTTGGCTGCGTTCAGGCCGCCGAGGAAGCGGTTGTCATTCCCCCGCCTACCGTGGACGTGGCGCCGTCCGACGCCGCCACGGCTGTTGCGGTGTTCGCCGGCGGCTGCTTCTGGGGAGTCCAGGCCGTCTATCAGCACGTCGACGGTGTGTTCAGGGCCGTCTCCGGCTATGCGGGCGGCGCAGCAAGCACCGCAAACTACGACCGGGTCGGGCGCGGTGACACGGGCCACGCCGAGACTGTGCAGATCACCTACGACCCAACCAAGGTCAGCTACGGCCAGCTGCTCCAGATTTTCTTCTCGGTCGCGCACGACCCGACGCAGCTGAACCGTCAGGGACCCGATGTCGGCACGCAGTATCGTTCCACGATTTTTCCGACGACCCCGGAGCAACGCCAGATCGCCGAGAAGTACATCGCCCAGCTCGACGCCGCGGGCGTGTACGGAAGGGCGATTGTCACGACGCTCGAGGACGGCCAGGCTTTCTACCCGGCCGAGGAGTACCACCAGGATTATCTCGTGCTGCACCCGACGCAGCCGTACATCGTGATCAACGATATCCCGAAGGTCGAAAACCTTGCGCGCATCTTCGCCGATGTGTATCGCGAGGAACCCGTGCTCGTATTTGCGAGCAATCGCGGGCGCTGAGCGCCATCAGACCTTAGTCCCAGCACGATTCGGGTCCGTCAGGCGGGCAGCGGGCCACGCTGTCGGTACAATCGGCCTATGCGTGGACGGTGCATTCCGGCCCTCGGTCTCGGCGGCGCCATGGCGCTCGGCCTTGCAGCCTGCGGGCCATCCGAGGCGCCAGCCCCTCCCGCCCCGACCGAGCCCGCCACAAACGTCACTCAGCCCGAAGGCTGGGACGACGAGCTCGCGCTGCCGATTCCCGTCGATCTCAACCCGGACCCGCACGTCCTGGAGATCGAGCTCGACGCGCGCGTCGCCGAGGTCGAGCTCGCGCCCGGAAAGTCGGTGCCGGCCTGGACCTACAACGGGACCGTGACGGGGCCGCTGCTGCGCGCCGAGGTCGGCGATCGCGTCATCGTGCACTTCACGAATCATCTGCCCGAAACGACGACGATCCACTGGCACGGACTGCTGGTGCCGAACGAGATGGACGGCGCGCCGGGGTTCACGCAGGAGCCGATCGCTCCCGGCGCGGGCTTTCGCTACGAGTACGTCCTCGACAGTGCGGGGACCTACTGGTATCACCCGCACATCAATTCCTCGGCGCAGGTTGGCTGGGGCCTGTACGGAGCGATCGTCGTCGAGGATCCGGCGGACCCAGCCGCATTCGGCGACGACCTCGTGCTCCTGCTGTCCGACATCAGCCTCGACGAAGCCGGCGCGCTGCTGCCGGCCGACAACGGCGGCGAGTTCGGCGATCTCTTCGGGCGCGAGGGCAGCGTGCTGCTCGTCAACGGTCGCGTGCTGCCCACGCTGCAGGCGCGCGTCGGGAAACCACAGCGCTGGCGCGTGATCAACGCGGCGCGGGCCCGTTACTACAATCTGCGGATGCCGGGACATTTGCTCACTCGAATCGGCGGCGACAACGGTCTCGCGGCGCGCTCCGAGGAGCTCTACAACGTCGTCGTCGTGCCCGGCGAGCGCGCCGACATTGTCTTCACTCCGCAGGGCGAGCCTGGAACCGAGGCGGTGCTCCAATGGGTCCCCGTCGAGCGCGGTTTCGGCACCGTGTTCAACCGCCCGCGCGAGCCGATGCTGAACGTCGAGATCGTGGATCTGCCGGCTGTCGTGCCTGAGCCGATTCCGCAGGAGCTGCGCCGGATCGAGCCGATCGACGTCAGCAGCGCGACCGAGCAGCGCTTCGATCTGACGATCGTCACGGATTCTGACGGCGCGGTCGTCATGGGCATCAACGGCGTGCCGTCATGGGAGGCCGAGCCGATTCACGCGCGCGTCGGCGAAACGCAGATCTGGCGCATCAGCAATCAATCGGCCTTTTCCCATCCCTTTCACCTGCACGGCTACTTCTTCCAGGTACTCGACGACACGCGGATTCCCGAGTGGAAGGACACGGTCAACGTGCCGACGGAGTCGGAGCTCGCGATCGCGGTGCGCTTCGACGATCGGCCGGGCATGTGGATGTACCACTGCCATATCCTCGATCACGCGGAATCGGGGATGATGGGGCATCTGATGGTTGCCGGTCCCTGAACGCGCGGGGTTCTCGATGAGCACCTACAGCTCGCATTTCTCGATCCGCCGACTCTGGATCATTCTCGGCGCCAGCATGGCCGTGATGTTCGGCACGCTGCTCTGGTTCGGCGCGCAGATTTACCAGCAGGCGCCGCCGATACCCGCGACCGTGCTCAGCGAATCCGGCGACACCTTGTTCACGCGCGCGGACATCGAGCGCGGCCAGAACGTCTGGCAGTCGATCGGCGGCATGCAGCAGGGCTCGATCTGGGGTCACGGCAGCTACGTCGCGCCGGACTGGTCGGCGGACTGGCTGCACCGCGAGTCCCTGGCGCTGCTCGACCTGCTCGCGGCCGGCGCGGGCTATGGCGAGTACGCAGCTCTCGAGGCGCCGGCGCAGGCCGAGCTCCGCGCGATTCTCACGCTCGAGATGCGCGAGAACACCTACGACGCTGGCACAGACCGGCTGACGGTTTCCGTCGAACGCGCTCGTGCGATCGCCACCGTCGCCGCGCATTACGCGGAGCTCTTCGGCGGCGGGACCGCGGAGGCTCAGGAACTACGCGAACAATATGCCTTCCCGGTCGATGCCGTGCTCACGGATTCCGAGTCCGCCGCGCTGAACGCATTCTTCTTCTGGACCGCATGGGCCGCGGTGACGAACCGCCCCGGCGATACGATCAGCTACACGAGCAACTGGCCGCATGAGCCGCTCGTCGGCAACGAGCCGACCGGCGCCGTTTTTCTCTGGACCTTCATTTCGATCCTCGTGCTGCTCGGCGGAATCGGCACGCTAGTCTGGTACTACGCGCGCGAGTTCGACGTCTGGCGGCGCGACGGCGAGCCGGAAACGGGCTTCGCACGCAGCGATTTCATGGATGCGGCGACACTGACGCCGTCGATGCGCGCCACCGCGTGGTTCTTCGTCGTCGTCGCAGCGCTGTTCGTCGCCCAGGTGCTGCTCGGCATCGTGACCGCGCACTACGCCGTCGAGGGCCAGGGGCTCTACGGCCTGCCGCTCTCGGAATACTTCCCGTACTCGGTGACGCGGACCTGGCACACCCAGCTCGCGGTGCTCTGGATCGCGACGGCCTGGCTCGGCACCGGGCTCTACGTAGCGCCGCTGCTCGGCGGCCGCGAGCCGAAGCTGCAGGCGGCGGCGGTCTGGTTCCTGCTCGGCAGCCTGGTCGCGATCGTCGTCGGCTCCTTCGCCGGCGAATGGCTTGCGATCAACCGGCTGATCCCCGACCCGGTCCGCAACTTCTGGTTCGGACACCAGGGTTACGAGTACGTGGATCTCGGGCGCTTCTGGCAGATGTATCTCTTCGTCGGGCTGCTGCTCTGGGTGGGCCTCGTATTGCGTGGGCTCTGGCCGGCCATCAAGAGCTCGCAGGCGAGATCGCTGCTCTTCCTCGTGGTCGTCGCCACGATCGCGATCGGACTCCTGTTCGGCGCCGGCCTGCTCTACGGCCGGAACACGCACATCTCGATCATGGAGTACTGGCGCTGGTGGGTCGTGCATCTCTGGGTCGAGGGCGTCTTCGAGGTGTTTGCGACGGCGATAGTTTCGACATTACTCGTGCGCATGGGCCTTGTCCGGGTCTCGGTAGCCACAACTGCGGTGCTCGTCGCCACCATTATCTTTCTCGGCGGCGGCGTGCTCGGCACCTTCCATCACCTGTACTGGAGCGGCACGCCGATCGGCGTGCTCGCGCTCGGCAGCGTGTTCTCGGCGCTCGAGGTCGTGCCGCTCGTCGTCGTCGGCTTCGAGGCCTACAGTCGCGCGAAGCACGAAGGCCTGTTCGCCTGGCAAGGCGCCTACGTCTGGCCGTTCCGGTTTTTCGCCGCCGTCCTCGTCTGGAATCTGATCGGCGCCGGCCTGCTCGGATTCCTCATCAATCCACCGCTGGCGCTCTATTACATGCAGGGTCTCAATACGACGGCGACCCATGGGCATGCGGCGCTGTTCGGCGTCTACGGCATGCTCGGACTCGGGCTCATGCTCTTCTGCATGCGCGGACTGACGGATCCGGCGCGATGGAACCATCGCACTCTCGCGATCAGCTTCTGGTGCCTGAATATCGGCCTCGCGATGATGCTCCTGCTGTCATTGCTGCCGCAGGGGCTCTGGCAGGCTTACCTCGCGTTCACGCAGGACTACGCCTACGCGCGCAGCGCCGAAGTGATCCAGGGCAACGTCATGCAAACGCTCGTCTGGATGAGGGTGCCGGGGGATACAGTCTTCGCCGTCGGCGTATTCGCCTTTGCGTGGTTTGCGCTGCGGGAGTTGCTCGCGCGGCGAGCGTCGTGAGTCCGGTCACAGATTCGAAACACCTTCATATTCAATGCGGGCCACGGCCTCGACAATCCGCTGATGCGCTCGAGGTCCCTGTTCGCGTCACTCCTGTTCGCGTCTCTCCTGCTCGCAGCCGGCTGCGGCCCCTCGCCTCTGCATGTGCCGCAGGACCCGCCGCCACGAGCGGCTTCGCAGACGTCGGACCGCCCGCCCACTGCATTCCTGTCGGACGATCTCGTCATTCGGGACGGTTCGAAGCATCGCCCCTGGTGCTTCGGCCTCGATGAGCTCCTGGACTGGCTAGGTTCGCAGGCCGTCACCGATCAGCGCTGGACTCTGCTCGATGCAGGCCGCTGGCGCCTCGACGGCTTCGCCTACGGCGGCCGTGAGCACACGGTCTGGGTCTTCGAGCAGTTCGACGACGGCGTCGAGCTCGTCGGCTACCGGGACTCCGACATCGCCGATCGAACGCCCAAGGGAATGATGGAAATCTACTATCCCTGGATGTCGAACTATCACACGGACCTGACGCGCAAGCGCTACGGTTCCTGTGAGAATCCCTATGAGTGACCGCGCGCTCCGCCACACCGTGGCGGGCTGCTGCGCGGCGCTGCTCGCGTCCTGCGGCGGCGGCGAACCGACGGCGACGGTGACGACGCCGCCGCGCGACGACTGGCGCTTCGAGGCGCGCGTTTCGATCGAGGAAGGTCCGCTCGAAGCCGGCGAATTCAGCCTCATCGTGCCGTACGTGCTCGGCGACATGTACGGCGGGCCGGATTCCGAGGCCTATCTCACGCCTGCCGTCAGCGCCAACGGTGCCTTCACCGTGGATCTCAATCTGGTGCACGACGCGATGCTGCGGGAGCTCGACGCCCGCGAGCCGCAGCCGCTCCGAGACAATCGCATGCATATCGAGCCGGCCACAGTCCGCTTTGCGACGCTGTCGCCCGAGATCGTCGACCGGCGCTTCAAGTCGCTCGGCAACACCAACTGGGTGAACCGGGACTCCGATCGCGTGCAACGACTGATCTATTTCGACGGGCCGGCTCGCCTGACGGGCAACGACCTCGACATCCGCGTGACCGAGGCCGGATACGTCTGGGTGGAGATGCCGTCGTCGCCTGCGGTCGCTCGCATCGTGCCGCCGCCACGAGACCTCGTGCTCGCGTTCTATCGCCGCTGACGCTCAGACGCGCCATCGGAAGTTTTCGAGCCGGGGTTCCGTTACTGGGCAGCCGCCGCGGGAGGCAGGTGAGTGACCCTGAACTCGGCGGCGTTCTCGTTGCGGTAACTCGTCACCCGCAACCAATAGATTCCCGGGGCCACCTGGACGTTCAGGCGCGGGTTGAAGTCGCCGGCCGAGTCGTCATCGTAGGCGATGAGCCGCCGTGAGACGGGGTCGTACACCCCCGCCACGAGATCGAGATCGCCGAAGCTGCCGGAGACTTCCAACTCGTACACCGGCAATTGGCCGTCTGCCGTCGATTCACCCTCGGGGATCTCGAACGCGATCATGTAAGGCAACTCGCCGGCTTCCGGCGTGAACGTCCTGGTCTCTCCCTCGGCGAGGCTGATTCCTGATTCGTCCGGATCCAATGCGGATTCCAGAATGCCGGGATTCACGGAGTCGCGCTCGAAGACGACGACCGTCGAAGGCGTGATTTCCTCACCACTGTATGAGGTCACCTGCAGGTAGTAGGTGCCGATGTCGAGCGACTGAATGAGCTCCGGATTGAGGCTGTCGCCCGAGTCATCCGACGAGTTGATCTGCACCATGTCGCTGGCACGGAAGATCGCCGCGACAAGATCGGCATCGGCGGCATCGCTGTAGACGTTGATGACGTATTCGGTGTAAAAGTCGATCTCGATGGCGAACCAGTGCTCGGTCTCACCGACGCCGCCGAAACCGTACTCCCCGGTGTAGGGCGTCAGAGGGTCATCGAGCAGCTCGATGTCGACCGGCGCGTCGATAAGGCGATCGGGAATGGCGGCGAGCGCGCTCGATTCGAAGAAATCGTCCTGATCGGTTTCAATCATCCTGTCGATCGGCAACTCGGCGTCGCGCAGCACTGCGAATACGGGCGTCTCCATCTCGACCGTGAGCTGCCGCTGCAACTCCTTCACGAGAAACGCCAGGTAGCTTTCGCGCGAATCGTTCTCCAGGCGCAGCATCTGCACTTGCAGGTCCACGCTGGACTCCCCGATGTCCTTGAGAATCTCGGTCTGTTCCTCGGGGGGCGTCTTCTCATCGAGCGTCGCGGCGCGCTCGAGGATTATCTGGATGATGTCGAACGAATCACCCTGCGCCGTCAGGACGCCGCCGGTTTCGTCGACCGACAGGCCTATCGACGCGAGCCCCTTGTCGAGTATGGGCCGGTAGGCCAGGCCGGCGATGAAGGCCAGCGTGAACAGGCGGGCATAGTCTTTTCGGTCGGTATTCGTCAGCACAACGACGACGACGAATCCGGCGACAGCCCCCAGGATCAGCGAGACGAGCAGCTGCGAGAACCAGTTGTCGTACCCGGGTGCGGGCGACAGATTGTTGCCGAGCAACATGGTCAGGAATCCGCCCAGGGCGCCGGGCACGCCGACGAGAACGAACAGATTGGCATGGCCTTCCCTGAGCCATGCGACAGCGCGGGACCAACGGTTTGCTGGCGACGGGACGGGGGCGGCGGGCTGTGCGCTCATTTTTCTGCTTATTGTTTAGCGAACGCATGCGGACACTAGCGCGATCGGGCGCGCTTGTCCATGACCGCCCGACGCTCAGACGCGTCGTCGCAGCTTGTCGAGTCGGTACTTCCAGCGGCGGAACTCGACCGGGTCGCCGCCACGGTCGGGATGATGGCGCTGGCACTGGCGGCGCGCCTCGAGAATCTCTTCGTGATTCGCCTGGACGAGCGTATAGCCGAGCGCGCTGATCTCGGCGTCGCTCAGGATGCGGACCTTCGTTTCGATGCCGTCGAGCGGCACGTACTTGAGCGGGCCGCGGATGCTGAAGCGCCAGTGGTGATTTTTCGCCGGTCGTCGCAAGAGCAGGCTCTCTCTCCGGGAACGGGGCACGCTACACTGGCCGGCAGGTATCCGCAATGACGGAAGTTCGCAATTTGCCGGCCGTCAGTCGCAGGGCCGGCATTCCAGCAAGGGGGCTCCCATGAAATCGAGAACCAGCGCATTCCTGCTCTCCTTGGTCGCCTGCGCCGCCTGCAGCTTCGACGACTCGACCAATGCCCAATCCGCCGAAATGTTGCAGCGCCTGAACGACCGCGCCGAGATCGAGGAGCTCGTCGCGCTCTACGTGCACGCGCTCGACACGCTCGACGCCGACGCCTATGAGAGCGTCTTCACCGAGGACGCCATCTACGAGACGCCGATGGGAGTCTACGAAGGCCGCGCCGCGATCCGCGCGATCGTCACGGGACTCCAGGAGAACCGCGCGCGCGCCGAGGCCGCGGGCACGCAGCCGCTCGCGCTCTACCACGTCATGAGCAACAACTCGATCGAGCTCATCGACGAGGACGAGGCGCGGCACAAGTCCTATGCGCAGACGGTCAGCGCGCGCGAGGGCGGCCAGTTCGTCGTCGGCTTCATGGGGCGATACGAGGACGTCATCGTGAAGCGCGACGGGCGCTGGCAGATTCTGGAGCGAAAGCTCGTGACGTTCGTGCGCTGAAGGAGATCGCCATGAATCCCGATCTTGCGCGATATCCGATCCACCTCGGTCGAGGCGCGACGGCGGTCCAACAACCCGAGTTCACCGGCATGGAGTGGTACGGAGGCTATGTCGAACGAAACGCAAGCGACGGCACCGAAGGGCGCCTCGTTGTAATGCACTCGTTCGACGAACCCTGGGCGAGCTGGGAGGTCCACCCGAACGGTCACGAGGTCGTGATCTGCACGGCGGGAGAGATCACGCTCATCCAGGAGATCGACGGCAAGCACGAGCGCACCACGCTGCGGCCCGGCGAGTACGCGATCAACCCGCCGGGCGTCTGGCATACCGCTGATGTGAACGGGACGGCGACCTGTGTATTCATTACCGCCGGAGTGGGAACACAGGGCCGGCCGAGGACCTGATCGTCGATAGGCTCAGGGCATGTCGAACAGCAGGATCTCCGCCGCCGATTTGCCGCGAATCTTGAGGACCTTTTCGTCCGCGATGGCGGCGCCGTCTCCGCCCTGCATCATCTCGCCGTTGACGTCGACCTCGCCGCGCACGACCTGAATCCAGATCTTGCGGCCCGGGCGCGCCGCGTGTTCAAGCTCGTCGCCCTCGGCGAGCAGCGATGCGTAGAGATCGACGTCCTGATGCACGACGACCGAGCCTTCCCGGCCGTCGCGCGAGGCGATCAGGCGCAACGCGCCCTGCTTCTCCGCATCGGCGAATACCTTCTCCTCGTAGCCCGGCTCGAGGCCGGCCTTGTTCGGAATGATCCAGATCTGCAGGAAGTGCACGAGGTCGGACTGCGAATGATTGAACTCGCTGTGCCGCACGCCCGTGCCCGCGGTCATGCGCTGCACGAAACCGGGCCGGAGCACCGAGCCGTTGCCCATGCTGTCCTTGTGCTCGAGCGCGCCTTCGAGGACATAGGAGACGATCTCCATGTCGCGATGGCCGTGCGTACCGAAGCCCTGGCCGGGCTGCACGCGATCCTCGTTGATGACGCGCAGCGGACCGAAGCCCATGAAGTCCGGGTCGTAATAGTCGGCGAAGGAAAACGTGTGGCGGCTATCGAGCCAGCCGTGTTCCGCGTGGCCGCGATCGTTCGAGCGTCGGATGTCGATCATCGTCGTCTCCTGGGGGCCTTAAGGCCAACGGTAATAGTGTCTCGACCAGAAACTTTCAACCTCCCGCTGCAGCGAGGGTACCCTGGGCTCGAATCTCATCGAGGTCGCTCGATTCGCATCTTGCGGCATGAACGTCGACACGCCTAAGCTTTGATTTCGTGCCCTGCTTGAATGTACGTCGCAAATGATCTCAACCGTCGTCAAGCAACCTGTCGACATCCGGCTCTCCCGGGCGGAGATCCGTCGCCGCTGGCAGCAGATGCTCCGCGATCCGATGCTCAACGACATCCCCGGAAAGCTGGAGCTGAACGACCGGGGCACGATCGAATTGACTCCGCCGAACACCCGCCACGCCATCCTCCAGGCCTTTGTCGCCTACGAGCTGCGCCGGTGTCGGCCAGACGGCACGACATTGGGCGAGTGCGGGATTGAGACGGACATTGGCGTCCGCGTGCCGGACGTGGCCTGGGCCTCGCCCGGATTCATGAATCGGCACGGCTCCGAGAGCCCGCTGCCGCGCGCGCCCGACCTCTGCGTCGAAGTGCTGTCGCCGACGAACTCGAGGATCGAAATGCAGGAGAAGACGGCGGCCTATCTAGCCGCGGGCGCGGCCGAAGTCTGGCTCGTTGCGGAAGACGGCACGGTCGAGATGTTCAACGCAACCGGGCGCATCGCAGTCAGCGCGCTCGGCATCGCCCTCGGCCCGGCTCCCTGATCGGCCTTCAGCGCTCCTTGCGATAGAGCCGCATCGCAATCGGCGCCGCAATCAGCACGATCACCGCCGAGGCGATCAGCACCGAGATCACGTCTCCGCCCGCCCCCGGCTCCCCATGCATGAGCCCGCGCGAGGCCCGCGCGAGCAGCGTCACCGGATTGCGGCCGACGACCTCCTGCAGCCAGCCCGGCATCGTCTCGAGATTCACGAAAATGTCGCTCATGAAGGTCAGCGGCATCAGGAACACGAAACTCGTCGTCATCACCGACTCCGGTGTGCGCACGAGCATGCCGACGATGATCCAGAGCCAGGAGATCGCGAAACAGAAAATGAGCACGAGGCCGACCGCGGCCAGCACGCCGGGCGCGCCACCCTGCGGACGGAAGCCGAGGATGAAGCCCATGATGACGATGAGCAGCGTCGCGAAGGAGTAGCGGAACACGTCGCCCGCGAGCGCGCCGAAGAGCGGCGCCGGCTGCCACATCGGCAGCGAGCGAAAGCGATCGTAGAGCCCCTTGCGGATGTCGGAGTTCAAGCCGACGCCCGTGTAGACGGTAATAAAGATGATCGTTTGCACGAGGATGCCGGGCAGCAGGTACTGGATGTACTCGCGCGGCGTGCCGGCGAGCGCGCCGCCGAACACATAAGTAAAGAGCAGCGTGAACATGATCGGCGTGACGGTCACGTCGAAGAGCTGGAACGGCACGTGCTTGATCTTGAGCATCGCGCGCCAGGCGAGCGTGGCGACCGCGGAAAGCGCGGACGCCGGCTTCGCCGGGCGGCGGCTGACGAGGAGCTCGTGCGTGCGCGCCCCGGGAGGCAGCGTATCGACGCTCATGCCGCGGCCTCGTCCGGTTTGGTTTCCTCTGCGGGGTGACCCGTGAGTGCGAGGAAAACTTCGTCCAGGCTCGGATTGCCAACGGCGAATTGCTCGACCTCGATGCCGTTGGCGCTCAATGCCGTGAGAATCTCCGCCGCCTGCGCCGGCTTGTCGAGACGCGCAGCGAGCTCGGCGGGTTCGGTGGTCGGCAGCAAGGCGCCGCCGAGCACGCGCTCGATGATGCTGCGGGCCGCTCCGCTCTGCTCGATATTCATGAGCCGCAGGCGCAGCGCATTCGCGCCGACGGAAGCCTTGAGCTCGCGGCTCGTCCCCTCCGCGATCACGCGGCCGTGATCGACGACCGCCATGCGCTCGGCGAGACGGTCCGCCTCGTCGAGATACTGCGTCGTCAGCAGCACCGTCGTGCCTTCGGCCGCGATTCTTCGGACGAGCTCCCAGACCTGATTGCGGCTGCGCGGGTCGAGACCGGTGGTCGGCTCGTCGAGGAAGAGGATTTCGGGGACGGTGACGAGGCTCGCCGCAATGTCGATGCGGCGGCGCATGCCGCCGGAGTAAGTCATGACCTGGCGACCCGCGGCTTCGGAAAGGCCGAAGGCTTCGAGGAGCTCGGCGGAGCGCCTTCTTGCGGCGCGCCAGTCGAGACCGAGCAGGCGGCCGACGAGGACGAGGTTTTCGTGGCCGGTGAGGTCTTCGTCTACCGAGGCGTATTGGCCGGTGAGGCTGACTTTTTGACGGACCACGGCGGCGTCTTTGACGACGTCGTGGCCGAGGACGGTCGCGGTGCCGGCTGTTGGCTTAAGAAGAGTCGCGAGGATGCGGATCGTTGTCGTTTTGCCGGCGCCGTTGGGGCCGAGCAGACCATAGACCGTGCCCTGGCGGATGCGCAGGTCGACGCCGGCGAGGGCTTTCGTCTCGCCGAAGGTTTTGGCGAGGGACGTGGTTTCGATGGCGTGGGGCACGGGGGACTCGGAAATTGGGGGGCAGAAGATATACCGGGGGTTGCTGACTCCGCCAGTGGATCCGCGTCGCCGACGGAGTCGAACGCTATCCTTCGATCTGTGAGCGACAGCTACGGTTGCGACAATCTCGAAACGTGCACTCTCGCCGCCGAGGAACGCCGCGTACTGATTGCTGTTCTCGCGATCAACGTCGCCACCTTCCTGAAGATGGTCGCGGGCTTCGTGTTGAGCGGCTCGTCGTCGTCGGCTCGACCGTGACGGCGAAAGCCAGGGTCGCGCTCGTCAAGGGACTGCTGATCGCGAGCGCCATACGGCATGGCGACGTGAACATGGCGTCTGTATGGGAGTGCTCGCGCACCGACATCTATGAACGCATGGAGAACGCTTCCAAATGCGTGAGTACTCACGTATCATTCCTGCATGGCGCCAACAACTGAATTCAATGACGGTGAGCTGACGACTCTGTTGCTCAGCTTCCTCGAGACAGCAGCGACGCTGGAAAAGCGGCTCGACCGGGTGCTCTCCGGCGGGCGCGGCATCAGCTTCAGCGAGTACCGGCTGTTGCGGGGGCTGGCCGTGGCGCCCCGGGGAACCGCCTCCCGGGTCGATCTGGCGACAGCCGTCGGCCTCACGCCTTCGGCGGTGACCCGGGCACTGAATCCGCTGGAGAAACTCGGCGTGGTGACGACCGAACGTAGCGAGCGCGATGCCAGGCAGAGCCTGTCCAGCCTGACCCCAGCCGGCGCGGAGCTGTTCCGCGATGCTCATGGCATGCTCGAGGATGTGCTCGCTGCGTCGGCGGCGAGTCGCTTCAGTCCCAGACAGATCGAGACGCTGCGCTCGTGCATGGCCGATCTGGGCGGCAAGCCGTGATCGGCCTCGAAGTGAACGCCGCCTAGGGCGCCGGCTCGGCCGCCGCGCCAGGACTCCCGGCTGCGGCCTCGGCTGCGGCCTCGGCTTCGACCTCCTCGACCTCGACCTCCTCCGCTTCGACCTCGATCGGATCGCGCTCGCCCTGGAGGATCTCGACCTCCTCCTCGTCGCTCAGCACGAAATCGCCGAGACCGCAGGTATCGCCGATATTCGCCCCGGGACCGAATCCCTCGATCACATTGATGACGTCGAGCGAGCAGAGCTGCCCGGTCGACGTCCGGTAACTGAATGGCCGGTCGCGCCCGAGATTCCGGCAGGCCCGGTCGAGGTGGTTGAGGTAGACACGCCCACCGATGAGAAAAAACGCGACGGTCCGGTCGTCGATGACCTCGGTGCGATCGATGGTCGACAGGCTGATGCAACGCAGCCGATCGTTCGCGCCGGCTTCCGGTGCGCCGCCCCGCTGTGCGCCGGCCTCCCCGTCGCCGATGGCGACGGCAATGAGGAGCGCCAGCAGACCAACCGCGCGCCGCATCAGATCACCGTGCCGGCTCCGGCTGCTCCGCGCCAGCTCAGTCGGTGAAGGTCGTTATGGTCGGCATTTCCACGCCATTGGCCGTGAAACGAACGTCGTAATACTCGCGCTCGAACGGACCGTTCGCGATCTGACCCATCAGTTGGGTCAGTGCCTGCGTGTCCTGGGGAACGAGCGTCGGATCGAACGCCGTCGCGGCAGACATGACGTCACCGAAGAGCGCGTAGTAGCGCTGGGCATCCATATCGAAGCTCATGAACGGCCGCACATCGGAGACCGGAGCCGAGAGCAGTTCCCTGAGCCGCGCTTCGCCGTCCGAACCCAATGCTATGCCGATCGTCGTCGGTGTCAGCGCCGCCCAGACCTCGAGCGGAATGGGCAAGGGAATCGGCACGTTGACCATGACCGGATCGCCGTCGGGCTGCATCGCGCCGAGCTCGGGGCTGAACATCGCGCCCATGGCGACGAGGTCCGGCGCATTGTCGGCCACGACGAGGACGCGCGCGCTGATCTCGGTTGGCATCCCGCCGTTCACGATCTGGTCGAGGCCTTCGATCGCGTCGATCCCGACCACGAGGCCCTTGAATGCGAAGACCTCTGGGGGAATCGGCTGGGCCAGCATCTGGCGCGCCATGGGTAGATTCATCTGCAGGGCCGCGAAGTATTCGCAACGGAACGGATCGGCTTCCATCGCAGCAATCCGGGCCTCGACGAAATCGAGCGTGGCCTGCACGTCCACTCCCATGCCGACCGTGAGGATGTCCGCGCGGAACGTGCCGTTGCCGGGCACGGGCGCCGTGATTCCCTGGAGCCCCGTCGCGATGTCCTGGCGAAGCTCGACGATCATGTTCATGGCCATCTGTTCCGCGTCGAGTGCCGTGTAGCCCACGATCAGGCGCGGTGCGACGCCGGCGAGCTCGCCGATCTCCGTCTTGCAGACGGCGGAGATGGTCGAGTGGTCATACGGAATTGCCGCGAGCAACTCGGCGTCGATGCCGCCGGTGGGATCGTCGAGGAAGGTGGCTGCGATCTGCTCCACGTCGACGAAGCCGACGTAGTCCGCCGTGAATCCGTACTTCTGCGCGATCTCGTCGAGCTTGCCGGACGCGGCGATGTTGTTCGCGGGCAGGTCGTCGCCGAGGACCATTCCGAGGTGACGGTCCGTGTGCTCGGTTGGGGTGAAGGTCAGCACGAGCTCTTCGTCGGTGATCGCCATGATGACGCGCACCTCGTCGTCGCCCCAATAGCGGTAGCTCTGTCCGTCGAACGTGCCCTCGGTCGAAGACTCGCCGACGGCGGTCTCGATGCGGGTGATGGCCGCTTCGAGCTTGGCGCTGTCGGTTACCGTCACCCGCATGACGGGCAGCAATCCGCTGCCGTAGACGAGGACTTTTGACTCGCGAGTGAGTCCGGCGTTGGCCAGGCCTTCGGCTGTCGTGAGCTCGCCGGCGATCAGCAATAGCTCATCGACCATCTCGAGCTCGGCCGGGTTGGCGCCGAAGCTTTCCTGCTGATCGACCATCGTGCTCAGCATTTGCACATAAGTCGTCAGGAGGGATTCCACCCAGGGTCCGAGCTTGTCGATCACCTCGTCGGGTGTCGCCCGTCCCTGTGCGAAGACATAAGGTGAGTCCGCGGGCACGTATCGGAGCAGCCCGGATTCGTCGGTCCAGACATCGTCCGACCCGCCGTCTCCGCCGCATGAGGTCAAAGCCGCTGCGCCGAGCGCGACGACTGCCAGTCCCGAAAGCCTGACGCGATTCAAGATCTTCATGGTTACCCCTGTATACCTCGACACGACCAAACGCATCCCCATGCGCCCGAGCGCATGATGGACCTAAGTCCCAGACGTTCCAATAGGGACGCCAGTAACAATCGCGGCATCGTGGCTTTACAGTAGTTGTCGGGACAAGCCGAGGCGGTAGCCGACAACCAGAGTGTTTGACGAAACAAAGGCTACATATTCCGGCCACTGCATCCGCGCCCCCCGGCTGGCGGCGCTGACGCTGCTGGGGGTGATGGGGCTCGCGGCCGGCCAGGCTTCAGCGCAGACGCCCTCGACCGCGGATCCCTTCGAGCCGGGTTTCTACTTCGGAGCCGAGATCGGCGCCGTGAGCTACGCCAACGCCTGCGATCCGACGGCTCTGAGCTGCGACCACAGCGACGCAACCGCGGCAGTCTTCGCGGGCTACCGCTTCGCGACGCGCTTCATGCTCGAGTTCGGCAAGCGCGACCTCGGCGAGGCGCTCGCCGTCTATCCGCGACTCACGAGCACGATCGACGTCGTCGGCGAGGTCGACGGCTACGACCTGTCGGCACTGATACGCCTGCCCTTCAGTCAAACCTGGGAGGCATATCTGCGCGCCGGCGCGTATCACTGGGATGCGACGACCGTGAGCCCCGAGTTTTCGACCGACGAGTCCGGCTGGTCGCCGTCGGCGGGCGCCGGCTTCACCTGGGATTTCCTCCCGACCTGGCAGGCGCGGTTTCAGTATCTCTATATGCGCGACGTCGGCGGCACGGAGACGGGAGAAGCCAATGTCGAGATGCTGTCGGCGGGCGTGAGCTACATTTTCGGCAGCCGCCGCACGACGCCATGACGGGTGTGGCGCGATGAGCCGTCTGACCGTCCGGGCCTGCCTGCCGCTCGTCGCGAGCCTGCTGCTCGCGGCCTGCGACAACGAAAGCAGCGGTTTTCCGGCCGACCGATGCCGCGACAACTGCGTCGTCGGCAACGAGACCCTTGTCGTCGCGCCATCGAACTCGTTGCTGGTCCCGGGGAGCGAGCGCCAGCTCAGGGCGACATTGATCAACGCCGACGGCAGCAGCCGCGACGTTACCGAATCTGCCACCTGGACCAGCGCCAGCGGCGCGATCGTGGCGGTGTCCGCCGACGGGCTCATGACGGGTATCGCGCCCGGCGCCACGACGGTCACGGCTGCGCTGCCGACGCTGTCGGCACAGGCGCAAGTCGCGGTCACCGGCCTCCAGGTCGCCCAGCTTGTCGTCTCGCCTGCGTATCGCCGCCTGCTCCCCGGCCTCGGGCAGCAATACACGGCCAAGGCCGTGCTCTCGGACGGGGCGACCGTGGATGTCACGTCGGTCGTCACCTGGTCCGTCGGCAATACCGCGGTGGCCTCGATCGATGCCAACGGCCTCGCGAGGGCGCTCGCCGAAGGCGTGACCAGCGTCGATGCGAGCCTTGCGCAGGGCGCGACGAGTTTTTCCGGCACGGCGACGCTGTCCGTGCGCGCGCCGATCGTGACGATCGAGGCGTTCACCATCGACCCCTTGTCGGCGACCACGCTGCCCTCGGGCCGCGTCGCCTTTCGCGCCTTCGTCGTCACCAGCGACGACGAGAGCCTGGAGGTCACCGCCGACGTCGTCTGGCTGAGCAGCAACACATCAGTCGCGAGCATCGATTCGTCGGGCGTCGCAACGGCGGCAGCCGTGGGCGTCACCTCCATTCAGGCGACGCTCACGTACCTGGGGCAGCTGCACCTGGCGACAGCGGAGCTCGTCGTCGTCGCGCCGACGCTGACCGAGTTGCGAGTCTCGCCAGGCTGGGCCGAGCGTCTGGTCGGCCAACAGCAGGCCTATACCGCCACCGCAGTGTTCTCCGGCGGCCGCACGATCGACGTCACCGAGCGCGTGCTCTGGAAAAGCCTCGCCCCGTCCATCGCCAGCGTGGACGCGCACGGCGTCGCGTCCGCGCTCACCCCCGGCCAGACGACGATCGCCGCGTCGTTGTCCTTCCAGGGCATCAGCGGCTCCGGTGACGGCGTGCTCGTGGTCGACGCCCCGCCTCCGGTGCTGCAATCGCTGTCCGTCGTGCCGTCGGACGCGACGGTGCTCGTCGACGACGATCTCCAGTACCGCTGCATCGCGACATTCTCGGACGGCTCGCTGCACGACGTGACGGGCCACTGCATCTGGTCGGTCGCGGATCCCGCGATCGCGGTCATCGACGGCATTGGTGGGTTGCTCACCGGCATCTCAGCAGGGTCGACAACGGTCGAAGCGCGCTGGAATTACCAGGGTGTCGCAGTCGTCGGCACGACGCCAATCGAGGTCGTCGCGCTGGTCGCCGTGGCCGCGCTGCAGATCACACCGACGTTCGAGGAGTCGATCGTCCTCGGCACGCAGCAATTCCACGCGCACGCGCTGCTGACCGACGGCCGCAAGATCCAGATCACGTCGAACGTCGCCTGGACCAGCGACGACCCGGCCATCGCTTCGATCGATGCGTTCGGACTCGCGCGCGCCCGTTCGCCGGGCGTGACGCCGATCCGCGCGGCCGCCAGTCATCAGGGCACCGACTATTCCGACGCGGCGGCACTCGAGGTGACGCCTCTCCCGGTGACGGTCGAGGAATTCCGCGTCGTCCCGCCGCGGCAGATCGTCTATGCAGGCGGCACGACGCGGTTCGAGGCCGAGCTTCTGCTGTCGGACGGCGCGACCGTCGACGTTACCGAGCGCGTGTCCTGGACGGCTCTCGTTCCCGCGGTAGCGCGAAGCACCGAACAGGCCGGAGAGTTCGTCGGCCTGCAGCCGGGCCAGACCGGGGTGGAAGCGGCCTTCACCTACCTCGGTACGCCGTACTCGAGCCGCGGCGAGCTCCTGGTCGTGGACCCGAATCTCACTGTGACAGGCCTCGAGATCGAACCGCCGTCGCCCGTGCTCGCCACGGGCGGGCAACGCGAAATGCAGGCACTGCTCCTGCTCGGCACGGGCGACGCGATCGATGTGACGCGCCGCGTCCTGTGGTCGAGCGCCGATAACGGGATCGCGACGATCGACGCGCAGGGCCTCACGACCGGTGTCGGCGCCGGCACGACCGAACTCTCGGCCGTGGCGCATGCCGGCAACATCGACGAATCCGACAGCGTCCCGGTGCGCGTGCTCGATCCCGCCGCGCAACTGGTCGCGCTTCGGGTGTCGCCGCGGCTCGACCGGGCCCTGATCGGCACCGACACGAAGTTCACGGCGACGGCCTACTACCTCGACGGTTCCCGCGACGACGTATCCGCCGCAGCCAGCTGGACGATCGCTGACACCAACGTTGCCGAGCTGATCTCGCAGGACGGGCTCGTGCACGCGAATACGTCTGGCACGACGACGATCACCGCACGCTACAACGCCAGTGGCACCGTGCGAATGGCGAGCGCGCTGCTCGTGGTCGCCGAACCCCTGATCACGATCACGGAGATTCAAGTCACGCCCGCACGCGAGCGGGTTGCGAGCGGCAACGCGGCCCAATTCCATGCGACGGCGATCCTGTCCGATTTCTTCCACGTCGAGGTCACGAACGACGTTCAGTGGACCAGTGGCGATCCGCGGATAGCACAAGCAACGGCGTCGCCGGGCGAATTCGACACGCTGCAGCCGGGTCAGGTCACGGTCTCGGCGCTGCTGCAGTATCGGGGCCAGGACTATATCGGCCAGGCCGAGCTCATCGTCCGGGATGCGCAGCCGGCCTATCTCGAAGTGAGCCCGTCCACATTGCGGCTCACGACCGGCGAGAGCATGCCCTTGAGCGCCATCCTGCACTTCACGGACGACAGCACCGAGGACGTGACGCGCCACGTCTTCTGGCGCACGGCGGACCGTCGCGTCGCCCGCGTCGGCTCCTTCCTGCGCCCCGGAATCGTCACGGGTGTCGAGGCCGGGCTGACGACGATCGACGCCACCTACCGCGGCTCGCTGACCGCGTCCGCGCCGGTGCGCGTCGATGAGCCCGTGCTGCTCACGATCGACGTGCTGCCTGCGGCGACGTCGATCGCAACGGGCAGTACACAGCGCTACCAGGCAATCGGCGCCTATAGCGACGACAGCGCGATCGACATCACGGACCGCGTGCTGTGGTCGAGCAGCGACGAAGCGATCGCAGCGATCGTCGGCGGCGCGCGGGAGGGTCGCGTCGAGGGCGTTGCGCCCGGGACCGTGACGATCAGCGCCGCGCTCGACGGAGTCGCTGGCAATGCCGCCCTGACGGTCACGGCCGCCGTCGCCGTCGCTCTCGAGGTCGGACCGGAGTCGGTTCGGGTTCGCGTCGACGGTCACCGGGCTTTCATCGCCGTCGCGATCTTTTCAGACGGAAGCCTGCACGACGTCACCGACGAAGCCACCTGGACGAGCTCGGCGCCGCTGATTGCCGCCGTAAGCAATGAGTCCGGCTCGGAGGGCGTTGCGCAGGGACTCGCCGCCGGCACATCGCAGATCCGTGCGACGCTCGACGGGACTCTGCAGGCTTTCGGGACGCTGCAGGTCCTGGCACCGATCGCGGTCAGCCTGGTCGTGACGCCGACGATCGAGACGGTGAGCGCGGGCTCGAACGTCTACTACGAGGCGACCCTCGTTCTGAACGATACGACCGAGCTCGACGTCACCGACGAAGTCCGGTGGACGAGCAGCGATCCGGAGGTCGCTTCGATCAGCAATGGAAACCACGAGGGCAAGGCATCGGCGCTCGAGCCGGGTGTCACGACGATCCGCGCTTCGCTGGCCACGCTTGGCGGAATGGCCACACTGACGGTCACACCGACCTGTGATCGCGACTTCGAGGACAACCCGCAGGATTTCGATCTGGACGCGGTCGCCATTACGTCCGACGTCACGATCCGCGTCGGCGAAACCGCCCAGCTTCAGATACTCGGCGTCTACGAGGAAGAAGATGACGGCGACAGCGACCCCGACTGCTTCCAGGATTTGACCGAAGATTCTGCGACCACCTGGGACTCGAACGACGAGGACGTCTTCACGATCGGCAGGAAGTCGGGCATCGTGACGGGCATCGGTCCGGGCACGGCCCAGGTTGACGTCAGGTACAGGGGCCGCGAGGATGCGGCGATGGTGACCGTGCTGCCCTGAGAGCGGCGCCGGCAGGATGGCGTATCGACAACAACAAGGAGACGCTCACATGCAACGCAGAACCCTGATGACGGCCGGCCTGATCGCCCTGGTGCTCGCAGCAGGCATCGCCACTCCACCGGCGCAGAGCCAGTTCGACCCGATGAGCCTCCTGCGCCGCACGCTCGGCATGTCGGAAGACCAGATGGAAGGCGGTCTCGGGTCGATCCTCACTTTGGCCCAGGAGAAGCTCGTGGCCGGCGATTTCGACAAGATCGCCTCGGTGATCCCGGGCGCCAGCGGTTATCTCGAGAAGGCGAAGGAGCTCGGCGCCGTCGTCGGCCCGCTCGGCAACGTCGAGGGACTGAATGGCGCGCTCGGCCGGCTCGGCATCGATCAGGAGACGGCGGAGAAGTTCGTGCCGGCCGTGAAGGATCTGGTGTCGCGGCTCGGGGGCAGCGACGTCGGGAATCTGCTGGGCGGAGTGCTCGGCGGCTGAGCGCTGCGGCGCGAGGAGATGACTATGTCGAAAACCCAACTACGAGTCGCCGCGATCCGGATTCCGGACGCTCTCGCATCCCTCTGCGCCATCACGACCATCGGCGCTTTCGCGACCGCCAGCGCGTTCGCCCAGCAGGCTGCCACCGCGCCCGACCCGATGATCCGTACCGGCGCCACTGAGCAGATCGCCCCGCATGTCTACGTGATCCCCGACGCCAACGTCGGGTTCGTGCCGAACGTCGGCATCGTCGTCGGCGAGCGCGCGACGCTGATCGTCGACACGGGCCTCGGCACGGCCAACGGCCGCATCGTGCTCGAGGAAGCCCGGAAGCTCTCGGACAACGAGACCTTCTATCTGACGGCAACCCACTTCCACCCCGAGCACGACCTCGGCGCGCTGGCCTTCCCCGAGTCGGCGCGCATGGTGCGCTGGAGCGCGCAGCAGGCCGAGGCGGATACGCAGGGCGCGGCGACGATCGAGCGCTTCTCCGGGTTCTCGCCGGTCGTCGCGGGGCTGCTCGACGGCGTCACCTATCGCGCACCCGATATGCAGTTCGAGGACACCATCACGATCGACCTCGGCGGCGTGCGCGTCGTCGCGAGCGGCGTCGGCCCGAACCACACGCTCGGCGACACGGTGTTCTGGGTCGAGGGCGACCGCGTGCTCTTCACGGGCGACGTCGTGATGTCGGTATTTCCATCGGTCAGCGCGCAATCGGCCGATCTCGACAAGTGGCTCGCCAATCTCGACGCCTTCGAGGCGCTAAATCCCGCCGTGATCGTGCCGGCGCATAGCCGGCTCGGCGACGTCGAGCTCGTCCGGGATTATCGAAGCTTCTTCGTGGCCGTGCGCGAGCGCGTGCAGGCGGGCAAGCGACGTGGCGATTCCGCCGAAGCGCTCTCGGCGGCGCTTGCACCGTCGCTCGCGGAGGAATTCGCCAGGCTCGCGCCGGCGACGGGCGCGCCGACGGGGCGGATCAATTCAGCTATTCAGGCGGCGTATCGCCTCGACTAGCCGGCGGTGCCGCCACCCCGAGCATCTCGGCCACCTCGGGATCGTAGCGGAAGCTCCAGGTGAAGCGTCCGGCGGTGGTCACGAGATCGCCGTCGACGAAACGCGGCCTGAAGAGCGAACTCGCAACCTGCCGCGCGGCAATGCCGGTCATCCACTCGGGGTTCGCACGCACGACGTTGATGTTCTGAGCGCGGCCGGTCGAGTCGACGAAGAACTCCAGCGTAACCTCGCCCATCGGCGCGTCGGGGTCGAGCGTCAGAATGCCGGCACCGAGCAGCCCGTGACCGGGGTCGCGTATGTATTCGAGCTGCCCAAACCAGTCGCGCTGCAACTCCTCGCCGCCGTCGATCGTCTCGAGGATCTTCCAGGAGTCGCGGTAAGCGCGCTCCGCCTTCTCGGGCAGCCCCACCATCATCCGGTAGTCGCCCCACTCGCGGCGCAGCTCCGCTCGAAGCAGGGGATCGGGCTCGATCATGATGTTCAGGATCCGCCGCGCGCGCTGCAGCGTCGGGAGGCTCGCGCCGACGGCCTCCGACTGCGCCAATGCCACTGTCGCACGCATCCGCGAGCTGCGGTTGAACTCGTCCTCGATGATATCGAGGGTTTCGCGGTAGGCGAGCAAAGCCTCTCCGACCAGTCCCTCGTCAATCAGCGCTTTCCCGTAGTTGAGCCGCGCGGCGAGGAACTCGGCTGGATCGCTGCTCTGCATGTCGGGGACACTGCGCAGGACCTCGAGCCGCGCGCGCACGTAGATGTCCTGGGCATCCTGCCGAAAGCCCGCGGCGGTTACGGCATCGCCCTCGTTGAGCGCCGCCCGCGACATGCCGTAGAGGATGTCGATCTGCTCTGTGTTGTAGAGACCGAGCCGGCGGCGACTCAGGTCTCGCGCTTGGCTGTATGCGTCGATCGCGAGCGCGTTGAGGTTGTCTTCCGTGTACGCGTCGCCGAGCGCGGTGTAGGCTTCCATCAGCTGGCTCGAATCCGGCGATTCGATCGGCCCGAGGATCCCGATGACCTCGCTGATCCGCTCGACTGCAACGGCGGGCTCGCCGAGATCCAGGTCGAGCTCGGCGAGCTGCATCAGCGAATCGATGAGAGCGGGGCTGGTCGGTCCGAAATCCTCGCGGATGTCGCCGAGGTACTCATCGCCCAGCGCCGTGGCGCCCTCGACGTCGCCCGCCGCATGCCGCTCCTCGATAGCGGCGCGCGTGTCGAGCCAGCTCTGCGCCGGCACGGGCCCCGCCGCGAGCCCGAGAGCGCCGGCCAGCGGCCATACGGCCAGTTGCCACATCGATCGTCGCAGGTTCATCGCTTGCATAGATCCCGTCGACGCGGAGAGGTTCCGTCGCCCGATTCTATGCCCGAAAGTGCGAGGGCTCCTAGCTCAGTGCCTGGAGCTATGCGCCCTGGGGCTCGTCGGACGCGGACGGCTGGACGCCGCCGGCGGCGATCGCCTTCGCCGTCGCCTTGATCAGCTGATCGACCATGGGCTCGGTGGGATAGAGCGCCTTCACGCGCTCGAGAAAACGCGCGACTTCGGGTAGCCGCTTGCGGTCCTTCCCCAGCAGGTTGGCAGCCAGCAATGCCGCCGTCAGGTGCAGCCGGTGACCGCCATGGTCCTTGAGGAACGGATTCAACACCTTCACCGCGAGATCGGCGCGCTCGAGCTGTCCGAGCTTCTTCGCGAGTGTGATCGTGCTGTCCGGGTGTACCAGGAAGAACCGTGCATCGGCGGCGAGACCGCGCTCGGTGAGCTCGACGAGCCGCCGCGTCTGGTTGGAGCGCAGGTCCTTGTCGATCATGGCGGCGATTTCCGACGGCGTCGCGGGCGCCGGTGCTGCAGCGCCAGCCGGCGCGGCAGCACTCGCGACGGACGCCTGCGCCGCCGGCACGGCTGAGTTCGCCGCCGTCGACGGGTCCGCGCCCATCGAGGAACGCGGCGCCGCCTCCCCGTTGCCGCGATCCGGGGCAAGCCCGAGATCGGGCGCGTAGGCGCGCTCGACCACGAACGTCAGCGCGAGGCCGAAGGCGACGGCGACGGCGGGCAGAGCAGCCACCGCGTAACGGAAGCTCGGGAGAAACTGGAGATAGAGGAGCGAGCCGTCCAGCAACAGATACAAGAAAAGCGCGTACAGGCCGATGACAAGCAGCCCGATGGCATATGACGGCCAGAACACGCGCCATTTCTGACCGAAGGCAAGGCTGAGCGAGCGGAACACCGCTTCGGCGCCGTGTTCGTCGACGCGAACCGCGTGCGCGGTCGACAATGCGCTGGCAACGCCGAGGATCGCCCAGAGCGGCGAAAACAGGAACAACAGGATCGGCATGCCGAGCGCGCCGTAGATAAGGAGCGCGAAGAGCCCCGTGCCGCCGACGAGGCTGACCATCAATCCGGCGAGCAACGAGCCGATGAGGACCAGGATGCCGACGCATACGAGGACCAGGATGGTCCAGACGACATACACCTGGAAGCCGAGGATCAATGAGCGCGACAGGGAGTTGACGTCGAGCGCGGTCTCTTTGCTCTCCTTCCACGCCAGCATGCGATACGCCGCAACCGTGACCAGCGAGTAGACGATCCCGTCGACGACGCCGTGCAGAACCGCGATCCAACCCCGCTCGAACAACGGCCATGGCAAACGGTCGACGAGATACTGGCCGAGCACCGCCGCCGCGCCGCCGCCGAGCACTATCGGCAGATTGCGGATCAGCAGGCCGATCGCGGGGCCGAACCAGCCGAACAGGTTCGCGCCGGCCAGCTCTGCGTCGAGCTCATGCCCTTGTCGGAGGCTCATGGGGTGCACATCGTCCCGCAAGCGGCGGGGCCGCGCTGTGACGGCTTCGGCAGTCCCGGTCAGTCCGGAACGTAAGCGATCAACATGCTCCGGTAGGCGCCGTAGAGGAATTCCCTCGCGTCGCCGAATTCGTCTTCGTACATCGCGAGCGGATTCTCGCGCGCTGCGTCCTCGGGCCCGAAGCCGCGGTTCATGTAGCCGATCAGCGTCTCGAAGAGCTCGAGATAGATGTCGCGCTGGCGCACGATCTCGGCGCCGGTCAGCACGCGGCCGTCGGCCGGCACGACACGCGTAGAAGGCTCGACGAGATCGGCGAGCCACTGCACGGCGCGCACGCGGCCGCCGTACCAGGCGCCGTTGCGGAAATCGAGCAGCGGCCAGCGTTCGGCCGAGACGACGCCGCCCGCGGCGACGACATTCTGCTCCCGGAAACGGAGATAGATATCGCCGTCAGTGTGCGCCGCCGGCAGATAACCGACGTCGATCGACTCGCCCGCGAACTCGAGCACGCCGTCGCCGCGCACCGTCTCGGTCGGGCGTCCCGCCTCGGGCAACGCTGCAAGCCTGCCGTCGAAGACCGCGGAATACACGGCAGTGCCGAGATACATCGCCGTCTTTTCGTGCGCGAAGATCCGGCCGCCGGCACTGCCGACGCGCTCATTCGCGCCCGTCTGCTCGGGATGCCAGTGCGTGTTGACGAGCGTGTCGACGCGCGAGGCGCCCGTCGCGGCGAAGACAGCGGCGAGCAGTCGCTCGGCATTGGCGGCGAGTCCGCCGTCGACCATGAGCGCACCGTTTGGGCCGGGCAGTGCCAGCACGTTGCAGCCCGCGCCCTGGAGCAGGAACAGGCCGCCGAGATCGGTCGTCGCGATCGCGGCGCCGCCGGGCTGAGCGAGGGCTCGGGAGGTGGGCAGAAGGCTGCTGCCGAGCGCGCCGACCAGCGACAGCGCGCCGCCCATCGACAGCGCGCCAGCGGCCGGCGCCGCCAGGGCAGCCTTCAGCAAACGTCGTCGGGAAATCGGTGCGCTAGTCGCGGCGATCGTGCGTGTAGATCGGCTCATGCACTCTCGGCTCGCCGACGGGCCAGATGTCGGCCCAGACACCCTGCGGCGGCCCGAGCACGGGCCAGACGGGCTCGCGCGCGACTTCGACAGTCGCACCGAGCTCGCGAAGCAGCGCCGCTTCTTCCGTGAACTCCGGCGTCTGCAGCGCCATGAACGGCATGAAGCCGCGCGACTGCGTGTAGTCGAGCGCGGTGAGACCGTCCTGGTCGCGCAAATTCATGTCGATGCCCATCGCCGCGAGCTCGCGGATGACGTCCTTGTAACGCTTGCGGACGGCGTAGTGGAGCGCCGAGCCGCCGCGAACTTCCTCGCGATGATTGACGAGGGCGACGACGTCGACGTCGGTGCCGCGCTCGTGAAAGAGACGGATCAGCTCGATCGCCTGCGCCTCGGGCGCGCGACCGGCGAGCACGGCGTGGATCGGCGTCTGCCGGTCGGCCATGTAGATCGTGGCGTCGGCGCCGTTGGCGAGCAACAGGTCGATCATCTCGCGGTCGGCGCCGTTGGCCGCGCGGATCAGCGGCGTCGAGCCGCGCGTGTTCGTCGAGCCCATCAAGTTGGCCGGACGGAAGAAAAGTTGCATGTTCGGATTGGCGCCCTTCTCGAGCAGCAGGTCGACGATCTGGCGGCCTGTCGCCTGCGGCATCGGGTCGATCGACGTGCCGCGGCCGCCGTCCCTGCGCGTGTAGTTGCCGAGGATCGTGAACAGCGGCGACTCGCCGAAGAGATCCCACTGGTTGACGTCGGCGCCCGCGTCGATGAGTCGCTTCGCGATGTCCCAGTTCGCATTCATGATCGCAAGGTGCAGCGGCGAGACGAGGTCGGGATCGGGCAGATTGAGGTCGGCGCCGCTCGCGATCAGCACCTCGACGCAGGCCATGCAGTTCTCGCGCGCCGCGTAGAGCAGCGGGGTGAGCCCGCCGCTGTCGAGACTCTTCGGCCGGCCCTCGGCCGTCACATGGCGCTGGTAGTCGCGATTGGTCCCGGCCAGGTCGACGTCGGCGCCGTGGTCGATGAGGAGCTGCATCATCTCCGGGTGACGTCGCGCCGAGGCCCACATGAGCGGCGTCTGCCCGCCCCAGCCCTCGCGCGCGTCGACGGCGGCGCCGCGGTCGAGCAGCAGCGTCGCCGCCTCGAGATTGCCCGTGCGCGCGACGCCGTGCAGCGCCGTCAGGCCTTCGGGCGTGGCCGAATTCACGTCAGCGCCCGCATCGAGCAGAAGCTCCAGGATCTCCGCGTGACCGATCTCGGCGGCCATGCTCATCGGCGAGGCGCCGTAGGGATTGGCGAGCGAAACATCGGCGCCTGCGTCGATGAGGCGTTTCACTTCGTCGACGTCGACCTCGAAGACAGCCCACTGCAGCGGCGTGCTGCCGTCGGCGTTCTGGCGATTGACGTCCGACTTTGCGTCGTCGGCGAAGGACAGATCGAGGCCGACCGGAATGCCGATCGCGGCCAGGGGGACGAGCAGTCCCAGCAAGGCGCCGCGGATCGTCTTGCTCTTTGGCCCCCCGGACACGCTCAGACCTCGGAGAGCGGGCCCGTGCTGTCGGCGAAGCTCGCGTATTCCTCGGACGGCACGCCGGCGCGCTCGAGGATCGTCGCGAGCAGGCTCGCGTGCGGCGAGTCCTGCGGATAGTTGAGATGCTGCCCGCCGCGGACGCCGCCGCCACGGCCGATCAGGGCCTGCGGCAGGGGATCGTTGTTGTGCGCGTCGCTGTTCGCCATATTGCTGCCGAACAGGATGATCGAGTGATCGAGCAGGTTGCCGTCGCCGTCGGGCGTGTCCTTGAGGCGCTGCGCGAAATTCGCAAATACCTGCGTGTGCCAGTTCTGGATCAGGCGCAGATTGGCGATGCGCTCGGGGAAGCCGCCCCAATGCGAGGTCGGATGGAAGGCCTCATGGACGCCGAGATGCGGATAAGTACGCATGCTCGCCTCCTCGACCATCTTCATCGACGCGACGTTGGTGCGGTTCGTCTGCCAGGCGAGCGCGATCATCTCGAACTGGATGGCGAGCAGCTCGCCGAAATCTTCGGGCGGTCCGATCGGCGCGTCGGGCAGGTCGCCGAGCGTCGCGGTGTTTTCCTGCAGCTTCTGCACGCGTTGCTCGATCTCGCGGACCGAGCTCAGATAATCGTCGACCTTGGCGCGGTCGCCGGCGTCGAGCGTCGCATTGAGGCTCGCCGTCTCGGTGCGAACGTAGTCGAGCAGGCTGCCCGTCGTGTTCAGGATCGACTGCCGCTCGGCCGTCGTGTCGCCCTGGCCGAACATCGAGTAGAAAACCTTGCGCGGATTGCTCTCCATCGGCAGCGGCTGATCGGGCGTGCGGAAGGAGATGATGCCGCCCGGTTCGCCGCAGAGCTCGAGCGAGGCCAGCGGCGTGTCGGTGCCGAGATAGCGCGCCGCGATCTGGTCGACGGTGACGCCGACGCCGGTGCGGGCGCTGCGCTGCCGCGGGCTCACGGCATTGAGCCAGGTCTCCTGGATGATGCCGTGCGGATTGTTGCTCTCGCCGCCCTTGTTGCGCAGGCCGCTGATGATGGTGACGTATTCACGCAGCGGCTCGAGCGGCTCGGTGATGTAGGGGAATTCGAAACTGCGTCCGGCCTGACTCGGCTGCCACTCGTTCTGCAGGGCGCCGTGGGCGAAGTAGACGAAACCGAGGCGCGGCTTCACGTTCGCTGCTGTCTGAGCCAGGGCTGTGCCGGCGGGGATCATGGCGTCGAGCAGCGGCAGGCCGATCGAGGCGCCCGCGGCGCGCAGCACCGTTCGCCGGGACAGATGTTTTCGGGTCAGGAACATGAACCAGGCCCTCCCAGGACCCCCAAAGCTTACTCCAAAGCAGCCAGTTGCGGACCGTCGAGCGGTTCACGCTGCCGGAAAGCCGGGCTCGAAACGATGCCGAGGACGATGGGCTCGAGGCGGTAATCCTCATCGGCAGCCGCGTCGACGATGCCCCGGATCGTCGGCATGTCGCGGTAGTCGAGGCTCCGGCCGAGCGCGTAGGTCATCAGGTTTTCGGTGAAGGCCTGGACGAAGCGATCGGGATCTTCTGTAAGGGCGGCGCGCAGGCCCGCCGGACCATCGATCGCCGTGCCGTCCGGCAGCGTGCCCGTCGGATCGACCGGCTCCTGGGTGTCCGGGTCGTTGGTCCGGAACTGGCCGATCACATTGAAATTCTCCAGGGCGAAGCCGAGCGGATCCATGATGCCGTGGCAGGCGAAACAGGTGGGGCTCTCGCGGTGCAGCTCGAGGCGGGCCCGGATCGACTTCGGCGGCTCGCCGCGCCGGTTATCCGTGAGATCCGGCACATCGTTCGGCGGCGCCGGCGGCGGGGAACCGAGCAGCCGCTCGAGGATCCAGGCACCTCGCAGTACGGGCGAGGTGCGGTTCGGATAGGCCGTGATCATGAGGATCGCGCCCTTGCCGAGCAGGCCCTGGCGCTCAAACTCCGCCACGTCGACCTCGCGGAAGCGCGCGCCCTTGACGGTCTCGATGCCGTAGATCATCGCGAGCCGCTCATTGAGAAAGGTGTGATCCGCCGTGATGAGCTCGACGACGCTGCGGTCGCTGCGAAGCACGCTGTCGACGAAGAGGCGGAGCTCCTCCTTGAGCAACGCGCGCGCGTCGAGCAGTCCGCTCGCGAACGGGAACTGGCCGCGGTCCGGGACGATCTCGTCGAGCTTGCTGACGTCGAGCCACTGGAAAGCGAAGTCGTCGACGAGGGACATCGAGCGCTCATCGGCGAGCATCCGCCGCACTTGCGCTGCCAGCACGCGAGGCTCGCTGAGCCGCGACTCGGCCGCGAGATCGACGAGCTCGTCGTCGGGCAGGCTGCCCCAGATAAAGAAGGAGAGACGCGAAGCGAGCTCGAGGTCGCTGATCGACTGTGTGCCGCCGACCGAAGCCGCTTCGGCACGGTAGATGAAGTGCGGGCTCGCGAGCACCGCGGAGAGCGCGTCGCGGATGCCGCGCTCGAAGCCGCCTTCGGCGGCGCCCGCTTCGTAGAAAGCCATGAGGCCTCCGAGATCCGCAGCGCCGACCGGCCGGCGGAATGCGCGTTCGGCGAGCCCCGTGACGATCGACTCGGCGCAAGGCAGCTCCTCGCTTGCCGTCTCCGGCAGGCAGGAGAAGATCTTGGCGCGGCTCGGCGAACCGCCGAGACCCGTGACACTCAGCGGCCCGCGAATCTGCAGCGCGTGCGCTGCCGCGAGGCGCTCCTGGCCGCCCTCGAGCGCCGCGGTCCGCGTGCGCTCGTCGCTCTCAGCGTATCCGCGGTGGACGAAGGTGACGGCGAGGCGGTGCTGGCCGGCGCCCGACTGGAAGCGGATCTTGCGCAGGCGCCCGTTGATCTCCTCGACCGCGGGGTCGAGCAGCTGGTCGATCGCCTTGTGGTCGGTCTCGCCGCCGATATGCGTGCGATAGATTTCCGCGCCGTCGAGCAGCACGACAACCTGGTGCTCGAACTCCAGGAGCGGGACCTCGCGCGCGAGCGCCATGTCCCCGATCGTGAGCTCATATTCACCTTCGGCCGGAAACTCGTGGTCGACGAAGAAGCCGCCGCGCGTGCCGAAGGGCATTCCTTCTATATGGTGCTGCTGGCGACCCGTGCCGGGCTCGGCCGAGGGCGGCAGCGAAATGACCATGTTGGCGACGTCGCCGTAGGTCGTCGTCACAGGCGGCGCATCGAGGTCGCCGACCGCCGTGTGCGCGATCTCGCGCGCGGCAAGAATGTACTGGTCGACGAAGGCCGGCGAGGCAACGAGCGCATCGCCGTTGTTGTCGAAGTGGCCGGCAACGTTGTCCTCGGGCAGCAGGACCGCGGTGTCGACGTCGAGCGCCAGCAGGTCGCGGATCGCGTGCGCGTACTCGCGGCGGTTGAGACGGCGCATCGAGACGCGTCCCGGCGAGGGCTCACCCGCGGCCGAGTCGATTTCGTCCTCGAGGAAGGCGACGAGATCGGTGACGGCATCGGATTCCGGCCGCGGCGTGCCGGCCGGCGGCATCAGGCCGCCGCGCAGCTTGCGGATCGCGGCCTCCCAGACTTCGGCATTGGCGGCGATCGTCTCGGGCGAGAGCTTGTCGAAGGCCCGATCACCGGCGAGGTCGACGCCGTTGTGGCAGTCGAAGCAATAGTTCTCGACGACGGCCCAGGCCGCGTGCTCGCGCTGACTGTCGTTCCAGATCTTGAGCGCCGTTGCTCCGCCGGCTATGGCGACGACCGCAACTGACCCCAGGACTATGGTGAGTTTGGCTTGGATGGCTCTGCTCCCCCGGAATAGGCTAGTGTCTTCAATTTCGCCACGTCGCTCAAGGCAAGATATATGAAGACATATTCTGTTCGATGGCGCGCGGCCGCGGCCGCCCTGCTCGTCGCGACGCCTTTGGCGGCGCAGCAACCGGCAAGCCTCGGCAGCGAGGACGCGACCGAGATCCAGGCTCTCGTCGCGGCCTATGCCCAGGCACTCGGCGAATGCCGCGCCGAGGATTTCGCCGACCTGTTCGTCCCGGAAACGGGATATTTCGCCAGCGGCTTCCGCGGCCATATGGTCGGGCACGATCGGCTCGTCGCTCTCGTGGAAAGCGAGCGCCATTGTCGGGCGCCGGCAGGTGCGGCCGGCACGCAACGCCCGGGCGGGAACGCGCCGACGGTCACGCTCGAAGCCACGGCGACGGGCGCCCGCGGCGTCGCGAATCTCGGGACCGCGGAATACCAGGACGAGTACAGCAAGACGGCCGATGGCTGGCGCTTCGCTTCACGCACCGTGATCATCGCGGCGGAGAAGGAAGCGGGACTCGATGCGCAAGAGCTTCTCGCCATCCACGAGCTTGGCGGCGCCGCACTCGGCGATTACTACGAGGCCGATGCGAACGGCGTCGATCGACTGATGACATCGGGCGTGCGCGTCGGCGTATCGGGCACCGTCGTCAGCGGTCGCGTGTTTCTCCGCGCCGGCGGCTACAACGACGAGGTCTACGAAAAGCTTGCGCCGGGCCGTTGGCGCGTGCAGTCGAGCGTGCACGTGCCGGAGTGATTCCGGCTCCTCATCGAACATCCCGCCCGCCGGATCAGGATCCGCCGAACCAGTCCTGCAATCGCTGCTCGAGCCCAGTAACGTCGCCGGCCTTGCACCGGTAGCCGACATAGCCGTCCGGCCGAAGCAGCAACACGCGATCCTCGTTGCTGGCTCCATACCGCTCGGCGAGTGCCGCCGTCGGCGGCACGACCCGGAGCTCGACGACCGACGAGAACCTCCGCGCAATTCCCTGCAGGCTCGCCTCGAGCGCCGCCCCACCGCCTTCCTGCGCCGGCATCGCAAGCAAGGTGCATGAGGCATGACGCGTGAGATCGAACAACGTGCGGCCGCGCCCGAGATCGACGTCGGGCGCGCGATCGCCGACAGCCGGCCCTTCGCCGGCGCGGGGCGGCTCTGCCGCGCCCCGGTAGGTATATGAGATGCCCGAGCAGCGTCCGACGACCGCCTCGAGAAAAGCCGGGTCGCGGATCTTCTGCGCCCGCTCGGCGATGTCCTTGCCGTGCCCCATGAAGATTTCGTGCAGCGACGAGGCGGCCCAGATCACCTGCTCGGCGATCGGCCGACGCTCCGCCTCGAAAGTCTCGAGCAAGGAATCCTTCGCGACACCCTTGACGACGAAGGCGAGCTTCCAGCCGAGGTTGTAGGCGTCCTGCATGCAGCAGTTGAGCCCCTGCCCGCCCGTCGTCGAATGGACGTGTGCGGAATCGCCGGCGAGAAAGACACGCCCCTTCCGGTAGGTGTGCGCGAGACGCACGAAGCTCTGCCACTTCGAGTGCCAGACGATCTCGCCGAGCGTGACGCCGTCGAAGTGCTTGCCCACGAGCCGCATGAAGCCCTGCTCGGGCGTCACGTTCGGTGCCGCGGCCTCGCCGCGGTCGCTGAGCAGCATGCGGTAGAAGCCGCCCGGCAGCTTCACGATCATGATGAAGTGATCGGTGCCCGCGCAGTAATGCACGTAGTCGTCGACGTCGGGGAAACCGTTGAGAAAGGCGTCGAGATTCTGCAGCTGCGTGCCCTTGTAGTCGCTCTCGTCCTGCTCGAGGCCGACGACGCGGCGTACGCGCGAGTTCGGGCCGTCGCAGCCGACGAGATAGCGGCAGCGGACCTGCTCCTGCCGACCGTCGCTCTCAAGCGTGGCCGTGACGCCCTCCTCGTCCTGCTCGACCGCGACGCAGGCCGTGTTCCAGTCCGGCGACACGCCATAGGTCTCCGCCGTGTACTCGCGCAACCATTGCTCGGTCTCGCTCTGCCGATGCACGAGCAGGAAGTTGTAGCGCGAGTCGACGGTCGTGAAATCGATGCCGGGACGCACCTCGCTGCGCATACCCCCGCCGTCGACGAAATGCAGCACGTAGCCCCGGTTGTGGATCCCGCGGTCGAGATAGCGGTCCGCGAGACGCTTGTCGATGCGCTCGATGATCTCGAGCGTGCGCGCGTGAACCGTGATCGCTTTCGAGGTGTCGCCGGGCTTCGGCAGGCGGTCGATCGTGCGCGCCTCGACGCCGCGACGCGCGAGCTCGAGCGTGAGCATCGTGCCCGACGCGCCGGCGCCGACAACCAGGACGGGAACCTGACTCGTCCTCATCCGGGAAAGCACAACAGGAAACGGGCCAAACAACAATCCCCGCGCAACGCGGATATGTGCATGCGCTAGGGAAAGCAGTAGTCTATGGGCGTCGGGGACGACTGGAGTTAAGACAATGCGAGCCCGAACTCTCACTGCCCTTCTGCTATCGGCGGCTGCCGGACTCGGCGGCATCCTCGTGGCACAGGCCGCGACCAAGACCGCCACCTTCAAGGTCTCGGCGACGGTACAGAGCGACTGCACCATCACGGCGACGGACCTCGCCTTCGGCAACGTCGGGCTGGTAACAGCCAACGTCGACGCCACCTCGACACTCACGATCACCTGCACTTCAGGCACGGCCTACACGATCGCCCTCAATGCGGGCACCGCGGCAGCTTCCACGATCGCCAACCGCAGGATGGCGAGCGGGGCCAATTCGCTCGGTTTCCAGCTCTATCGCGACGCCGGCCGCAGCCAGATCTGGGGTGAGACGTCGGGAACCGACACGCTGGGCGGGTCCGGTACCGGCAGCGCTGCGAGTGTGACTGTCTACGGCCGCATCGCGCCGCAGGCCGCGCCGCCGGCGGGTGCTTACGAAACCACGATCACCGCCACGATCACCTACTGACGCGGCCGCTACGGAGCGAATCCATGAAGCCATTCAGCCTGTTCCTGACCGCACTCCTGTTGCTGACCGCGAGCGGCGCCCTGTCGGCCGCCTCCCTGCTCGTGAGGCCCACGACCGTCGTGATCCCGCGAGGCGAATCGGCGGCGAGCGTGACGATCACAAACAGCGGCGATCAGCCCATCACAGCCCAGGTCCGCGTGTTCGAATGGGACCAGGATGACAACGAAGATCAACTGACCGAGACCGACGACCTGGCCGCGAGCCCGCCGCAGGCGGTGATCGCGCCCGGCCAGAGTCAGACTGTGCGTCTCGTCCGCACGAGCGACGAGGCGGTCGAGGGCGAGGAAAGCTATCGGCTGCTCGTCGACGAAATTCAGGATCGATCGGCGACTGCGGGCAACGGGGTCGTCATCCAGCTCCGCTATTCCGTACCCGTGTTTGTCATGTCGCGGGCGAACGCGTCGGCGCGGCTGGCGCTCACGGCGACCTGGGTCGCGGATGCGCTCCAGATCGACGCGGCCAATCGCGGCGCGGCGCACGCGCAGATCAGCAATGTTTCCCTGCAATACCCGGATGGAACTTCCGTCCTGGTCGGAGAGGGGCTGGTCGGCTACGTACTGCCCGACGAGAGTCGCCAGTGGCGGCTCGACCTGCCCGCGGACGGCGCGCCGAGCGGCGATCCGGAATCGATCAGGGCACTCGTCAACGGCGAGGAAATGATCGTCAGGCTGTAGCGATCGGCGGCCTGCCTGTCGCGGGTTCACCGGAATGACCCGCATCCGTTCGACGCTTCAGCGGTTCGCGCTCATCGCGGCAGCCGTCCCGGCCTTCGCGGGTGCGCAGGATCTGCGCGAGCGACTCTACGTCGAGCTCTACATCAACGGCGTCGACCAGCTGCTCATCGTCAACGTCGAGCGGCGCGACGATCGCTTCTATACGACTCCCGACGAGCTCGCCGCCGCGGGGCTGCGCGTCGACGATCTCGCAGTGGCCGCGGATGGCACGGTCGATATCGATGCGATTCCGGAGGTGAGCTACCGCTATCTGCCGCTCGAGCAGCGCCTCGAGTTGGTGGTTCCGCCGGCCCGGCGCGAGCCCGACCGGCTCGGCTACAACACGCCGTCGACGACGATGCCGCGATCGAACAAGGGCCTCGTCCTCAACTATGCAATCAATATTCAGAGCGAGCCGCTCGCCGTCGAGCAACGCACGAGCCGACAGCTCGTGCCATTCATCGACGAAGGCTACGGCGTCATGCCGCGGCATCGCGAAGCCGACTTCCGCAGCGCCTACGATGCGCGCAACCGGACGACGACGCTCGACACCGACCTGCGCTACTTCGCGCCCTACGGGCTCTTCGCCAATCGCGGTTTCTCCGCGGCGCAGGGCGACGAATCCGAGTACGTGCGCTACGACTCCTTCTGGACCTATACCGAGCTCGAGCCGATGCGCACCTGGACCGTCGGCGATTTCATCAGCTCGTCGCTGACCTGGACGCGCGCAGTGCGGCTCGGCGGCGTGCGCGCAGCACGGAATTTCGACGTGCGGCCGGATCTCGTGACCTTCCCCGTGCCGCTGCTCGGCGCGAATGCCGTCGTGCCGACGACCGTGGATCTCTACGTCAACGGCCGGCGCCAGTTCAGCGGCTCGACCGACGCCGGCCCGTTCGTCGTCGTCGATCCGCCCGTCCTGACCGGAGCCGGCGACATCTCGCTCGTCTATCGCGACTCGCTCGGCCGGGAAGTCGCGATGATGCAGCCGCTCTACGTGGACTCGCGAATGCTCGATGCGGGCTTGAGCGACTACGCGCTCGAGGTCGGATATCCGCGGCAGGGCTACGGCACGCTGTCGTCCGAATACGGCCAGGAGGCAGCGACGGCAGGATCCCTGAGGTATGGCGTCAACGACCTGCTGACGCTCGAAGGCCATGCCGAGAGCGTTGCGGAGCTCGACAACGGTGGTGTCGGAGCCCTTGTGGCACTCGGGCATTTCGGCGTCTTGAGCGCCTCGTACTCCGTCAGCAGTGACGCCGGCGCGCGCGGCAAGCAGGCGAGCCTCGGTTACCAGTACGTTGCGCAGCACTGGAGCATGGACGTCTATGGGCGCCGCACGCACGACGAGTTTCACGATATCGGCACGCTCGAAGGCTCGCCCCTGCCGACGGAGTTCAACCGGGCGAGCGTCAGCGTTTCCTTTGGCAACCATACGGGCGCGATCAATTACACGCACCAGGACGACGAGATATTCGGCCGGTCGCGAATTATCTCCGCGGGATACAACTCGAGCTGGAGCAATTCCCGCATCAGCACCTCATTCACCCTGTTCAGAAGCCTGGAGAACGACGACACCGATGGCGTCTATTTCGGAGTCAGCGTCAATTTCGGCGATCGCAACAGCATCTACAGCGGCGCCAGCCGCGTTGGCGATGACGAGACGGTTCTTTTCGGCACGAGCTCGCCCGTCGACTACGACCAGGGCGGCTTCGGCTGGAATCTCTATTCCGAGCACGGCAACGACGACTACCAGCGCACGGTGGCGCGCCTCAACTACCGCAACCGCTTCGGCGATTGGGCGGCGCTCGTCGAGGAGATGGGCGACGAGAACGTCGACGACAAGACCAATATGTCGCTGTACGGAACGGGCGCGCTGGTCGTCATGCGCGGCGGAGTGTTCGCATCGCGCGCGATCTACGATGGCTTCGCGCTCGTCTCGACGAGCGGCACGGCGGACGTACCCGTGCTGCGCGAGAACCGGCTCGTCGACAGCACGAACGCCCGAGGCTATCTGCTGATTCCGGACCTGCCGGCCTATCGCACGAGCCGTCTCGGCATCGATCCGCTCGAGCTGCCGATCGACGTCAACGTCGGCGCCGTCAGCCTCGAGGCGAATCCGCGCAGCTTCTCGGGCGTGGTCGTCGAATTTCCTCTGGAGCGCTTCCAGGGCGCGACGGTGGTGCTGGTCGACGCGCAAGGCCAGCCGCTGCCACCGGGGCTGCGCGCGACGCTGCTCGGGAGCGGCGAGTCGGCACTGATCGGCTTCGACGGCCGCGTGTTTTTCCCGGCGCTCGAGCCCGACAACCGGATCTCCGTAGACACCGACGACGGAACCTGCGAAGTCGACGTGCCATTCGGCCCCGGCGATGTCATGCGCACGATCGGACCGTTCGCCTGCGCGGTGAACGCGCCATGATCAGGCTGAGCTGCATATCCCTCGTGCTCGCCGCGCTCGCGCTCTGCTGGCCCGGCGCGGCCGATGCGCAGAGCTGCACGGTCAGCATGGGCAATATCAACTTCGGCACGGTCAACAACGTCGGCCAGGGCGCTGCCACGACGAGTGGCACGATGAACGTCAACTGCAACAGCGCGGGCACGCCCTACGTGCGCGTCTGCATCGCCCTCGGCGCGCCCGTCGATATGAGCTGGGACCCGCGTTTGCTCGCGGGACCCGGCGGTCAGAGGCTCGACTACAACATCTACTCTGATCCAAGTCACACGCAAATCTGGGGCAGCGCCTTTGGCACGGCAGGCGAGCAGGTCGGGGTCAACGTGCCGATCGCCTTTGGCAGCGGCAGTCGCAGCGTCAACTACTATGCGAAGGTTCCGGTGCAGAACGACGCGCGCGCCGGCAACTATTCCGCCGCGTTCGCCATGAACACCGACGCGGCCGTGCGCGTCATCGGCTACAACAGCACGCCGCCGGCCTGCGGCACGCAGCCGGTCAACTCGTACTTCGCGTTCAATGTTTACGCTACGGTCGCGTCGGATTGCGCGATCTCGGCTTCGACGCTCGACTTCGGCCCGACCGGCCTGAACCTGGCCACTGCCGCCGTCGACGCCGCTGGCACGATCACCGCGACTTGCACGCTGGGCGCCAACTATTCGCTCTCGCTCAACGTCGGCCAGGGCTCGGGCGCCACGATGGCCCAGCGCAGGCTCACCCGCTCCGGCGGGCCCGGGACCTTGATCTATGGGCTCTACCGCAATGCCGCGCGCAATCTGCTCTGGGGTGACGGGAGCGCCGGCAGCGGCACGCAGGCCGGGACCGGCGGCGGCGTCAACGTGGCCAACACGCACACCGTCTACGGCCGATTGCCGGCGCAGACCGTCCCACCTGCCGGCAGCTACAGCGACACGATCACGGTGACCGTCACGTACTGACCGGCCGACCTCGCAATCTGTAAATGATCGCACCGACAGCGAGCGCCGCGGCACCCGCCGCAAGGTCGCGCCAGTCGGCGCTCGCGAGAAATGCGAGCGACAGCAGGAGCGCGAGCACCGGGATCGCGATACCGCCAGGGAGCTCGAGCGAGCCCGCGCGGCCAGCCAGCCTTTTCCTGAGCACGGGCACCGCCGCGGCCGTACCGATATAGGTCACGAGACGCGCCACGACCGAGAGCATGGCGAGCTGGACGAACGAACCCGTCAACGCCAGCGCCAGTGCCAGTAGCACCAGGACGACGATCGACGTCGCCGGCGTGCGAAAGCGCGGATGCACGCGCGCCAGGATCGCGGGGCCGTAGCCGTCCTTCGCAAGCGCATAGAGGTAGCGCGGCCCGACGAGCACGGTGTTGCCGACATTGCCGGCGATCGAGAGCAGCGCTCCGACGCTCACGAGCAGGGCGCCCGCGGGGCCGATGAAAAGTCCCGCGGCATCGGCCACGGGAGTTTCCGACGCGGCGACGTCGGGCAGCGTCCCGAGCGCGACGAGCTGCACGAGCGTGTATAGCAGTGTCACGCCGACGATCATCGTGACGAGCGCGAATGGCACGTCGCGCCGCGGATTCCGGTACTCCCCTGCCGCCGCGCCCGTGTTCTCGAATCCGGCATAGGCGTAGAGCATGAGCAACGACGCCTGGCCGATCGCGTTGAGGGAAGGCACCGAATCCGGCGCAACGCGCGACCACTCGACGAAGAAAATGCCCACGCCGATGAAGACTGCGAGCGGAACGAGCTTGGCGATCACGAACACGACCGCCGTGCGTGCGCCGTGCTGCACACCGACGACATTGACCCAGCAGAAAAACCCGAGCAGGGCCACGATGATCAGGGCGCGAGGCGCGCCCGCCGCAGCGCCGGGCCAGAACAGCGCGACCGAGACCACGAAAGCGTTCGCGAGCGCGGCAATCGAGGCGATACGCGCCAGCCAGGTCATGAATCCGACCTCGAAGCCGACGAAGGCCCCGAAGGCCTCGCGCGTGTAGACGTAGGCACCGCCCGGTTCGTCGAAGTAGCTCGCCGCGGCGGCAAAGCAGAGCACGAGCAAGGCGACGGCGCCGCCCGCGAGCAGGATGACGAAGATGCTGTTCGCTCCGAGCAGCAGCGCGGTCCCGGCCGGCAGCAGATAGACGCCGCTGCCGACGACGTCGTTGATCGCGAGGCCGACGAGCTGGCGGCGGGAGACGGCGCGGAGAAGATCGGTCACGCGGCAACTCTAGCACCGTGTGGATTTTCGGTATAAAGAGTGCGGGAACGCGGTAACCAGGACGTCTCGAACAGATGAAAACGATCGCGGTCAGAAAGCTTGCCGTGCTGCTTGTCCTGTCCTGCGGGCTCGGCGCCTGCGGACAAACCCCGGAGCCGCCCGCCGAGCTCGATGACGCGACGCGCACGGCGCTGATCGCGCGCATCGACGGCATCGGCGACGACATCGAGTCCGCCGAGGCTCTGCGTGCCATCAAGCGGCTGCAGTGGGCCTATGGGCACTATTCCGAATTCGGTCTCTGGCACGACTTTGCCGATCTGTTCGCCGACACCGGCGTCGGCCATTACACGCAGGGCGATCTCGATCGGGAGGGAATTCGTGCGCTCTTCCTCGATCAGGTCGGGCAGGGACAGCTCGGCCTCGCACGGGGCAGGATCTACCCGCACATCAGTTTCTCGCCGGTGCTCGGCCTGGACGAAAACCGTCGCGAGGCCGCGGGGCGCTTTCGCATCCTGGCGATGCTCGGCGGCTACGGCGGCAACTCCATCTGGTTCCATGGCGTTTATCAGAACGCCTATGTGAACGAGGGCGGGGTCTGGAAGATCAATGAGCTCACGAATGCCGCCCAGGTCAGCGGCTCATTTACTGCGGGGCTGTCGTCGCAGACCAACGGCGAACCGGCGATCGTTTTTTTCTATGGTGCGGACGAGGTCGACAACTTCGGCCTCGGCGACGCGCTCGCGGGCTTCAACGATGGCGTGAATCCGGCCGACGCGACTGCAACCGATGTGCGCCAGCTCGGAACCTCGCTCGCCGTCCTGAACAGGCGACTCGACCTGCTCGACGACGAAGCGGCCGTCCTCCGGCTGCAGCACCAGTACGGCTATTACTTCGACCGGCACGACTGGGACGCGCTCGTCACGCTCTTTGCCGAGCAAGGGAACTTCGAGCACGGACTGCAGGGCGTGTACGTCGGCCGGCCGAGCATCCGGCGCGCGCTCGACCAGTTCGGCGACGGGGATCTCGCCCCAGACGAGATCGACGATCACATCCTGTTTCAGACTTACGTGAGCGTCTCGCCGGACGGCCTCCGCGCGCGAGCGCGCGTGGACGAGCTCGGCCTGCGCAGCACGGTGGGTGCCGACGCGCACTGGACGCAGGGCATCTATGAGAACAACTTCGTGAAGGAGAACGGTGAGTGGCGCATCGAGTCGCTGCACTACTACCCGCGCCTGATCACGGATTACGCAAAGGGCTGGGGGGCCGATGCCCAGCCCGCGCCAGGGCCGAGCGCCGAGCTCCCGCCCGACTCACCGCCTACTGAGCAGTACGGGATCTATCCCGAGTTCCACATTCCCGCTTTTCATTTCCCACACCCGGTGACCGGGCGTGCGCCGCAATATCCCGAAGGCGATCCGGCCATCGGCAGGGAATTGGCATTTCCCTCCACGCCGCGGCAACCCCCGGCCCCGAGCGAGGAATTCGACCTGGCCGCGCTGCGGTCCCAGTTCGAGGCCACGGAAGCGCGCGTGCAGCGAGCGCTGGCGTTCGATGCCGTAGAGAATCTCGTCAATGCCTACGCTTACTTCCTCGACGAGTGCTCGACTCAGGAGGCCGCTCTGCTCTTCGCCGACACCGGGGAAGTCCGCATCGCAGAAGCGGAGACCGGGCGCGGCAGTGAAGCCGTTTCGAACATCCTGCAATCGGCCTACTGCCCGTCGAGCCGCGGCGCTGGCGACCTCACGCTGCATCACGTGACTCAGCCGGTCATCACCGTCGCCGACGACGGCAGGACCGCGACCTTCGCCTCGCGCCTCTGGGAAGTGCACGCCTCGAATGAGATTCCGGACTTCTACCGCGGCGGATTGCTCGAAGGCGAAGCCCGCTACGAAAACGGACGCTGGAAGTTGCTCACTCTGGGCACGAGCTACACCTGGACCGCGCCGGTCGCTGCCGGCCCGCCGTGAGCTGATCGACAGCCACCCGCTCCATGAGCACGGCCGGTAAAGCGCAGCTGCAGATCCACTTCTGCGTGCTGCTCTGGGGATTCACGGCGATCCTCGGCAAGCTCATCAGCCTGGCGGCGCTGCCGCTCGTCTGGTGGCGCATGGTCATCGTCGTCGCGGCGCTCGCGCTCGTGCCGCGCGTCTGGCGCGCGCTGCGCGCCATGGACGCGCGGCTGCGACTCGCCTACGCGGGCATAGGGGTGATCGTCGCGCTGCACTGGCTCACTTTCTACGGCGCCATCAAGCTCGCGAACGCCTCCGTCGCCGCCACCTGCATCGCGCTCGCGACGCCGTTGACGGCCCTCGTCGAACCCTGGCTAACGGACGGACGTTTCTCGCGGCGCGATCTGCTGCTCGGCATCGCCGTCCTGCCCGGCGTCGCGCTGCTCGCCGGCGGAGTGCCGCGCGGCATGTGGCCCGGCATCGCCGTCGGAGCGCTCTCGGCGCTGCTCGTCGCAATCTTCGGGGCACTCAACAAGCGCTTCGTGCATCACGGCGACGCCCTGACGGTCACGGCGATAGAGCTCGGCGCGGGCATGCTCGCGCTGACGGCGCTCGCGCCGCTCATGCCGCTGCTGTTCGAGCCCTTCGCAGGCCCGCTGTTCGTCCTCCCGGCGCCGCGCGATGTGGGCCTGTTGCTGACGCTCGCTTTCGCCTGCACGCTGCTGCCGTTCGCGCTGTCGCTGGTCGCGCTTCGCCACATGAGCGCCTTCGCCACGCAGCTCGCCGTCAATCTCGAGCCCCTCTACACGATCGCATTTGCCGCCGTCCTGCTGGGCGAGCAACGCGAGGTCACGTGGCTGTTCTACGTCGCGGTCGCAATCATTCTCGCGGCGGTGTTCGCGCATCCGCTGCTCCACCGACAGGCCAAGATCGAGCACCCGGAGCTTCTGGCCACGGCCGAGGGGAAACAGTCGGTAGATTGACGTAGCCCGCTGACGGCGGGCGTCGCTCAGGGAATTCTTGCGGCGAGCGCGCGAATGTACTCGACGAACTCCGGGTCTTCGCCCTCGAGCAGCTCGGGCAGCATCGCGTGGAAGTCCTTGCGCCGGCACCACTCGCGCATGTAGTCCTCCCAGGACAACCAGCGGCGCAGCTGTTTGGATTTCATCTTCGGCTCGTAGAGCAGCAGAAACGCACGCTCGAACAGCGAGATCAGCATGTTGAAAATGATGAACATGCGTTCGCGCTGCTGCTCGCTGAGATCGGCGGTTTGCTCCGGCGAGAATAGCCGCAGGTCGGGGTTGTCGAGCGCGATCTTCAGGAAATCCTGGTAGTCGTCGGAGAGCAGCTGGTAGACCTCTTCCTCCTCGTTATCGCGCTCCTTCTTCTGCTCGTAGAGGAACACAAAGATCGCAAGCGGCAGGCCGACCGCCGTGACGACGTAGCTCAGGAGCTCCCAGGTTTCGATGCCCATGTCCTCGTCATTCTAAGCCCGCGGATGCGGAGCTATACTAAGTTTCGAGGTCCGCCAACCCTTTTTCACGGGAGTGCCCGACGATGGCTCGAATGACTGGCCGCATGGCCGTGACTTTGGTCTTTGCGTTCGCCATATCCCTCTCCGCACTCGCGCAACCCGTCGTCGTCGTGCAGGACTTCGGCGAGGCGCCGCGCGAGGAGATCCGCTACAGCTTCACTGCCGACTCGACAGAAACGGCGACGATGTCCATGCGCATGCAGATGTCGATGGGCGGCCAGCAGATGGGGGGCATGACGATGCCTGCCATCGAAATTCCGATGACGATTCGCACGACCGAGATTCGCGGCGATGGCACTGCACGGTTTGAATTCGAATCGTCAGATCCTTCGATCGCCGGCGGCAGCGGTTCGAACCCGGCCCTCGAGCAGGCACTGGCATCGAGCCTCGGACAGTTGGGCGACGCTTCGGGTTGGTACCGGATCGACTCGCGCGGCAATATTCTCGAAACCAGTTTCGCCTTGCCGACCGGTGTGCCGGCACAGGCGGGACAGATGCTCAATGACATGCAGGCTCAGATGCAACAGATCGCAGCTCCGTTTCCGGCGGAGGCCGTCGGCATCGGCGCACGCTGGCAGGTGAGCTCGACGTCCGTGATGATGGGTACGCCGATCTCGATGGGTATGGAGTACACGCTGCTGGCGCGCGCCGGCGACACGGTCGAGCTCGGACTGAAAATCGTCGAGACCGTGGCGGCGCCTGCCGCCGTCGTACCCGGCATCCCGCCCGCCGCTCAGGCCGCGCTCGGCCCGATGCAGGCCACCGGCGCAGGCAAGATGACCGTCAACCTGAACCGCATGGTGCCGCAAAGCGAGATGACCACGACCACCTCCATGTCGATGACCATGCCGTCGTCGGGCCAGGGTCAGAACATGGCTATGTCGATGCAAATGACGATGACGATCACGCCGAACTGAGTCGGATCAGTAGAAGGCATTCAGCGGGCATTCGCAGAGGAGTTCCGACAGGCGTCCGATGCCGTCGGAACAGATCAGCGCCGCGCCGTTCCAGCATTGCGCGGTCTCGCGTTCGTCGGGCGTCAGCCAGAGTTGCTGATACTTGAATACGTAGAGAGCCGGCGGCGGCTCCCTATCGCTGCCGGACAGACTGCAAGCTGCGAACGCGGCGGCGGCCGCAATCGCGAGAGTTAACCGAGTTGTTTTCCACATGCAGCTCAAGACTCACGAGCAATGCCGTAAGTTACGAACTGTTGCTCGATGAAGAAATCGCACACCTGCCTGTAACTTTTCCCCGCAGGCGCAGTATTCGTACACAGCGATCTGATCAGAAGAAACCGGAACGGTGACGACCGACACGGATACGGGATTGATGCGCGAGGTTCGAAGCGGGCGCACCGGCGCGCTTGCGACGCTCTTCGAGCGCCACCATGCGCGCGTCTACCGTTTCTGCCTGCGGATCATCGGCAACCGGCAAACGGCGGAGGACCTCGTGCAGGACGTATTTATGCGCATGCTCAAGTACCGCGCGACCTTCCGGGACGACGTGGCGTTTGGGCCATGGATGTTCCGCATCGCCCGCAATGCCTGCACGGACCACCTGCGTCGCGTCTCCAGGGAGGGCTCGCCGTACGGGCCGAGTTCTGCGTCGATCGAGGACCTGCCTGCGGGCGATCACGGCGCCGCGGAGGCAGCGGACGATCGCGCGGAGCTGATTCGTCGCGCCTTGCTGTCGTTGCCGCTCGAGCGCCGGGAGGTGCTCGTGCTCAGCCGCTACGAATTCAAGAGCTACGAAGAGATCGCGCGCGCACTCGGCTGCTCCGTCGGCGCGGTGAAAGTGCGGGCGCATCGCGCCATCAAGCAACTGCGCGAGGCCTATCTGGATCTCGCCGGGGAGGGATCGGCATGAACTGCGAAGACACGGCCGGACTGTCGTCCGATCGGCTCAAGGGCCTGCTTTCGCCCGAGGACACCCGGATCCTCGATGCGCACCTCACCAGCTGTCCGGCATGCCGGGCTGAGGCCGACGCGCTGACGACGCTCTGGGCGGACCTTGGCACTCTCGAGGACGACGTGCCGCACGAGCGCATGCGCGCCCGATTCCATGCCGGCCTGGCCGCCTTCGCGCAGCGGGAGAGCGAGACTGGATTCGTCGCCTTCATCGAGTCACTCTGGCGGCGACCGGTGTTCCAGGCCGGGATCGCGCTCGCCTTGCTCGTCGCCGGGTTTCTCGCCGGCCAGGTCCTGTCGTCGCGCGCGAACCCCGAGATCGACGAGCTCCGCGCCGAAATCCGCGCCATCGGCCTCGTTCTGCTCGACCACCAGTCAGCCGCCGAGCGTCTGCGCGGCGTCGAGTGGGCCCGGGGCGCGATTGCCGACCCACGCACGGTCAATGCGCTGCTCCAGACCATTAGCTATGACCCCAACCTGAACGTCAGACTCGCCGCGATCGATGCGCTAGGTGCCGCGGTCGACAGCCCTGACGTAGGCGCTGGGCTGAACCAGGCCCTGGAGCAACAGGACTCGCCGCTGCTGCAGGTAATGCTGGCGTCGTTGCTGCTCGACGGCGACGTTCCGGGGGCGACCGACGCAGTCCGGCGTGTCCTCGAGCGCGATGAGCTCGATCCGCTCGTTCGCGAATACCTGCAATCGGCGCTCGAAGAAGGCGTGGGACGCGGAGCAGCACCCGATGCTTAGGAAGAATTCCGTCATCAACGAGGAGACAGGAAACATGAGAAACAGGATTCCGGTAATTTCCGCCCTGGGGTTTCTGGCAGCGCTGACCGTGCTGACGGCCAATAGCGCGTTGGCGCAGCAACGCCTCGTCGTGCCGCTCAGCGACCCCACGCGCCCGGCGATTCTCGAGGTCCAGGCGATCAGCGGGAACGTCTCCGTGACCGCATACGAGGGCACCGAAGTCATCATCGTCACGAGCGAAAACGATGACGGCGATTCGGCCTCCGGCTTCGAGGACGAGCCGGAGTCTGATTTCGATTTCGAGACCGAGAACGAATCTGAGGAAGACGACGGTGAGGACGAGGAGCGGCTGAGCCGCGAGGGCCTGCGCCAGATTCAGAACGATGGCATTCGGCTCACTGCCGAGGAAAACGCCAACGTAGTCCGCGTAGGGACGGACTGGCACAGCTCGGACGTCGATCTCGAGATTTCCGTTCCTCGTCGCACCTCCGTGCGCATGGAAACGCACAATGGCGAAGACATGACGATCACGGGCGTTGTCGGCGACCACGAGCTCATGAACTCCAACGGCGATATCGCGGCCAGGGACATCGGCGGCTCCGCCGTCATCAACACGGCGAACGGCGATATCGAGGCCTCGTTCACCGAGGTCACTCCCGACAAGGCCATGTCGTTCACGTCGTTCAATGGCGATATCGACGTGGCACTGCCGGCCACGTTGTCCGCGACTCTCGTCATCAGCGCCGGACGCGGCGACGTCTTCACAGATTTCGACTTCACGCTGCAGCCGACCGAGGCCGTCGTTGAGCCGGCCACGGAGGGCAACAACTACCGCGTGCGACTCGAGAGCACAATGCGCGCCGTCGTCGGCGGCGGCGGACCGGAAATCCGATTCCAGACATTCAACGGAGATGTCGTAGTCAGGCGGCGCTGAGCGGTCGATCGCGGAGGACTTGACCGACCGGCAGGCTTCGCCGAGCATCCCAGCGCGCGAAATGGAAACCTGACGCGACGCTCAGATGACACGGACCCTGGAGTTCTTCGGACGCTTGTCGCGGTACTGGCAGGCATGGGCTGCTGTCATTCTGGTTTCCGTCAGCCTCCTGGCAGGCGCACTCTACTTTCAGATTGCAGAGAACAAATATCCCTGCGAGCTCTGCATCTACACACGCGTCTGGATCGTCGCGATCGCGCTCGTAGCCGTAGCCGGGCTCGCGCTGCGCAAGACGGTCTGGCCCCTGCGCCTGCTGGTCGCGGCCGAGCTGCTTTTGAGCATCGGCCTCGCGACCGTCGTCTGGGACCTGCTCGGGCTCGAGTATGGCTTTGGAGCTCCCGGCGCCTGCAGCATGAACCCGGATTTCTGGGGCTGGGCGCCGCTCGATGCCTGGCTGCCGGTGCTGTTCGAGGTGCAGGGGCCCTGCATGGCCACGCCGACGGTGCTGTTCGGCTTGTCGATGGCCGACGGGCTCGCCGTGGTCACGACCCTGTTCATACTGAGCTTTGCGCTGGCGCTCGTCGCCGAGCCCCTGACCAGACGCCGCTAGCGGCAAGCGCCGATGCCGATCGACGCAGCGTCGCGCAATCCGTAACGCGCTACGTGACGCGCTACTCCGTCAGCTGGAACTCGATCTGCGTCTGCATGCCCACGCGTTCGATGGGCACGCCGTTCACGACGCGCGGGTTGTAGCGCCAGCGCCCGATTGCAGTCAGTGCCGCGTCGTCAAACACACCGACCGGGTCGGCGGCGACCACGCGCGCGTCCCGCACCGATCCCGTCTCGGTGATCGTAAACTGCACGCGGACCCAGCCTTCGATACCGCGAGTTTCGGCATTTGGCGGGTAGAGCGGCGGAATCTGGACCTGGACAGTCACGTCCCGATCGTTGCCGCTCACCTGAATGCCGCCGTTCCCCTCGATGCCTGTCCTGGGATCTATCGGATCGATGGTGAGTCCGGTGTACGGCCCCGGTTCGTCGATCTCCGTAGTACCAACATTGACCAAAGTCGTGATCGACGTGACTTTGGACGGCTCTTCTGGCTCAGGCTTTACTGGGGGACGTGGCTTGTCGTCCGGCGGCGGCAGGTTCACCGGACTGAAATCAATCGGTAGTGGCTTGTGAAGCAGCCCGGTATTGAGTGGAACGTCCACGAGCCGATAGAGCATGGCAAACATGCCCACGACAACAAGGACACCGATGGTTGCAACGGAAATCAGCCTGACGGCTGGATTGTTTCGCGCTGAGATTTTCATCTGCCACCCCCTGCCTCATCGGCAGCCCTGGAGACACTGAAAACACACCCCGCCCGGAACGCGTCCGTGACGGGTGAGAAGCACCTGCCCCGTCTCCTGCAGAGTATGCCTGCCGCAGGCAAAATGCACGCATGAAATGCGTCCCAATCCTGGCCGCCGTATTGGCTGCGGCGGCCGCGCTGGCCGCGGCGACTGCGACCGCGCAATCCCCGGAAGCCGACACGGCGCCCGGCGCTGCTCCCATTCCCGTTCCCGAGGGCGGTTTCCTGCTGCCCGACACGGGAGACGGCGCACTCGACGCGGCCGCTTTCGACGAATCGAAGTTCACACTCAAGCTCGGTGTCGCGGCCCTGGTCGACTACACCTGGTTCACGCAGGACGAGGCGAGCATCGTCCAGGTCGGCGCACTCGACAACGCGGGCGAGGTACGCGATGCGCGCATCACGGGGCGCGGCGAGTTGCGCCTGCTCGGCGGCTGGCGCTATCAGCTGACCGCGCAATACAAGGGCTTCGATCGCGAGCCGACCGATACCGGCGACTGGACGACGACCGACGTGAGCCTCTCCCATGATTTTGCGTTCGGGACATTTTCGTTCGGCAAGCTCAAGCAAACCTTCGTCTACGAAATGGTCGGCGACGCCGCGAATCTCCCGCAGAGCGAACGCTTGCTGACGCCCTTCTTCAAGTCGCGCGACATCGGCGTGCGGCTCCAGAACGGCTTCCACGACGATCGCGCGAGCTGGGCCGTGGGCCTCTACGGGCAGGATGGCTCGCAAGCGACCGCAAGGCTCACGGCACTGCCCGTCTGGCAGGACGAAGGCCGGCGCTACCTTCATCTTGCGCTTGACCTCCGCTACAACGGCGACGACGAGGGCACCCTGCGCTTCAGTGGCCGGCCCGAGAGCAACGTGACGCCGCTCTACATAGACACGGGCAAGATTGCGGCCGAGCACGCCTGGCATGCGGGCCTCGAAGCGCTCTGGGCCAGCGGCCCCTATAGCGTGGGCGTCGAAATCGCCGAGGCCCGCGTCGCGGCGGCGACTGCCGGCGACCCGACCTTCTCGGGCTGGTACGTCGTCGGCAGCTGGACGATCACGGGCGGCGGACCGCGGCCCTACGACCGCAGCGTGCGCTACGCGCGCCGCATGCCGGTCACCGGGCGCCACGGCGAGATCGAGCTCGTGGCTCGCGTCGGCCGCGTCGACCTCGACGACGCTGCCGTCAGCGGCGGCACGCTCGACAAGTGGTATCTCGGCGCGAACTGGTGGGCGACGAAGCGGTGGAAGATGTCGCTTGGTTACGGCAACGCCGATCTCGAGCGCTTCGGCCTGGACGGCGACACCGATATGCTGCTGTCGCGTCTGCAGTGGATCTACTGAAGGGTCGGGCGCCGGGGCGCTGTCAGTTCCAGCGTGTCGATGAAACGCCTGCGCCAGGCATCGATAACGTTGCGGCGCA
>Ga0315912_10000596_pt1 | contig 61029 bp, 47 predicted proteins | sample VfabasoilMG_FD_204469 | JGI IMG/M metagenome (GOLD analysis project Ga0315912, IMG submission 204469) | Garden soil microbial communities collected in Santa Monica, California, United States - V. faba soil | ecosystem: Environmental > Terrestrial > Soil > Garden | place: USA: California...
GCGAGACCGCCCTTCTCCTGAACCTTGAGCAGCGCCGCGGTCAAAGTCGTCTTGCCGTGATCGATGTGACCGATCGTCCCGACGTTTACGTGTGGCTTCTTGCGTACGAACTTCTCTTTGGCCATGGTTGTTCTCTCGCAGCTCTTTCTTCGATTGTGGCTTCAGCAGCTTCCGTGGCGGCTCGGGAGATGCCTCCCGCCGGCGTATGACATCCTCTTCGAGCCCACCATCAGGATTGAACTGATGACCTCGTCCTTACCAAGGACGTGCTCTACCAACTGAGCTAGGTGGGCGGGAGAGCTCGGCCGTGGGCCCCGGGCCCCACGAACCGTAAACCTATCATCGTTGGGCTCGAGGCCCGACAGATCCGACAACGCTCGGGGGGCGGCCCCACGAGACCCTACTCGACAAACAGAAAAAACGTTCGTGGGCTCCGGGCCCCACGAACCAAACGACAGAGCGTGGGCTCCGGGCCCCACGAACCAAACGACAGAGCGTGGGCCCCGGGCCCCACGAACCATAGATACAGGGCGTGGGCTCCGGGCCCCACGAACCATAGATAGAGAGCGGGAGACGAGAATCGAACTCGCGACGTTCAGCTTGGAAAACTGACGCTCTACCAACTGAGCTACTCCCGCGGAAATCGACGCTCGGGCCCCGCCGAACTGCCCAGTCCTCCGGACGGCGCGCCCGCGAACCACGCAAGCTTCCGCCCGTGGGGAGCGGCGCCCACGAACCAAGCAAAGATCGTGACTGACTGACATTCTTCTCTGAGCTCGTCGTGCTGCCCGCTTGGGTCGGCGCTCTGTCCGGCCGAAGGATTCCGCTCTGATTCTGCCCGAGCCAGGTTGCCCGGGTTGTGCCGCCCCGAGCATTGCTGCACAGGACGCGGTGGAGGGTGTTGGATTCGAACCAACGAAGGCAAAAGCCGGCAGGTTTACAGCCTGCTCCCATTGGCCACTCGGGAAACCCTCCAAAGACTGTCTTTGCCCTGTGCGCTCATCGCCATCGCGGTCGCTGAAATACATGTCGAAGTAGGCACGGCTTGGTTCGCTGGGTTGGGGCAAGGCCCCTGCGGGAACAGGGGCAACGCGGCCCCTCGGAAAGACTGAGCAAGGCACCGGGCCCCGCGGGAGAAGAAGAGGAGCACGGGGCTCCTCGGGAAACACTGAGCAGGGCATCGGGCCTGCGGGAAGAAAATCTGAGGGGGGCGCCGGGGCCCCCCGGGGAAACTAGAGCGGGGCTCCGGGGCCCCCGCGAATAGAGAAACAGAGGGGGGCGCCGGGGCCCCCCGGGGAAACTAGAGCGGGGCTCCGGGGCCCCCGCGAATAAGAAACAGAGCTGGGGAGGGGACTTGAACCCCTAACCGCCTGTTTACAAAACAGGTGCTCTACCAATTGAGCTACCGCAGCGAAAGCGCCGGGTGATGGGCGGCCGAGGTCAAACTGAAACTGATCCGCTGATACGCCTTTGCCAGTCCGATTCGCGGGAACGCCGACGCTGCTCGGAGCGACGGTTTGGAATCTACCTTCGCCGATGCTTGCAGGCGCAACCTGCCAACACCAAACTCGCCACTACAGAGTCACCACAGGGCCACCTGGAGATGGCGAGCCCCTTCATCTCTTTCAAGAAAAGGGCTCGATACCGACACCGCTGCTCTCGATCCGGTGGACACAACCCGGTTCCTGCAACCGGGCAGAGCATCCTGCCGTGACGCCTGCCTTCCCCTCGTCGCGAGCTGCGCGGACACGAACGCACCCGTCCCGAGAGACGGGCACTGGTAGCCCCCGTCCCGGGCACTGTCAAGCACATTTCATACCGACCGCTGACCGCGCGAAACCACGACTGATCAGGGGTTGGCCAGGCGGCCCGACGGGTGTCCGACCAGGGCGCTCGAGAGCGGCCCGGCGGGGCGTCGACGGCTCGTCAGCGAGCTGCCACCAGCGAGCTTTTCGGGGTGGCCAGCCGCGTTTCCAGATGGATAGCCGCGAGTTGGGCGCGATGATCCGGTGGCGCGGAGCGGAACGCTTAGCATTCGTTCAGCGGTCACACCAGCCCAAAGTCGAACGGCGCTTGCCTTCTCTAATTGTGTCCTTCTGGCCGGCCTTTACTCTTTCCAGCCGGCGAGTTCGCCCGAGCTTCCAGGTCGTCGAGCGCTTGCTGCAGCTCGGCACGGGAGAACGGGAGACGGTCGAGCGCACTCTGCTGTTCGGCCCGCGCGCGAGCCAACTGGCCGCGAGACTGCTCGGTGCGGCGCACCCACTCCGACGACTCGCCGGTGCGCTGGGCCATCGCCAGCGTGTGCTCGAGCATGCTCGACGCCTTGTCGAGCAGCACCGAGTAGCGCAGCCGCATCGCCCCCTCGAAGAGCAGGCGCTCGCGATCACTACCCGCTCGGGGTGGCGGGATCTGCATCAGCTCCTCATGCAGACGCTCATACAGCTCGCCCACTCGGTAGCCTGCCATGGTCGACCAGTGCGCATCGTAGGCGCGCATGGTGTCGGAATAGGCGCTCTGGGCGGCCAGCAAGAGTCGGCAACGCTCTTCCAGACGCGCCGAAAACTCCTGAACATCCGGGCTGAGTGTGGCTTGCTCGGCTCGCCGGCGCCGCGCCTCCCCGAGAGCGAAATACAGCTGCGCGAGATCGCGTGGGATGCGCCCTGCCCGATCGAGCTCCAGGCGATCGACAATCTCCATGCCCTTGGCGATGAAGTACTCGCCCTCTGCCTGTCGCTCGTTGGCGAGCATCTCCAGCCCGCGTGCGGCATAGGCCAGGATCTGCCCACCCGGCGGCGCGTCCGGGTAGCGCTGCAAATACACGCGACCGGTCTGCGCGGCCGCCGCCCACGCCTCCTGGTGCAGCCGCACGCGCAGGCTGCGCAGCAGCGCCTCGGACGACAGCGGCGCCTCCGGAAACCTTCGCGCCAGCTCTTCAAAGCGCGCGGCGGCGCCCTCCAGGTCAGCCAGCGCTTCATGCGCCAGAGCCCCCTGAAACAGAGCCCGTTCCAGAATCAGCCCCTCGGTTTCGTGGCTGGCGATGCGATCGAACGCCTGCGCTGCCAGGGCGTAGTCGCCCTGGCGCAGGCCCGTCTGCCCCGTTTGGAAAAGCTCGACGACGTCGACCGAAACATCCGGGGTCACAATCGTGGTGGGCACGCGAAGCGGAGCCACGCTGGGCCCCGTTGCTGGGGCGGCCGCGGCAACCTGCGAGGCGGGGGAAGCAGGCGGTATCGTGCGAGGCGCAGCGCTGCAGGCGAACAGGCTCAGAGTTAATCCGTACACGTGCCAGCGCGAGCTGCTGGATCGCCCATTGCATTCGCGGCGGCTACACATGGATGGACAATGATATCCGCGCAGAGCGAGTGCCGGCATGAAAGTTGGGGTGGGCTACGGCAGAGGAGATGAAGCGCCCACAGCGCCAGCGCTCGCGAAATAACGCAGAAGCGGGGCGTTGACTCGATGCCTCTGGGTTCTTTATCAAAGATCTCTTCGGGGGACGCGCAGCACTGGGTTCATGCCGAGTGCGGGGGGAGGCTGGGCGCGCGAACCACCGAGCAGACAGGAAAAAGGCAGAGCAGATCGACGAAACAAATCGGCGAAACAACCCCCCGTAGGGAAAGGTGAGGTTCGGTATGGCGGAACGTCAGACGATGAGCATCGAGGTTCTCGAAAAGCAGTACGAGGTACTGAAAGCGCAACTGGGGGCGATTCTGAGACACGCCCATCTGACTCCGCTCGAAGAGCAAGCCGCCCGAGAGTTGAAAAAGAAGAAGCTCGACGCCAAGGATCGCATCGTCGCGCTACGCCGCTCGATGAGTAGTTTGAGTAGCTAACGCCCCGGGTCAGTCTCGACTGGGCCGTCCTGCCCCGGGGGATGCTGCCCCGGTGCTGGCCCCCTGGCGCTAGTCCCTACGGCGGCGTTCCTCCTGGCGGTGTACCCGTGGGAGCGGGCGCCACCGGACTCGCCGGGGGCGCCCCGTGCGGCGCAGGTAGCGGTGCGCTCTCCGTCGTGGGGACCTCGATCGACTGCACCGAGTCGCTGCTGCCCGGCTCGATACCGAAGATTTCTCGGTCCAGATCCGCCAGCGCCCCATCGAGACGGGACGCCCACTCCGGGTCCAGCCCTCCGGGATACTGTTGGTCGGTGACCTTGGCCAGGGCGAGCCAGTGGCGCGCGTCCGGGCGAAAGCCGAGACGGTAGTCGGTCATCCCGCGCAAGTACGCGTAACGAGCGAAGTCGGGACGGCTGAGCGACGCCTCGGAGCTCTCCAGGGTGCGCCACACGGCCAGAGCCCGCTCATACTGGTTTTCCTCGTAGTAGGTCTGCCCCCGCAGCAGCGCCGCGTGTTGCCCGCCACACGCGATCACACACACGCATAGCGCGTAGCCCAGGAGCCCGGACAGCTGGCGGCGCGCCTGCCGCGCCCCGCCGAGCGGTCGTGTCGCCCGCCGCGGGTCAGCGGCGGCCGGCTCACGCGACACGGTCTTGGGGGTCGAGGTCCGCCACGGCCCGACGACGGTAGCGGAGCCGCGTCACCGGCAGATCATTGGCCATCACGCGGCGCTCGCGAGGACTGCGGGCGCCATACGGGTTGTCGACCACCAGCGCCGAGCCGGGGGCATCGCCCAGGGGTTCAAACGCGGGATGCGCCTCGACCGCCTCGCGGTACGCCTCCGCCGTCTCCCACACGTCCGTCTGGATGAACAATTCGCCCCCGCTCCGCAGCAGCCGCGCGATCTCGGTCACGACGGCGCCGTTGGCCAGGCGCCGCTTGGCGTGTTTCTTCTTCCACCAGGGATCGGGAAAGTGCACGAAGACGCGGGACAGGCTCCCGGTCGCAAATCGAGGGAGCGCCTGCCGAATGTCCTCGGCGAAGACCCGCCCCCGCTCGGCCAGGCCGAGCTCGTGGAGGCGCTGATCGACCAGGCTCGCCCACTTGAGTCGAATCTCGAGGCCCACGATGCGCACCTCGGGACCGATCGCCAGGCGCTCCAGCAGGAAACTGCCGCGTCCCGGGCCAATCTCGAGCTCCAGACCCGACGCCAGCGCCGCATCGTGGCCGCCCGGCGGCGCCCCATCGCTGTCGCCGGGCGGCGCCCCATCTCTGTCGCCGGGCGGCGCCCCATCTCTGTCGCCTGGCGGCGAAATACCGAGGACCTGCCGTAGATCGAGCCCCTCACCCTGGGGCAAACGGGGGGCGCTCGCATACGGCGAACGGGACCGGCTGACCTCCACGGGCGCCTCCAACTGCGGGCACATCGGCGACCTCTAGCGCGTTTTCGAGCTACGAGCGGCCAGAAAATGGACGGCGCGACGCGACGGCGTTAGCGTCCCGGCGGGTGCCCACTCTCGACGCTCGAATTGAAACACCGGCGTCCGCGCCTGCCGCCGAGGGCGGCGCCCCGGCGGCGGCCCTGACCAGCCGCCTGCGCTGGACCCTGTTCGCAGAGCTCTGGGGCTGGGCGCTCCTGATGCACCAGGCGACCTTCGATCGCTGGATGCACAGCCCCCTCGGTGGGTTGCTGTGCGGCTGTGCCGCGGCGCTGGTGTTGCGACCCAACCGCGTCGGCGTGCTGATCGTCACCGCCGTGGTCGACCTGCTGTTCATCCTGCAGGGCATGCCGGAGATGGCGAACCACCTCGTCTTCGAGGGCTTCGTGTGTTTCACCTGGCTCCTGGCCTACGGACTGTCGGCCCTGGCCGCACGCGGGCGGGGCGCGACCTGGTGGCAGATCTGGCGGGGAGAGCCGAACCAGCCTCATCCGTTGGAGCGTTCGCTTCCGCCGCTGAAGCTCGCGCTGCTGCTATTGTACTGGCTGTCGGTCCTGCACAAGCTGAACTACGACTTCCTCGATCCCGAGGTCAGTTGCGCGTCGTACATGTACCGGCGGGTCTCCGAGGTGCTGCCGCTACCCCGGGCCGTCTGGGCGGAATACCTCTCGATCTGGGGTACGCTGCTGGCGGAAGCCGCGGTACCTGCGCTGCTCTTGTATCGGCGCACCTGGCGCCTGGGCTTGATCGCCGCGCTGCTCTTTCATCTGTTGCTCGGCTTTGATCCGACGCCGGGGATCTACAGCTTCACCGGCCTATTGTACGCGTTGTTCATCCTGCTCTTGCCGAACGAGTTCGTCGACACGGCCGGGCAGGAGCTGCGCCGCCTGAAAGCGCGCCTGGGCGAGCGCACCCTCTGGTACGCACGGATCGCCGGGCTGCTCTTGTGGGGCGGCATCCTGGTCAACACGGCGCTGCGCGGTGACCGCTGGTCGTTCGGGATCGGTTTTCCGATCTTCGTGGTCTGGGCGCTCCTGGTCGGAGCAGCCTACGCGATCACCCTGCGGCGCACGCCGGCGGCGGGCCCCAGCCTGCCCTCCCCTACCGACCAACGCACCCCCGTCTGGCTCTGGGTGCTGCCGTGTCTGGTGCTGCTCACCGGCTTCAACCCCTACCTGGGGCTCCGCACCCAGCTGTCTTTCTCGATGTTCAGCAATCTGCGCACCGAGGGCGGCCGCTCGAACCATCTGTTCATGCCGAGGCTCGCGACGCTCACGCCCTACCAGGACGACTTGGTCGAGGTCCTCGATTCCGACAACCACGCGGTCTTGGAGTTGAAGCGGCAAGAGTTGCTCCTGCCGTATTTCGAGTTCCGACAGGTCGTCTCGGAGTTCATGGACGTGCACATCACGTACCTGCGCCAGGGCGAGGTGCGGCACTTTGACTGCGTGGCTGGCAACTGCAACGATCCGGAGCTCTCGACGCAGTACCCCCGCGCGCAGCGAGCGTTCTTCTTCTTTCGTCCCGTCGACAAGGGGCCGAAAATGCACTGCCGGCACTAGCGATGCGCCAGCGACTCTAGCCCTGGACGGCGGGCTCGGCGGGCAGCCCGTACAGGCCGTGCGCCTTCACGTAGCGAAGCACCGCGCGAGGCACCAGCGCCTCCAGCTCGAGCTGAGCCAAAGGCGAGCTATCCTGCGCCCATGCGCCGATCCGGGCGCGCACGTCGGTAGAGGATACCTCCGGCAATAGACGTGGCAGTGGGCCCGCGGCATCGGTGCCCGCCCGCGGCAGCACGAGCGGTGGAGCGCGGCGCGCGATCTCCGCAAAGGCGTGCCACTGGTGCAGCTCGCCGAGAATGTCCGAACCGACCAGCAGGCGCAGATCCCAGCTGGGGTGCTCGGCCTGCAGCGCCACGATGGTGTCGAGCGTGCGGCTGGGCGTGCCCAGGCGCTCCTCGATGCGGCTGACCTCGACCCCTGGCAGCCATTCGAAGGCCAGCCGGGCCATCTCGACCCGGTGCTCGAACGCCTCCAGCCGTTTGCCCAGGGCGTGCGCGAAGACGGGCACGCTGACGACCCGCTCCACCAGCCCCGCGCTGAGCGCGTACGTCACCGAGAGCACATGCCCGATGTGCGGCGGGTTGAAGCTGCCCCCGAACAGGGCCACCGTCACTCGCTCCGCCACGGGCTAACCGCCGTCTGCGAGAGGGCCAAACAACGTGAGACCGCCGGCAAAGAACGCCAGATCGAAGATCCCCATCACCTTGAAGTAACCCACCAGGATCGACAGTGGTTGCCCGTCGAGCAGATCGCGGGTGGCCGCCACGACCGCCAGCAGCGTGGGAGAAAGCAAAGGAAACAGCACCACCGCCAGCACCAGATCGCGCGCGCGTGTGCGCACGGTCATCACGCCGAACAGGGCTCCCGCCGCCGCGATGCCAGGCGTGGCACAGAGCGCGATCAGGAGCAGAGACGGACCGAACTGCCCGAGGTCGATGTTGAAGAGCACGGCAGCGGCCGGGATCACCACCGCCTCCACCGCCAGGAGAAAGCAGAACATGCCCAGCGCCTTGCCCATGAAGATCGCGCTGTAGGACAGCGGCGAGACGAGCAGCCCCTCGAACGCGCCGTCCTGCCGCTCCCGCTGCCAGGTGCGGCTGAGTGACAGGACGGAGGCAAACGCGGTCGGCAACCAGATCGCGCCGGCCGCCACCTGCGCGCGCGTGAGCGGCGAGTCGTAGAAGGACAGCGACGACATGATGACGATCACGAAGCCGAAGAAGGCGCTGGTCGTCACGACTTCTCCGGTGCGAAGCTCGATGGCCAGATCCTTGGTGAAAATGATGCGCGTCTGTTCAGCCCAGCTGACCGGGCGCGCCACGGGGCGGTGAGGCAGAGCGCGCGCGACGCTGGCGTCGGTAACGGGAGGGCCAGACTGCGACATGCCTCCTATCCTAGTCGGAGAACCCCGCTGCTGTCCCCAAGAGCCGCGCCGGGTTTCGGTCCCCCCGACGCGGGAGGCTGCCGTTCTGGCAGCGCTTTGCCCGGGGAGTGTGGCAAAGTCGCGGGCCCCGAGCATGAAAGAGCGACGCATCGAGCACACCTACGACTGCAGCCAGGACGTTTTCTGGGGGCAGATCTTCCTGGACGAGACCTACAATCGGACGCTGTTCCTCGAGGAGCTGCACTTCGAGAGCTGGCGCGTCGTCAGTTCGGAAGAGCGCGCCGGGGAGTTGCACCGCGTGGTCGAGGGCGTACCCAGCCTGGGAGACCTACCGGGGACGCTGAAGCGTCTGCTCAGCGAAGGAGCCGGCTATACCGAGCGCGGCGTGCTCGATCGGGCCCAGCAGCGCTACCGGCTGGAGGTGACGCCGCGTTCGCTCGCGAGTAAATTGAGCATTTCGGGCGAGCTCTTCACCAGCCCGCTGGCAGAGCGCTCGTGCCGGCGCACCTACGTTGCACGGGTGGAAGCTCGGGTCTTCGGCGTGGGCGGGCTGATCGAGCAGCGCCTGCTAGACGACATCGAACGCAGCTACGTGAAGGCCGCAACCTTCACGAACCGCTGGATATCTAGCCACGGGCTGTGACGCTGGAGAGCAGCTGCCTCTGCTCAGAGGCAGCTGCAGTTCAGAGGCAGCCCGCGAGCACGCTCAGCCCGCGGCGAGCGCCTTCTCTTTGGACTTCTTCGTGCGCAGGACGCGCTTGGCCGCCGCCTTGACGGGAGGCTTGGCCGCCGCCTTGGCCGCGGAAGCCTTCTTCACGGAAGACTGCGAGAGCGCATCGTGCAGATCGAGCAGGCGCGGCAGCGGATAAGCAGCCAGGCGGGCCTTGTAGCCCTCATCCTTGCCTCGCTTGTCCAGGTCCAGGACGGCACCGATCAGCTTGTCGCGGCTGCCGAAGTCTTTCTTGGCGCGCGTGAGGGCGGCGTGCAGCTTGAGCAGCTTGGTGTTGCTCACCTTCGCCAGCCCTTTGTCAGCGTTGACGCGATCGAGCCACAACGCCGAGGTGGCCAGCGCTTGCACGGCGCTGATCAGCTTGGCCTTGTCCTCAAACTGACCTTTCACGCGCCCAACGGGCGGGTGGGACGAGGAACGGGACACAGTTTGGGACGAAGAGCGAGACGAGGAGGTTGTCATGACGAGTACTCAGGGGCGGGACCGCAAGGGGGCGGGAAGCTAGCAACCTACCTCCAGCCACGCAAGTCAGGACTTCGCAGCTCCGGGCCCAGGGCCGCCGCTTTTTTCGAGCCGAGGCGGGAAAGCGGTCGACCCTCATCTCCTGCCAGTCCAGCGGCGGCCGCCGATCGCGTCCGGCTCCGCGCCGTCCCAGACGCGGGTCTGTGTCGCGGAAGATGACGGCGCGGGGGCCGCGTGTTAGGCGCCAGCTGCCATGAGCTCAGTTTGCTCCGTCGCCGTGCGGGTCGCCGGAGCTGTCACGCGAGCGCCCGCGCGGCGCGGCGCCACACCGCCCGCTGGCGCGCTCGACGGAATTGTGGCGACGCGGGGATGGCGATGCCCATGGCGAGTGTTTGGGTGACCGTGCCCGGCTTTGAACCCCTCGCGCTTCCGACGACGGAACTGGCTCCCGTGTCGTGGCTCGAGACCCTCTTTTCCTACCCGCCCATCAAAGCGCTGCTGCCGATCCCGATCCTGCTGGCGATCGCGCCGGTGCTGATCTGGTTTTTCCGGGATACCTGGCAAAAGCTCGACGAAGAAGCGCGGCTCCATCGCCTGGAGCACGCCGAGCGCCACGACTTCCGCCCCGCGGCGTGCCTGCTCATCGCGGCGGTGGTGCTGACGGTGCAGGAGTACTACGGAGGCCGCCAGTTCTTTCAGACCACGCTGCGGCCCGAACTGGAGAGCTTGTACGAAGGGTCATGGAAATGGCTCCGATTTGACACATACGACGAGCTATATGCGTACGGCTGGTGGTGCTTCGCACGCTCCGTCGGTTACGTCCTTTTCCCCCTCGCCGTCTGGAAACTCCTCTTCCCGAAGGACTCGCTCCTCGACATGGGTCTGCGCGCTCGAGGCTTCATCAGCCACCTGTGGATCTACGGGGCCTGCCTCGGCATCGTGATCCCGGTGATGCTGATCGTCGCGCACCAACCCGATTTTGGGTCCTACTACCCGTTTTACAAACAGAGCTCGCGCAGCATCTTCGATTTCATGGCCTGGGAGGCGATGTACTGGGTGCAGTTTTTCGCACTCGAGTTATTCTTCCGGGGCTGGATGGTCGGGGCGCTGCGGCGCACCCTGGGCTCGTCCGCGATTTTCGTGATGGCCGTTCCCTACTGCATGATCCACTACGGAAAGCCCTACCTCGAGGCGCACGGCGCCATCGTTGCGGGCGTCGTGCTGGGCTCCCTGGCGATGCGCACACGCAGCATCTATGCAGGCTTTTTGCTGCACATCACGGTGGCCGTCGGTATGGACATGCTTTCGTTGTACAAGCGAGGGGCCATCCCTCACACCTTCTGGCCTCCCGGCTGAGCCTGCACCCAAGGCGCATGCAACCTATGACCCACGAGCCCTCTGCCCCGTCCGAACAGACCTCTGATCCAGAGGCTCCTCTGCACACCGTCCCCGGGCGCCCCGGGGAGAGATCTGAAGAAGAAATGGCCAACCCGAGCTCCCCTTTCCCCTCCAGAGTCAACGGCAGGCCGGCGAGCGCCAAGCGCAGCGGCGCTCCGCCGCCCCGTGTGTCGCCCCGGCCGACCAGCATCGAGCCCAAGGATTGGACCGTCCAGGACAGCGAGGCCCTGTACCAGGTGCGCGACTGGGGTCACCCCTACTTCTCGGTCAACGAGAAGGGCCACGTCGAAGTGACGCCGGACCCGTCCTCCCCGAACGCCATCAATCTATACGAGCTGGTGCTCGACATGCGCGCGCGCGGCATCGAACTGCCGCTGCTCGTGCGCTTCTCGGACATTCTCGCGCACCGGATCCGGCGCATTCACGAGGCGTTCGGCCGCGCGATGAAGGAGTACGAGTACCAGGGCAACTACCGCGGGGTGTTCCCCATCAAGGTGAACCAGCAGCGCCACGTCGTCGAAGAGGTGGTCGAGGCCGGCCGCATGTGGAATTACGGGCTGGAGGTCGGCTCCAAGCCGGAGCTCCTGATCGCACTCGCCTCGATGAAGGGCGAGAGCGGCCTGATCGTCTGCAACGGTTACAAGGACGCGCTGTACATCGAGACGGCGCTGATCGCGCAGCGCTTCTCCAGCACGGTGTTGATCGTGCTCGAACGGTTGGAGGAGCTGGACATCGTGCTCAAGGCCTCGGAGCGCCTGGGCATCAAACCCAACCTCGGTGTGCGCGCCAAGCTGGCGACCAAGGGCATGGGGCGCTGGGCGGATTCGGCGGGCGAGCGCGCCAAGTTCGGTCTCAACATGCCCGAGCTGGTGCAGCTGATCGATCGACTGGCAGCGGCCAAGCGCCTCGACGAGCTGCAGCTCTTGCACTTCCACATCGGCAGCCAGATCTCGAGCATCATCCCGATCAAGAACGCCATGCAGGAGGCCGCCAACATCTACGTCGAGATGGCGCGGCTGGGCTGCAACATGCAGTACCTGGACATCGGCGGCGGCCTGGCCATCGATTACGACGGGTCCAAGACGGACTTCCACGCCTCCTGCAACTACACGCTCAGCGAATACGCAGCGGACGTCGTCGCGACGATCCAGGCGGCGTGCCGCAAGGCGGAGATGAAGGAGCCGACGCTGATCAGCGAGAGCGGGCGCGCGGTGGCGGCGCACCAGTCGATCCTGCTGTTCGACGTGCTGGGACAGGGCCGCGCTCTGTCCGGCGTACCCACCGCGCCGGCCAAGGATTCGCACAGCGTGCTGCAGGTCATGTACGAGACCTACCAGGGCATCATGCCGAAGAACGTGCAGGAATCCTGGCACGACGCCTGCCAGGCCAAAGAAGAGGCGCAGAGCCTCTTCCGCTACGGCTACCTCGGCCTGCGGGAGCGCTCGCACGCAGAGGCGCTGTACTGGAGCATCTGCGAGAAGATCCAGGCGACGTTGCAACGGCTCAAGTTCGTGCCCGAAGAACTGCACGACCTCGAGAAGACGACCAGCTCGATCTACTACTGCAACTTCTCCGTCTTCCAGTCCGCGCCGGACTCCTGGGCCATCAATCAGTTGTTCCCGATCATGCCGATCCATCGCCTGGAAGAGCAGCCCAGCGTGCGCGCGACGCTCGCGGATCTGACCTGCGACAGCGACGGCAAGATCGACCACTTCATCGATGTGGAGGACGTGCGCTCGACGCTCGACGTGCACACGCTCTTGCCGGACCAGCCCTACGTGATGGGCATGTTCCTGAACGGTGCCTACCAGGAGATCCTGGGCGACCTGCACAACCTGTTCGGCGACACGAATGCCGTGCACGTGCGCGTGACCGAATACGGCTACCGCGTGAGCCACGTGATCAAGGGCGACAGCATGAACGACGTGCTGCGCTTCGTGGAACACCACCCGGAGACCATGATCGAGTCGGTGCGCGAGCAAGCGGAGGCCGCCTTGAACCGCGGCCGAATGACGCTCGAACAGATGAAGCTGCTGATGCGCCACTACGAAAAGGCGATGGGCAGCTACACCTACCTCACCGAAGAGGAATGAGCCCCGAGGGCCCGGCTCGACCTGCGCTGGTTCGCCGGCGCGGGATCGAGACTCCCGACGGCACACGTCCAGGGCACTGAACGAGCACCGTTCAGCGCCGCCGAGCGGCTGCACGCTCAGCGGCCAGGTGCCGGCTTCTTGCTGTCCTTGCGGCGCACGATGCGCAACTCCAGGCGCCGGTTGTGGCTGCGGCCTTCCGCCGTGTCGTTCGTGTCGATGGGCACGCTGGAGCCGAAGCCTTCGGACGTCAGCCGCCGCGCGGAAATGCCATGGCGCACGAGCCAGGTCACCACTGCGGCGGCGCGCTCCCGGCTGAGCTTCAGGTTGCCGCGCGCCGAACCGCTGCTGTCGGTGTGCCCCTCGACGTTGACCAGTTCGAGCTCCGGATGATCCACCAGGAGCTCCGCCAGGGCATTCAGCACGCCGTCACTCTCCGCGGCGATGCGCGTACCCGCCGGCGCAAATCTCACCGGCTCATTGAGCACGATCCAGCCTGGTTCCAGGCGCGCTTTCGGACAGCCCCGCAGCATGGTCAGAGCGGTGTCCTCCCCCACGACGAAGGGGCACCCGTCGAAGGCGTCTGCGACACCATCCCGGTCGCTGTCCACGGGGCAGCCCGACAGCGCCGCCTCTGCTTGCAGGATGCCGATCACCGAGGGGCAAGCGTCGACCCCGTCGACGATGCCGTCGCCGTCCGTGTCGAGCGGCGGGATACAGCCGTGACGCACCGGATCGGCACTGGTCGGCCCGGCCTCGTTCGGGCACGCATCCAGATCATCGCTGATCCGGTCGCCGTCGCTATCGATCGGGTCGGGGCAGCCGTTGCGCTCCGGCTCGAGCGGCCGCGCGGGACCGGACACGTCGGCGCAGACATCCGATTCATCGAGCACGCCGTCGCCGTCGAGGTCCCGGACGGGCGGGGGCAGCGCCGCGGCCGCTGGCTGGCGAGGCAGGGGCAACAGCCATTCGAGCGACGCCAGCAGCCGCAGCTTCGGCGCGCCCAGCCCGGAGCCGAGCCCCGTGCCGACAGCAGCGCCGAGCCGGAGCGCGCCGGCGACCAGAAACTTGGCGCCGAAATCGAGCTCGACGGGCGTGGTCGTGGCTTCGAGGAAGCCCTCCCCCGAGTCGCTCACCACCGTCGATCCATACAGCTCGGGGCCCAGATGCAGGATGCCGTCCAGCAGGCTAAGCCCGGCAGCGGCGCCAAAGGTCAGATCGGTGCCAAAGGGCAAGGCCACAAAATCATCCCGCTCGGCGTGCCAGAGCATGCCGAGCTCGGTGGCATAGGTGAACAGCCCGAGCTTGCCCGCCGCCATCAGGCGACCGGCAACCCGCGCCAGCCCGTCACTGGTAAATCGCGTCTCCTGGCCCACGGCCGCGAACACGCGCGCGCCGAGCGCCAGAGTAAACGGGCCGCCGTACTGGCCCACGAGGCGCAGATCCGCTGCGAAGCGAGCGTCACCCACGCCGCTGCCGTCGGCGCTCGCGACGGCGACATTGGGGACGCCGGCGACCTCCCCCAGCAGTCCCTGACCCCCCACCGAATACAACACGAGCGGGAGGCTGGCCGAGAGCCGCAGCCGCTCGTACAGAACGAGGTTGGCGTCGAGGTGGTAGAAGAACTGGTAGCGTACGATCGCCGTGACCTCTTCCCCGACGGAGTCCACGACCTCGAGGGGCCGATAGCTGTAGTTGCCGACGAGGCCGAGGCCCGGCCTCAGCTTGCCGCGCAGATCGAGAGATTCTGCCTGGAACCAATCGCTGCCGGCGGCGGCGGGTTGATAGCGGTCGAGAGCGAAGCCGGTGCTCGTGGGTGCAGCGCTGGCGAGACTTTGCACCATCAACAGACAGCTCGCGAGCCAGAGCGCCAGCCCGCGGGAGACCGAGCGCGCACGACACGAGCCATTCATTCCTCTAACTATACGCGCCCCAAGCTCCCCGTCCCACCTTACGCGCAGCGGGCGAGCTCCAATTCCTCGCGCGGGCTGCGAGCACGGCCCACGCTGGAGTGACGTCAACAGCCGGGCTAGCCGGCGAGCTCCCCGCTGGGACGGGCGCGGCGAGGCGCCCGCCGTCACTCGAACAGCTCGAGCTCGCGCAGGGACTCAGCGCCAGAGCGCGCCACGATCACATGATCGAGCAAGAATATGCCGACGATCTCACAGGCCCCGACCAGGGCACGCGTCAATTCGATATCCGCGGCGCTCGGCGTTGGGTCTCCGCTCGGATGATTGTGAACGAGGACGATGCCACTGGCTGCGTCCTCCAGTGCGGGGCGCAGCACGTCTGCCGGGCGGAGCGCGCAGCCATGCAGGCCCCCCTGACCGATGCGCCGCGCCGACCGCAGGCCGTTCTTGCCGTCGAGACACAGCAGCCAGACCTCCTCGTGATCCAGCCCACCCAGGCGAGGGCGGGCCCAGGCGGCCACCGCCTCGAACGACCCGATCACGTCGCGCTCATCGCTGAGCGAACGCAAGAGCACGCGACGACCGAGCTCGATGGCGGCCAGCAGGCGCATGGCCTTGACCGTGCCGATGCCGCGCTGCTCCGCCAGGCGGTGCACGCCGACACGCTCGATGCGCTGCAGACTGCCGACGTCCCCGAGCAGCGCGCAGGCCACCGCGCTCGCCGATTGACCCACGGCTCCGGTGCCGAGCAGCAGCGCCAGCAGCTCCACATCAGACAGCGCGCCGACGCCCGTCTGCCGGGCGCGCTCGCGTATGGCGAGTGCAGGCGCGCCGTTTGGGGCGGCGAGTGCAGGCGCGCCGTTTGGGGCGACGAGTGCAGGCGCGCCGTTCGTCGCGGGTGCCGGCGCGCTCGGGGCGGGGGGTCCTCCCGGACTACGGAACGTCCGGAGATCCGCCTGCGAAGCTTCGCGCAATAGGGTTTTGCGCGATCCACGGGACCCTCCAGCGCTCGACGGACCCTGCGACGACTCTTCTCGAAAGCTCATCCGCCGGTAGACTGCACGGCGTGTGCCAGCCCGCGAGCTGGCGATAGTGCGCTGCGGCGGTCTGACGTGGTTGGCCGGCGCCGTGGCGCGAGCCTGGCGCTCAGCGGCGCGCCAAGAGGCCGGCAGGCAGGAGCCCGATCAGCTCCTCGAGCGCCGCTTCCACCTGGCTTTCGACGACACCGTCAAAGGTCACCTGGGTCTTGTAGCTGGCGTCAAACCACTTGGGATACGAGCCGATCTCGATGCGCGGATGCAACGCCACCGTGCGGTCGAGCAGCGGCTTGAGGTCCGTCTCTTCCATGTGCGTGAACAGCGCGCGGCTGATGATCTGGGTCGGACCGACCAAGTGCTCGCGAACGATCAGCAGCTTCATCCGAAATAGCTCGGGGACGCCGGGCATCACCCAGACGTTGCGCATCACCACCGTGGGCCACTTCACCTCCAGGCTCGCGCGCAGCTCGCTACCGATGGGCGCGCGCGCCATGAGCAGATGATCCGGCGTGCAACGCTCGCCGTAGTGCGCCCGCAACAGCCGCTCCAGATGCGGATGGATCTCGGTGGGGACGCCAAAGCCCTCCGCCACGCCCTCCAGCGTGACGTCGTCGTGCGTCGGGCCCACGCCGCCGCTCGTGAAGACCACGTCATGGCGCGCGGCGAGCGAACGCACCTCCGCGGCGATGGTCGCGCGATCGTCCGCCACCACCACCGCGCGCTCCAGCCGAATGCCGAGCGCCCGCAGCGTCGTGGCCAGGGGCGCCAGGTTTCGATCCTCGACCTTGCCGCTCAGGAGCTCATTGCCGATGAGCAGTGCAGCCGCGCTGTTGATGATGGCTCGATCCGGCGTTGCCATGCTGCCCTCGACTCTGCCTAGACCTTTGAACTCGAGCAGCCCCGTCAGTCCGGCTCGAGCTCCCTCACCATCGGCTTGCCCTGACTGTCCACGCCGAGCAGCTCTTCGATGCGACGCTCGGCTCGATCGAGAATGTCCTGCGAGCTCTTGGCCAGCGCCATCCCTTCCTCGAACAGGGCGATCGACTCTTCCAACGGCTGATCCCCCTCCTCCAGATGCTCGACGATCTGGCCGAGCCGCTGAATGGCGGTCTCGAAACTGACCGAACCCGGCGCCTCGGCACCCGCCGCGCCCGATTGGGGTGTGCTCTCGGAGCCCCCTGCAACGCCCGGCGCCCTCGGTTCCATCTTCCTTGTCGCCACTCGGGTTGGCCAAAACCTAGAATGAGTAGCGCCTCGTTGCAAACGGCGATTGTCGCTCGCTCGTCTGGGAGGTGCCCCGCTCGGCCGCCAAGAGCACGGCCGCTAGACACCGAGGCCGCCAGGCGGGCTCCGCGAGCGCCGGCGCGGCGCGGCTCACTGCCAGCGCAGGGCCAGAGGACGGACGCTCACACCGGCCACGACCAGGATCCCGCCTGGATCTGCGAAGATGGGCAGCGCAAGGCCGGGCGCCACATGCAGAAGCCCGCTGGCGCCGCCAGCAGGCGAGGGTTCGCTCGCCGAACCCTCAGTGGAGCGCAACTCCGCCCACAAAAATTCGCTGCCCCGCGGCGGATCGCCCAGCTCGACCCCGCCCAGGCCCAGGCGAGCCGCGGAGCGCACCCGCGGGCTCGGGTCGAACTGCGCAGCGAGCTCGAGCGCGCGCCGGGCGGTGAGGCCGCGACGCTGGCTCAAGGCACGCACGAGCGCCTGCCGCACCGTTTCGTCGGGCTCAAACTCATAACTCCGCGCGAGCGCCCCGATCGCGGAGGCGCGCGTGCTCTCCCCCAGCCCTCGCGCCACGTGACAGCGCAAGATGGGATCGGGATGAACGAGGTACGCCTCGGCAAAGGCGTCGAACCGAGCGTCGTCGCGACTCGCCAGTGCGCGCAGCGCGAGCGGCGCGGCAACGCCCCCCTCGAGCACCAGCTCCGAGAGCACACGCGAGGTCACGCCACGCCGCCCGCTCGGGCGCAGCAAGACGAGGCCGAGCGCGCTGCGTGCGCGTCCCGGCGCGGCCCGGGACAGCAGGTGCGCCGCACCCTCCAGCACGTCGTCGTCGAACCAGAGCGCGTTGTTGGCGGCCGCCTCGATCCGGACCGCGTCGCCGGAGGCGAGCTCGGCCCGGGCCCCTTCGCTGCTGGCCAGCGATGCCCCCCAGGCGCCGGCAGCTCGCTCCGCCGCCGACGACGCGCGCCCGAGCGCTTGCAGCCGCGCCGGCAGAGCCCCGAAATGTTCGTCCCAGAGCGCGCTGCGCAGCGCGGCGACCCGAGCCACGAGCGGCGGCGCGAGCTGCGCGTCGAGCGCTCGCTGCACCGCAGCGTGCCCGTCCGGCCCGGGCAACCGAGAGAGCGCGTGCGCCGCAGCAAACGCCGTCTCGGGGCGGCGCAACGCCGCCTCCAACTGGCTCGCCGCAGCGACTCCGCCGATGCGCCCGAGCAGGGTCCAGACCTCGGGCGAGGCGTCGTCGGGGAGCGAGGGCAAGAGCGCGGTCTCGAGCAGCACGCTGTCGGGAAATCCGAGCGCACGCTCGCCCACGGCCTCGCCGCGCTGCCGCTCCCTGGCCAGCTCCGCGCCGAGCGCACGCGCGGCCCCCGGTTCTTGCGCCAAGACCAGGATTTCCACGGCCGCCCGCCGCAGCACCGGCAGGCCGCTGCTCAGCCACTCGCGCGCCAGCGGCACCGTCTCCAGCTCCCCGAGCTGGGTCAACGCCACCGCTGCGGCCGCCCGCACCTCGGCGCTCTCCCCTCGCACCCAGGCTCGCAATGGATGAAAGGCACGCTGATCTCCGAGCACGCCGAGCAAGCGAGCCAGCTCCACGCTGGGCTCGCCCGGGACGGCGAGCAGCTGATCCAGATCGGCGGGGGGATAGGCCTGGAGCGCCTGCTCGGCGAGCACGGCGCCAGGCCCACCGGTCCTGAGCGCCCCGCCCAGCACGCGCAGCGCGGCGGCGGAGCGGCTCCTGGCGAGCGCCAGCGCCGCCGTGCCCCGCCCGAGCTCGAACAACTCCAGCTCGGCGTGGCCGGACGAAGCGGCGGGGCGCTGGTTCATGAGCTGCGCCAACACCACTTGGACCTCTGCGTCGGCGGCGTGTGGCCCGAGAGCGCGAGCCAACGTCAGACATTCGCGCGCTCCGAGCTGAGCCTTGCGCTCGACGGCAAAGCGCAACAAGCGCTGCAGCGCCGCAGGCGTACCCAGGCCGGCCAGGCGCTGGATGCCGCGCAGCCGCTCGGAGAGCTGCGGGGCCCCGAGCAGGCTCGCCAGCGGCTCGACTCCGATGCGATGGACCAGGGACGGCAAGCGGGGAGCCGCCTCCGCCGCCTCGGGTTCCCCCTCCTCCTGGGCCTCGGCATGCGCCGGCCCCGCCAGAGCCAGAGCCCCCATCAGGCACCATCCAGAAGCCCGGGGCCGCCGCCTGAACATCCACCTACTCTCCCACAAATCGCGCAGAAAGGCGCTCGGCCCGGCCGGGATCGCTTGCCCGACGGCCACTTCTCGGCGTACCGCGGGCGTGCTCATGAGCGACCCGAAATCCCCCCTCCCGGCGCCTGCCGAAGCGCCGCTGACGCTGGCCGTGCCCAAAGGGCGCATCCTGAAGGTGCTGGTGCCCCTGCTCGCTCAGGCGGGCATTGCAGCGGAAGGCCTGCTCGGCGACGACCGACGGCTGGTGCGGCAGAGCGACGATGGCCGCGTCCGCTTCCTTCTGCTCAAGCCCGATGACGTGCCCACCTACGTGGAATACGGTAGCGCCGATCTGGGCGTGGTGGGAAGGGACACGCTGCTCGAACGCAACTACGAGCTGTATCAGCCCGTGGATCTGCGGGTGGGATTGTGCCGGATGGTCGTGGCGGCGCGGGTCGGCGCGCGGATTCCGCCGGTGCCGCGGGTGGCCACCAAGTACCCCCGCATTGCGCAAAAGCACTTTGCCGCGCGCGGCGTCCAGGCGGAGGTCATCTTCGTCCAGGGCTCGGTGGAGCTGGCGCCCGTGACGGGCCTGGCGGACCTGATCGTCGATCTGGTGGAGACCGGGTCCACGCTGCGAGAAAACGGCCTCGAAGAGCGGGAACTGGTCTGCTCCATCTCGAGCCTCCTCGTGGCCAACCGCACGCTCTTCAAGCTGCACCACGAACGCATCGCCCCGATCGTCGAACGCTTGCGCCGGGCCCTGGACGGCACCCGTCCAACGAGCAGCTAGCGTGCCCCCGCGGCGCTCGCGGCGCTGTCCCGCGGCGGCGCATCGAGCACCAGCTGCGCGGACATGCGTTCCAGCATGCGCCGACCGATGCCCTTGACCCGCAAGAGATCGCTGCTGCGCCGAAAGCGCCCGAGCCGGCGCCGCAGCTCGAGGATGGCCGCGGCACGCTTGGCACCGATGCCCGGCAGACGCTGCAAGTCGAGCGCGCCCGCCAGATTGAGAACCACCCGGCCATCGGCCGTCACCGCCCCGACCACCTCGCTCCCGCTCGGCGGCGCCGCCTCGGGCGAGCTGGCGCACGGCATGGGCTCGTCGCAAGAGCAGTGCGGCGCAGCAGCCGTGCCGGAAGCAGCAGTGCCGGCTCCCACGACGCCAGGTCCCGCGACGCCAGGAGCGGCCGCTGGACGCTCCGCCGCGGCGCCCGCAGCGAGCGGGCCAGAACCCAGCATCTGAGCGAAGCCAGCGGCCAGCGGTGCCCGAGCGAGCCCGGGCAGCTCCGACGAGCCGCGCGCCGCCCACCCGATCCCCGCCAGCCCCAACAGCCCGAGCCCCGTCGCCAGCATCCGCATCAGGATCGGCAACCAGGCGCGCCAGTGCGCCCTCAGACTCTCCCAGCGCGGAGGCGCGACCGCCGCCGCTGCGTCCGTGGCAGCTGCCGCTGCGCCAGCGGAGCGCAGTGCCGCGATCGCTTCGGAGTCGAAGTTCGAAACAGGCTCGATCTGCATGCTCGCTTGCCTCGCTTTCGGTGCGGCGCCGCCGACGGGAACGCAGGAGCAACCCCGCGCCCAGCGTCGAACGGCGCCGCCCCGGCTTGCCGTTTCGTTCAACCGCGCTCACGCCTCAGCTGAGCGGAGCGTGGTGATCACTGCTGATGCTGCGAGCCGAGTTCGTGCCGTCTCGCTCATCGCGAGGCACGTAGTCCCGCACGTGCATCTCCCCCGAGACGGGAATGGCCTCGAGCTTCACGGTCAGGGAACCATCGGAGTTGACAAACGCCACGCCGATCCGATTCCAGAACTTGCGGCTGCTGCGCTCGGTAATCACGTACACGATCTTCATCTTGCTTGCGTCCATGCTGATTTCTCCTCGCGCCCTGCTGCCTGCGACGTGCAGGACTCGAGGAGCGCGTTTCTCCCCACGCCTTGCGCGATTCGTGCCGCGCAAAAACGCCCAGATCCTCCGCGTGAACGCGCTCACCCGAGCTGGCCAGCGCCCGCACGCGCCAGTGGCAGGGTGCCGCCAGGGCCGCTGCCGGCGCGGCAGTCGCCGAGCCGCATGTAGGCGCGTCAGCGCTGTGCCACGTACAAAAGCGAGAGGTAGCCCGCGCAGCTGACGATCCAGAGCGCGGCTCGCCTATACATGCCCTGCCTAAGTGCCCAGTGAGGTGCCCACGGACTCAGGGGTGGCAGCAGGCAGAGCACGCCCGGCCAACGAGGGGTACGACGGAGCAGCGCCGCGGTGATCGCCAGGTGCACCGTCAACCAGCTGGCGAAACACAGCACCAGCGCCACCCCGAGCAGGCCGACCATGCGCGCAGCGTGCGCTCGCTTTCTCAGGATTTCCATGGGCAACGAGCACTTATGCGGTTCACGAAGCCCTCCCGGGGGGTGCGACGCGCGCTGCTCGGACCCACCCGGCCGCCCAGAAGCTCCAGCACGCGGCCGCCTCTCGAGGACTCCTGACCCACGCCGCCCGACGACGCTACCATCTGGCGCGAGGAGCACCCCGGGAGCGATCGACGCGTTTCGCCTCCACTGCCTGTGGCGAACGCCGGCCCGATGTTACACTCAAGGCGTGCGTTGGACACCCTGGTTGATGACAGCCCTCGTCGGCGGTCTTTTGGCGTCGATCCCCTCACAGCTCCACGTCGCGCAGGCCGGGGGGGCTACCCTTCGAGCCGACACGATGCCGGTCGATCAGATTCGACCGGGGATGAAGGGCTATGGGCTCACCGTGTTCGAAGGCACGAAGCCCGAGCGCTTCGGCGTCGAAGTGATCGACGTGATCAAGAACTTCCGTCCGCGACAGGACGCGATCTTGATCAAGACGCTGCACCCGCGGCTCGACGTGGTGAACGTGGTGCGGGGCATGAGCGGCAGCCCGATCTTCATCGATGGCAAGATGATCGGCGCGTACGCGTACGGCTGGAGCTTCGGTAAAGAGCCCGTGGCGGGGGTGACCCCGATCAGCAACATGCTCGAAGACCTGGCGCGTCCCCTGCCCAAGTCGCTCTTCGGCTGGCCTCTCGGGCCGTCCCCCATCCCGCTCAATGGTGGGCCGCGGCCTGCTGCACGCCGCTCGGATACGCCCGATACGTCCGCGAACCGCTACGCGGGGGATCCCAGCAACTATCAACTGGATCGGCACGCCGAACAGCTGCGGGAACGCGGCCCCTTTGCCGATACGAGTTCGGGCGGGTTGCGTCCCGTCTCCACGCCCCTGTTGCTCGGGGGCATGGGTGAGCTCGCGAGCGGCATGGCGCGCGAGCTGCTCCAGCCGCTCGGGCTCGAGCCACTCCAGGGTGGCGGCGGGTCCGGCATCGAGCCGGGCGCGCCCGAGCACTATGAGGACGGGGGCGCCATCGCCGTGAACCTGATCAGCGGCGACTTCAACGCCACTGGACTCGGCACCGTCACCCGCGTCGAAGGCGATCGCCTGGTCGCCTTCGGGCACCCGATGATGAACGGAGGCGTCAGCGCCTTGCCCACGGCCATCGGTCGGGTGCTCTGGTTTTTGGCGAGCGAATCCTCCTCCTTCAAGCTGGGCATGGCGGTGCGCCCGCTGGGCGCGCTGGTCAACGATCGCCAGGCATCGATCGTGGTCTCCGAGTCCGCCAAGGCGCCCGTCATCCCGGTGACCTTCCATATCGATGGCGTGCCCGGGGCTCCGTATCGAGACTGGAAGTTCGAGGTCGCGCACGAGAAGTTCATGACCCCCACCTTCCTCGCCATGGCCCTCGGCGAGGCGCTGCAGGCGACCGGCGCCGAGCGACAGGACGTGAGCTGGACGGCAGAGAGCAAGGTGGCCATCCAGGGCCACGGTGAGGTCGCGCTCGAAGATTTTGGCGTCTCCATCGGCGGCACGCCCGATCCGCGCGAGTTCGTGCGCTCCCACCTGGTCTCCTCCGTCGGAGCCATCCTGAACAATCCGTGGGAGCCGGCGATCGTGCAGTCCGTGTCGGTGCGGATCAAACTCGCCTACGCGCGGGAGATCGTGCGGCTTCGTGAAGCGCGTGCGATCGAGACGGAAGTGGATGCCGGGCAACCGGTCAACATCCTGCTGACGCTGATCCCGTTTGCGGGGCCTCCCTTTACCCGGACCATCACGGTGCCCGTGCCCAAATACCTGGCAGACACGACGCTCAAGCTGACGATACGCCCGGGTCACTCCGTGGAGCGAGAGAAGGCGACGCCCGAGACCCTCGACGAGTTCATTGGCAATCTCGAGGACCCGATTTACCCCCCGAAAGCCGTGGTCGTTTCCTATGCTGCCGGCGGCGGCGTAGCGTTCAAGGGGCGGGTCGCCGAAAACCTACCACCTGGGGCGTTGGACAGCATTCGACAGCGGACCGCGAGCTTCTCCCCCGAGGCCTTCAAGTCGAGTCGCCACCACGTGATAGAGCTCGATGATTTCATGGTTGGAACTGATAGCGTGAGCGTCAAGGTGAGGCCGGTACTCCGATGATCCGAAGCACTCGTCGCAAGCTATACTCGTCCGGTCTGGTGCTCGCCTTGCTGGCGGGCGCACCGCTCGGCTGGGCCGTGGGCACCCGGCGCTTCGAACTGCACAAGGGCAAGGATTTCCAGGGTGGAGATCTCAAGGGCGTCGCGATCGACAGCGCCGGCCGCGTGCACGCCGGGTTAAATCTGGGCGCGCTGCCGCTCGGTGATGCGCAGTCGGTCTGGAGCGCACTGCCGCGCTCGGACGGCAGCGTGCTGCTCGGCACGGGCAACGAGGGCAAGCTGCTCGAGGTCCGGGGTGGCTCGGTGAAGGTGCTGGCGGAGACCAAGGCACTGGTCGTCACCTCGCTGGTCGAGGGCTGGAAGGGCGAGGTGCTGCTCGGCACGATGCCGAAGGGCGAGGTCATGCGCTGGTCGGGCGGCAAGCTATCCACGCTGACCAAGCTGGAAGGTGTGGAGCACGTCTGGGCGCTGGCGTTCGACAAGTCGGCGCAGGTGCTGTTTGCGGCGACCGGGCCGGAGGGCAAGCTCTTCCGCATCGAGCAGAACGGCAAGGCGCAAGTCTACTTCGACGCCGAAGAGCAGCACCTGATCAGCCTGGCCGTTTCCGCGCAGCGTGGCGGCAGCGTCGTGTACGTCGGTGCCAGCGACAAAGCCAAGCTGTACCAGGTGAGCGCGCCGGGTCGCGCCAGCGTGCTGTACGACTTTGGTCGCACCGAGGTGCGCGCCATCGCGCTCGGCGCCAAAGGCGACGTGTACGCCATCGCCAACGACATCAAATCGGGCGGCTTCGTGCCGTCGCGAGACGAGGACGGTTCGGACGGGCCGACCCCAGCACCGAAGACCACCGGCAAGGGCGTCCTGTACCGCTTCAGCAGCGACGGCACCCCGGAACAGTTGCTCGACGACTCGGACGAGCATTTCACGAGCCTGGCGCTCGGCCCCGACGGTCAGCCCTACGTGGGCACAGGGGTCAATGGTCGCATCTACACCGTGGACGAAGCCCACAACGATGTCTTGATGGCGGACACGGAAGAACGCCAGGTCGGCGTGCTCTCCTTCGCCGGGGGGCATCAGTTCATCAGCACCAGCGATCCCGCGGTGTTGCACCCGGTGCGCGGCATCGGGGGGACGGACGCCGTCTGGACCAGCAAGCCGCTGGACGCCGGGTTGCGAGCGCATTTTGGACAGCTGAGTTGGACCGCGTCGGCACCGCTCGAGCTCTCCACCCGCTCCGGCAATACCCAGCAGCCCGACGATACCTGGAGCCCCTGGAGCGATCCGCTGACCAAGCCGGGGATGACGCAAAGCCCGGCGGCCCGCTACATCCAGATCCGCGCTCGCTGGAGTCGCGATCCGAAGGCGGCGCTGAGCGACCTCACCCTGCCCTTTGTCACCGACAACCTGCGTGCGGTGCTCACGAGCCTGGAGGTCGATCGCGAAAAGGATGACCGCGTCACCACCGGGGGCGATGACATCGGTAGCTCCGGTGGCCCCGTGAGCGATGAGGCCGATCCGGTGGTCAAGCTGAAGTGGAAGGTCGACAACCCCGACAGTGACGAGTTGCGCTATCGCTTGCAGTACCGTCTGCTCGGCACCAACGAATGGGTGGACATCCTCAAGCCGGGCCGGCCGCTGACCAAGAGCCAGTACGAGTGGGACACGGCGGATCTGCCGGAGGGCCATTATCAATTGCGCGTGCAGGCGAGCGATGAGCTGTCCAATCCTCCGGATCGCGTCAAGAAGCACGAGCTGAGCAGCACGACCATCGTCGTCGACAATACGCCGCCCGCGTTGGTCTCGCTGGAGGCGAGCGGGCGTCACGTCAGCGGCAGCGCCGTCGATGGCGTGGGGCCGATCGCGCGCATCGAGATGAGCGTCGCCGGCAGCGGCGAGTGGTATCCCTTCTTCCCGCGCGACGGCATCTACGATCAGCAGCACGAGGACTTCGACGTGGACGTCTCCACCTTTGCGCCGGCGGGCCGCGCGGTGATTGCGGTACGTGTGTACGACCAGGCCAACAACTTCGTCGTCCGGCACGTGACGCTGCCCTGAGCTGACGGCATCTTCCCGGGGTGGCTGCGGCCACCCCGACGCGCTTCGCCTCGACGGCCCGTCCGGGGCGACGGGTGCGGCCGCACCTCGAGGCCACTTGGCCGAGTGTCGCCGGACCGCGTTGCAGGGCCACGACGCCGGGACGGCGTAGTCACGACGCACTCCGGCAATGAGCACCGTGCCCAAACGGAGCGAGCCCCCGCCCGATCGTTTGGCTGCCGCCCTGCTGGGTGCTACGATATTAAAGTTAACCTTAGTTTCTGTTGGCCTTCGGGAGCCAGCAGCCCCATCTCTCTTTCTTAGCTAAGCATGCCGGTGATCAAACCGCGCTGGGTCCAGGTGTCGTTTGCGCTGCTCGTGGGAGCAGGCGCCATCGCTGCGTGTTCCGTCGACCACGCGGACATGGCGGTCGCGGCGTGCACCGGGTTGAGCTGCAACCGCGACGACCTGAGTACGTCCGCCGGGCAAGAGGTCCCCAGCAGCCTGGCCACGCCCGACGCTGCGGTCGCGGTGGCGGCGTTGCTCAAACCCGTGTGTGGCGCCGGTAGCTGTGTCCCCGACCAGCCGTCCGCGTGCGCGAGCTACGAGCCGCCCCCTCCGGAGGAGGACAACTCGGGGAGCGGCACCGGCCCCTCGGACCCCGACGGGGGCGCTGACGCCGGAGCGGAGTCGGACGCGCTCGACGCCGGAGCGGATGGCGCCGCCGCAGAGCCGCCCATCGACGGCAGCTTCCCTCGCCCCTCGCCGCCGGAGCTCGCTCCCAGCGCCTACTCCTGCCAGTTGTCGCTCACCGCGAGCAACGGGTTCGAACGCAAATGCGGCGCCGCAGGCTCCCAGGGCATCGACGAGGCGTGTACGTCCTCGCTCGATTGTCAGCCGGGCCTCGGTTGCGTGGGCGCCGTCCGCGCCGGGCGCTGTCTGCCGTATTGCTGCGGCCTCGGCGAGGATACGTGCGCCGCCGGCTACTACTGTGCGCAACGGCCGCTGCGCAGCCTGGCGCTGGCCGAAGCCGACGGACCGATGGTGCCCGTGTGCGATCGCGGCGACGACTGCAGCCTGGGCGAGCCCGTCAACTGCACCGGGGAACACTGCAAGTGTGCCGCCGGCACCGCGTGCACCGTGGTCCGCGCGGGCGGCACCACGGCCTGTGTACCCGAAGGTCAGGGAGAAGCCGGCGGCCCTTGCCCGTGCAAGTGGGGCTTCCACTGCTCGCAAGCCACGAGCCCCGCCACCTGCGTCAAGACGTGTGAGCTGAGCGGCGAGAACAGCTGCGGCCCCGGTATCTGCCAGGCCACACCGCTCTTGCCCGACGGTTGGGGTACCTGCGTCGGGGCTTCGCCCGCGCAGATGATGGCGCGGTAAGATGTTTCAGCTCCTGACGGCCACGCCGGAGCGTTGGCTCGAGGCGGTGTTCGCGGACTTCGACGCGTTCGTGGTGGACCACGCCCTGTGCGAACGCAAAGCCAGCGCGATGGGCATGTCGCTGGTGGCCAAGTACCCCGATCGGCCGCTGATCCTCGAGCCGCTGATCGCCTTCGCGCGCGAAGAGCTCGAACACTTTCACATCATGTTCAAGGTCATGGCAGAGCGCGGGCTGCGCTTGCCGGCGGACACTCCGGACACCTACGTCAACGGCCTGCGCAAGGCCATGCGCAGCGATCCGGAGCTCCTGCTCCTGGATCGCTTGCTGGTCTCCGGCGTGGTGGAGGCGCGCGGCTGCGAGCGGCTGCAGATGGTCACCCGAGCGCTGACCGACCCATCGCTGCAGCAGATCTACCTGGAGCTGACGCGCGCCGAGGCCCGGCATCATGCGCTATTTTTTCGACTGGCCGAATGCTACTACTCGGTCGACCAGGTGAAGGAGCGTGCGCGCACCCTGTTCGAGGCCGAGGCGGAGCTCGTGCAACGCTTGCCGTTGCGCGCCGCCGTGCACTGACTCCGCGGCTGCGCGCCCGCGCTGGCTGCGGGGCGCCTGCTCGTTCGAGGGGCGCTCAGCGCGCGGGCGGGAGGTCCACGTGCAACGTCGACAGCCCGCCGCTCGACACGAGGCGAGGCGCAGGCGCCTCCCCCTCGGGATCGGAGCTCAGATCGATGATGAGATCGACTCCCGTCGGACTGGGCACCAGAGCCACATGCGACACGGGGGGCCCGAAATGCTCGGTGGGCAGAGGATTGCCGCTGTTGGCCACGCCCAGCTTGGCGCCGCTGAGCCGGTACGTCAGCCGCCGCCCGACGCGGTCGAGTGCCACGGGCACCTCGCCGGTCAGGCGCAGGAAAATGGACGCGCCCTTGTCCGCACGCCGCGAAAATCCCGCGAAGATCACCGCCACCGAGGACTGCCCCGCAGCGGCGGCCGCTGCCGCAGGCGCGGGCTGGGGTGCGTCCGCGAGAGCGGGAGCGGCCGGCAACAGAGCGGTTCCACTGCTGACGACGAGCGCCCACAGGGACTTGTTCATCCAGCTCGCACGCCTGCCTGCTTTGTCCGACATCACCGGGCCTCCAATCGAGCGCAAGCTTACAATCTAGCTTGGCAGAGCTTTCCACGCTACTCGAGGGCCCGGGCAGCGGCTGCTCTGCGTCTACTCTGGGGGCTACCGTGGCGTGCTTGTCCGACGTTACAGCTGATGCCGATCTTACGGCGGCGCGGGTGCTTCCGAGGCGGGTGCCGCTCTTGGCAGCGGCGCCGCCAGCGTCACTTTGATGCGAGAACGAGCCCCTTCGTAAAAGGCTCGCACCGCTGCATTCAGGCGCTGCGCCACGTACCAGCGACCGAGTAACGGTGCGATGGCCTCGTACGGCTGTGCGGAGAATGGCGTTCGCGTCGTGCGATGTACGATGCGCAGCTCCGTATCGGTAGGGGTCAACATCGTCGCCACCATGCGATCGAGATACAGGCTGGCGCGGGCACGCCGCGCGAGCAGGAGGTCGAGCTCACTCGGCTCGATGCCCTCGCTCTCCAGCATCTGCTCGAGCACGCCCTGCCCGCCCACTTGCTCGAGAATCGCCAGCCGGGCAAAGCGCTGGCGCTGGTCGAGATCTTTGGCGCTGGGCGGCGGGGTGATCTCCAGGCTCTGCAGCAGGGTCTCCGACATGTGCCGTTCCAGCGCGGCGCGCACGTGGCGCTCGAGATACGGCGTCGCCGCCGACACGCTGAACCCTCCGTCCGCGAGCGCTTCCAAGCGCGCCTCGAACGCGAGCTCGCGCTCGAAGATGAAGCGCGGGTTGCCGATGCCCCCCGTCTCCGGCGCGGTAAACCGCGCGATCACTCGATCGACGAGCCGCCCCGGGGGCGCCCCCAGCCCCGGCGCGACGCCCGCGGGCGCGACACCGGCGCCGTCCTGGGCCCAGACGCGCACGGGCGCACAGAGCCCAGCCAGGCCCAGCCAGGCCGCGACCACGCGCCAGCGCCGCTCAGGAGGGCAGCGTTTTTTCAGCGTTGCCATGACCGTCCCCGGACGAGGGAGGAGCGCTGCTCGAGCCGAGCGGGCGCGCGGAGTCGGCCGCATCCTCTTCACCGCCCGTGCCCGCTTCGTGGCGCTGCGCGTAGCCTCGGGAGACGCGGCGCGCCTTGACGAACTCCGCGAACGTGAGCACCCGATCCAGGTCGCGCGCTCCGAGCGTGGTCGCCACGTCCTTGAGCTGACGGCGTAGCCATTCGGCGTTGCGCGTGCGGCGCCCCCCCAGCTGATCCTGCGAAATGGCAGGGGGCTCCGAGGACGGCACGACGGGGGGCGCGCTCGGTGCCGCCCGGGCCACGGCTCGCAGCTGATGCGCCTCCAGCCAGGCCTCCATGAAGACGCGCAGCCGTTCACTGCGAAACGCAAACCAACGCTCGCGCTCCGCCGCGTTCACCATGAGCACGTCCTTGAAGCGTCGAAACGCGCCGCGCCCATCGATCGCCAGCACCAGCTCTTCTCTCAAGTCACTCGGATCGAGCATCTGGATGAAGCGCTCCATCCAGCGATACTGCTCGCGCGAGCTAACCGGCTCTACCCGCACGTAGGCAGCGTCGGCCGCGATGCGCGAGTGCATCTGCGGATCGGCGATGCCGTCCACCACGCGCAGCACCTCACCGGTGCCGAGATGCAGGTAGCTGTGCACCTCGGGCGCGTTGTTTTCGAAGGCGTCTTCGAGCGCCTCCCAATCCACGGCCACATCGACGACCAGCATCGACGCCTTGCTTTCTTCGCTCTTGTCAGTGGCCATGATCGCCTTCTTGCACCGCACTCTTGCCGGCGCCCGCCGCTGCCGGAGCCGTCGTCACCTCCGGAGTCACCGCCGGAACGACCGTCGACCGGGCCCGGCGTAAAGCAGCGTTCCAGCTGGCGAGCCGCGCATGGCGCTCAGCCGCTGTCATCTGGGGTTGAAACCGCTCTGGGTGCTCCACGAGCTGCGCCGCCTCTTGCACACTACGAAACACACCTGCTCCCACACCAGCCAGCATGGCCGCGCCGCGCGCCGTCGACTCCACGTCGAGCGGGCGCTCGATGCCTACTTCCGACACATCGCTTTGAAACTGCATGAGAAGATTGTTCTGAGCGGCGCCTCCGTCAACTCGAATGCGGCCGATCTGGAGCCCCTCTTTGGCACTACGGCCAGCTGGGGGCGGCATTTCTGCCAAAACGTCGGCTGTCCGGCGTTCTGCTACCGTGGCGCCGAGTCGCGCCCGGCTGCCGAGATCTTCGCGAACTGCCGACAGCAGATCCGCTACCTGGAAGGCGATCGCCTCGAGGGTAGCGCGCGCGATGTGTCCGGCGCTCGACCCCCGGGTCAAGCCGCAGATCAGGCCGCGCGCCTCCGGATCCCAGTGGGGCGCGCCCAAGCCGGACAGCGCCGGCACGAACACGACGCCGTCGCTGGAGGGGACCGAGCGAGCGAGCGCCTCAACCTCGGCAGAGGAACGGATCAAACCCAGCCCATCGCGCAGCCACTGAACGGCCGCTCCCGCGATGAAGCAGCTGCCCTCCAGTGCATAAGCCACTTGACCACCGATCTGCCAGGCGACCGTGGACAGCAGCCCATGTGCGCTGCGGATGCGTTCGCCACCGGTGTTGACGACCAGAAACGCACCGGTGCCGTAGGTGCACTTGGCATCCCCCGGGGAGAAACACGCCTGACCAAACAGAGCCGCCTGCTGGTCCCCCGCGACGCCGGTGATGGGGACGCCATCGGGCAGTGGCGCAAACCCCCGCGTGTGCGCCACGAGTCCCGCGCTGGGCACGACTCGCGGCAGGACCTCCAACGGCACCCCAAACAGCTCGCAGAGCCACGGGTCCCAGCGCAACGTGGCCAGATTCAGCAGGCTGGTGCGCGAAGCGTTGGTCACTTCGATCACGTGTGGTGCGGCCGCCGCTGCGCCGCCCGCCAGCCACCAGATGAGGTAGGAGTCGATGGTACCAAAGGCGAGCTGCCCCGCTCGAGCCCGCTCGCGGGCGCCGTGTGCATCGAGCAGCCAGGCGAGCTTGCTCGCCGAAAAATAGGGGTCCAGCACCAGACCGCTGCGCTCTCGGACCTCCGCCTCGTGACCTTCGCTCTGCAGTCGCTGGCAGACGTCCGTGGTTCGTCGATCCTGCCAGACGAGCGCTCGATCAATCGGCCGACCGCTGACTTTGTCCCAGACGATGGTGGTCTCACGCTGATTCGTGATGCCGATGGCCGCGATCTCCGAGCCTGCGACACCCGCTGCTCGCAGCGCTCCGGTCACGGCAGTGGTGACGGTCGCGCGGATCTCGGTGGGGTCGTGCTCGACCCAGGCAGGCGCTGGGTAGTGTTGAGGGAGTTCCTCACTTTCGCGACCGAGAGTTCGTCCGTCCATACCCATGACCAGCGCCGTCGACCCGGTGGTCCCCTGGTCAATTGAGAGCAAGTACCGGTTCATGAGCCCGAGCTACAGTACCAGAACCGGCCGTGCTTGTCCCCGCGTCGCCCGGACGGTAGCCTGACGCGTGATGGCCCGGCTCATCCTCACCTCTCCCGAGGGTCAGCAAGTCGTCACGCTGGCCGCGAGGAATTCGCTAGGGCGGCATCCGGACAGCAGCATCCAGATCCTCGACAAGATCGTTTCCAAAGAGCACTGCCGCATCTTGCTCGAGGGCAAGACGTGGGTGCTGCAGGATCTGGACAGCCTCAACGGTACCTTTCTGAATGGCACTCGCCTGTCGGGAAGCAAGCAGCTCCAGCACGGTGATGAATTCAGCCTCGGTGCGACCCGAGCGCGCTTCGAGCAAGACGCCGGAGTGACGGCACAAGCCGACACCGCCGTGGGCCCCGCTCCGGTGCCGGTGCCCGTCGCCGCTGCGGTCGCGATGACCGCGCCGCAGCCGGTACCTGGCGCAGCCCCTCGGCCCGCCGCCAACGCCTTCGGCGCTACCGCACGGCGCATCGATGGCTTCGAGGCGGCTCCTCCCGTTCGCGGCCCGAACCCGGCGCTGGGGACGAATGCCGGGCAGACCTTGTTGTCGGCAAATCCGCAGCAGATCGAGATCAACCGGCAGGGCCACGAGATCGGCACGCAGATCGCGGCCCAGGAACAGGGCTTCCGTCCCTACCAGCAGATCGCCAACAACCCCACGCAGATGGCGACAGACTATGAGCGGCTCCGGCTGTCTCACGAGCTGTCGCGGGAGATCTGCCTCGAGCGCGACCTGTCGGTGTTGCTCAACAAGATCCTGGCGAGCATGTTTCGCTTCGTGCGCGCGGATCGCGGCGTGATTTTCCTGGTCGGTGACAACGGCGAGCTCGTGCCGGGGGCCAGCCTGCGGCGCGACGGTTCCGAAGCTGCGATCAGTGTCTCGTCGACCATCATGGACCACGTGATGCGCGAACGCGCGTCCGTGCTGACGCACGATGCGGCGATGGACTTTGCCGGCTCCAAGGGCCGCAGCATGATCTTGAATCGGATCAGCTCCGCGATCGTGGCGCCCTTGATGCACGAAGAGGACATCCTCGGCGTGCTGTGGCTCGACAGCGAGACGCTGGCCCGTTTCGAAAACCGAGATCTGGAAATGGTGACCTCGATCGCGGCGCAGGCCGCCATGTTCATCGAGATCAACATCCTGGGCAGGAAGGTCCAACAGGAGATCGTCAGCCGCGAGCGCTTCAGCCGCCTGCTCTCGCCCAACGTGGCGGAGAAGGTCCTGTCGGGGGAGATGGTCATCCAGAAGGGTGGCCAGCTCGTGCACGACTGCGCCGTCTTCAACTCGGACATTCGTGGCTTCACGCACATGAGCGAGGGCACTTCGCCGGAAGAGCTCGTCGAGATGTTGAACGAATATTTCGAGCTGATGGTCGAGACGCTGTTCAAGTACGAAGGCACGCTCGATAAATTCATGGGCGACGGCATCATGGCCCTGTGGGGGGCGCCGGTCGTCACCAAGGACGACTCGATCCGCGCCGTCGAGTGCGCGCTCGAACAGATGGAGGTGCTGCGCGCGTTCAACGCCGCGCGGCGCCAGCGCCGAGCGCCGGCCCTCGAAATTGGCATCGGCATCCACACGGGCCCGGTGATCGCCGGCTATATCGGGAGCAGCAAAGCGCTCTCCTACACGGTGATCGGAGATACCGCCAACACCAGCGCACGCCTGTGTGGAGCTGCCGGCCCGGGAGAGATTCTGGTGAGCGCTGCCACCCTGGAGAAGCTGGGCTCTCGCTTCGACTACCAGGAGTTGCCGCCGGTGCAGCTCAAGGGCAAGGAAAAGCCCTTCCGCCTGTATGCGATCCGGCGTTCGAAGTTTGCGGTGAGCGTGGCGGTCGCGCCGCCGAACTCATCGCGTCCGCCGTCGCGTACCGAACGCTGAGTAGCCGGGGCAGCTTGGGCTGGCTGGCTGAGAGCGCTGTCGCTCCCGCTGGAACGGCTGGGGCTCGCTCCGGCGCAGCCGTCCGGGCGCTGGACGCCCCAAATCGGGAGGCCGCTCGAAAATCGCGCCACCAGGGCCGACGGCCGACAGCGGCGTGAAAACTCGTGCCTCAAACGGAGTGACGACATGATAGTTCGCTGGGTCGGAGCAGCAGCCAACGGTGAATTCCAGTGAACCACCAGCCACCACCGCCCCGCTCGATGCGGAGCTGAGCCCGGCATTTCCCGGCATCCCCGACCTCGATTGCCGGGGTCGTCGGGTCTTCTTGCGGATCGATCCGCTGGTGCTCGACGCATCGAACGCGGAGGGTTCGAGCCTGCGCCAGCTGCTCCATGAGGAGGCTCGCGTGCTCATCGGCACCACGCTGGACGCCGAAGCCGCCGAGGAGACCGGCGTGCAGAGCCTGGACGCCCTGGCGGCGCGCCTCGGGGAGCAGCTGGGTGTGGACGTCTTTCTGCCCGACGAGTGTGTGGGAGACGCCGTGGTGCGCGTGCTCGGCCAGCTGCGGCCCGGGCAAATTTGCCTGCTGCCCGATCTCTTGGCGCAGCCGGGGGAGCGCGACAACGACGAACGATTTGCTCGCGCTCTCGCCAACCTGGCCGACGCCTACGTGGGTGACGCCTTCTCGAGCAGCCATCTCGTGCATGCGTCTCTGGTGCGACTGCCGCGCCTGATGCCGCGACGCGCGCTCGGCGTACAAGCGCGGCGAGAACTGAGCGCCCTGACGGGTCTAGCGGGCGCCGCGCGAGGCAGCCTCGCGCTGTGTCTGGGCGGGCAACGCTTCGCCGACAAGATCGAGTTCCTGGACGCCTGGCTGCCGCGCGTACGGACGCTGTGTGTCGGCGGAAACGTCGCCATGACGCTGCTCGTGGCCGCCGGCAAGGCACCGGCCAGCGCCAGCACGGAGCCGGAGCACCTGGCGCGCGCGCGCTCGATGCTGGCTCGGGCCCGAGATCTCGGCGTCGAGCTCGTCTTGCCGATCGATCTGCGCGCCCAGTTACCGAATCAGGGTGAAACGTGGGTCGTGTCGCCCCGCGCGCTACCCGCCGGGGCCGAGCTGGTCGATCTCGGGCCGGAGAGCATCGAGCTGTTCTCGCAGGCGCTCGGCGCACACGAGCATCTGCTCTGGTGGGGACCGCTCGGCGACACACAGCTCGACGCGGGCCGCGAATCGAGCCGCCGGCTCGCGGCCTTGTGCGCGCGCCCGGTCGTGCGCGCGGTGGTGCTGGGTGCTGCCACGCGGCGCTTCGTGCGCCAGCTGCCGGCAGAGGTAACGGCCGAGATCGACCTGGTCAGCACCAGTACCGCTGCCGCGCGCGCCTGCCTGTCCAATAAGCGGTTGCCCGGCATCGAGGCGCTGCGCCAACGCGCGTAGCGCGATTGTCATCCCGCGCTGCCTGAGGCAGCATAGCCGCATGTCGAAAGCCCGCCGGATCCTCGTCACGAGCGCGCTCCCCTACGCGAACGGTCACATCCACCTGGGGCACCTGGTGGAGTACCTCATGACGGATATCTGGGTACGCTTTCAGCGCCTGCGCGGTCATGACACGCACTACATGTGCGCGGACGACACGCACGGCACCGCGATCATGTTGCGCGCGCGCCAGGAGAAGATCTCCGAGACGGAGCTGATCGCGACGATGAATGCCGCGCATCAGGCTGATTTTTCTCGCTTTGGCATCCGCTTCGACCACTACGGCAGCACCAACTCGGAGACCAACCGGCGCCTGTGCCACGAGATCTGGGCGGCGCTGCGCCAGGCCGGGCTGGTCGTCGAGCGCCAGGTGGCACAACTCTACGATCCCAAGGAGGGGCTCTTCCTCGCCGATCGCATGGTCAAGGGCAACTGCCCGCGCTGTGACACCGCCGATCAGTATGGCGACACCTGTGAGTCCTGCGGTTCGACCTACAGCGCCGCCGATCTGAAGAACCCGAGGAGCGCCATCTCCGGCGCCATCCCCGAGACGCGCCTGTCCACGCACCTGTTCATCACCATCGAGTCGCTGCACGGCTTCCTCGAGAGCTGGATCAAGAGCGACGATCATCTGCAGCCGAGCGTGGCCAACTATCTGCAGGGCCACTTCCTTTCCGCCCCTCTGCAGGACTGGGACATCTCCCGCCCGGCACCGTACTTCGGCTTCGAGATTCCGGATGCACCCGGCAACTACTGGTACGTCTGGTTCGACGCTCCGATCGGCTATCTCGCGGCAACACAGGAGTGGTGCCAGCAGAGTGGGCGCCGTTTCGATGAGTTCTGGCGCGAACCGGGCGGGGAAATCGTGCATTTCATCGGCAAGGACATCACCTACTTCCATGCACTCTTCTGGCCCGCCATGCTCAAAGCGGCCGGCCTCAATCTGCCGCGCCGCATCCAGGTGCACGGCTTTCTCACCGTCAACGGCGAGAAAATGTCGAAGAGCAAGGGCACGCACATTCGCGCGGCCACGTACGCCGATCACCTCGACCCGAGCTACCTCCGCTACTATTACGCCAGCCGCCTGAGCGCCAAGGTGGACGATCTCGATCTGGACCTCGAGGACTTCGTGGCTCGGGTCAATGCCGATCTGGTCGGCAAGGTGGTCAACCTCGTCAGTCGTACCGCTCGCCTGGCACAGTCGAGCGGCCTCTCCGCCGCCTATCCAGCGGACGGTGGGCTGTTCGCGGACGGCGCCGCGCAGTCCGAGGAGATCGCCGCGGCCTACGAAAGCTGCGACTACGCTCGCGCCATGCGCCTGGTGATGAAGCTCGCGGATCGCGCCAACGAGTACATCGATCGCATGCAGCCGTGGAAGCTCGCCAAGGACCCGGCGCGCCAGGGCGAGCTGCAGGACGTGTGTAGCGTGGCGTTGAACCTGTACCGGCAGATCGTGCTGTATTTGAGCCCGGTGCTACCGCAGCTGGCCGAGCAGAGCGCGGAGCTGTTCGGGGCGGGCTTCGAGCGCTGGGACGTGGCGCAGCAACCGCTCGTGGGCACTCCGCTCTTGCCCTTCCGCCACTTGCTGGCCCGGGTCGATCCGAAGCAGGTGCAGGCCGTACTGGACGCCAGCCGGGAGGCGCCTCCGCAGGCGCCGGCCCTTGCTGTCGTTGCTAGCGCTCCAGGATCGACCTCGCCGGCGAACGGAGCGGTGGCCGCAGCCCCGATCGAAGCGATCGCTCCGATCTGCAGCTTCGAGGACTTCGAGAAGGTCGACCTGCGCGTGGCGCGCGTGCTCGAAGCGGCGGTGGTCGAGGGCTCGCGCAAGCTCTTGCGGCTGCGCGTGGATCTCGGCAGCACAGAGCGCACGATCTTCGCGGGGATCCGCGGGGCCTACACGCCGGAGGCGCTGCTCGGCCGCCTGATCGTGGTGGTCGCAAACCTCAGCCCCCGGCAGATGAAGGTGGGCACCAGCGAGGGCATGGCGCTCGCCGCCGGGGATGGCACGAGCGTCTTCTTGCTCGCGCCGGACGCCGGCGCGGCTCCCGGTCAGCGCGTGCACTGAGCCGCGGCGCCCTGGCGCGCCGCTCAGTCGATCGTCTTGGCGGCGCGCGCGCTCGGCTTCAACGTGGGCCGCTTCTTGGACGTGGGGGGCTTGGAGTCCGCGCGCCCGCTCGGCGGATGGGAGTTCGCCGCTTTGGCCGCCGACTTCTTGGCTGCCTTCTTGGCTGCCGGTCGCGAGCCGGCCAGCTTCTTGGTGGGTGACTTCTTGGCCGCGACGCGCGCCGACGCTGGGGGCCGGGAGCTCTTGGTCCCACCCGCCTCGACGTCCGTGTCGGCCTCGTCGCTCGCCGCCGCCTTGCTTGCCTTGCCCGCCTTGGTGGGCTTGGCCGCCTTGGCGCTCGCCGCGCTCGCCTTCTTCTTGACCTTCTTCTTCTTGGTCACCGGCCCGCGCTCGCGGCGCGTCTGCAAGAGCTCCTGAGCGCGAGCATTGTCGATCGACTCGTGAGAATCGCCCTTGGGCAGAGACGCATTCGTCTCGCCGTCCGTCACGTACCAGCCAAAGCGACCCTCGCGCAGCGTGATCGTGCCGCCCGAGACCTCGTCCTTGCCCAGCTCCTTGAGCGGTGGCGCCTCCTTGCGCCGGCCGCGCGTCTTCGGCTGGGCGAGCACCACGAGCGCCTGCTCCACCGTGATCGAGAAGACGTCTTCTTCCTTCTCGATGCTGCGGCTGTCCTTGCCACAGGAGATGTACGGACCGTAGCGACCGAGCTGCGCCGTGATCGGTTCCTTGCTCTCGGGATGGTTGCCGACCACACGCGGCAACGACAGCATCTGCAGCGCCTCCTCGAGCGTCGCCGAGGCCGGCGTCATCGACTTCAAGAGCGAACCGGTGCGCGGCTTCTCCTTGCCGCCCGCCTCGCCGAGCTGCACGTAGCCGCCAAAGCGCCCGGAACGCACGTACACCGGCAGGCCCGACGCCGGATCGGTCCCGAGCAGCCGGTCGCCGCTCGGCTTGTCCAACAGCTCGATGGCCTTGGCCAGCGTGACCTCGTCCGGCGGCATGTCCTCCGCCAGCGAGGCCGTATCCTCGCCGCGCTGCAGGTACGGGCCATAGCGGCCGACACGCACGATGACGTCGCGCTCTTGGTCGTCCTTGCCGAGCGGCAGTGAGTTGATGGCGCGCGCGTCAATCTCGCCCAGCCGCTCTGCCACGAGCGTGTGCAGGCCGACGCTGATGCTTCCGGCGGCCGCGTTCTCCGTCGGCTTGCCGCCGGTGGCAGCGACCCCGAAGTAGAAGCGCTTCAGCCAGGGCACCGCCTCTTCACGGCCGGCCGCGATCGAGTCGAGCTCGTCCTCCATGCGGGCCGTAAAGGCGTAGTCGACGAGATCCGAGAAGTGCTTCTCGAGCAGCTGGATCACCGCAAACGCCTTGAACGACGGGACGAGGGCGGAGCCCTTCTTCCACACGTAACCGCGCTGCTGAATCGTCGACAGAATCGAGGCGTAGGTCGACGGCCGTCCGACGCCGAGCTCTTCGAGGCGTTTGACGAGCGAGGCTTCGGTGTAGCGCGCCGGAGGCTGCGTCTCGTGCCCCTTGGGCTCAAACTCGCTGCCCTGCAGCGATTCTCCCTCTTTGACCGCCGGCAGCGGGCGCTCGCGCTGTTCGAGCTCCTGCGTGGGATCGTCGCTGCCCTCGACATACGCGCGGAGGAAGCCGGGGAAGGTGATGGTGTTGCCCGTCACCGCAAACTCGAGCTCTTGGCCGTTGGCGCTCGTGGCGATGCCGAGCTTCACGCTCTGGCCACGCGAGTCCTCCATCTGGCAAGCCACGGTGCGCTTCCAGATCAACTCATACAGCTTGCCCTGGTCGCTGCCCGTATCGCCGATCACGTCACTCGGATGGCGGAAGCTATCGCCGGCGGGGCGGATCGCTTCGTGCGCCTCCTGCGCGTTCTTGACCTTGTTGGCGTACTTCCGCGGTTGCGCCGGCAGGTACTCGGCGCCGTACAGCTCCTGGATCAGGCTGCGTGCCGCCGAGAGCGCCGTATCAGACAGCGTCGAGCTGTCCGTACGCATATAGGTGATGTAGCCGGCTTCATACAGGTCCTGCGCCGCGCGCATGGTGCGCGCCGAGGAGAAGCGCAGCTTGCGCCCCGCCTCCTGCTGCAGGGTCGAGGTCATGAAGGGCGGGGGCGGACTGCGCCGGTTGGGCTTCTGCTCGACCGACTGCACGCGGAACGTCGAGGTCGGGAGCACCGCCGCCATGGCTCTGGCCTGTGCCTCGTCCAGCACGAACACGCTCGCTCGATGGAGCTTGCCGTCCTCGTCGAAGTCCTTGCCCGTCGCGACCCGGCGCCCATCGACGCCGACCAGGGTGGCCTGAAACTGCACGTTTTCTGCAGTCTGGAAGGTGCCGTCGACGTCCCAGTAGGAGGCCAGCACAAAGCGCATGCGCGCCAACTCGCGCTCCACCACGATGCGCGTCGACACGCTCTGCACGCGGCCAGCCGAGAGCTTCGGCATGACCTTCTTCCACAACACCGGCGACACTTCGTAGCCGTACAGGCGGTCCAGGATGCGGCGTGCCTCCTGCGCGTTGACCAGCCTTTGATCGATCTCCCGGGGATTCTGGATGGCCTGCAGAATCGCCTTCTTCGTGATCTCGTGGAAGGCCATGCGCAGCACGGGCACCTTCGGCTCGAGCACTTCGAGCAAATGCCAGGCGATCGACTCTCCTTCGCGATCCTCGTCCGTCGCCAGGTACAGCTGCGTGGCCCCGGCGAGCAGCGTCTTCAGACGCTTGATGTGTTCCTTCTTGTCGGCGTCGACGACGTAGAGCGGCTTGAAGTCACTCTCGATGTCGACCCCCAGCCTGGCCCAGCTCTCCTTCTTATACTTGGGAGGGACGTCGCTGGCGCGACGCGGCAAGTCGCGAATGTGTCCGATGGACGACTCGACGATGTACTCGGGGCCCAGAAAGGCGGCGATGGTCTTCGCCTTTGCGGGCGACTCGACGATGACGAGGGACTTGTCGCTCACGGGTATCGGATTCTGGGAACGCGGGCCGGCACGGTTACAATCGGGATCTCGACCTGTCAATCTTTGCTCCTGGAGGGGCGAGTCGTCGTCTGCTGCCCGGGGCGCCCGCTGGTGGCGCGAACGGACCGCGGTCCGAGGACGCGACCCACTGGTCGGTCTGGATCGCTGAATGCTTGCTCCTGCTCGGGAATCGAGCACGATGCGAGCCATGCCGAAGTGGCCTCCAGGCATCCATCAGCTGCGTCCCACCATCAGCGTCCATGTCCTCGAGGGGACCCGATCCGGCCCGACGGCCCTAGTTCAGGCCGGCATCCACGGCGACGAGATCGCCGGTGTGCACGCGCTCTGCGAATTGCTGGAGGAGGGCATCCGGCCCGAAAGCGGGCGGCTGCTGATCGTGCCGGTGATGAATCCCGGCGCGTACCGCGCGCGGCAACGCATGGCTCCGGGTGGGCTCGACATGAACCGCTGCTTCCCGGGCGACGCCAACTCGGAGGCGCTCGAACAGCGGCTGGCGCGCGACTTCATGGACCTCGTGGAGGTCGAGCGACCGGCGCTCGTCATGACACTCCATGAAAGCCTCAAGCGCTATCACCCCGCCATTCCGGCCTCGTTCGGGCAGACGGTAGTCTACGGCGTCAATCCGATGCCCAGCATCATCGCGCAGGTGATCGACAGATTGAATGAAGCGCGCCAGTCTCCCTACGAGTTGTGGGCACCCCACCATTATCCCGTCGCGACCTCCTCGACCGAAGTGATCGTCGATCGCATTGGCTGCGTGGGCGTGTGCGTCGAGACGTGGATGGGATTCGAAGAAGCACGGCGCGTCGCCATGCAACGCCAAACCGTGCAATTTTTCCTGGAAGAGCTCGGGATTTTGGCCCGGATCTGAACGGACGCCCGCCTGCGCTGCGGGTGGGTCAGGAATGGATGGTCAGGAATGGTGGTCACGGATGCGGCTCTCGCTGTAACCCAATGACCAGACTGTAGTTCGATCCGAATGCGCGGAATCGTCGCTACGGGGGGCCCTCCCGACGCCGTTTCGCTATAATGGAAAGGCGTGCGCGGGATCGATCCGGCAGCGCTGCGTCATCATGGAACAGCGTTTGCTGAAATGGCCGGGCCGTGCTGTGATTGTTTGGGTTACGGAGGTAAGTAGATGAGCGACAGAAGAGCAGTTTCAGCGGGGCACCTCGCGGGAGCTTCGGTCGCAGCCAGTAGCGAGCCGTGGCGTGTAGCGGTCGGCGGCAATCGCGTACAGAGCATGACGGTGGAACAGATCGCCTACGCGTTTAGCGCGGGTCAGCTGAGCGTGCGCACGCCGCTCTGGCCGCCGGGGACTTCCGGCTGGCAAGCGCTCGGCAACTTCGAGCAGTTCCAAACTGGAGCACCGGCGCCCGCAGGCAACTACGGGCAGCTGGCTCAGTTTGAAGAAGCCGACGACGATCCGACGCGCATGTGGACGGGCAGCAACGATCTGTCCGAGCTGCCCGGCATGGAATTGCCGGAGATGATGCCGGACATGATGCCGATGCCGCCGGAACCGTCGCAGGCTCCGCCATCGCGGCCGTCTGCGCGCACAGGTCCGCGTCAGGTGGCGTCGCGCCCCCCGCGCTCGCTACCAGCACCACCGCCGCCCGCGGCACGCGTCTCCTCCGCACTCCCGACGGCGCGCTCGACACGCCCCCATCGCGGCAGCGGCGTGTGGCTCGTCGCGGGCCTCGTGGGCCTGGTCGGGCTGGGCAGCGCCGTGCTGGCCGCTCGTGGCAACTGGAGCGCGGCGGCACCCGTCGCCGAGGAACCGGCGAGCGAAGCCACGGCAGCAGCAGCGCCCGCAGCGCAGGCGCCGACCACTGCACCCGCCACGCCCGGTGAGTCCGAGGCCGAACTCAATCAGGCCCGCCTGGCCAAGTACGAGGATACTCAGCCCTCGGCATTCGTGGCGGAGGCCGAAGCCAAGCGTCCCGCGGAAGCGGCGCCGGCCACACCTGCGGAAGCGGCGCCCGAAGAGGCCAAGCCCGAAGAGGCCAAGCCCGAAGAGGCCAAGCCCGCGTTGGAAGCGCCGGTGAAGGCGTTCACGACTCGCCCGCGCGAGAAAGCCAAGGTCAGCTCGACCACCAAGCGCGCGACCCCTGCGGTGATCGCCACCAAGCCCAAGCCGGCGCCCGAACCTGCCGAGCCAAAGACGGTCGCCAAGGAGCCCCCCAAGGAGAAAGAACCTCCCAAGGAGACCGCCAAGGCGGAAGCCGCGGCGCCCGCGAGCTCCGCCGTCAACGCGGCGGCTGCGACGGCACTCGGCAACGCGGCGAAGCTCGCTTCGTCCTGCCGTCCACGCGGGGGTCCCGCGGGTGACGGCAAGGCGCGCATCATCTACTCCCCCGATGGCGAGGTGCAGTCGGTGGAGATCTTGACCGCGAAGTTCCGAGATACGCTGACCGCCAGCTGCGTGCGCATGGTCTTCCGTCGCGCGAAGATCCCGGCCTTCAAGGGCGAGCCGCCGACGTTTATCAAGAGCTTCACGATCCCGGAGGAATGAACCGGAACGGCGCACTCGGCGGGATCGAGTCGCGCCGCGCGGGACAGGGGCGCGCCGTCATGGGCGCGCCGCGTGCCGGAGGCACTCGATCCTCGGCCGAAGTGGGACGAGCTCGGCAGTACTCGCCTCAAGGCTGACGCCCGGGCGCCGCTCTGTCGAGAGGCGACCCATGAACGAGCTCTGCCCACGACGTGCCGCGGCCACCCGATATTTCAGAACGGGGCAGCCCGGCTTCGTCCGGTTCGGCTGCGCGATGGCGCTGTTCGGCCTACTGGCGAGCGCCTGCGGGGGCGGCGACGATCGCCCTCCTCCGCCCGCCGAAGCGGACTTCCAGACACCGGACCTGACCAACTACGACTCGACGACCGCGGACGCGCGCGACGTGTTCGCCAATGGTGAATGTGAGACGGGTGCGACGCAGACGTGCCGCATCTACCTGGCGAGTCACGACGGCATTCAGCCCTGCTTCGTGGGCATGCAACAGTGCGTCGATACCCACTGGGGCATCTGCGACGATGCGGTGCTGGTCGACGCCAACGCCGACGACGCAGAGCTCGACCCGGCTCCGTAAGACCGCGTCGCCGGCGTGGCGCGAGGTGTCGCCCCGGCGGAGGTGAGAGTCCTCGGGCACGAGCTGAGCGGCCAGGAAGCGCGGCGAGCTCTACGCCGTCTTCGCGGCGCGCAGGCGCGTGGACCAGAGCGTGACGCGATCGCGACCCCCGCGCTTGGAGGCGTAGAGCGCGTCGTCCGTCGCCTTGAACAGCCCCTCCCAGTCCGTGCCCGCCTCGGGATAAGTGGCTGCGCCCACCGAGCACGTCAGCTTCACCGCGCCGGATGGGGTGACAAAGGTCGAGCGCTCGAGTTCCGCGCGAATGCGCTCCGCGAGCAACTCTGCCCCTTCCAGATCCGTTTCCTCGCAGACCACGACAAATTCTTCGCCGCCAAAGCGCCCGACCGTGTCCGTCTCCCGCTTGGTGCGGCGCAACACGTCGGCAAACCCGCGGATCACGCGATCCCCCACGTCGTGCCCGTAGGTGTCGTTGACGGCCTTGAAATGATCGAGATCGCAGATGAGGACGCTGATCGGCTTGTTGAAACGTTGCGCGGATCGCAACTTCTGCCGAGCCACCTCGGTGAGCGTGCGCTTGTTGAGCAACCCCGTCAGGCCGTCGGTGGTCGCCAGCTCTTCCAGGCGCTTGACCATGCGCGCATTGGCCAACGATACGCTGATGTGTCCCGCCAGGACCTGCAGGCTCAGGCACACCTCGGAGCCAAAGCCGCCGGGCTCGCTCGCTCCGAGCACCAGCGTGCCGAGAACCTCGCGATGTACGAGCAGCGGCAGCACAAACAAGGACGGTAACCGCGGCGCCGGCAGCTCGCGGCTGAACAGCACCTGCACGTCCGCGTCGCATTGGCCCCGGTACGGCAAGGGATGACGGTTGTCCACGACCATGGCGCACAGGCCGCTCGGATCGCGGAACCTCTTGCCCACGAGATCGTCTGCGCCCTCCCCGCTGACAGCGCAGATCTCGTGCTCGCTGCCGCTGCGCAGCAGAGTCACGGCGGCGAACTGGAAGGCGGCAAAGTCGCGGGCGCTCGCCACGCCTGCCTCGATCACCTGGACCTCGGCGCGAGCCTCGTTCAGCCGCTCCACCGCGCGATACAGCTTGCCCTGCTCGACTTTGGCGCGATCCAGCTGCAGAAACGCGCGCTCATTGGCGATGGTGCGACGCACCAGCCGGGCCGTCTCTTCGAGCAGAGAGCGCTCGGCCGGCTCGAGCGCGCGCGGCGCGCTGCGATCAAAGGCGAGGATGCCGCAGGGACGTCCGTCTTCCCGGATCGCCAGGGCGCCGGCATGTCCTACCGGCGCTGAGCCGACGGGCGGTGACACCCGGTAGTAGGGCAGCGGTCTCGTGAGCGAGGCACCCACCAACTCGACGAGCGCCGGGCTCTCGAGCGCCGCGGCAAAAATCCCCTCGCGGGCGCTCAGTGGTCCCTCGGCGGTCTCGGGCTCGCTGCTGGACGAGCCGCGCAAGTGCAGCCAGGCGCCCGACTCGTCGAGCCACCAGAGCAGCACACTGCGGCAGCCGAGCGCGGCGCGACACACCGAGAGGCACGAGTTCAGCGCGGCATGAATCTCTTCCACACTCGAGCGCAGCAGACGCGGATCCTCCTGCGATGACGCTTCGCCGAGGCCGGCGTGGCAAGACGGCGCGCTGGCTCGCTCGGCGTCCGTCTCCGGCAGGAGCAAGCGGTAGGAACGGGCTGCTTCTCGCAGCCGCGCGAGCTCCCGATCGACGCTCTGATGCTCGGAGTGACGCGCCCGTGCGACCAGCCTCCGCAGCGACAGCCAGGTAGCGCCGCCGGTCAGCCCGAGGGCGAGCGCGAGCGGCGCATGCCCGAGCGTGCCCGCCGCATGCCCGGCCCCGGGCAGCGCCAACAGCAGGACCGCCACCAGGCCCCAGCTGGCCAGGCTGGCCAGCGGCCGGGCGAAGGCGCAGATCAGCGCAAACCCGGCATACAGAAGCCCGGTGAAGGGACCGTTCAGCCCGCCCGGCGCCCAGCACACCGCCTGCACGAGGGCCACCAGGCACAGGCTCGACAGCTCGAAGTCCAGGCGCGCGAGCGACGCGCCCGGCGCCGGGTGGCGACGTTGGCGCGCCGCGACACCGAGCGCAAACGCGAGCCCGACCGCGCTGAAAAACACGAGCCCGACCGGCAGTTTCCCGCGCTCCTCGAGCACGAGCAAACCCGCCAGGGTCAGGTTGCGAGCAGTGCCCGCAGCTTGCGCCCAGCAGCGCTGCAGCCGCACCGAGGCCAGCGTCATGGGATCCACGGCACGCCGAACTCGCGCCTTCGGGGAGACCACCACCAGGGACCGCTATCAGGAGACGCCCCCCTGGGCCAAAGTTTGCGCCTGATTTTGGGCTCGGCGGCGCCGCTGGTCGTAATACGGGCTGACCGCATGCAAACGCCCGGCCTGCGCCTGCAACTGCTTCTGCTCTTGGGCGGCCTGTTGGTCCTCACCTTCTTGCCACTCCAGCTGGCGCTGGCCACCTACACGCAGATTACCTTGCGCCGACTGGACGACAGCCAGGCTCGTGCCCTGGCGCAGGTGCTCGGCGCCTACGTGGAGGAGGCGGCGCATCGATTGCCTCCCGCTGAACTGATCGCGAGCCTACAGCGCCAGGCAGCCTCGTCCGGACTCGTCGCGGCGACAGCGCCTGCAGCGGACGGGATCGAGCCGAACCAATTTGGAGATCCGGCAACGCTGGCCGCCCTGGCCCTGCCGGAGCACGACGGCAGCGGGCCGCGCGTGCTGCGGGTCGCCGAACAACGTTTGCTCGCGCTCGAGGTGCCGAGCCCCGCAGGTAAGGTACGGCTCGCCATCAGCGCGGAGCCCGCGAGCGCGCGCGGAGCGACGCTGATCCGGGTCTTTGCTCTGTATGCATTCCTGATGGCATCGAGCCTGCTCATCGTCGCCTACTTTGCCCTGACTCACCTGATCGTTCGGCCTCTGGACGGCTTATCGGGCGCGGCTCAAAGTGTCACCCTCGGCTCACGCCAGCTGCTGGTCCCCGAGACGCGGGTACGCGAGCTGAGCGAACTCGGCGCGAGCTTGAAGCGCATGACCGACCGCTTGCTTGCCAAGGAGGATTCGCTGCAGCAGCAAATCGACGAGGTCGCGCGGACCACGCGCGAACTCGACAAGGCGCAGAGGGAGCTGATCCGCTCCGAACGACTGGCCTCGGTAGGGCGGCTGGCGGCGGGCCTGGCGCACGAGATCGGCAACCCGGTCGCCGCGATGATCGGACTGGCCGATCTCGTGCTCGATGGGGATCTGAGCCCCGAGGAGCAGCGCGACTTCATCAAGCGCATGCGCGCGGAGACGGAGCGGGTCAACCGTACGCTGCGCGACCTGCTGCAGTTTGCGCGTCCGCCCCGCGAAGGGTCCTCCGACGCTCCCCCGGCGCCGGGCGACGTCGAAGGGGCAATCCATGACACCGCCGCGCTCGTCATGCATCAAGACTCGCTGCGCGATCTCGAGCTGGGCATCGACATCGACCCCGGCCTGCCGCGGGTCACGCTGGGCAGCGCGCAGCTGATCCAGGTCGTCCTGAATCTGATTCTGAATGCAGCCGATGCCCTGCAGGGCCAAGCCGGCGGGCGAGTCTCCGTGATGGCGCGCGGCCTCGACGGAGGCGTGCGCATCCTGGTGGAAGACAACGGCGCGGGCGTGCCGAGCTCGATCGCCGAGCACATCTTCGAGCCCTTCTTTACGACCAAGGAGGTCGGCAAGGGCACGGGGCTCGGGCTCAGTGTGTGTCAAAGCCTGGTGGCTGCGGCGGGTGGCTCCCTCAGTCTGGACACCGCGTACACGAGCGGAGCGCGCTTCGTCGTGCAGTTGCCCGAGGCCGAGCTACCGCGCAGCTGATATGCTGCCGTGCCCCCTGGAACCGCGCGAAGACATGAGCCCTGATACGAGTCCCAAGCCCCTGCCCGAGGCGGGCGACGCAGCGGGCAAACGACCGGGGCGCAACCCCCTGGGTGAAGAACGGCCTCGGTTCCTGCTGGAGTTCCCCGCCGATCCCGAGCTCGAGGCGCTCATCGCCGCCTTCGAAGCGGGCAACTTTGCCCGGGTGCGCCGCGAGGCGCCCGAGCTCGCCCGGCGCAGCGCCGACGACGCCGTGCGCCAGGCCGCTCTCGAGCTGCGACGCAGGACGGATCCCGATCCCCTGCTGATCGCGCTCCTGCTGCTGTGCCTGGGATTGTTCGGGTTTCTGGTCGCCTGGGTGTACACGCGGTGAGGAGCGGGCCACTGTGCGCGGCCGTGCTCGGCCTCGGGGGGGCAGCCTGTGCCGCTCCGCCGAGCGCGCCCGTTGCGGCGGCACCGCACGCGCCCCCGGCGCATGCGACACCCAGTGAAGCGGAGCGCTTCCTTCCGCTGCTGAACGATACCGTCTTCAGCTATGCCGCGTGGCTGCCCGAGAGCACGGAGCCGGAGCAGTTGATCCTGCAGGTGGAGCGCCCCAGCCCCAACCACGCCAATCTCCGCTCGGGAAGTAGCGTCAAGCGCCTGGAGTTGGTGGCCGATGGAGTACGCCTCATCACCGGTGGCTATCTGCTCCGTGCCCCATTGGTCGCGGGCGCGGACTGGGCAGGGCCCGCGGGGCGCGTGCGCATCAGCGCCATCGACCAGGACGTGCGGGTCATCGCCGGTCAGTTTGCGGGCTGTCTGACGACGCTGGAAAGCGATGCGCACGGCGCCGCCCCCCGCGCCATCGAGACCACCTATTGTCCCGGCGTCGGCATCGTCAAGTTCAGCGTGGACGACGGGGAGCGGCAGGAGCGCTTCGAGCTCAAGTCCTTCGGGCCGCGCGTCGACGTGAACGCGCTCTGAGCCACCTCGGCAGCCGAGCGCCGAGGGCCCACAAAAGAGCTACGGGCCCGGCAACCCTTTCGAGTCGCGCGAGCCCGTTGCTCCCCCTCTCCGGAGGGTAGAGGCAATGAGGGAGGCGAGGACTTAGAAGTCGCCGCCGCCGCCCATGCCGCCGCCGTGGCCGTGGCCGCCACCGCCGCCCGCCGACTTCTCGTCCTTCGGCTTCTCGGCGACGAGAGCCTCGGTGGTGAGAAGCAGGCCGGAGACGCTGGCCGCGTTCTGCAGCGCGGAGCGAACCACCTTGACGGGGTCGATCACGCCCATGGCGATCAGGTCGCCAAACTTGCTGGTCCGCGCGTTGTAGCCGAACGAGCCCTTACCATCGCGCACCTGCTGCACGATGATGGAGCCTTCTTCGCCGGCGTTGGCGCAGATCTGACGCAGGGGTTCCTCGAGAGCGCGGCGAATGATCGAGACGCCGAACTTCTCTTCCTCGCTCACTTCGAGCTTGTCGAGCGCCTTCTGGGCGCGCAGCAGGGCCACGCCGCCACCGGGAACGATGCCTTCTTCGACGGCGGCGCGCGTGGCGTGCAGCGCGTCTTCGACGCGAGCCTTGCGCTCCTTCATTTCCGTCTCCGTGGCAGCGCCCACCTTGATCACGGCCACGCCGCCGACCAACTTCGCGAGGCGCTCCTGGAGCTTCTCGCGATCGTAGTCGCTCGTCGTGTTCTCGATCTGGGTGCGGATCTCCGACTGGCGCGCCTTGATCTGGTCCTTCTTGCCGGCACCGTCGACGATCGTGGTGTTGTCCTTGTCCACCTTCACCGTCTTGGCACGGCCGAGATCGCTGATCGTGACGTTCTCGAGCTTGAGCCCGAGGTCCTCACTGATCACCTGGCCACCGCTCAATACCGCGATGTCCTTGAGCATCTCCTTGCGGCGATCGCCGAAGCCCGGGGCCTTCACGGCGATACACTGCAGCGTGCCGCGGAGCTTGTTGACCACCAGGGTCGCGAGCGCCTCACCTTCGATGTCCTCGGCGATGATGAGCAACGGCTTCTGCTGGCGCGCGATGGCTTCGAGCACCGGCACCAGGTCCTTCATGTTGCTGATCTTCTTCTCGCTGAGGAGGATGTAGCAATCCTCCACTGCAGCTTCCATGCGCTCCGCGTCCGTCACGAAGTACGGCGAGAGGTAGCCACGGTCGAACTGCATGCCCTCGACGACGTCCAGCGTGGTCTCGGCGCTCTTGGCCTCTTCCACGGTGATGACGCCCTCTTTGCCGACCTTCTCCATGGCCTCGCTGAGCAGCTGACCCACGGTCTCATCGCCGTTGGCGCTGACCGTGCCGACCTGGGCGATCTCCTGCGGATCCTTGGTCGACTTGGCTGCCTTGCGCAGCGAATCGACGACGGCCTCGACGGCCTTCTCGATACCACGCTTGATGTCCATCGGGTTGTGGCCCGCGGCCACCAACTTGGAACCCTCACGGAAGATGGCTTGCGCCAGCACGGTCGCGGTGGTGGTGCCGTCGCCGGCCACGTCGGAGGTCTTGGAAGCGACCTCCTTCACCATCTGCGCGCCCATGTTCTCAAACTTGTTTTCGAGCTCGATCTCCTTCGCGACCGTGACACCGTCCTTGGTGATGATCGGGGAACCGAAGCTCTTTTCGATCACGACGTTGCGACCCTTGGGGCCGAGCGTGACGCGAACGGCATTCGCGAGTGCGTTGACCCCGTTCAGGATCAGGGCGCGCGCGTTCTCTTGGTAGGCAATTTCCTTGGCAGCCATATCTCTCCTTAAACCTTCTGCTTACTTGTCCAGCACGCCGAGGATGTCATCCTCACGCAGGATGAGGTGCTCGATACCGTCCAGCTTGACCTCGGTCCCCGCGTACTTGCCGAAGAGGACGCGATCGCCCTTCTTGACCTCGAGCTTGCGCACGGAGCCGTCTTCCTGAACCTTGCCATTGCCGACCGCGATGACCTCGCCCTCGATGGGCTTTTCCTTCGCCGTGTCGGGAATGATGATCCCGCCCTTGGTCTTTTCTTCTTCCTGCACGCGCTTGACGATCACGCGGTCCTGCAGAGGTCGAATCTTCATGGCTGATGTGTCTCCGTATTTATGCCCGGTTTCGTGCCGGACCGGGCCCTTCGCACGGTTGGCTCGAAATGCCAATCGCCAAAGCCCGCCCGTCCCAGAAACCTGAACGAGTTTGCAGACCCAAACGTCTTGGGGGACGGGCAGCCCGGGAGCGTGGCCTTCGCAAAGGGGCATTCACCCCAGGAAGACCCGAACCCCGTACCGCCAGACCGCTAAGAAGCTTGGTAGGCCAACCCCCGAGACGGGTGCTGGCTAAAGATTGCGCGGAACTTAGCCACCCCCCCTAGGGTGTCAAGACGTGCCCCCACTTTTTATCGGAGGCGATTCCAGCAACGAGGACAGGGGTGCCACCCCGACTCTGCGCTGGCCCCATCCCCGGCGAATCCGCCCCCGGCGAGGCTCAGCCGCCAAGCCCCTTGGCCACCTGCACCCGGCCCAGGGCGCGCCCGTCCATGAGGTCGCCCGGCTTCTGTCCTTGCCGCAACTCGTCCGCGGGACACCGGCCGGCCTCGACCAGCCTCACCAGCGGCCGCAGATAGATGCATTCGTCCTCCCCCTGAGCGTTCAGACGCGCCCGGCGACTCAGGCCACCGCGACCGATCTCCAGCAGGCGCTCGGCCAGGCCGCGCAGGGGCTTGCCTCCGAGTTGCCCGGCCAGCCCGGTGCGCGGCACTTCGGCCCGACACGCGAGCGCGGCGGTGAGGGTCACGCTGCGCGAGAGCTCCTCCACCTCGGTGAGCGCTCGGTCGTCGTACAAGAGGCCCGTGAACAGCGCCGGAACCGCGAGCGTCAAGTCCTCCGGTAGCGCGTCGCAGGTGCGAATCTCGAGGGTGCTCTTGAGCCGCACGTCGGGAAACAGCGTCGACAGATGGCGGAACCAGTCGGCGTGGGTCGCGCGCTGCCCCTCGAAGCCGTTGCGCAGGAAATCTCGAAAGCTCTGGCCCGTGTTCAGGATCAGACGCGAACCGCGTTTGATGAAGAACATGCCCGCATCCAGAGCCCACTCGACATAATCGCGATAGCGCGGACGCCTGATGTTCCAGAGCGAGGGGATCAACCCCGAGCGCTGCGGATCCATGTTCAGCCACACGTCGAGCCGCTCGCTCTTCAACTCCGAGACACGACCCTCGCGGAAGGGGGCGTTGGCGCACATCGCCTGGAACAGCGGCGACAAGCCGAGCATCGCGCGCAGCTTGCGCATCGCATCTTCCTCGCTGGCAAAGTCGAGGTTGGCCTGCACCGTGGCGGTGCGCTGCATCATGTCGCGACCGCGGCGGCCGCGCGCGGGCAGGTACTGCTGCATGATGCCGTAGCGTTCTTTCGGCACCCAGGGCAGCTCTTCATGGCTGGCCGTCGGATGGAAGCCGACGCTGAGCCAACACATCCCCAGCTCGCGAGAGATGGCACCGAGCTCCTGAAAGTGATCGACGAACTCGTCACGAACCCCATGCACGTCGGGCCACGGAGCGCCGGACAGCTCGAGCTGCGCGCCCGGTTCGAGCGAGATGGAGGCTTCGCCGCGCTCGAGCGCGATCACCGGTGAACCGAGCGCTTCGCTCACCGGGGTCCAGCCGTAGTAGCGCTGGAAGCGTTCGAAGACGCTCAGGATCGAGTTTTGACCCGAGTACTGCACGGGACGCAGCGAAACGGCATCCAGTCCGAACTTCTCTGCCTCGGCGCCGATGCGAAAGCGATCGCGAGGCTTTTCTGCGTTGCGGAAGATTTGCTCGAGGTCCTCGACCGCGCGCAGCGGCGCATCATTGGTCGATGGGGGAGAAGATTGCATAGAGCTCCGGACGGGAAACGATGACGCGGGCGTCTGATCGTCGCCAGTCTCGAGCGTTTAGAACACTCGGCGCTAGTAAGCCAGCGCATGGCCAGCAGACCGGGCGACGGGACGACGCGCGCGCATCAACGCCGTACCGCTTCGCGACGAACGTTGATCGAGAGCGCCTCCCGTTGGCGATCGACATCGACGATCACATCGCTGCCGTCGCTGCCCCCGAGGGCGCGGCGCGCGTCGCTCATGTCCTCCACTTCGACGCCGTCTACGGCGCGCACGAGGTCGCCCGCACGCAAGCCGGCGCGCTCCGCTTCACTGCCAGCGGCAACATCCACAATCACGACCTCGATGCCGGCGGCACCGTCGCGCTCTCCGAGCGTGACCGCGAGATTGGCGAGCCCCTCCGAGCCCGGATCGCGATCGCCGCCACGCACGACGATCTCGAGCGGGCCCGTCGTGTCTCCGGGGCGTATTTCTACATCATTCAGGCTGCCGCGACCGAGACCCGCCGCGTACGCGGAGAGCCGGACCCGCCCTACCGGTACGCCATCGAGCGTAAAGCGTCCGTCCGCGTCGCTCTCGGCCATGCCCGAGGGCTCGCTGCCGAGCGGCAAGAATGCCGGCACCAGACCGAGCCCCACGCGAGCTCCAGCGACGGGCTCCCCCTCGGCGTCCAGCACCGTGCCCGAGACCGAGCCGGCTTCCTCGAGATCGATCGCGCCGACGTCATGGGCGCGATCGGCCCGCCCCGTCACGGGGATCGACCTCTCCACGCTGCGCGCCGCAAACCCCGCGTGCGATACACTGATGCGCGCGCGACCGGGCGAGGCTTCGCGAAACTCGAATTCGCCCCCGGCGTCAGACTCGGTCAGGCGCCGCTGGCCCCCCTGCAGTAACACCACGCGCGCGCCCGCCAGGACCTGACGACCGCGCACCTGAGTCACCCGGCCCACTACCCTCACCGCCGGCTCCAGGCTGACCTCGACACGAGCGGGCGCCGCCCCGAGCTGGGTCTCGAACGCACCAAAGCCAGACGCGGCGACGCGCAGCTCCAGCTCGAGCCCCGCCGAGTCCCCGAAGCTCACCTCCCCTGCCTCGTCCGTCACCAAACTGCGCCGTAAGGGGGCACTGGGATCGAGCGAGAGCACGGAAACGAGCGCCCCCCCCAGCGGCCGCTTGTCGTCCGCGGAGACCCGCACCTCCAGGGCCGCGCGCTCCGGCGGCAGGGTCAGCTCGAGCTGCCGCACTTCCCCCGGCTCGAGCTGCAGGCTGCGGCGCACCACGAAGCGCAGGCGGTCGCCCGGGCGGGCGACGAACAGATCTATGTCGGCCGCGAGTGCGCGAAACTCGAAGGAGCCGTCGCCCCGAGACAGGGCGCTGCGCTGCTGGGTCGCGTGGCGAGCCACCGCGTCGATGCGGGCCCCCGCCACCGGGCTCCCCCGGGCATCACTCAAGCGCCCCGTCAGCCTGGCGCCGTGTTGCAATACGAGACGCAGAGAGCGTTCACCCGCGGGCTCTACGCTCACTTCTGAACTGGTGGCCTCGACGAAATCGGGATGCCTCGCCACGACGCGCAGCCGACCGGGGGGCACGTCGTCGAGCCGAAAGTGTCCGCTCGAGTCGCTGACCCATGCGCCCCGCGAGGGACCCGCGGAGGGCAGATCCCCGGGCGAAGGCAGCGGACCCGGCAGCACCCCCAACTCGCCGAGCGGAATCAGCCCCAGGCCTCCCACGCGATCGCCGGCACCGCCTCGCACATCGGGCCAGGTGCGCCCGGCGATGGGCTGCCCGCGAACGTCATTGCCGAGGACCTCGAGGGTGGCGGAAGCGATGGGCTGGCCCTCGGGATCGAACACCTGCCCGACGAGCCGAGCGCCGCGCGTGAGCGTGAGCTGGGTGCGAGCCGTACCCGCGGGCACCGGAACGGCACTCTCCGGCATGAACCCCGCCGCCCGCACGCTCACCGCCGCGGGCCCGGCAGGCAGCGGTCCCAGCGTCACGCGGCCTCGGTCATCCGTGCGACCGTGCAGCGGAAAGGGGCCCAGGCCGTCCTCGACCAGCACGACCTCCGCACCCGCCACGGGTTGCTCGCCCGCCGCATCCTCGCTGACGACGATCGTCACCGAACGACCGGGCTCGAGCTGCAGCGTGACGGCGCCGTGTTCGCCGCGCCCCAACGTCACCGTGGTGCTCGCCACGCTGTCGCCCTGCGCGGCACGCAGGTCGTACGTGCCGCGCGACAGCCCCTCCCACACCAGGCTGCCGTCGACCCCCGTGGGCAGTTGGCGAGGAGGCCAGAGGTCGAGACCCGCGAGCCACACCTCGGCCCCGCCCGCGACGCGCGCCTCCGCGCCGAGCACCGTGACGAGCAGGCTCGACGGCGAGGTCAACTGCACCACGACGTCGCGACTGGTCGGCTGCACACTGCTTGGAGCGTGTCCGGTTGCGCTCACGCGAATGCTATCGATATGCTCGCCCACGCTCGAAAAGCTCGCCTCGCCGAGCGCCGAGGTGAGTGCCCCCTGCGGTACGGGGTCGGCGCCGGACACCAGCACCAGCGCGCCCGCCAGGGGCTTGGCGTCGCCGCCACGCACGCGGACGCGCAACGGCAACGCGGCATCGAGCTCGACCAGGACTTCGCTCGGTGACGCCTCGGGCTGCAGCTGCCCCGACCAGCGCGCCCTGCCCGGCGCCTCGACGAGCAGCCAGTGAGCACCGGGCTGCGCTTCGAAGCGGGCCCCACCCGCGGCGTCGGTGACGAGCTCTGCCACCGGCACGGACCAGCCGCGCTCTACCTGGAACACGCGCAGCAGCGCGCCCGCGATCGGCCCCGTACGCGGCGCTGCAGGGCTCGCTGCCTTCCTTTGGCTACAGGTCCCCGCATCGACCCCCACGCACGCATCCACGTCTCCCACGACCCGTACCGCGACGAGCAAGGGCGAGCCCGACGGCCCCGTGGGCCGTGGGCCTCGCGCCAGCGACAGGCCGGGCGCCGAGGGCTCCAATCCCGCCAGAAAGCAGATGCACGCCAGCGCTGCCAGTACCAATGGCCAGCGCTGCCAGAGCGAATCGGGGTGCACCGGCCCCAGCATACTCGGTCTGCTACGCTGAAACGATGCGACGAGCGCTGGGGCTGGCGGCGCTCGCCGTGGGCGGGCTGCTCTGCTGCCAAGAGGCCGAGCGCCCCGCGTGGATCGCCGATCGGCCCGCGCCCGAACCCGAGCCGGCCTCGCTGATCGACACGCCGTCGGAGGACCTGCCTCCGGATCTAGCAAGCCCCTGCGGCGCGGCGACCGTGGCCCTCGAGTTCGTGCGGCCCAACCTCTACTTCGCCATCGATGCCTCGGGCAGCATGCTCGAGGACATCCCGCGTTCGGACGCGACCGTGCCTGCGGTAGGAACCGCGCCACTGCCCAGCGATCGCTTCGGGGTCCTGTCGGCGGCCATCCAGGGCCTGCTCGAACGCGTCGGGCACCGCGTCAACTACGGAGCCACGCTGTTTCCCTCCGGAGAGGCGACCTGCGATGCGGGCGAGGAGATCCTCGGGCTGTCGCAGGGCGACCGCGTGAGCTCCGCCGTGAGCGGCGAGCTCGGCCCGGTGCTGCGCGACCTGATGTTCTCGATCCATCGCCGCACCCCCCGCGGCGGCACGCCCATCGCGCTGGCGCTGCGCGGGCTCTTGCCGAAGCTGCGCGGGCGCGGCAGCGAGACGTATCTATTCCTCGTCACCGATGGTGGACCCAATTGCAACCTGGAAGCCAATTGCGGGCCCGAGTCGTGCATCCCCAACATCGAGCACGTCAGCTTGAGCGAGGAGCTCCGCTGCGAAGCGCCGCTCAACTGCTGCGACCCGAGCCTGACGGGCCCGCAGAACTGCCTGGACGCCAATGCCAGTGAAGCGGCGGTCCAGGCGCTGGCCGCTGCCGGCGTCCGCAGCTTCGTGATCGGCATCCCCGGCAGCGAGGCCTATGCCGACCTGATGGATCGGCTGGCCCTCGCCGGCGGGATGGCGCGCCCGGAGAGCCCCAACTACTATCGGGTGAGCGACGCGGAGCAGCTGGTCGCGACCGTGGGCAGCCTCGGTCTGGGCGTGGCGCTGAGCTGCGGCATCGAATTGGCCACGCCGCCCCCCGACCCCAGCCTGGTCAACGTGTACTTCGACGGTCAGATCGTCCCCGCCGATCCGATCGATGGCTGGGCGTTCACCGACACACGGACCGTGCAACTGTTGGGTAACGCGTGTGAGCTATTGAAGACGGGCCAAGTCTTGCAAGCGGATATCGTCGCGGGCTGCCCGGTCGTGATTCGTTGACACCGGCGCGCCGCAGAACGGCCCCGCGTCGACGCAGTGCGGCTCGCAAATCCGGCATGAAAGCACATAGATCGGCGTAGCCACCGAAGCTCTTCCAGAACTATCTCGTAGTGATGGAATGAGTCGTGCCACACCGCGACAACCGCGGGGTCGGTGCTGCCGTGAGACGGGCGAGGGCCGCCGCTGCGCCCGTTCGAGCCGCTGTAGTTCTGCGGCAACGCATGTTACACGGAGGAGACTGCGGCGCGCTTTGTGTTCAGGGGTTGTTTGGGCGCAGCCCAGGAGGGGGAACGCTGCAGGTTCCCGAAGCCGTCAGCGCAGTCGATGCCCACTCACAGCCTCGCGAGGATGTAATGAACACAGCCACGGACAGTTTCGACGGATCCCGATTGCAGAGTGAACCGCCGCTCCCCGGCTCCTCCAGCCTGGCGCCGGACAAGACGTTGCGACGGGTCATCGTTGCCTCCTCGCTGGGGACGTTGTTCGAGTGGTACGATTTCTACCTGTACGGCAGCCTGGCCGTGTTTTTCGGGAAGAAGTTCTTCCCCGCGGGCAACGACACGGCTCAATTGATGGCCAGCTTGGCCACGTTCGGCGCGGGTTTCGGCGTGCGCCCGCTCGGCGCGATCGTGTTCGGCTACCTGGGTGACCTGATCGGCCGCAAGTACACATTCCTCATCACCATGGCGACGATGGGCCTGGCCACCGCCCTGGTCGGCCTCTTGCCGACGTATGCCACGCTGGGCCTGGGCGCTACCGCGCTGCTCGTGCTCCTGCGCCTGCTGCAGGGCCTGGCGCTCGGCGGGGAATACGGCGGCGCTGCTACCTATGTGGCGGAGCACGTGCCCGACCAACGTCGCGGCTTCTTCACCAGCTTCATCCAGACCACGGCCACCGGTGGCTTCTTCCTCAGCATGCTCGTGATCGGCTCCTGCCGCATCTGGCTGGGCGAGGAGAAGTTTGGTGACTACGGCTGGCGCATCCCCTTCTTGCTCTCCTTCGTCCTGCTCGGGGTCTCGCTGTACATCCGCTTGAAGATGAAGGAATCCCCGCTCTTTGCGAAGCTCAAGGCGGAAGGTAAGACCTCTCGCAATCCGCTGGTCGAGTCGTTCACCAAGCCGCTCAACCTGAAATACGTGCTGATTGCGCTGTTTGGTGCCACGGCGGGCCAGGGCGTCGTCTGGTATACGGGGCAGTTCTACGCGCTCACCTTCCTGCAGGCCACGCTCAAGGTGTCCTGGCAGACCTCCTACCTCGTGATGGCGATCGCGCTCTTGATCACGACCCCGTTATTCCTGGTCTTTGGTCACCTGTCGGACCGCATCGGGCGCAAGAAGATCATGCTGACCGGTTGCGCCCTGGGCGCCCTGACCTACGTCCCTTTGTACATGGCCATGAAGCATTTCAGCAATCCGCTGGGCCTGCCCGTGGCGGATCCAGCAACGGTGAACGTGCCCATGCTGGTGCTGCTGATTTCGATTCAGATGGTGTACGTCTGTATGGTGTACGGACCGATCGCCGCGTTCCTGGTCGAGCTGTTTCCGACGCAAATTCGCTACACGTCGATGTCCGTGCCCTACCACCTCGGCAACGGTTGGTTCGGCGGGTTTCTGCCGCTGATAGCGACGTGGTGGACGGCGTCGGAGTGGGCCAAGGGAACCTTTGGGAGCGGCTCGATCTACGTGGGGCTGATCTATCCGATGCTGGTGTGTGTGATGACCTTGATCGTCGGCGGAATTTACATCCGAGAGACCAAGGGCCACCATATCGACGCCATGATTCACCACTCGAGATAACGAGGGAAGTGCCATGCCGGTTGACGTGACGAGCAGCGGTCGAAGTACAGCAGCGCAGCAGCGGGCTGCGTCACCGGCAGAGGGCCTGCAGGGCAACGTCGTGGTCCGCGCAGATGCGCCGACCACGACGCCCATCGAAACGGGCGAGCCCGTGCTGGAGTCGCCCGCGACGAGCGCGGGCGGCTTGCCCGCCGTGATCTCGTCCACCCGCTACATGTTGCGGGAGAGCGGGCTGCGGCGGGGGCTGCGCGTGCTCGGCGCCGTCAACCAGCAGCACGGCTTCGACTGCCCGAGCTGCGCCTGGCCCGATCCCAAGAAGCCGTCGACCGCGGAGTTCTGCGAGAACGGGGCGCGTGCGGTCGCGGACGAGGCAACCACGCGACGGGTGGGTCCGGAGTTCTTCCGGGAACACTCCATCAGTGACCTCTTGCAGCGCTCCGATGCCTGGCTGAACGCACAGGGCCGGCTGACGCATCCCGTGTGCCGGGACGCCGGCGCCGATCACTACCGGGAGATCTCCTGGGAAGACGCCTTTGCTCTGATCGCTGCCGAGTTGAACGCCATGTCCAGCCCCGACGAGGCGGCGTTCTACACCTCCGGGCGTACCAGCAACGAGGCCGCCTTCCTGTATCAGCTCTTCGTGCGCGAGTTCGGCACCAACAACCTGCCGGACTGCTCGAACATGTGTCACGAGTCGAGCGGCCGCGGCATGTCGGAGGTGGTCGGTATCGGCAAAGGTACCGTGCGTCTCGAAGACTTCGACCACGCAGACGCCATCTTTCTCTTCGGTCAAAATCCGGGCACCAACCACCCGCGTATGTTGACCACGCTCCGCGAGGCCAAGCTGCGCGGGGCCAAGATCGTCGCCGTCAACCCGCTGCGGGAAGCCGGCCTGCTGCGCTTTGCGCATCCGCAGAAGCCGGGGGACCTCTTCGGTGGCGTGGCGCTCGCAGATCTGTATCTGCAGGTGCGCATCGGCGGGGACATCGCGCTGCTCAAGGCGATGATGAAAATCATCCTGGAGGCAGGCGCGATCGATCGAGACTTCATCGAGCGCTACACCGTGGGCTTCGAGGAGCTGCGGGCGAGCCTCGAGGCAGAGTCATTTTCCGAGCTCGTGGCCCAGAGCGGTGTTCCGGAGGAGCAGGTCCGCGCCGCAGCCGAGATTGCGATCCAATCGCGCGCCACCATTTGCTGTTGGGCGATGGGGCTCACCCAACACAAGCATGGCGTGGCCAACGTACAGGAGGTGATCAACTTCTTGCTCCTGCGCGGCATGTTGGGGCGTCCGGGCGCGGGTGCCTGCCCCGTGCGCGGCCATTCGAACGTGCAGGGGGATCGCACGATGGGCATCTGGGAGAAGCCGCCGCCCTGGACGGCGAAGCTCGGGGAGCGCTTTCACTTCCCGTCGCCGCAGGCGACCGGCCTCAACGCCGTGGGCGCGATTCGCGCCATGCGGGAGGGCCAGATCCGGGTGTTCTTTGCGCTCGGCGGCAACTTCCTGTCGGCGGCGCCGGATACCGAGGTCACCGCACGCGCGCTCGAGCGCACCCGCCTGACGGCGCACGTGTCGACCAAGCTCAATCGCTCCCATCTCGTGACCGGCCGGCGCGCTTTGATCCTGCCCTGCATGGGTCGGACGGAGGTCGACGCGGCAGGTTTCGTCACCGTGGAGGATTCGATGAGCGTGGTGCATGCCTCGCGCGGCGTGTTGCCGCCCGCGTCGGACGTCCTCTTGTCGGAAGCCAACATCGTGGCCGGCCTGGCGCAGGCGACGCTCGGCACGGGTTCACACGTGCCGTATCGCGAGCTCGCCGCGGACTATGCACGCATCCGCGACCTGATCTCGGAAACGATCCCCGGTTTTGCCGACTACAACCAGCGCGTCCAGGTCCCGGGCGGGTTCACGCTGCCCAACAGCGCGCGGGAGCTCGATTTTTCCAAGATCGGTGGGCACGCCCATTTCACGGTGCAGGCCTTGCCCAGCTTCGAGCTCGAGGCGGACCAGCTCCTGCTCAGCACGATCCGCTCCCACGATCAGTTCAACACCACCGTCTACGACGTGAACGATCGCTATCGCGGCGTGTTCGGCCATCGGCGCGTGCTGTTCATGAATCCGGCAGACCTGTCGGAGCGCGGGCTGCGCACCGGGGACAAGGTGCGGATCACCAGCCATTTTCGTGGTGAAACACGCCAGGCCAAAGGCTTCACCGCGCTCGCCTACGATACGCCGCGCCAGACCGCGGCCGCCTACTTTCCGGAAGCCAACGTGCTGGTGCCCGCAGAGCACTTTGCCGACAAGAGCCACACGCCCGCGTCCAAGTCCGTCGTGATCAGCGTGACCGCCGACAACTAGACGCACCGGCGGTTCCGCGCCCGTTCCCTCCGAACGCAACGGCAGCCATGAGCGCGGGGGGAGGTGGCTGCCCGAGGCGCGATGCGTTGTGTTCCAAGCCGGCACTCGAATTTGCGCAGCGCCCCGCGCAGACGCAGGCTGCCACCCATGCGGCGGTGGACTGGTGTGCTGACTTCGCTCGCCTGGGTCCTTCTCGCTTGCAGTGCGCAGCCGCCCGACGACCCGACGGCATCCGTCGGCCCCACTGCATGCGACGGGTCGGCAGGCGTGTCACAGAACGGTCCGGCGCACTACACGAGCGTGCAAGCTACTGTCCTCTCGATCCTGCGACCCGTTGGGCTCTGCGAGCTAGCCCAATTCTATTCGGCAGGAGCAGGTTTCTATCGGGTCGCTCAGATGACGGGCTTGCTGGAGGAGATCCCTCGAGCTTGGAACCCAGAACTCGCGAAGGGGACCATGGCCGGATTCACCTACGTCGACCTGGAATTGGTAGAGGCCTGGACCACGGATGCGCCAAAAAATCCTCGAGTGCGCATCGAGGGAGGCCCATCGGCCCTAGAGGGAGGGTGCGCGGGGGGGTTTAGCATCCACCTTGCGATTGATGAAACCGTGGGTGTCCTGATCGAGAAGGCGTCCCCGCGCAACGCAGACCAGCTGGGACTGCACGAGTTGACGGTG
>Ga0315912_10000597_pt1 | contig 60866 bp, 44 predicted proteins | sample VfabasoilMG_FD_204469 | JGI IMG/M metagenome (GOLD analysis project Ga0315912, IMG submission 204469) | Garden soil microbial communities collected in Santa Monica, California, United States - V. faba soil | ecosystem: Environmental > Terrestrial > Soil > Garden | place: USA: California...
CTGCGGATCGCAAGATGCTGCTCACGGCTCGCGCCGCGGGGTTGCGCGAGCCGCTCACGGCCAGCCTCGACGGGCTCCGCGGGCTCCTTCGCCCGCCGCAGCCGTTCGACCCGTCCACTGCGACCGGGACCGTGCGCATGGCCGCGACCGAACACGCCCTCGGAGCCGTCGTCCACGAATTCGTCGGCCGACTGATGAGACGCGCACCGCTGCTCGACGTGCAGATCGAACCCGCAGGTCGCGACGTCTTCTCGCAGCTCGCGGCTGGCCGGCTGGATCTCCTCGTCGTGCCCAAAGTCGGCCATCTGCCGGACGAGCTGCGGGCCGCGGACCTTCTCCGCGAGCGCTTCCTCAGCGTCGTGCGCCAGGATCACCCCGTGGTCCAGCGAAAGCTGACGCTGCAGCGCTTCTGTGCGCTCCAGCATGTGGTCGTCTATCCCCTCGGTGGCGACGCCGAGAGCCTCGTGAGCCGCGTGCTCACGCAGCGCGGCCTCGAGCGGCGCGTCGCGGTCCGCGTGCCGTACTTCGAGAGCGCCTTGAGGATCGTGGCCGAGACCGACTACATCGCCACGATCCCCGCTTCGCTCGGCAACCCGCCCGTGTGCTCGGGCACCGGGAGCCGACGTCGGGCGCCGCTGGCGTGTCTGAAGCCGCCGGTGGCCATTCCCGGTTTCGTGCTTCAGGCGGTCTGGCATCGCCGACACGACGACGACCCGCTCCAACACTGGCTCCGGGACGTGCTCGAGTCGACCCTCGAGAAATAGAACTGTTGCGGAGGGTGAGACGGAGGCTGGTAGGGCAAACGAATCTATTGCGCTTCCATCACGGAATGGAAAAGGTCGTGCACATCGGCGAGCTTGGTCTCGAAGTCGGCACGGTTTCCGGCACACTCGGTGCCGAGCAGGTCGACGGCTTCGGCGAGTCGCTCCGGCGGCTCCGCTCCGGGTGCAGAGGCGACGATGGCCTTGGCGCGTTTTTGCATGGAGGGAACGGCCGCGCATGCTTTCTCGACGCGGTCGGGACCAGCCGGGCTGTGCCAAATGGGCGCGAGGATATCGTGGAACTTGGCGACAGGTCGGGAGCCCTGGCCGTCGTCGGGGGAGGCCGCGCCCTTCTGCGACGAGCGACAAGCAGTCACGACGAGGATCAGGACCAAGGCGAAGTGACGCATCCGGACTTCCACTTTCGGCGATTGAGATAACACGCCAGCCGAAGGACCGTCCATGCCGCTTGGGCCATTAGTGCTCGCTGGCCGATTCGATGATGGCCAAGGGCACGATCGGGCGGCTTCGAGATCGAGCTGGCTAAAGGCGATATCGCCTTAGATGGTCCGCTCATCGGGGTCCCGCCGCCGCTTCGGCGGACCCCGTCCCGAACCCGATCATTGACGACCTCGCCACGGTCCCTCACGCTGCCCGCGTGACCAGGCACGCGATCGTGTTGCTCGCGTTCACCCACGTTGGGCGCTGCGCCGGGTCGAGCTCGCCGAAGGGAAGTGAGCCGTGAATCGTCACTCTCACCTCGGTGACTTCGGTCGCATCGGTCACCCCAGTGACCGCTTCAACCACGCTGCGGCACGCGAACGAGTCCGTGCGCGGACGCTCCTGTGGATCGATGGTGGAGCCGCCGGCCTTGGGGGCATCACCATGCTCGTCTTGCAGGCCTGGCTCGCCCGCCTTTACGACTTTCCGGTCAACCTTGTCGTGTTCCTCGGCATCGCCAATCTTACCTACGCGACCTACTCTGGCACGCTCGCCATTCTCGCCACGCTCGGCAAGTGGCCACGCCGGCCCGCGATCAATCTCCTCGTCCTGGCGAATTTGCTGTGGGTGATCGTCTGCGCGACGGTGCTCGTCACGGTGTGGCCGTGGGCGAGTATCTTCGGCCGGATTCACGTCGCCTTCGAAAGCCTATTCGTCGGGGTGCTCGCGTTCGCCGAATACCGCTGGGTCCGACCGGTCTTGCGGCGCTGACGAGACGCGCCATATCGCTTCGTCGGTCGACGACACTCTGAAGTCGGTACTCGCGTGGGTTGCAACGCGGTAAGCCGACCGGATTCAGATCGCGGGGCTATCTCCGTGGAATCGCGAACTCAGCGACAAATACTACGGTCGATTCTTATCAGCTGATCTATTACGAAGGTGCCCGAACGTTCGCCACACTCGCGCTCATTCTCGGTGGGGAATCGCTTGAGGCGGCCATGTCGGACTTTTACCAAGCGCACAAGGGCGAGCGGTTCACCACCGCTCAGATCGAACCCATACGCCGCTGCCCCGTTGTCCGAATGTCGGTAGGCCACGATCCACGCCCCGCTGATGTGGAGCACGACGGCTTCTCGAAACTCGCGATTCGTGGCGGTCTCGGGCACGGATTCGAGCACTTGGGTCCATTGTTCGACAGCTCCTCGATAGTCACCCTCGTGGAACCGTTGCAACCCCAACTCAAAGGTTTTCTCGATGACGTCGCGCGGGAGCGAACCATCGATCTCGGGGGGCGCCGCAGCAGCGGGCAGTGACAACAGGCCGGCCAGAGTGGCTGGGTGTGAACGCGGAAGCGCGCATCAGGGAAGGGATGACAGACAATGGCCGGTGGGAGCCATCGCGCGATGAGCCTCACCATACGGTCCCACCGAACGCGGGTTCGCTGGCTTCGTCGTTCGAGCACATATGTCGGGGCAGCGCATTCCAGCGCGGTGTTGGCTCTGGCGGTCGGCGCGAGCTCGGGTGTGGTCAGCGCGAGTGCTGATTCGGCCATCCTCTGGAGGACAGAGCACAAATGGAAGGAAGCCGGTCGAGTGTCGCTGGAGGCGGGCGGAGCACGCGGGAGTCTGGTGTGGCGCTGGGCAGAGCCGTTCGAGTCAGCATGATGGAAGCGCGACGCATCGGTCATTTCACGGCAGAGGTCCTCCCCACATCGTAGACCAGATTTGCTCCGCGTCGCTTCTGGAGACCTCGACGAGCAATGCGTCGCGGAGCTTCGTTCTGAAGTTATTGAGCGCCGATTGAAGTTCATCGAATCCCATCTCGAAGGCCTTCGGAGCTGTCGGGAGGGGTGACCGATGCTCCATTCAGGTGCACGATCACATCAGCGTAGATACTCGCCTTCGCATTCACGGGTAAACGCACCAGAGGTTGCCCAGGCTTCCTGAACCGATCGAGGGACCAGACCGTGGTGCCCGCAGAACTGGTGTTCGGGCAGGGACTGCCTTTGTATCGGCAGGAGAAAACCTTCGAGGACGCGGGCTGGCCCATCGATCGGGGGACGATGTCGCGTTGGCTCGAGCACGTCGGCAATACGCTGGGGCCAAGGCCAACCATCCGCAGTCGTAAGCCCCGGTGAAGCGGGCGAAGATGCCACAAGACATCGATGGCCCCATGGAGGCACTCCGTCGTGGGTTTACGAAGGGACCGTTCGACCCGAACTCATCGTGTCGGCCATGCCCCTGCTCTTGCACGTCACGGGAACCTGCTCGTCGCCGCGGTCATACGAACGTCACCGACCCATGACTATCCGGGCAGCGTGACCTCGCGCGCGATGGTTAGATGTTGGGAAGTCCGAGATGGACCACTGGGCCTGGGTACAGCGCTGGGCCTGGCTTCCAGAGCCGCCCACTCACCCAAGCAGGAATCCCCCGAATGGAGTCCGAACGAGTCGGTAGACGAGCGTTTCGGGTGTGACCTATTTGTGGAGTTCTTGCGAGGGGTAGATGTGGAGCTCTCCTGCGCCGAATGCAAAGATTGTCTTGGCATTATTCTTGAGCTTTTCGGACACTGCGTCGAGATCGATCACGTCTGGCTTGATCGATTCGAAGAGGGTACCGCGTCTCTGCAACAACTCGCTGTGCGGATACAACGGGTTGTGCCCCGCGTCCTCTGGCCGGCCCGCAGGAGGCTCGAACTCGACGACTTTGATGCGACCGCCCCGCTTCTCCAGATCGTTCTTCATGGCACCCGCAGCTGCGGTCCATCCGTCGCAATTGAAGGCGTAGCCCTTGTCTTTGGTCGCAATCCACGTCGGATTGAGGGCCATTCCGGCCGAGGGAAGGAGATGAATATCCACGGGTTGCGCACGCTTCGAGGTCTTCACCCGACCGAGCGAATGGTCCGCGCAAACCTCGAGTCCGAAGAGCAATGTACTGCCGGGTGAGCGGCTCGTATCCGCCGATGTGAGCAGAGGACGTGGTTTGTCGGCAATGCGTCCGCAGCGGAAAGAGGAATCCTCGAAGGAATACTGCAAGCCCGACCACTCGGCAAAACCTAGGCCAGCAATCCGATGGGCCTCGGCTGCCCCCTCGTCGGGCGATGCCTGATTCGGCGAGGTCGACAGGCGTTTGGCCGCAAGGCCGACTCGAACGTCGTCGTCGGCAATGTAAAGCTCGAATAGCCTTCTGAACGTGGGCGCCCATCCCAAGGTCCAGACCTCGTTGTCGCCGGTTGCTTTGGTGTCCACGAGCAACTTGTATTGGGCGCGGGCGCCATTCCCAGTCAATTCGGCGATGACACTTTTGATCCAAGCTTTGAGTGCGAGGGATTGGAACGCGAGTCCCTCGATCACACCTGGGATGCCGTCGGAGCAGAGCGTGGACTGGAGCAACCGCTCCAACTGCTCCTTGTGTTGGTCCCGAGGCTGTCCGCTCCATTCCTGCCTACCGATGGGAATCGAGCCGAGCAGAAGGCGTAGTGTCACTTCGGCCCAGGCTTTCTCCTCCACCTTGTTGAACTGATTGAAGGATCGCTTCCCTGGAGCATGGACGAAGCAGCAGCTTCTGCGCTTTGCGAGGGTGTCGAGCGAGCCGGGAATGCGGTCGTGGAGTCGTAACATCTGAACCGTCTTGGTCGCTCCATTCGCTTTGACCTCCCGCTTCACGACGGCTTTCAAATGATTCCAGTCGTCTTCGTCGAGCCCCTCCGCTTGGAAAACCTCGACGATACTCTTGCCGTGGATCGACTTCGGCGCAGGGCCGATCAACTCATCGAGGCATCGCTCCCAAGTCGCTTCGTTTTCCGACGCTCCGAATCCACGGCGAACATCGTCCTCGGTCAGCGGCGTCCGGTCTGACTTCGCCATCTTCTCCGGAAAGATGAGGGCGTCCTTACTCGGGATCTCTTGGGAAAAGAAGGCCTTTTGCAGCAACCGTGTATATTCGTGCTCGTCGCCCACGGGCAGCCCGCCACGAATCACGGGCGATACGTTGAACAATTGGGACACGTCGTTCGTGGGGCCCGGGTTCTTCTCGTATCGGTCTTGGTCCTCGCGCTGATACGTGCCATTGACCGTGCCAAACACGAAGAGCCAGTGGCGCCATTTCGCGTCGCCGACGAGCCGCTGTAATTGTTGGACCAAGAAATCGACATTCTCAGCAAGATAGGCACCATAATAGCCCAAGAAGAAACACTCGGGGACCATGAAGATTTTGAGTTCGTGATCATGGGTGGTGGGGGCGATCGTCTCGGCCGCGATGTCGAGTGTGGTCCTCAGAAACCCGATTCTGGCATAGATGTCCGTGACTTCATTCTCATGACCCATATATTGCGCCATCCACTTGTGCGCGTGGGCGTCATAGCTCTGTTTGGGGACCGTCAGCAGGCAGTTCGCGATGAATCGCACATGCGAATAGACCGGTTCGACGCAGACGACCGCCGACAAGGCCGCACCGTCGTCGAGCCGAATCTTGGCAGCACCAGCCTCGAGTCGAATTCCCGGGTCCTGGTTCAGGGGGTCGAACAGGTCGTATCGCTTCGCGTGTTCGCCCGTCAGCTCGACGTTCAACGCATAATAGCCTGGCAGAATGGCATCGAAGTCGATTCGCCCCGTCGTGGACTGTTGGGTAAACTGGGGCGATCCGTCCACACGGGTGGACAGGGTCGCCTTGACGGCCATTGCCGTGAACGGCTTGCCATCGAAGGTTTGCAACTGGATCGTGAGTCGCGCGGCCTGGTTCACCGGGCTCCACGTATCCCCATGGAGTGCGAGGGGCGTGATCGACTTGTCGTAGGTGTAGAGCGAGGCTTGGGTCGCCCGAGGTCGGGCCTGCGCCTCGTCCTGGTCGAACAGCAGGATCTGACCCTTTCCGTCGGTGGGGCGTGACCATGTCTCGCCCTTCGTCTCGAACAGCACGGTCCGCCACGGGATCGGCCGGCGGTCGTGCCCCACCACTTTCCAGGTCGTGACGGGCTTTTGGGCCTGCCATACATTCTTGCGATACGCGGCGATCTTCACCCGTCCGGCTTTGCTCGCGAGCACACCTTGCACCTTCTGTTCTTCGGCGTCATCGAGCGCGGTATCTTGATTCTTGTACCCGTTCTCGGTCTGGGTCGGGGTGTACCCATCCGGGAAGATCTTGTGGGCGGGAAATTTCGTCCAATCGATCGTCCGGATCTCGAGCCCGAGTTCGGCTTCGATGCGTTGGACGAAGGCGGCATTGTGCGCGAATCCCCACTGACCGAGCAACTCGAACACCTCTGCTTGGCCTTGCTCTCCGAGCTGCGCCTTGAGGTTCGTATAGCCTGATCCGCTCCTATTCATGGCCGTTCCGGTCGAGAACCGCCACCAGCCGAACCGCACGCCGGGGCCACCGAAGTCCTCCTCGACACTGCCCGTCTCCTGAATGTAGGTCTCCGGGATCGTCTCGAACTCGTACCAAAGCATTTGCGCGAGTCGTTGCTCGATGGGTCGATTTACGCTCTTCGCCCATTCGGCGTACCGCTTGAACGCTTTGACCAGGGGCTCACGTGCATCCTTGAGCGACTGCCCTGCGCGCTCGTCGATTCGCTTCAGGCGCTCCGTGACTCGCTTCGAATACTCCGCCACGGAGTCCCCGACCCGGCGCGTCACGAACGGCTCCGGAATGGGCGACTTCGGGCATTCCCCCGATGTGCCGTAGAGCGCCCATACGACCTCTCGATGGAGCGCCGCGTCCTGCAGGTCGCGAATGACGAGCCTTGTACCTCCCTCGGGCAAGACGAGGGCACCCTGTTGGACTTGGAGCTCGATGAGATAATTTTGCGGATTGGGGTTCTTGTGTTGGAGCCCGTACCGGAGCAAGAACAGCGCCTTCGCATTCCCGAGAGCGACCGCCCACGCTTCCCGCCAGAATGCGCGCCACTCGGGAATGCTCCGCGATTCGTACCAAGTCGTGAGCGATTTGGCGTCTCGGCCCAAGAACGGAATGCTGCCTGGGAATACGTACACACGGTCCGAATGCTGTTTGCGCCCATCGATCAAGGGCGACAAGTCTCGCACCTGGATGCCGTCACGAAACGACTTGTTCCCAAACGGGTTGTGACGATCCACCTTCTCGGCGATGGTGAGAAGCTCCGTGAGCACGAGCACGGGCTGGCGGTCGGGATCGACGTCGTACCCTTCGGTTTTCATGAATTCGTTCGTATCGGCGACATAGTCGCTGCGGAGACACGAAACGATCCAGTTGCCGTCGATGGCGTCCTTGCCGTCGAGCACGAGCGCCTTCCAGGACTGATCCCTCGACCCGACGTAACACACACCCGTCTTCAACGACACATGATGATCGCCGAGCTTTCCGAGCTCGAGGCGGCCAGGCTTTTCGACCTCCGTCTTGAACTTCTCGAGGTCGGCGGCGACCTTTCGGAGTTCGTCACCGTCCTTCCACGGCCAATCGAACGGCACGGGAACCAAGGCGTTGTACTTGGGCGGGGCCTCGAGCAAGGGGTCCCACTCCTCGTTGGGCGTCTTCACCTGTTTGAGGTTGACGACGCAACTGCGTGATGCCGTCTTCCAGAGCGGCCACGTGTGGCCCTGGATGCGCTTCATGGATTCGTCGGTTCTCCGCGTACCCAGGGCGAGAGAATTCTCATGATTGTCGAACGGGTTGTAGGGGAGAACGACGCGCGACTTGAGGACCAGCAACTGCGACCCACGCGAGCCTGGCCGTCGCCGGATTTCGATCTCTCTCTCCGCGCGAAAGAAATGCCGATTCTTCCACGGCCACGAGGCGTTGGAAATGAATCGCGCGTTGGTGGGCGAGACGTCGGGAAAAAACGCCTCGCAGAGCATGTCGAGCTGCGAATCCGCGAGACCTTCCCGCAACCAAATGTCCACACTCTCCATTTCGACGCTGTAGAGCGGAATCTCGATGGATTGATTGGTACGCCGGAACGGCGGGTTGTTGAGCACCGTCTCGTATGTGAGCCATTCGAAGCCTCGGTTCTCGTGGTCGTAGTCGAGCTCGGGCTTGATCGATGTCTGCACCTTGTTCGTGACCAGACAACCGATGCCCTCCGGCAACGCCCGGTGGAGCCCGAGGTCACCGGCGATCCGCGGGTTCAGGTCCCGCAGCTCGGCCAAGCCGGTCTGCAGATCCACGAGGAAATCCTCGGTGACCCATGTATTCTTCACGTCGGCCTTGGTGATCGGGACAATCGACACGCCGCCGACGTTCAGTTGGAGCGACCCGTCGGGCGAAAGTAGTTTCTGCTGGTACGCGGAGTGGGCACGCACGAGTTCCGGATGCTCGGGGTCGTCCGGGTTGCACTCCAGCAGGGCCTCGATGGGCACACCCACCTTCCGGGCGAACTGCTCGATCGTCGTGCCGTTCGCGACATCGATCTCCTGCGATCCCGACTTGATCTTCAGCCGGCCGTGTGATCGCAGGTCACCGCCCCTCAGGATCGCATTTTCTTTGGCGGCCTCGAGCTTCGATTCGTAAACTTTCCCGGCCGCTTCCCATGCTCGAATCCTGTCCGTGGCATCGGGGTTGAGCTCGACCAACCGGTCGATCGTGGTCGTTCGCTCATCGCAGAAATCGCGAGCCGACATCGTGCTCACCTTCGTTTCGGTCATGTCGATGTCGTCGACATCGATTTCGCTCGTCTTCAGACGAAATACCATCTGCGGATTGAGTCCATGCAATTCCGCGGATGTCAGCTTGTTTCGAGTGCAAAAGCCCACGACCGTGTCCTCCTGCTGGTAAAGGCGGGGGGACGGCATGGTATAGCTCGTCAGTTGTCCCTTGAGATCTCGTAAGTCTTTGGTCTTGACCTCGTCGAACACGAGACCTTGCTGGCCATCGAAGATGACCCGATTGGCCGCTTGGAAGGCCTCTTCGGTCACGCCGAATTTTGCCAGTTCGGACACGAGTGTGATTTTCTGCGTGGTCGGGATCGGCACGGGCCTGGGCGACCTCGCAAAGTAACGCGTGACTTCGGGAGGAACGGCTAGATTTTGATTGTGGAGAGATTTGACGTCGTCCAAATCGATCCTCGGGTTGAGCCTCGACAAGTCATCGCGAGTGATATTGCCGTTCCTTTGACAAAAGCCCGCGACCTTATCTGTGTCCTTGAATTTGCGCGGAGACGGCATCCAATACTCGACAAGAGGCTTCGCCTCGACGCCCGGGGATCGTTTCAACTCATTTCCCGCCTCGTTGAGCCAGTCTTGCGCCATGAGATTGCTGAGCTCCGTATGTTCGAGCTTTGCGAAGTTCAGATTCAACTCGTCTTGCACCTGCTGATTGGCCGCTAGGAAGGCATCGAGGGTCACCCCGAACTTCACGAGTTCGGTCGCGATCGTCGACCCTTTCGGAATGCCCAGCGCTGGATATTGCGGCTTTCCGAACACCGTGGGCGGTACCTGCAACGGAGTTCCACGGAGATGAGCATTCAGGCCCAGCCCCTTGTCGTTGCTCCTCTCGCGTTCGATCGTCTTGATGGTCTCGAGCGCGGCCAGGGAACGCTCGATCTCCTTGACGTCGTCGGGATTGAGCCGCTTCAACTCGGCGATGGCCTCCGGGTCGGTCTCGCGCTGCAAGTCGTTGCGCACCCCCGCGGCGAACGTGACGATGGTATCCGTCTCCTTCACCGGTGCGGTGGACGGCGCTTTCAGGGTCTTCAGATCGTGCAGTTCGCTGTCCTGCGCGAGCGACCTCTCGATGGCCGCTTTCCGCTCGACCACCGCCTCGTCGTCCCCATTCCGCTCGACCGAATTGAGTTCGATCAAGGACTTGGGCGTGAGGTTGTACCGTGCGCCGAACGTCTCGGCGGTATCGTCCTTTTTGACCGGCTGCAGGTTCATCGTGGGCCTCGGGCCCGTGGGCCATCACGTGTCCTGACCCCTTTGTCAAGGCCAACCCGGGATGGTAGGGGAAGAGGGCTCCATGCCCACCCGCTACATGGTCCGGCAAGGCGACTGCTTGGACAGCATCGCCTTTCAGTATGGGTTCTTCCCCGAGACCCTCTGGAACCACCCGTCGAACTCCGAGCTCAAACAGAAGCGTACGGACCCGAACGTTCTCTGCCCGGGCGATGTGATCGTCATTCCGGACAAGCGTCTCGGAGGTCATCAGGCCGAGACGGATATGGTGCACACCTACCGCCGGAAGGGCGTGCCGAAGATCTTCAGCGTCCAAGTGAAGTTCCCGTCGGGCTCGCCCCTCGAGCACAAACCTTACGAACTCATCATCGATGGCGGGGCGCCGCGCAAGGGCGACACCGACAGCGAAGGTTGGGTTCGTGCGTACATCCCCCCGAATGCCCGGGAAGCGAGGCTCTCGATCGCGGGGATGAATCAGACGTTCGACCTCGGGAGGCTCGACCCGGTCGATGAACCGACCGGCGTCCAAGGTCGACTCCACGCCTTGAGGTACTTCAGCGGGATCATCGACGGCAAGTTCGGCGAAGACACCATCAAGGCCATCAAGGCGTACCAGATGCACCACGACCTCCCCGTGACGGGGGAGGTCACGGACGAGATGAGGACGTTCCTCACCGAGGAAACCGGCGCCTGACATCCCCTGCATCGATGAGCGTTCGCTCGAACGTGCGTACTGAACTTCAGTGATCATTTCTCGCGTAGGATGCTCGACCGCGCCCGACCCATGCTTTCCTCTCGGTCTCGGATCTTTCATCACTGGACGGCAACGTATGTCGTTCACGTGGACCCGCTGCAGCGACCGACGGAGGAACAGCGCCAAGCCACCGAGCGAATTCTCCTCGTTCTTGGTCGGGAATGTTTGCACCGCCGGGCCGAAAGCCACCGGCTCATCGAAGAGCTGCATCTCATGCTGCGGTCCGTTCGATGGCAGGCGCAGCATCAGCCCGTGGAGAAGGTTTGCCGCGATCTCACGCAGGCGTGTCGCATGGGACGCCTCACGATCGTGCCGCAGCGGGTCGTCGGTCCGGCATTGGGCCCGGAGATCACGAACCCCGATGGTTCGGAACCTCCACCTTGGTCGAACCTCGTTTCGGATACGACGACCGCAGCGATCGAAATTCGATTGATCGAGGAAGACGGCGGCCCATCGGCTCACACGCGCTTCGAAGTCATTTTGCCGGACGGCTCACGCCGAACCGGAAGGCTCGATGTCCATGGAATGGCGCGCGTCCTCGCCATCCCCACCGGGACCTGCAAGGTCTTTTTTCCCGATCTCGATATGGAGAGCTGGTCGCATGAAAACTCGGAGCCATTGTGAGCCGTCGAACGCACCGCGATACGATTTGGGGCGCTCATCGTCCAATCCGCCAGCTTGAGATAGTTCTTTGCGGATCTCCCAAGCTGGCGTCGAATCGGGGTGTCGACGCTGTTCTTCTTCGGTCGGCTCGGCGCGACGACGTCGTCGGCTGAAGCGGGAATAAAAATCGAGTGCAGGACTCACGAGCTTGCGTAGATTGTCATCGAACGCCGCACTCGCTTTCGCAATGACATATTCGGGCAGCGTGACCTCGCGCGCGAGCTCGGCCGAAGCGAGCACGTCATCGCGCACTTCCGTTGCGAGTGCTTCGAGTTCATCCGCCAGTGGAGCCAAAATTTCTCGCCGAACCAAGGCCGCCCAAGCGGGCGCTGTTTCGACGACATTCGGATCGGAGCCGTGGTCTTTGTACGCGAGCGACGCAAGCAGGGCAGTCGTTCGACGCGGTGTCTTCTTCCGTTGCGCATCACCCGTTGAGCTCCCGTTTCGATGCTCGAGTGGGTCGAGCCGCGAGCCTCCGTCGAACAGCGCCAACTGGTTGGGTCGGCCTCGACAGTTTCGTGCTCCACGCGGGGCGACTCCGATATGCCTCTTGGTCGGCAACTCAACGAGAGCGCGAGAGTCAATCCGGATGACGAGACCAAACGCATGATCGAGCCCAAGGGAGTCGTGTCGAAGCCAAATCGAACGAGCGAAATGTCGAAAGTGCTATTCGGGCTCAGTTCGGTCGTCCAATACCGGCGGTTGAGCGGTTTCTTGGATCCACAGCAGCGGCAAGTTGGAACCCGGTGGCGCAGTCTCGAGGAGCGTCTCCCAATCGAGACGCTCCGCGCTTCCCAACCGTCGTCCGAGGGTTCGGTCACCGCCTCGAGCACGAAGAACGGACACGTGTTGGCGTCGAGCATCTCCGCGGCCGTGAGGTGGGCGAGGACCGGTTTGCGGACGAGCTCGCTCGTCGCCACATAAAGCAAACGCAGAGACGGGGTTCGGACGAACCATTCGGACCCTTCGACGACCCGTTCAATGGGGGTGGTCAGTGAATCCACGACTTCCTCCTGTGCGCACGAACCCCTATTCTACTCGGTCCATATTTCTCCCGGTGTGTGCTCGCGCAGCAGTGAATAGCGCGGCAACGAGAGGCAGTTCACCGCGAGTGCCCAAAGAACCAAAAGATCCGCCGATACAAAGCCAATCGGCGCTCTCTCTCGAGAGCGGCCCGGCCTGCATGCTCAGGCCGATGAGCAAACACGTACCGCCCGCCAAAGCAGCAGGCCCCGTCAGCTGGGAGTCGCTCTACACGGGTCACCCTCAGGACTACGCACCACCCGACGCCTCGATGCTCGAGCGCGTGTCCAAGCTCACACCCCAAAGAGCGTTGGACGTCGGGTGCGGCGCCGGCGGCCTGTGTATCGCGCTCAGCGAGCTTGGGTGGCAGGTGACCGGCGTCGATGTTGCTCACAACGCCATCGCAGCGGCGCGCCAGGTGGCTCGAGCCCGCGGAGTCACCGTCACCTTCGTCGCCGATGATGCGGCCCGGTGGCAACCCTCAGGCAGCTACGAGCTGGTGACCTGTCACTTCGGTCTGCCTCCCGACCCGAGCGATCGCCAGGCGATCTACCACACGGTGCGTCGCGCCACCGCCGTCGGCGGAGTCGTGTTGATGAAGTTCTGCGAAGGCAACGTATCGAAAATTCCGGCTCTGGCAGGCTATGACGCGTTGACCGTCGAAGAGCTGTCACGCGCGTTCGAAGGTTTCGAGCTCGCGCCCCCCGAGTACCTGCGGATTCCGTCGCACCTGCGCCGCGGGCGACAACGTGTTGGGCCGCAGGTTCGCGCTCCGCTCGAAGAGGGCGAAGAATATTGGACGGCGGTGTTGTTCGAGGGGCGTAAGCCACTTTAGAGTTCGCTCGAAACGGGTCACAGGGTGCCTTGCATGGCTTCACACCCGACGGCGCAAAAGATGGCCCCTGGACCCATCGCAGTCGTTCACGAAACCCGAGCCAAGCTGCGCCCCCACGGTGAGGTTACCAGCGTAGAGCACGTGCTCACCTACCTCGCCCGCGGACAGTTGCGAATGGGCCACGGTTCGAGCATCGAGATTCAGCCTGGTACCGTCACCGTCATTCCCGCCGGGGTGCGGCACTCTGCCCTCGACGGCCACGATGTAGAGTTTTGGCAAGTTCGCTTCTGTGCCAGCTGCTTTCAGCTGGTCGAGAGCCAGTTGCTCATGAGCCCCTTTCGCGCCGCCCGCCGCGGCGCGTTGCCGGTCGTCAACATTGCAGAGTCGCGCCGGCCGCTCTTGGTGCATCGCTTCGGAGAGCTTGCGCACGAGAGCCGGAACTTCACTCCCGAGTCGCCGCAGATGTGCAGGGCGCTGTTGCTCTTGATGCTGGGTGAGGTGCGCCGTTCGATGGGCAAGCTGGCGATCGGAGCCCGGGCCGGGTCACTGGCGGGTGATGCGCTCGAGTTCATTCAGGGCCACTGCTTCGCCGCCATCTCGCTCAGAGACGTCGCGGCGGCGGTGCACCGAACTCCCGCTCATGTGGCCACATCAGTAAAGAGCGCCACCGGGTTCTCGGTGGGCGACTGGATTCTCTCTGCGCGCACCGCTGAAGCCGCAACCTGCCTCGCACACACCGACGACAGAATCGAGGAAATCGGCCGTCGGGTGGGCTGGCGAGATACGACCCACTTCATTCGTCAGTTCAAGAAGGTCTACGGCCTGACCCCCTCCGCCTGGCGTCTCCAAAACCGCGCACAGCACATGCGCTGAAAAGCTCTCGCTTCTCCGCGACTGCAGTCCCCCCAGTGCACCAAGGCCACCCGAGGTCCGGCTCAATCGTTCGCCTGCGCTCTGAGGGCCGAGCCTTCGACGGTCTGATCAGCTCGGGCGCCGCTTCAGGTCGGCCACGAAGCTCGCCGGGCTCAAGAATTTGGCCGTCACGTCTCCGAAGCGCAGGAGAGCTGCGGTCAGCCATTCGCCGACCTAAACAACTCGGGCAAAACGCACGGCCTTTTACCGCTGAACAGCCCCGGGTGCAGACGCTGATGCGGAAGGCCCATGACCGGGCGCTATGGCCCAGGGCAGGCCAACGTCATCTTCGTTTGGATTCGTGGCTCGAGTCGACGGGTGGGACGACCCAAGTGGCCACAGTGGCCAGCCTACGGGCCAGGGACGTGACCGATCGCCAGACCGCACCCCCCTGAACCCGTCGACGGGCACTCTGTCGATAACCCAAGTATCCGCTGGGTAGACTGCATGGACCGGCCGATCGTGATCACCTAGATCGCCGCATCGTGATCACCCAAATCGGCCATCGTGATCAGCCCGGCCTGGGCAACGGAAAGCGCAACCTCGCTTGCCCGCGCCTCGGCTCGGGCAACTTGGGCATGGGTTAGTTAGGTTGGTCGGCGATGAAGCCTCGGCCCCTCGCTCAATGCTCAATGCTCAATGCAAACATTTTGGCGACTTGGAGTCGGTACGCGCATCTCTTGGGAACGCATGCGCCGACTCGTCTCGAGATGGCTCCCGCTCGCCCGTGTCTCCGCGCAATGTCGACTAGCGATGGAGTGGGCCCTCCGAGGCGGGGCGAAGAAAGCCAATGTCGATCATTTTCGCCATGACGCCTGGACCTGTGGGAAATGGGAGGCGTTTCTCAACGTCCGATGGCTCCAGAGTTTCTCCCTCTTCGAAGCGCTCTAAGGACGTAAGGGGTCGAGGCGACACGCAAACAGAGGGTCGAATAAGCTCCGACGCGGACAAAAAATCGCTTCACGCCTCAGATATCGAACACGTCTTCGATCGACATGGCTGTCGCAGCCACTCGAGCCCACTCTTTGAGCTGAGTTGGATTGCCGCACTCCGCCACGCGACGTCGCAGATCATTCGTGATCGCAAACCCGCGGGCCTCTAGTACGAGCAACAGCATTTCCCGAAGGCCTTGCTCGAGACCCTCCTCATGCCCCTCGCCTCGAGCAGCCGCGAGCGCCGCCATCGTGCCCTCGCGAACGCGAGCCTCTTCGCGAAGTCGATCGTCCGCGGACAACCGCTTCCAAGCCGCCTGGGCTTCTTCGAGGTAGCTATGGGACATCGTGAGTTGCTCCCGCTCGCCTTCGTCGTCCAGAGCCAAGAATAGCCCCCACCCCTGCGCTTCCGTCAGATTCAGTGTGGAGCCCGCTTGGAACGTCCTTGTCGCGGGTCCAACGACGGAAGGGTGACTTGCTGTCCTCCTTGACCACCTCCGATTCTCTTCGCATAAGAAGAAGTTGTGCAGGACGGTCCCTATCTGGAGGGTTTCGCTTCTCCCAGAGCGCCGACTTGGCGTCTTCGAATTCGCGGATCCAGGTTTTTGCCTCTCTCCGATAATTGAAGAGCCGAAGGCAGCCGTCCACAATCGCCGCCCACCGGATTCCCTCAGAACCGGGCAGTCGCACGAACCAGCCTGTTGTACCTCGAGCTCGCGAGATGGTTGGCTCGTCTCCTTCGTGGGCGGCAAGCAGGAGTCGATAGGCGAGTTGGTCTGCGGGGCTCGGCCAGCTCAATGGAGCCTTTGTGGTACGTCGACAAAAAGTTCGACCGTTCGAAGTGATATCGTCGATGAAACCGGCTCGAGAACGAGCGAGCGTCAGGCGGTAGGCCCAACATGGCTCTTCGGCATCGTGCCATACGGCGTACCGTGAGTCGGTGCAGTTTGTTCGCGATGCAGCCGTGGCAGGGGTTGTGGTGCTGCTCGGAGCTTTCGCAGAGCCTATGCCTCCGACTGAAATGGAGGTTCGCGAAGCACTGATCTGCGAGGATATTGCCGAATACGACGGACCATGTCCGTGCCCCTACAACCAGGCAAAAAAAGGAAGATGCGGAACGAGGGCCGCGTACTGCCAGGCGGGAGGAGAGACTCCTCGTTGCTACCGACAGGATGTCTCCCAGGCGGACGTTGCCGAGTATCTCGCCCGCCCTCCGTCGCTTCGGCAGAGTCGCGGTCAGCGTTGTCGACCTGTGGGCGAGGAGACGCCTCCCTGTCCTCGTGAAAGTTTGTGAGTTGTCGAGCGGTCTCCTCGGGTCGATGACGCTCGTACGACCGCGCCTGCGAGCATGTCCCTGCAAAATGCAAGAGAACGCCGCGTTGCGGACTCGATGCCAATCGGAGCCCCTCGCGTTCATGCGAGGTTGAGTTGCGTTGGGTGACCTTGACCGGTCAGTCCTACCGCCACCCCGGCCAACCTCGTGATAGCGCCGAGGAGAACCGATCTCAGGTGCTATTAGCGCATAGTGCTCCGTTCCCGTATGGAAAACGCGCGCGCGTCAACGCTCCAGTGCCAACCGGAAGTGCATAAAGGCACTTGGCGAGGGCGCAAGGCGTCCGAGGAGTGCATAGAGGCGTCCGGGGTGTGCTCGAGGCGTCCGGAAGGGGCACAAAGGCGTCCGGGGAGGGCACAAAGGCGTCCGGGGAGGACATAAAGGCGTCCGGCGAGTGCATAAAGTCATCCGGCGAGTGCATAAAGTCATCCGGCGAGTGCATAAAGTCATCCGGCGAGTGCATAAAGTCATCCGGCGAGGCTCCAACCGCATCCGGCGAGTGCCCAAAGGCGTCCCGCGAGTGCCCAAAGGCGTCCCGCGAGTGCCCAAAGGCGTCCCGCGAGTGCCCAAAGGCGTCCCGCGAGTGCCCAAAGGCGTCCCGCGAGTGCCCAAAGGCGTCCCGCGAGGCTCCAAACGCCGCGCCAAGCGCCCACGGTTGGGGCCGAAGGCTCTGACGAACCCCGCCCCACCCAGGCTCGATCAAGGCTCGCGGATTCGACTCCGCTCTCCCTCATGACCGTACCTCGACGGGTACCTAAGGGACACGTTGCAAACAAGTCCGCGGGTCGCTGGCGCCGTTGCGACTTCAGACTACTTTGGGCCCCGAGAGACCTCGATGGCCAAGACCAAGAGCAAGAACACCACCGACGCAACCTCATCGACCATGGCGAGTACGAGCGCAGAGCTCCTGGATGTGCCTCGGTGACGCTCGCCAGACCGAGAAGACGTTTGGCCCGGATGCGCTGCTCCTCCGGACGTTGCGTCGCGGTACCCTCTGCGCATTGTTGCTCCCGAGCCCGTTCGGTTCATCCGGACTCCTGGCCCTCCAGATGCTTGCGAATGCGTCGGTCAAGCCACCACCGAGTCTCGAATGGCGGGTGCCCGAGCCGTGTACGAACGAACCGTCGACTCGCGGCCGCCTACAGGAACTGCTCGATATGCGGTCGGAGCTCGCGGCCGAAGTCCGCGTGCATGCGGTCCAGACAGGTCAAGAATGGCAGGTCCGCCTGCAGATCCAAAGTGCGGGCCGAACCATCGACCGGACGTTCGAAGCCTCCGACTGTGCAACCGCTCTCGAGGCGACGGCGCTGGTGGCCGAGGTCACGTTCGACGCGTGGTCCAGCCATGTCGAACCAGACGCCGACCCTGCGCCCAGCCAGCCCATTGCCGAGGAGTCTCGTTCCGTCGAAGTGCCCGAACCCGACACGGAGCCGCGGCCCGACGCTCCAATGATCGCAGGCGGCTCTCCAGTCACCATCGCCGCCGAGCATGACCTGGGCCTCGCCCCCTCGTCGACCGGCCCGACCTCGACCAACCTCAACGCTGCACCTCCTGGATCAACCGGCGTGGCGACGACGGCTGAACCTCCGCCCGGGCCTCAGGCGATCGAGCGCCGGGTCGTCGGCTTTTTATCGGTCGACGGGGGCTTCAGTGTCGGCTTGCTGCCTTCCATCGCCGGGCTGCTGGAACTCGGGGGCGGTATCCGATGGCGATGGGTGGTGGTCGAACTCCATGCCTCGCGCCACTTTCCGCGGTCGGCGACCTTCCCTACGTCCGACGGTCGGGTCGAGGTCGGAATCTGGGGAGGGGGCGTTCGGCTTGGGGGCGAGCCACGCCTGCGGCGGGTGTCGTTCCCCATCCTCGTCGGGTTCGTGCTCGGCGACATGGTGGGTCGAGGGGTAGAGCTCGATGGCGCGAAAACCGGCCACTCGCTTTGGGGGGCTGTCCAATTGGAGACAGGCGTGCGGTGGGTTCCAGTCCCCCGACTCGCGATCGGATTGCGCCCGAAGCTGCTGCTTTCGTGGACCCGGCCCCGTTTCGGTCTGGCCGCCTCCGACGGCGAAGGCACGGTCGGGTACCAACCGCCGGGGGTGGCCTCGTTCGCTCTCACCACCGGACTCGAGGTTCGTCTCTGAACGCCCGGACGCGGCCCGACGTGGAACGAAAGTTTTGTTGATGGGGGCGCCAGGATCCGGACATCGGGACCCTGTGCGGAGCCAGTCCTTGGCAGCGGAGGATCACCCCGCCCACGCGAAGCTCACCTTCGAGGAGCTCTATCGTCTCCACCATGACCGCGTCTGGCGAACCATCATCTGTCTCGGCGTACCCGCGGAAGCCCAGGAGGACGCCTTGCAGGAAGTATTTTTGGTCGTTCACCGACGGCTCGACACCTTCGACGCGGGGTCGTCGAGCAAGGCGTGGATCTACGCGATCACCCGGCGCGTGGCATGGACCCACCATCGGGGCAGGACGCGAACACGCCGCAAGCTCGACGCCATACGCGACGACCCAGCCCCTCGGTCGATATCGCGTTCGCTCGAAGAGGAGCTCGCCCTTCGTGAAGCCTCGACGTTGGTCATGCGGTTCCTCGACACCTTGGGCGAGGCCCAGCGGACGGCCTTCGTCCTCTCCGAGATCGAGAACTTGAGGGTGGCTGAGATCGCCCAGATCGTGGAGGCCAACCCCAACACCGTGCAGTCCCGGCTACGCTTGGCGCGGCGTCGGTTCGAGCGATGGGCGGCCGCGCACGCCAAACGCAAGGAAAGAGAGTGCGGTGATGTCTAGCCAACGTCTGCTCGAGCAGTTTCGCCGATCGATCGAGCCCGATGATCCCCTGCGCGACGCCCATTGGAAACGCCTGCAAACCCGATTGGTTCGCGACGCCGCACCACATCGACCCATCGTGCATGGAGGGTGGGGCAAACGTTGGATCGTCGCGACTGCGGCCGCGATCTCGATCGCGGCCGGGATCCTGCTCGGCCTGCGCTCGGGGATGCAGCCCTCGAGGGACACCACCGCGGAGGACCTGCGACAGCAAGCCATGCACACCGCTCACCGAATCGACCCAGGCGGTCAAGCCGTGCCCGGCATCGTCTCCGACGACGGGTCAACGAGCCCACCGCCTGCGTCTGCTGCCCCCGGACAACCGATCCCACAGCTTCGCAACTTCAGTCGATCGCCTCGTCAGGGCACCGAATCAGCCGTCGCCATCGATCCCCTTGCGTCCGAACTCGCCTGCATGCAAGCCGCCCAAACTGCGCTCGAGCAGGGCCAAGCCGAAGCGGCGTTGCGCAAAGTCGCAGAGCACGCGCAGCGCTTCCCTACCGGCATCCTGGAGCTCGAGCGGCGGGCAACCGAGGTCAGAGCCTTGTGCGCGCTCGGTCGGGTCGACGAGGCCACTCGCGCAGCGACCCGGTTCTTGCACGATCATCCAAATGACAGCGTGGCATGGTCGTTGGCACGCCATCCCTGTATCGACGACGCGCCGAAAAAAAAGTGATGCAACGCCCGCGAGCCGGTCATCAGTGGGCAAGCCGATCCGGCATCACCCTGATGTCCATACTTTTACGCCAATCTATTGCTCTATCCATTTGGCTGGTCGCGACGGGATGCGATCCTTTCATCGAAGTCGGTGACGAGCAGTCTACCGAACTGCGGAGTTGCCGCATGGCGACCACGCAAGACGACTGTCGCTCGCTCCATGAAATTCACAGTGCCGACGACGGCATCGACGGTTGTGTCTGGGCGCAGATCGAACCGTACTACGGCATCGGCGACGAATGCGGGAACTTCAGCGCGGCCCCAGCCCCGGGCGAATGCGTCGCCACCCGCCGCGTCGGGGAGTCGTGCATCGGGACTGCCTGTGGCGATCCCAAGCTCGGCATGTTCTACCGACCGTATAACGGCCCCGATCGGCCGATGAGGGTGTCCTCGGATGGTACGAGCACCCCATTGCCGCTTTATGACATCTTCTCCACGACCGAAACGTGTGGATTCCAACCGGTCGCGTTCGAACTCTGCGATGCCGTGAACGCCCCCGAGGCTTGCGCGTGTGCGTGTAGCGTCGGGTCGTCTCCACCCGCGCCGAATCCACCTATGCCGAATCTACCCATGCCGAATCCACCCGTCGGCTCGCCGATCTGGCTCCCGACCAGTGTGGGGATCGAGGGAAGCTGGAGTGCCTTCTTCGACGGAGGATTCCGGCTCGAGCTCACCCGCGACGAAATGACCCCCGAGCAGCTCGAAGCCTTGGGGCGGGTGGTCACGATTCCCTCCAACGACCTTTGCTTTGCGGACGGTGCCTTCATCTCCATCATCGTGCTCGATACCAACGGGTCCTCGAACACCTATTTCGCGGAAGAGTCGGACGGGACTTGCAATCGCGGGGAACCTTCCGTCAGCTTCGAACCGGCCGACCAGGTTTTGCAGAGTGCCGGTTGTCTCGCGGGCAAGCAATACAGCGACCGCTTAGCCTCACTCGGGACGACTTTGAGCCTCCCGGTCGGTACCGGCTGCTGGCACGGGCTGTTCAACGCGAGCGGTGAGTCGCCCGTTTGGTGGTTTTTCTTCGAGGTGAGCGAAGCGGGACAAACTCTGGAATTCACCATCGAGGAATGTGCAGACCGGCAGCTCTCGCTGGCGGTTTACGACGAGCGCGGGGAAGGCCGCATCGCCGAGCAGGTGGGCAGTGGTGTCGAAGACGATTGCCCCGTGCTACTGCACACGTTCCCAGAGGCCGGAACCTACTCCCTGCAAGTGGATATGCTCGGCGGCAACGTGGCTGGGGATTTCTTCCTTTCGGCCGAGCCCTATCGCACACGCATGTGAATGCGGTCGTTCGCGCAATCGACGAGGGCGGATCGGACACCACCGTCCGCCGTCCCTCGTTGCGGAGCTTCCCACGACACCGAGCGTCGGCGAGCTCCGGCTTCGACCAAGGCTCGTACCGGGGAGTGGTCGAGCGGACCGATACCTTCGTTTTGAAACGCACTCCGCCATTGCGCGCATTGACGACGAGTAGGTAAAACGACGTTCCTCCTCAAGTCGGCCGCTCGGGTTGCCTCTGTCCAGATTCTGCTCCACCCCTACCCGAGATCCTGGGCTAACTTGTGACCCGTGCTGCCCCTCGAAGCCTGGGTATCAGCGATCGCACCCGGTTCCGTGAGCGGACTATTGGTCGAATCCCACGATGGCGGGTTCGAGAAACATCCGGCAAAAGACGGACTCGGAGGATTGCTCGTGATCGACGAAGCCAAAGATTTCGTGCCGAGTGGTCGTTCGTCGCCGTGTCTACAAAGCATGCTGCGCTTGGTCGCACAGGCGCGCAAATACGGCCTTGGTCTGGTCTTCGCGACGCAGGAACCGAAGAGCATCGACCATCGTATCATTGCCAACTGCTCGACTCATGCCTACGGCAAAGTTGGATCACCGGCCGCTCTGGCCGTGGTTCAGGAGCAGCTCGCTCAGCGGGGCGGCTCGGGCAACGACGTCCCACGGCTCAAGACTGGACAGTTCTACTTTCACAGCGAAGGTTTGAACCACCCGATACGGATTCAATCTCGGTTGTGCCTGAGCCACCATCCGAGTGCGCCGCTCGACGAAGCGCAAGTGTTGGAACGAGCACGAAGAAGCCGCGATGGTTGAGTTCGCCGGTGACGAGCAACCGGCCGCCAAGGTTCGCGCAGGCCGAACCCGTGGCTGGATCTTCGATCGTGCCCCTATTCGGCTGGATCTACGGGCGGATAGCTGAACTCGCCGAAGTCGATACCCATTTCCGTGAATGGGATCACGGTCGCGAGATCGTCGGGCGCGGGGGAGATCTTGGCGCGCGGGCACGTTCCCGTCGTAAAGGGTACGCCGTTGTCATTGAAGGTCGTCCTCTCTTCGCACGTTATGCGAGCGGGTATCTCGACCTCGAGAATGTGGAAACCTGCATTGGGTGTGCCACGAACGAATTCGGCGGTGACGGATTCGGGTTGGACATCGTCCCGCACGTAGAGGATGAGGTGGTTCATGGCCAGGATTTCGGCCCCCCATCCCGTACTTCCACCGGCCGGGTCCAGGTCGGCCGTATCGCGATCGATCACCCAGAGACTGCCGACGGTGAAGGCATTACCGTCTGTCATATGGATGAGGTATCGGTCGTCGGGGATACGAGGCAACGCGGCTTCGATCTGGGTCGGTACGTCGAAGCCGAAGGCAAGGAACTCGCCCAAGGGGAGGTCGTACGATCGCGGATGCTTCAGGTCCCATATCACGGCGATCCCGGGTTCGCCTGGGAAGTCAGGCTCGATGTCGAACTGGAGGACGGGCTCGAGCTCCTCCTTGCCTTCCGGAAGGAGTTCCGCTTCCTCGCCTCCGGATCCATCGTTCTCCGAAAGTCGATTGCCGAGCTTTTCCTCGAGATCACAGGCCGATATGACGAACAGGGTCGCGAGTGCGAGAGGCAGTGATGTCTTCATGCTTTCTACTCGTCCGTGGCACTCGGGTTCGTCAGTCGACGTCCTCGGATTCGTGGTTTTCGCCCGAGAGGCTCGGGCACGCGTCCAACACCCGTCCCATCGCCGAGTCCGCATCGAGCGATGCGAACCGTCCGAGGTGCTGGCGAGCGTCTTCGCTTCGACCAAGTTTGCACAGGGAGGTGACCTCCAACTGCAAGGCCTCGACCCGGAAGGCTCCGTGGGGAAACCGTGAGCCGTGTCGACGAGACCACCATAGCGCGTCTTCGGCACGACCCGATGCGAGGGCTCGCTTCGCCTCTGCGATCATTCGATTCTCGGCGGCCAACTCATCGCTCGCTTGGGATGGTTCCGGCGTGGCTCGTGACGAAGGAGGTTGAGGACGGGACTTGCGACGGCTTGGTTCCGTGCGTGGTGGCGGGTGTTCGATTCGTTCGGGGATGAACTCGAGCGTGGGTTGGGCCGTCTCTCCGGGAGGGACGACGGCGATGATCGGCGTCGATGCGGTGGCCGGAGCGGATGGACCGTGGCTTGGGCGCGGCTGATGAACCGCGACGACGATCCCGGCAACGATGGCGCCCGCGAGTAGCGTGGTCAGTCCGAATCCCATCGGGACGGAAGTCAGCGGGCGCGCAACCCTCGAGACCAATGCGCCCGCGAGTCGTTGCCAACTTCGTTTCTGCTGCTCCTCGGAAGGTGCGAGTGTGCGATGAGCCTTCGTAACCGACTCGCGCGATAAAGCCTCGCGATGGTCCTGAGACCGCACCCGGGCCATGTGGCGATCGAATCCAGCCCGAGCGAGTCGGAGTCGCGACGATGCGGTATTGGGCGAGATCCCCAACGTATCGGCCATTTCTCGGGCCGTCATCTCGTGCAATTCCGCGAGCACGAACACCTCGCGTTGGTGAGGGTTCAAACCCGCCAGGAACTCGAGCAAAATCTTGGATGCATTCGACCATTCGACCCAGGAGTCGCTACCTTCGGGCAGGCCGGTCTGGGGGGTGAGGGTGCGTCGCTCGTCGCGAGCCCTCCGACGGCGGCCGCGAAGCGCGATCCGTCGGCAAACACCGAACAACCACGGACGCAACGGGCGGTCCAGGTCCAGCTCCCGGTATCGGAGATGCAATACCAAAAAGACTTCTTGCGTCGCGTCCGGGAGCTCGACGTCGGGAACGCCGAGTACACGAAGGTTCGTCCACACGTAGCCGAAATGCGCTTCGTAGATCGAGCGCATGGACGAGGTCGACTCGGAGTCGCACGTGCGCACGCCCTGCATGTCTCCTCTACTCGCGACGCTCCCGTGATTTCGTCAATCGAAAGCGAAAATCCAAGGCGAGCCAGCCGCGGACACCCGCGGGGAGGGCTCGGTACACCTCTTCGCCTGCGTCGACCGTGAAGATGGGCTGGGTCAACGCCGCGAAGCCATCGACACGCAAAGCGAGCCCTATGGCTTCATGGATACGAACGCGAACCTGCGCCGACCCCGGGATCGTAGCCCACATGATGGTCTGATCGCCGGGTTCGTCGAGACCCGAGCCGCTCGCGCGGACGAATCCGAGCTCGGCACCAAGGCACAACCGGACCTCGAAGCGCTCCTGAACCGTCGGCGCGAAGCAGCCGAGCGCGGTCCACGACAGCGTCCACACGCGAACCTCCGTGCCTCCGCCGGCCTCGAGCGAACGGTGAAGCTGGTAGCTCGTGTCGAGTTCGAGGCCCGCGCGGGTGCGGCCCGTGATGAGGCCGAGACCGAAGATCGGCGTGACCACAGGCGTGGGCCCGTAGGCAGCCCCGAAGAGCGCCGAGGCTCCGAGGAACCACGGACCGCGGTCTGCCTCGCGTGACGACGTGGAAGTACCCGGAGGAGGTGGTTCCTCCGTCGCAGGCTCGAACGTGGGCGCCGAGGGGACGTCGAGATCCATGGGCGGTGCCTCGGACCCGACGGGCGTCGAGATGTGGCTCACGACGTCGATCGGATCGAAAGCGACGGCGATCACGAGCAGCACCGCCGCCTGCAAATCTTCGCAGCTGGCGCTGCGGAGGGTTCGCGCTTCGTCCCCATGGCGCGAAACCATACGCAGATCCACGACGAAGCCGTTTTCATCTCGGTGGCTACGCACGAATGCGCGCAGCTGTCCGCGATCGATCCCGGCCGCGCCTTCGGGTCCGAGCAAGCGCTCGAGCATCTGCATCGGCGACGTGGGTGGATCGCAACCGCCGTCGGACTCCCAGGTCAGCGGAACGTTCGGCAGCGTGACGGACGGGGAGACCTCGGGCGGGGCTTGGATCGAAGCCGTGGGTTCCGACGCCGAAGTGACGGCTTCCCAGGTTGCCCATGCGATCGCGCCGAACCCCGAGCGACAAAACCACGAACGCCGGAGCCACTCACCCTGCGCCATGCCTCGGTCCCCGAACGGAGATCCGAAATTGAGCAGAAATGGCGTTGGTGTTCAACTCGCCGAGTGGTGTGGCAGGGGTCCCGGGTAACCCGGGCCCCGATGCCGAGTCCTATCGTTGGGTAGGCTCAGAGGGTCGCGGAGGACTCGCGGTCCAGGTGGGAGCGAAGCGTGCACTTGGCGCGGCGCAGACGACTGCGGACGGCTGGTTCACGCATGCCGGTTTGAGCTGCGATGTGAGGCGCACTCTTGCCTTCGAAGTAATAGGCCTCGATCGCTTGCTGTTGGACCATCGGCAGCGAAGGCAGTTGCTTGGTCACGATGCCCCAGTGGCGAGCGTGGTCGAGAACGTCGACGGGATCTCGGACGTCCGCAGGATGGTCGTCGGCGAACTCCTGGCTACGACTCGCCTTGCAATTGCTCCGGATCGCCTCGCGAGCGAGATTCCTGGCGACGGCATAGAAAAATGCGGCGACGCTGCATCGTCGCTCGAAGGTATCGAGTGACCGCGTCACCGCGACCCAGATGTTTTGCACGGTATCTTCGACTTCGGTCACGACGCGGCGACGAACGAATCGACGGATCGCCGGGGCGTGCCGACGCACGAGTAGGTTTCCCGCAGAGCGATCTCCCAATCGCCAAGCATCGAAGAGTTCTTCATCAGTACGGTGTTCCATGGCTCGTCCGCTGCTGGAGCACGGAGTAAGCCCAAGCGCGCTCCAGTCATTTCAAGGACTTGAAAAATCGAGTGTCCGTTCCACGGGACGCTGGTCGCGGACCGCGTCTGGTCGAACGGACACCCTCGGGCCCCACGTCGGGCCAGAAGTAGGGACGGATGGCGGACGGGCCCGCGGGCCGTTCCGTAACCCGCACCCGGTATAGCCGGGGGACCGGCCTGCACCCACCGTAACCCGCACCCGGTATAGCCGGGGGACCGGTCCGATGGGCAGGGTTCGGCCATGCGCAATTGCATCGGCTTCGCGGCGAGCTCCATCGGCGCGATGGCACGTCATGCGATTGCGGTGGGATCGGTCCTCACTGCGTGTGGCCGCGATCCTGCTCCGGGACATCTCGAACGTCGGAGCCATGCGGAGCCGCCACGGTTCGCGTCGCGGGCCGTGCTCGCCGACGAAATGCTTTGGTCGCTCGGCCCCGCCGTACGGGCGCAAACCATCGGCGTGAGCGAGCTCGCCGACAAGCAGGAGTACAGCTCGGTCGTCGGATGTTGGCCCGCGTCCGTGACTCGACTCGGTCCGAATCCCGACGAAGCGCTCGCGTTGGATCCGGAGATCGTGATCTTGGGGTCGTTCACGACCGACGAATATCGCAGTGCGCTCCGCGGTTCGGTCCGCATCGTCGACATGACGGGCTTTACCGGATTCGGCGGATACCTGGACAATCTCGAGCTCGTCGCGGCGGCCGTGGGTGCCGCGGAAGCGGGCACGGTGTTGCGAGACACGTTCGCAGCCCGGATCGCGGAGATCGAACGACGCCGCCCCGCGTCGGGCGTCCAACCGTCGTGCATCGCTTGGGCCTATGACTCGATCGCAGGAGCCCATACCACGTTCGATGCCGTGGCCACGGTGGCCGGCTGTCGCAACGTTGCTGCAACCGCAGGTGTGGAAGGCCACCAACGCGTGGATGCCGAACAGTTGGTCGCATGGGACCCGGACTTCGTGGTGTTGTCGTGTTACGACGCGGATGGGCCGAGCTGCGACCGATCGCGAGCCAACTTCGCGGGCCGCCCGGGGTTCGCCCGCTTGCGGGCCGTGATGACCGACCAACTGGTCCTGATCCCGCCGCCCTATTTGTCGACCACGGGTGCCGGCATGGCCGATCTAGCCGCACTCGTGCAGGCCGGGATCACCAACTCGCGAACGGTCGCGAGCCTCGTTCCCGACCTCGGCCCCATGCCATGCGCCCCGTAGTGTCGTCGGTGTCACTTTGGTGGATGAGCAAGCGCGAGAGCCCGTGGCGTTGGCGCGGCGATACGCACGAGGGTTCACGGCCCTCCGCTCGAAGACGGTGGCACTCGTGGCTTTGAGTTTCGCCGTCTTTGCACCGTTGGCCAAAGCCCACGGCGAGGGCGAGCCGTCTCCGAGTCAAGCGGAGACAGAGCCCGCCGAATCGGAAGCGACGCGAACGATCATCGTTCGGGGCGAGCGCGATCCCGATGGTCTCGAACGACAGCGACGGCTCGACCAGCAAACCCCTGGGTTTGCGACGGCGATCGTGATCGATCCCCTGTCCGGTGCAACGCCGAGCGATGGGTTGCCGACGGTGCTCTCGCGTGCGCCGGGCGTTCGCGTGCAGTCGCTGGGTGGCCTGGGCCAGTTCAGTGCCGTGCAGATCCGGGGTAGCTCGGCGCAACAGGTTCAGGTGTATCTCGACGGGGTTCCGCTCGGCGACAGCATGTTCGGGGTCGTCGATCTCTCGACCGAACCCCTCGACGGGCTCGATCGCATCGAAGTGTTTCGCGGGTACGTCCCGATCGCCTTCGGCGGTGCGACGTTGGGTGGCGCGGTCAACCTCGCCAGTCGTGCGCCCGCGAGCCAACCGACATGGTTTGGCTCGGCAGGAGTTGGCGCGTTCTCGACTCGCGAAGCCCGCGTGGGAGGCACCACGCCGCTCGGGAAGCGTCCGTGGAGCTTCGGCGCGCAGCTGAGCTACGCCGGCAGCGAAGGTGACTTCACGTTCTTCGACAACAACGCGACACCGAACAGCCCCGAAGACGATCGCACCGTGCGACGCCGCAACAACGACTACGACCGCGTGTTTGGTCAGGTCCGCTTCGATGGATCGCCGGGACGGTTGCGGGTCTCCCAGCAATTGCGCGGTGCGTTCCGTGAGCAAGGCGTCCCCGGTACGGCGACGGTGCAGTCGACCGATGCGCGACAATCATTCGCGACGCTGCGCAGCATCACGCGGATCGCGGCCGAAGGGCCCCGTCATCAGATCGTCTGGATCTTGGGCCTCACGGCGGGGCAACGTCACTTCCGCGACCCCATCGGACAAGTCGGAGTCGGGGTCGACGATGAGCGATCGTGGTCGTTCGACGGTCTATTGTCCCCTCGCCTCAAGATTGCACTTTGGCACGGGGCGAGCCTCGGACTCGTCGGTGATTTCCGGGGTGAGCACATCGAGATCGACGAACAAGATCCGCCCGAGGGCCGAAACGTGTTGACCTCGGGGGATGCTGCACGCACGCGCATGAGTTATTCGCTGGGAGCCGAGATCGAACAGCGCCTGTTTGGGGAGATTTGGACCTTCGTCCCCGCCGTCCGCATCGACGCGCTCGACAATCGATTCCAGGTCCCGTTCGGGGAAGGTGAAACGGGAGACCAGGGGACCGATGCATCGCGGGTGTTCGTTTCGCCGCGCCTCGGGACGAAGATCGCATTCGTCCGTTCGGCCCAGCTGCGCGGCAGCGTTGGCCGGTACTTTCGGCCGCCCACCCTGTTCGAGCTGTTTGGCGATCGTGGCTACGTGGTCGGGAACGAGGGCCTGGAGGCGGAAAGCGGCTGGGGCGTGGACGGAGGGTTCGTGTATGACCTGACGGAACGACGGGTTTCGTTCTACGCCCAGTTGGCCGGGTTCGGAACCTGGACCGAAAACCTCATTCAATTCGTGCGTTCGGGTCCCGTGATCCGCCCGATCAACGTTGCGGGGGCTCGGCAAATCGGAGTCGAAACTGCATTCGCATTGCGACTGTTCGATCGCGTGTTCGAAGTCGATGGCAGCTACACCTTCCTCGACAGCCGGAACCTGACCACGGAGCCCGAGCAACACGGGAAAGCCCTTCCCGGCCGCGCGCGACACGATGGGTGGTTGCGCGCGGGTGGCGGATACGCATGGGGTCATGGTCTCCGGCGAATCGAACCGCGAATCGCGTACGAACTCGATGCCATTTCCGAGGTCGCATTGGATCCGAGTGGGCGCTATCGCATTCCGGCGCGATGGCTCCATTCGCTCGTGGGCGAACTGCATTGGGCGCAAGGCGTTCACCTGGGGGTCGAGGTGCGCAATTTGGCCGATCTGCGCAAGACCGACATCGTCCCAACGGCAGGCCCTCCCATTCCCTATCCCGAGGCCATCTCCGACTTCATTCTTTATCCGCTTCCCGGCCGAAGCTTTTTCGTTCGGCTCACGATCGATTCCGGCCTCCCGCTCCATCGAAAGCATCATTGAATCATGTCCAACCAGACACCACGTTCATTCTCCATTCTCTTGGGATTCATCCTCGCGGCGTGCGGCGACGACGATCCGAACAGCCAACCTTCCGACGACGATGGCGGCGTGACCACGCCACGAATGGGTTATCCCGAATTCGACACCGCATGCCAGGGTCCAGCTGCCGAACCCACGACGCTCGTCGTGAGCGCCACCGACTTCGCGACCGGCAGCGTCGGTCGGATCGAGATTGCGAGCCGTACGGTGGAACCCGATCTCGCGCTCGCCTCGACCGACATCGCGCTCGCGGCCGATGAAGACCGCGTTTTCGCGATCAATCGATTTGGATTCGACAATATCGACATCCTCGATCGCAGCGCTGGACTCACCCGATTGGGCGGATTTTCGGTCGAAATCACCGAGGACCGATCCGCGAACCCCCATACCTTGTGGGTCGATGACGAGGACCAGGCCTTCGTCACGATGTTCGGCGACACCGAACTCCAGATCTGGGATCTCGCCGATCCGGCAAGCCCCGAGCGGGCCGGAAGCATCGACCTCTCCGCACTGGCCGATGCCGACGGTCTGCCGGAAATGGGTCAGTTCGTCCCTTGTGGTGACGTGGCCTTCGTCGCGATCGAGCGTCTCGACCCCCAGTTCGTCCAGGTGGACAATACGTGGCTGGTCCCGATTTATCTTCCCGAGCGGCAGACCTACGAGTTCTCCGACGCAGCCGTCGATGGCATCCCCTTGCTCGGCGTGGGCATGACGCGGTATCGCCTGGATCCGAGCGATCCCGGGGGGCGTTCGATCCTCGTCCTCAACTCGGGGCTCGAGCGGGTGGATCTGACCGCGGGCGAGAGCGAGTGGGTGATCGCGGACACAGCGTTCGCGAGCGCAGGGTTGGTGAGCCAATTTCAGATCCGCGATTTCGACCTCGCCGCCGATGGGACGCTCTACTTCGCCTTCAGCAGCGCCGACTTCAGCGAGCACTCGCTTTGGCGGGCATCCCTCGCCGGCGAAGGAGCGGATCTCGAGCAGATCTTCACGGGCCTGCAGACGGTCAACGGAAACCTCGAAGTCGTCGGCGACGAGCTCTGGTTCGCCGATACCACCGTGGGCAGCTCGGGGTTGCGGGTCTTCGATGTCGGGACCGATCCGGTCACGGAAGTGGCGGGGTCACCATGGTCGGTCGGCCTGCCACCCTATGGACTCCTCGCACTCGATTAGAGTGATCGAAGCCAACGACATGACGAGCGCAGCGACATGACGAGCGCAGCGACATGGCGAAGGATCGTTCGAGGGCTCGGGCTCGGGCTCGGTTACGCCCGGTGGCCCGTCGCGATCCTTGGGGTGGTCCTGCTCGCGTTCGCGTCGACGGTCGTTGGACCGGGCCGATTCGCCGCCTCGGATGTTTCCGACGTGTTGATCGCCCACCTGCGCGGGGGAGAGGGTGAACGATTGGCCGAAGCGATCCTGTGGCAGCTTCGGATCCCGCGGATCGCCCTTGCCCTGTTGGTCGGGGCCGCCCTCGGGGGCGCGGGGGCCGTCACGCAAGGGTTGTTTCGCAATCCCTTGGCCGAACCCGGAGTGCTCGGTGTCTCGATCGGAGCCGCCGCAGCCGTCGTCCTCGGCTTCGTCTTGGGGCTCGATGAAGCCGCGCTCTGGGTCACGCCTGCCCTCGGGGCTGCAGGCGCAGCTGCGGTCCTCGTCGCCCTGTTCGCGCTTTGTGCTGGCCGCGACAGCATGGTCACCCTGCTCCTGATGGGCGTCGCGCTCTCGGCCGTGCTCGGGGCCCTCATGACGTTCCTGCTCTCGTTCACCCTGCAACAATGGGAACTCGCCCAAAAAGCGATGGCGTGGCTCATGGGCAGCTTCGACGGTCGCGGTTGGGATTACCTGCGTTGGGGCTCGCCGCCGCTCTTGCTCGGCCTCGTGCTGCTCGCCGCATTGCATCGTCCGCTCGACTTGCTGCGCCTCGGCGAAGAGACCGCGGCGACCTTGGGCGTGCAACGAGGTCGCCTGCGGGTGATCGCGACCGCAGCAGTGGCGCTCACGAGCGGTGGCGCGACGGCGATGGTGGGGGTCATCGGCTTCGTGGGCCTCGTCGTGCCGCATATCGCTCGCGTCTGGGTGCCCGCGACGCATGCCCAGATCGTGCCGGCGTCGATGCTGATTGGCGCGTCGCTGTTGCTCGGGGTCGATACGCTCAGCCGAGCGGTGGCCCCGTGGTATTTGGCTCCTGGGGCGACGATGAGCCTGATCGGCGGAGTGTTCGTGATCATCGTGCTACGGCGGCGCGGTCTTGCGATCGAAGGCGCATGAGCCTCGTCGACACCTTTCGCCTTGACGGAGCTCGGTGGAGGCGCTAGCCCTCCACCCGAATGCAAACGCGAGCTTGACAGCCTTGGACGCCCCACCCGGAGAGAGGGGCATGGTCACGAACCCACGGGATTGGTCCAAAAGACCGCCCAAAAGGGTTTACGTCGCCTTTTCCCATGGCTCGTCGCTCCCGAAACGCCTTCGCCGTGTGATCCGTGCCCGCCCCAGTGGAGGGGCCCTGAGCCTAAGCAACTCGGGGGTAGCGGGTTCGAAACCCGTCGGGCACACCTAACCCACTACTGCGTCGTTCGGGCCGATCTCCCGCGCGGCGTGTTAGCGGCACAACTCATCCACGCCGCGGGGCATAGCGCCCCGTTCGACCTTCCCGAGGGGACTCGTGCCGTGGCCCTGGCGGCGAAGAACGAAGCACAGCTTCGTGTCGTCGAAGCCAAGCTGCAGCGCGCGGGCATCGACCATCGCGCGATCCGAGAACCGGACGCGCCGTGGTGCGGGGCCCTCATGGCGATCGGCATCGTGCCGGTCGCGTGTCGGCGCATCGTGGAACCCATCACCCGCAGCCTTCAACTGCTGCGCTGAAAGAAAGAAAGAAAGAAAGAAAGAAAGAAAGAAGCAATGAACGAAATCAATCGAGAAACAAATATGAGAATCGAAATAAAGCGATTGCAGCACGACCGTCGGGTCGTGGAAGATCGCATCCGAACCGCGAAGCGACTGCTGCGCGCGACCTGGACGCGGCCGATGGCCGATGTGCAGTATCAGCTCCTCGAGCTCAAGCTCGTCGCCACGGAGCTGTGTATATTGCGGGCGTGGCTCCGCAATAAGTTGCATCTTCCGGACCGAGAGTCCTGCGAGCGTATTGCGATGGCACGGCTCGCGGGTTATCGCGTGGAGGCAGCCTAAGGTGAATTGGGCACAACGATCGATCGCGGAGCTGCGAGCCGGACGCGTGACGCAATGCCGGCCACATGGCCATTCGATGCGGGGCCGGATCGAGAGCGGACAACTGGTCACCCTCGATCCCGGGCCGGAGCCCGACATCGGTGATGCCGTCCTGTGTCGTTGCCGCGGCTCGCACTATATCCACCTGGTCAAAGCCGTGGTGGGCCACGGTTCCGCGCGACGCTTCCTCATCGGCAACAATCGCGGAGGGATCAATGGCTGGGTGTCGCGTACGGCGATCTTCGGCGTCGTCACGAACGTTGCGGATTGAGGCCACCACCGCTCGAACGCGCGCACTCGCGGCGTTGCGATGAGTCGTTGACGACCTGCATCCGTACGAACGAACTAGCCAGATTCGGGGAGGTCCGCGGTCACGATCGTGAGGAAGCGATCCCATTCGCCTTTGTCGGGGATTTTTCGCTTGGGCGGCATGCCGACGTCGAGCGCTCGCTTGGCGACACTGCGCAGGGGATAGCCCCCACTCTTCTTGCCCTGCAGGAGCACTTGTTCGAACTCATACCATTGATCGACCATGGCCTTGCGCCACGGAGCGTGGTCATAGGTATAGCCTGCATAGCCTTCGAGTAGAACTTTCCGTTTGATCCCACGCGACGAGGTTCCACCGGATTCGGCAAGCATGCGGTCGTGAAGCATGTGGAGCACCCGCCCCACCAACGAAATGCTCCACCCATCATCATCCATGAGTTGCTGCAGCTCGGGTACGGAATGGGGGAGGTCGAACTTGGATTTCACGAGCTTCAATGCGCTCGGGCCGATCTGCCCAAACCCTTTGGCCGGGCCCGGTTTGCCCTCACTGCCCACTTGCCAGATGTTCATGAATGTCGTCTCTTCCCAACAGATCGCAAGCATCATCGCATTCGTGAACACGGGCGGCGTTTCCTTCCACCGATGTTCGCTGAAGAGATCCCACATGCGTCGGAACGACCGCCGCCGAGGGTCTTCCACGCCGAGCGTCATCGCCCGTGCGGGTCGTGCAACGCCCAGGACGCACGCACCCAAGGCGGCGGCGCACGACGAACGGAGGAAGGTTCGGCGAGGCACGCCCTCGCGCAATTCCAAGGATGATTTCGAAGATCGCATGACGGTCGGAGGCCGACGACGCGGCGAACGAATGAATCGCGAGTTTGCCGGAAATCTTTGAGGGGGAACCGTCGCACCAGCCTCGCCAATGAACCATCTCCGGTCGCGGAGGCCGCGTTGCCCCGATCCGGGTCGCCCTCCGTCGAACCATCGCTCGGTCCCCTGCGATGAGGCGTGTGTGCGTGTACGAAGGACCGCCCTCGCCGACCCCAGCGTCGTCGGTGTCGTCGCAAGTGCGGCGCGAGGACGACGCCGTATTCGGACCCAATCCAGCGTCGGCTGCATGCCGCGCTACCGAGCGGTATCAGCCGCGGATCCATTCGAGTCGACGGTCGACGAAGGCCGCGGCGTCCTCGAGGCCGTGCTCCCGATAGCGGTGGGTGAGCGACTCATAGCGCTTGGCCGGATCGAATCCCGTCAAGAGGTGAAGCTTGCGAAGGCACACCGGACAAAGGTGCAGCGGCGCGCGATCGAGCTCACCGATATGATTCACCCCATTCATAATACAAGCAAAGTGCACACAATGGAGCATTCCAAACATGTGACCGATCTCGTGGGTCAGGATCTTGAGTGCGCGCTCCATCAATAGCGTGGGATCGGCCGAAGCCGTCGGGTCCTCGAAGCGAGGATCATAGCGATGCAAACTGAACACTCCGACGCGATCCTCGGCCGATGCGAGGCCAAATACGAAGTTCCAGTCCTCTTCGGGATAGAGGTCCGCTTGGGTGAGCCCGATCATGGCATACGCGTCGCGGGGGAGACGGGCACGAGCGATGGCGAGAAGATCGGGCGCGAGCAGCTGCACGGTGCCCGCATGGCTCCGTCGGGTGACCGCGAGCGTGCGGAGATCGACCGGGTCGAGGACCTCGACACGCAGCCCGAAATAGTCCGCGGCATAGGCTTGGAGCTCGGCGATCATGGGGACCTCGCCGAACGGCGCGATGTAGATCGCGTCTCGCCCGTCGGCGCCCGGACGGTGCGGGTTCGCCGTCCAGAACACCCCCACGGACTGCCGGCTTTCGGGATGGATCGTGAGCCAGTCGTCGGGCCCGGGAACCGATAGAGGGGCAATCTCGGTCCCCACGTCGAACGCACGCCGGACCTCGGGGCTGAGCTCGGACAAGTCGCCGAGCCGTGGATCGATCGGGGTCTTCGGTTTGGGGCCGACTCGTTCGGGCAGTGATGCGAGCTGGGAAGGAGTCGCCTCACCGCAACCGGTGAACAGCACGACCATGAGGGCGTAGGCCTCGCGTGGGAGCACGTCGAGGCCCGGGACAACCGTAGAAGGCCGGAGTTCCCGCTTGAGCTTTGCTGCCGCAGCGAGGGGCCTTTCCGAAAGTCCTCTCGAAGAGAGAGGGTGAGCTCATCAGCACGCTCGGCAGGATTGCCGCATGACAATCGTGGTCGCGCCGCTCCACGCGTCCGCTGGTTTCATCGCGACAAGCCCGGCACGAAGGTTGCACACGCGGGGAGGGCTTCGCGGTCGAAGCATTCGAACGTCTCGTGGACAGGAACCAAGGAGTCTTATGCAACGCGTCATCGTGACCGGAGCGACCGGCAATCTCGGCACACGGGTCGTGCAGAGTTTGCGTAGTTCGGAACAAGTCGGGGAGATCGTCGCCGTCGCTCGACACCTACCGCCGGTGCCCCTCGAGGGCACAACGTTCGTGCAAGCCGATGTGTCCAAAGACGACCTCGTGTCCGTGTTCAAGGGCGCCGACGCGGTGATTCATCTGGCCTGGCTGCTACAGCCGAGCCACGACGAGCAAATGCTCGAACGCGTCAATGTGATCGGCAGTCGGCGGGTTTTCGACGCGGTCGTCTGTACCAAGGTGCCCAAGATCATCGTCGCATCCTCGGTGGGCTCGTACAGCATGAGCCCCAAAGATCGACTCGTGGACGAGTCCTGGCCGACCGGAGGCATCTCGACTTCGCTCTACTCGCAGCAGAAGGTCGCCGTCGAACGACAGATGGATGTGCTCGAGCAAGACCATCCGAATCTGATCGTGACGCGGGTGCGAACGAGTCTCGTGTTTCAGCGCCTCGCGGGGTCGGAGATCAAACGTCTATTTCTCGGAAGCCTGGTGCCGCGCGCCATGTTCAGGCCATCGATGATCCCGTTCGTACCCGATCTCGAGCAACTACGCTTCCAGATCGTGAACGCCGAGGATGTCGGGCAGGCGTTTCGGTTGGCGGTCGAACGGAATGTCTGCGGAGCGTTCAATCTCGCCGCGGATCCCGTGCTCGATCCGAACACGTTGTCCGAGGCGCTCGACGCTCGGCGGATTCGGATCTCGGCGAAGACCTTGCGTCGCTTCATGGCGGCCAGTTATCGGCTTCGCTTGCACCCATCGGATCCGAGCTGGCTGGATCTCGCGTTCCAGCTGCCGCTCATGAGCACCGATCGCGCTCGACGTGAGCTCGGATGGTCGCCGCAGCATTCGTCGACGGCCACGTTGCTCGAGCTGCTCGAGGGCATTCGCACCGGGGCCGGTGCCTCGACATGGCCGCTGAGATCGCGCTCGTATCGCTCGAGCCCTCTCGACGAGCGGCCGCCTGGATCCCGATCTCACGCCCCGGAATGATCCCGGGACGCCGAGGCGCTCGCGTGAAGAGTCACGCGAGCCAGCCAGGGCGGTGACGACATCGCGAACGAAGCGTCACCGTCCTGTCACGCGCGTGAGGGCGGCCTCGTGGAGTGTCGAGTCATGCTCAGACCTCGTCGCGTGTCGCAGTGGCTTCGCCTGAGTTGGTGGGTTCCGCTCACCTGCCTGGGCGCGATCTGGGCTGCGTGGTTCCTGCTCGCCCCTCCGACGAAACATCGGCTCGTGATCGGTGCTGGCCAAGCATCCGGCGATTCGTATCGATTTTGCGTCGCGTTGCGTGAAGTGATGCGCGAGCACGATTCGTCGGTCGATCTGGATGTGCTCGAAACCGCGGGCTCGGAACAAAACGTGGTGTGGCTCGAGCAGCGCAAGATCGATCTCGCAACGGTTCAGGCCGATGTGGCCATGACCACGACGGCAACCTGGGTCGCGACGTTGTTCGACGACGTCTACCTTTTGTTCGCTCGCCACGGCAGCGGGATCGCGAGCGTCGCAGATCTCCGCGGACGCCGGATCGTGGTCCCTCCGATCGGGAGTGGTCAACACACGTCCTTCGAATTCCTCCTCCGACACTATGGGGTTGCGCTCGACGACCTCGAGACTCTCGCGATGACCGATCACGAAGCGATCGATGCTGCGGACGCGGGACTCATCGATGGCATCTTCCATGTTCGTGCGCTCAACAATCCCGACGTGATGAAGCTCGCGGCGGAGGCCCCCCTCGATCTCGTCCCGATCGAACAAGCGGCGGCACTGCACCTTCGGAGTCCAGCGCTCGAGCCGGCTGCGATCCCGCGCGGCGCCTTGGTGGGCCATCCACCGGAGCCCGGAACCGATCTGCCGACCGTGCTCGTACAACGGTTGCTCCTTGCCCAAGAAGACCTCGATCCCGTGGCAGTCCAGGAAGTCAGTCGATTTCTGTTCGAGTATCGGCGCGAGATCTTGTTGCGATCGCAAATCGCCGGAACGCTCACTGGCGATCAGGCCGCCGTCACAGCGCACGACCTACCGATTCACGCGGGAACCCGTCGATATCTCGAACGAGAGCGTCCCCCGTTCATCATCGAACAAGCCGATTTCATCGCCCTCATGATGTCGTTCATCGTCCTCGCCGGTTCGGGAGCCGTGTCGCTCAAGCAGCAAATCGATGCGCGGCAAAAGAATCTGGCCGATGAATTCACCCATCGAATCATCCGTCTGTTCCGCGACGGCAAAACGGCTGAAACTCGAACGGACGTGCGCCACGTTCAAGCGGCCATGATGGAAACGCTGACCGAGGCGATCGCCCATTTGGATGAAGACCGCATCACCGTCGAAGGGTATTCGTTTTTCTCGATGACCTGGCAGGCCGTCGACGCGGCATTGCGCGACTTGAAACGTGAACTGCCCGAAGAGCGGACACAGGACGAGAACGGTGGTGCATGACCGGGTCGGGCATCACCGGGTCGGGCATGACCGGGTCGGGTAGGTTCGAGCCGATGCGGGACTGGGGACACACCGTGTGGCGTTGGCTCGACGGCCCCCCTCGAGCGCACGGATACTGGCGCACTCGCTTCGTGATCCTGCGCTCGTTGGGCGCCGTGTATGCCGTGGCGTTCGCAACCGCGGTCTTTCAACTGGTACCGCTCGTGGGCGAGCACGGGCTCCTGCCCGTGAGTACGTTTCTCGAACGCGTCGAAGACCTGCACGGACCGTCGGCGTACCGCGAGCTCCCCACGCTGTTCTGGATCGACCCGAGCGATTCGATGTTGATGGCGGTGAGCCTCGGCGGGCTCGCGCTTTCGATCGCCGTCACCCTCGGCCTCACCCATGCCGCCGCAATGTTCGTCCTGTGGGTGCTCTACATGTCGATCGTCCATGTGGGCCAGCGCTGGTACGCATTCGGTTGGGAAAGCCAGCTGCTCGAAACCGGGTTTTTGGCGGTGTTCCTGTGTCCGCTCACGACGTTGCGGCCCTTTCCTCGCACCCACCCGCCCCCCATCGTCGTGATCTGGCTCATGCGCTGGCTCGTGTTTCGGATCATGATCGGCGCGGGCCTCATCAAGCTGCGCGGGGATCCATGCTGGGCAGCGCTCACGTGCCTCGATACGTTTTTCGAGACGCAACCGATTCCAAGCCCGGCCAGCTGGTTCTTGCACCACGCTCCGGCTTGGATGCATCGAGGGGGCGTTCTGTTCAATCATTTTGCCGAACTCGTGGTCCCGTGGCTCTTGTTCGGACCCCGTCGCCCGCGGATCTTCGCGGGTGTGGTCCTCGTGGCGTTTCAGGGGATGCTCATTCTCTCGGGCAACCTTTCGTTTCTCAACTGGCTGACGATCGTGCCCTGCCTCGCGGCCTTCGACGACGAGTTCCTCCAACGGTTCGTTCCCCGTGCCTGGCGAACCCAACGCGATCCGGAAGCCAAGCCGACATGGGCGGTGAGAATGACGACCTGGGCGCTCGCGGCTGCGATCGCTTGGATGAGCATTCCCGTGGTGAAGAACATTCTCGACGTCGAAGGCCAGGTGATGAACCGATCCTTCGATCCGCTCCATTTGGTCAACACGTATGGTGCATTCGGCTCCGTCGGTCGAACCCGCCCGGAGCTCATCATCGAGGGTTCGAACGACGGTAACCATTGGGAGGCCTACGAGTTTCCGTGCAAGCCTGGCGACCCCGAGCGGCGCCCCTGCCTGATCACCCCGTATCACTACCGGCTCGATTGGTTGCTTTGGTTTGCCGCACTCGAGGCCGAACGCCGGCATTCATTGGAGCGAGAAGCCTGGGTGCTGCGCCTCGTGGTCAAGCTCTTGCAGGGTGACCCTGGAACACTCCGGCTCGTTGCCCAACCTCCGTTTTCTCGCGATCCTCCGGTTTGGATCCGGGTTCGCTTGTTTCAATATCGCTTTGCCGACGCCGAAGAGGATGGTTGGTGGACACGTCGCGAGGTTGGAACCCTCATTCGACCGGTCTCGATCGACGATCCTGATCTCGCCGCCGCGCTTCGCCGTCATGGCTTCGGTCAAGCCGAAGCGGCGAGGGCTCGGTGACCGGGGAGAAACCGGGCGATGCGGTCGATGACGACCTCTTCCGCCGGAGTCGACGGATCTCCTCCCCAAGTTGCGAGCAGGAGCAACTGCCCGTCGTAGTCGAGCGTTCGCCAGCGGACGATGCCGCCGTGACCATCCTCGAGATCGATCCGTTGCGCTGGTCCTTCGAACATGAACCCACGAGTCTGACGCACCCAGCGGCTCACGATCGCGGCCATCGCTTCCATGCGGCGAGAAAGGTTGGTGCCGATCCCATCGACCAACATGCCATCGGCGTCGTACAAGGCGGCCCACAGATTGGAATCCGAGCGCGCGATGGCTTGGAGGACGTCGTTGAGCTGTGTCGGCGTGGCGACGGGTACCGCGGGTGGCGATGGCACGGGCACGGGTGGCAAGCTGACGGTGGGCTCAGGGTGCTCTACCGCGAGCGCAGAGGCTGTCGGCAGAATATGGGCAATCGGTTGGGGCGGAGCCAGCATCGGCGCTGGCACGAGCGCTGCCGCGGGCGGTGGGATGAACACCGGTGGTGGGAGCGCAGCGAGCATCGGCTCGGGTACGAACGAGGAGGCGGTGGACGGGGTGAGCTCCGGTGGAGGCGGAGCCTGCATGGATGGCTCCGGCGCCTCGTCGAGATCGAGGTCGAGCTCGCGAGCCCGAGCTGCGGAGACGTAACCCGCCGCATAGAACAGACCCGCGCCCGCAAGTGACGCAGCGATGAGCAAGACCTGATCCATCTACGAGCCTCCCATGATTTTGATCTCGACCCTGCGGTTCCGTGCGTGATCTTCGGGTCGTGTTCCGAGCGAGAGCGGCTCGCGTGCACCGGCGCTTTGTGTGACGATCCGGCGCGACGCAATGCCGCTACGCCGGAGAAAGTCTCGAACGGACCGCGCACGTTCACGTGCGAGCCGTTGATTGAGTGCAGCGTTTCCCCGTTGATCGGCATGACCACGAATGACCACTCGGAGCGTGGGCCGCTCGCGGAGCGAGACGAGCACGGGGTCGAGGCTTGCCGCGATATCGGGAGCGAGCTTCGACATTCCCCCGGTTGGAAACGGGATCACGAGCAACTCCGGAGGAGCGGCCTCGAGCTCCCGAGCGACCTCGAGCTCCCGAGCGACCTCGAGCTCCCGAGCGGCCTCAGGCTCCCGAGCGACCTCAGGCTCCCGAGCGCCCTCGAACCCGCGATCGCCTTCGAGCCCACGATCACCGTCGCGCTCGGCGGGGAGAGCCTCCTCGGGAAGCGGCAACGTGGAGGTCGAAGCGAGCAGGGGCGAAGGCGTCGGAGCTTGAACCGCTGGGCCCTCGGGAATGCTCGCGGGTGGACCGGGCTTGGCTACGGACGACACCGCCGGGATCAGGGTGGTATCGATCCAAAGCAGATCGAGTCCGCCAAGGGCCAACAAGAACGTTACGACATGGGGTCGATACATATCACCTCGCTCAACCGTTGGCCGCGTCGTTCACTACGGGTTTGATCGCGAGCAGAGTTGCGAGTTTGGGCGTGACGAGCGAGCTCGTCAGACGAACCACTCCGAGTGGAGTCTCGGGTGCAAATACGTACGTCGCCAAGCAAGGGTGAATCGGAACCATGATGGCGACGCCCCATGCGAACTGAGCCAAACACTCCACGAACGAATCCCGTTCGAGGGCCGTCTCGCCAAACAACGACTCGAGACGTTGCGCATGGCGTAGGAGATTCGCCGCACCCGGATTCCGCAGCCAGGTGCCGATCGATCCGTGTTTGGGGTCGTGAATCGCGACACAATGGATGCTTTCGTAGTCCGCAACGATTTGAGCGAGCTCGTTCGCGTCGACGGACACCGCTTTGGGAGCTGCTGGGTATACGTCGAGCCTGCGCGGAGGGGGTGGGGGCGGGGTGGACCGCAGAAACGTCACGGCGGCAACGTTCAATTCCTCGGTCACCGCGGGAACTTCGAGCAACAGGCGAGCGAGGGGGCCGATCGGTTCGGGGTGATTGTTGGCGAGTGGCAATCGCTCGACCCGGAACGTTTGGTGGGACGAACCTCGAACGATCGCGTTGAAGGCCGCCCTGCCGCGCAACGGTCCGACCGCAGCGTGCAACAATTGACCCGCCTTGACGCGAAGCTCCCCCGTGTCTTGCTTGGCGGAGCCCCACAACCGAATCGAGGTGTGTTGGCGACTGAGACTCACCGCCTGGAGGACACTGGGGAGATCGAAGGTATCGAGCGCTCCTGCCATGATGACGGCGTTCATGCGACCTCCCCGAGATGGAGCTCGATCTTCGCTCGCGCACCCATTTTCATCGTCGTGGCGAGGCCAACATAAGCATCGGTCCACGCCTCTCGCACCTTGTCGGTGAACGCCTCGCCGAGGCCATAGTCCAATGTCCACAACAAGGCTTGCGCCACGACATCATAAGAATCCTCGGGAATGCGGTACAGCTCGTCGTGCCGGCGACCGAGCGCCAAGACCACATAGAAAAGGTCATGGTTCTCGGCGATCTCGCGTCGCCATTCGGCGTCTCGATAGTCGAGCGATTGAACGATGAATGCCAGCATCGTGACGAGCTTGCGTTTCTGCGCGGCCATGTCGGCGGAAAACAAAGCACGGTAGTCCGGCCGCAGTTCGAACAATTTTTTATAGAAGAGATCGGCTGCGGTCTCCGCGATCGGAACGACGAGTTTGAAGCTTTCCACGATCGCCAGGCGTTTTTCCTCGGTCAGCACGCAAATATCTCCTTGCCGTTACCAAGCCACCGCTTGAGCCAACTCAGCGGGGCACGCGGTCCGCGAAATCAGGGGTGTCAATGAAAATGCGGCATCCGTCACGGACTCGCGGAGCCGATTGAGATCGATGCCGTCGCGGGCGACCACCGACAATACGAGTTGGGAATCCATCGGCGCAATGACGTGGATCTGTTGTTCGTCCCATTGCGCACACCCGCGCAGCGCCGCGGAATCTTCGCCGCGAATGATTCCGGCCCACGACCGCATCGCCGCCGCGGCGACTTTCGCCATCGACTTCACGAGGATTCGTGCGTCGGACCCTTCCGAAACGACGATCTCTTCGCGGTCGACATGAATGATCGCCACAGCCAGGACCCCGGCCCACGTGCTCAACCGCGAGAGAATCCGCTGACTTTGGGGGAGATCGGCCAGGCGTCCAAGTTCATCGTTGCGAACCGCGGCATCGTGCAACAGCAGTGTCGCCGGAACCCTCATGGAGGTTCGTTCGAGCGTACGACCGCGAAGTGGTCTCGTGGTCACATGGGGGTCCATCCAATCGAAGATCTCGTATGCGACTTGCAGACCTTCGCGATGGCCGCGTTCGGCATGAACGATATCCCCGTGTTGCAACCAGATCCGGCCACGGTCCCGTGCCGTGACCACATCCACCACCGCATCCGCCCCCGTCATCACGAGCAGGTTCAAGACGTCTTCGAGCCCTACCGCCGCGACCGTCGAAGTGGGTCCTCGTTGCTGTTGCTCGACGATCCGGTCCGCGAGTTCGTCCCATCCGGCCTGCTCGGCGACGACCGTGGTCATGGGCGGCAGTAAGGAAAGAGTGGCCGCCGCATCGTCGCTCGTGAGCGCCACGCATGGAGTGTCACTGAACCGTTGCCCAAAACTGGCCAGCCAGCCGCGATGACAGTGACGTACGTCGAGCACGACGACCGAAACGGGGTTGAGCTCGAGCACCGAGTTCGCAGCATCACCCCCTTGCACCGCAACCAAGTGGCTCATCCCCCTTGATCGCAGGCCGGCCGCGAGCGTGGACAACGAGTTGCCCTCGAAAGAGATGACCACGAGCATAGCCAATGGAGAACGTAAGGTTGGGCCTCCAATACCGTCAAGAACAACGGCGTTCGTTTATCGATCCGCAGGTTTTGCACAAGTGCGGAACGGAGGAATTGGCCGTCGGATCGTCAGCATGTTGCAATGTGGAAATCTTGGGACGCATCTGCGCTCGCGCTTTCGCGTGAACGGTGGACTCGTTCTGCGGAAGCTCCGCTCGGCCAAAGTCGGGGCATTCCCGAATGCATCGTGGGCAGGACTACGCATGAGATCGACGAGGACCAGATCGCACCGCTGTATCGTTTTGAACACAAATGCAAAGAGTCACCCCATGTGGCCCACCAGTGACCCGGGCGGTCGGTGATCACGAGATGTCTGGATCTTCATCACGTCGGCCGTTCGGAAATCGGACCGATCGCGTATGGGATCGCGGTCGCAAATGATACACTCCGGTCATGCGTGTGGGTGTTCTCGGGGTGTGGCTCGTATCCGGGTGGGCAGCAACGGCACTCGCGGCTCCTCCTTTCGACGAGGCTGCATCCTCGCCTACAAGGTTGGCGTTCGAACTCGAACTCGAAGGCCGACCGGTCCGCGTGGTGTTGCACCGGGTGGCTCCGCCTGTGTCCGGCGACTACCGCGTCCTGCATCTGGCGAGCGATGGCAGCTTGGGTGCGACCCAAGTTCCCGCGCTCGAGTGCCTGTACCGTGGCGAGATCTACGAAACGAACACGGACGCCCCGATCGACGGATTCGCATCGGTCACGACGTGCATTCACACGGCCGGCGCCCCAGCGGGCACGACCATGCACGGTGTGATCGGGGTATTCGACCGAATCTGGTCCATTACGCCGACGGCCCCTGCATTCGATGACACAACAGGGATTCGGCGACACGACCTCGTCCCGATGGAGATCTTGCGGGACGGCCTCGCCATTCCTCAGGGGGTCTCGATTCCGGTCACTCGCGCACTCCTACCGGCTCTGCCTTCGGCGCCGTTCAAGGAAGGCACACCGCAAGAAACGAAGTACATCGAAGCGTTTGCCGTCAACGATGTCGCGCGAGTGGCCGAACAAGGGGGTGAAGCTGTTGCGATCTCGGACACGATTGCGACCGTCGCGACCATGAATGCCGTCATCGCCAATAGCGGTCTCTCCCCTCGCATTCGCATCGTCCTGTCCAATCAGCTCGTCTTCGACGAAGATCCGTTCACCCCTCAACCGCTCGAGAATGGTGAGATCGACGAGGAGGATTTACTCAACGCCTTCAACGATTGGGCAGCAGATGAGCCATTGCCCGCCCACGACCTTCACGTCCTCCTGTCTGGTTACGATTTCAGCGGTAACGTCGTGGGCATCGCCCCCGTATCGGGCATGTGCTCGAACGAACGCAGCGGCCTCGTCGTCCAAGCCACGCGGAATCTGCAAAATCTCATAGGATTGGTGAGCATCCACGAGATTGGGCACTCCCTCAGCATGAACCACGACGGCGACAACGGGTGCCCTCAGTCGGGATTCATCATGAGCCCCTCGGCCGATCCGCGGCTCATGAATCCCCAGTTCTCCGATTGTAGCCAGGGCGAATACCTTGCGTTCATCGACTCCGCCAACTCGCAATGCCTGGACGATCTTCCTCCGGCCGTAGCTGCAGATATTTGCGGCGATGGCGTGGTGTCGGGCAGCGAAACCTGTGATTGCGGGTCCGACGATTGCGTCGAGCTCGATCCCTGCTGCAATGGCCTCACCTGTACGTTGGTCGCGGGTGCAACCTGCAGCGTTTATAGCGATGCATGCTGCGTCGAGTGTCGTATGGCCACTCGCGAAGATGAAATCGTGTGCCGTCCCGCGAAAAGCAACTGCGATCTCTCGGAAACCTGCAATGGTCTGGGCCTCGAATGCCCCGGCGACACTTATGGACCCTCGGGAACCACGTGCGAAGATCCCTCGGGCAATCAAGGAACCTGCTTTGCGGGAGGTTGCATCTCGCGACAAACCGAATGCGAGGATTTGAGTGATGCCTTCGGGATCGATCTCTCGGGCCCGTCCGAACAATGTGTTTCGCAAAATCCATGCGGGCCGGTTCGGTGTGAGGTCATCGACGGCGCCGATTGCATCATCCTCAATGGCACGGAAGTCTCGGATGGAGCCACGTGCGGCGATGCCCAACAGTGCCAACTCGGTGCGTGTATTCCGTCGTCGTCCATCGACGAGTGTCCGAACGACCCGATGAAGACGAGCCCCGGCATCTGCGGGTGTGATGCTCCCGAGATCGATGCCGATACCGATGGCACGCCCAACTGCGCCGATGCGTGCCCGGACGACGCCGCGAAAGTCGACGCGGGAATTTGTGGATGCGGCGTCCCCGAGCTGAACTCGGACGGCGACGACGTCCTCGATTGCATGGACCTGTGTCCCAACGATGGCGCGAAGATCGACCCCGGAGTGTGCGGCTGCGGGGTGGCCGATGCCGATGCCAACCGCGACGGGCTGGTCGACTGCCTCGATCCTTGTTTCGACGAACCAGTGGAGACGTGTGACGCGAACGATGGAGGGAACGACGACGCCGCGATCGATCCCGAAGAGACGAGTGGGGCCGATACGCGTTCGGGTGAAGGCGAATCGGATGGACTCAACGAGGACCTCGACGTCACCACCGCGTCTTGTAGCTGCCAAACGGGAAGCCCGTTCGGTGCGTGGGCGCTCTTGTTCGCCCCCATCGTGTTGCGCCCACGGCCACGCCGTCGGAAGACGGCCCTCCTATGACCAGGGCCGAGGGCCGAGGGTGATCACTGCCCTGGCGATGCCGAGCGAGGTCTCCGTCGCCGCCGCAGAACACCCGCGAGGCCCCAAGCGGCCAAGATCCACGAGGCGCCGAACTTGGGCCCCACCGGATGAACGGAGCATGAGCCCGAACTCTGGGTCGAGGTCGCCATCGGTGGCGGCGCGTCACCGGTCTCCATGGGCACCTCCGGATCGGGATCGGGAGACGTCGCCGACGAGGTCGGATCCTCATCCCCACCGCCATCGTCCTCGGGGTCGAGAGTCTCCGTACCCGGGGTGCCGTCATCGTCGTCGCCGGTGTCCGTCGATCCATCGTCGGAGGAAGGCGGAGGCAGATCCTCGGCCTCCGTGGCTGCGTAATAGATCGCGTTCGCCAACACTTGGAAGTTGGACCCGTCGCGGTCGTCGATCGCGTTCGGTTGGTATTCGCCCGGCTGATACGTGATCACGCGACCTCGCCAACCCGGTCGGGTGAGGTCGTAGGCGATCGGTTGGCCTCGCGCGTTGACGAACAGAATCTCGCGTCGTTCGCCCTCGACCGTCGTGAGCTCGTATTGGCTGTAGCGTTCGTCGGGGGAGTTCGCGAACACCCCATACATTCCGAGCGGGATGCCGAGCGATGAGCTCTCGAACTCGCGCTCCATGGCATACGTGAGCCCGTTGGTGGTCACGAAGTGACCGGGGGCCACGTTGATCACGTCCTGGCCGTCTTCACCGAATTCGACACCCCCCGCGTTTCCGCCCAACAACTGGAGGACCGACGCCTTGCCGCGCGCGACATAGATCCCGTGGTGGAACACGACGATGCCGCCGCCGCGTTCGAGATGGGCTGCGAACTGTTCCGTGAGTTGATCTTGGACAACGGTCCCGTCGCAGGCGATGGCCGGCAGGTGAGCGAAATAGACGATCACATCGACGCCGCCATCGATCACACCGAACGCCTCGTCGACGCACTGACTGTCGACGCTGACGATCGTCTCCACAAGGAGACCGCTCGCGGAGTCACTCAATGCAACCTCGACATCGATCGGTTGCGTCAGGGCTTCATCGGAGAGTTCCCATGGATTCACCTCATCGGCGACGACGAGGAGGCGGAACGGAGTGTGCTCGGGCAGCGTTGCCGCGCCGACCGAAGCCGGGCTCATCGAGGTGAAGCCGGCGATCAGCAGGGCGACGCCTGCGAAGATGGGACGCGAGGTTGCAGCGCGAAGACGCATCGGCTGGGCGAGGCTACCACTCGACGTGGAGCGGAACGAAGGATGCGTGGCACCGATTGCGGGCCTAACGACCACGAGTGGCTCCAGGTTCAGCCCCGCATGTCTGCGTGAATGAACGATTGGAGCGATTCTGCAACATCGTTCCTACGTTTCGGAGACGTCAAATCAGGCCTGCTGTGTGGGTACGCCCTACCCGTTCGACTCCGTCGATGAGGCCACGCGGGCGATGTCGCTCCCCGCGATGCGCATGGTGATCCATTCCGGTAACGCCCTGGCGCCGAGCCCTTCGTAAAAACGGATCGCCGATTCGTTCCAATCGAGCACCTGCCACTGATAACGGCCACAGCCCTGGTCGGCGGCGATCTGGGCACAATGCAGCAAGAGCGCTTTGCCGAGTCCGCGGCCGCGGAACGGAGGACGCACGAAGAGATCCTCGAGGTAGAGGCCATGACGCCCAGTCCACGTGGAATAGTTGTAGAACCACAGGGCAAAGCCAGCCGATTCGCCGGCCCACTCGGCGATGGCGGCCTCGAAACGCGGCCGCTCGCCGAAACCGTCGCGGAGGATGTCGGCCACCGTGGCCGTGACCTCGTGGGGGGCCTTCTCATACTCCGCCAGCTCGCGAACGAATGCGAGGATGAGGTCCGCATCGCGCGGGTGGGCGGGACGAATGTGGATCATGTGGCATGGTGCCACATGTCGTCGGTATCGGAGACGGTTGCGTCTGCGATGTCTGGTCCAATCGCAGAAGGCGTGGGACGTTGCGACAGATGATGCGCAGCCAGGTACCCACTGTCGCTCTCCTCGTCTTGGGGGCGTGTGCACGAAGCCAGTCCGGGGAGTCCTCAGCCCCTCCGACGGATGCCACCGCCTCGCCGGCAGCGGTTGCCGAGGTCAAGCCCCAAGCACCTGCCCAGGAACCGCCACTGCCGCTCGATCCCGACGTCCGGACGGGCACATTGGACAACGGCCTCACCTTCTATATCCGCAAGCACGACAAACCAGCTGGCCGTGCCCTGCTTTGGCTTGCGGTCGACGCAGGATCGGTCCTCGAAGACGAGGACCAACTGGGTCTCGCGCACTTCGTCGAGCATATGGCGTTCAACGGAACCGAGCGATTCGAGAAGAACACGCTCATCGACTTCATCGAGCGCGCGGGCATGGATTTTGGTGCCGACGTCAACGCGTATACGTCGTTCGATGAGACCGTTTACATGCTCAAGGTTCCCACCGACGATCCGAAGGTGGTCGCCACCGGCATGGACATCCTCGAAGACTGGGCGAGCGCGGTCACATTCGATCCGGCCGAGGTCGAGAAAGAACGTGGCGTCGTCGTCGAGGAATGGCGACTCGGACGCGGAGCGGATCAGCGGATCTTCGACGAGCAGTGGCCGGTGTTCCTCAAGGGATCGAAATACGCCCATCGCAAACCCATCGGCGAACGCTCGATCCTGGAAACCGCTCCAGTCGAAACCCTGCAACGGTATTACCGCGAGTGGTACCGGCCTGAACTCATGGCGGTCATCGTCGTCGGGGATATCGACCCCGCTGCCGCCGAACAAGACATTCGGCAGCGATTCGGCGATCTCGAGAACCCGACGAACGGGAGGGCCCGCGAACTGACCCCGGTCCCCATCCTCGATGACACTCGCGCCGCACGTGTGACCGACCCTGAAGCCCCCTACGCCGAAGTCACGTTGGCGTTCAAGGTCCCGCTCACACCCGTGCGAACCGCGAAGGACTATCGTCAGGAGCTCGTTCAGCAGTTGTTCCACGACATGCTCACGGCTCGTCTCAGCGAGATCGCCGAGGATCCCAACGCCCCCTATGCGTTCGCCTATGCATTTCAGGCATCCATGGGTCGCGCGGTCGACGTGTTCGAGGTGGCCGCGTTCGCCAAGCCCGGACAAGTCGACAAATCGACGGCCGTCCTGACCCGTGAGCTCGAGCGCGTGAAACAGCATGGGTTTCTCGCCTCGGAGCTCGCCCGCCAAAAGGCCGAGGTCTTGCGCGCCCACGAGCGAGACCTCGCCGAGCAGGCCAAGACCGATGCGTCGAACTTCGCCTCGGAACTCGTCGAGCACTTCCTCGACGACGAGGCGGTGCCCGGCCGACGCAAACGGCTGGAGCTCGCGCAGGCATTCCTTCCGACGATCGAGCTCGAAGATGTGCTTGCTCTCATCGAACCATGGGCGAAGAGTCGAGATCGCGTCGTCTTCGCGAGTGGAGCCGAGCGGGACCCGATCCCGCCCAACGCCGAGTTGCTCGCGATCGTAGAGAAAACCCGCAAGGAGGCCGTCGGGCCATATAGCGAAGCGGCCGTGGCGAAGGACTTGATGACCCAACGCCCAGAACCCGGCTCGATCGTCACTCGCGAAACCATCGATGCGATCGGCACCACGGTGTGGACGCTCGGCAATGGCGCGAAGGTGGTCGTCAAACCAACCGAGTTCAAGGCCGATGAAGTCCGACTCCGAGCCTTCAGCGTCGGAGGACATTCGCTCGCGTCCGATCGAGCCTACCGCTCGGCCTCGACCGCGGATGGGATCGTGTCGGATTCCGGACTCGGTCCCTACGATGCCGCCACCCTCCGCAAGATGACGGCCGGGAAAATCGCCTGGGTAACCCCTTGGATCAACGAGCTCGAGGAAGGGCTGAATGGCAGCGCGTCGCCCAAGGACCTCGAGCTGTTGATGCAGATGGTGTACTTGAACTTCACGTTGCCGCGCAAAGACCCCGAGGGGTTCGACGCTTGGCGTGGACGCATCGAGGCCTTCATCAAGAATCGCGACCTCGACCCCCAGGCGGCGTTCTTCGACGCCTTCAACGTGTTCGCCTACGACAATCATCTGCGCCGTCGCCCCATTACGATGGAGGCCGTGGCAGAGGTCGATCTCGAGACCGCGTATGCGTTCTATCAGGATCGATTCGCCGATGCCGGAGACTTCACCTTCGTATTCGTGGGCAATGTGGATCTCGCATCATTCGAGGGATTGGTGACCCGCTATCTCGCGAGCCTCCCGACCCAAGGCCGCAAAGAAACCTGGAAGGACGTCAAGGTCAAGCTTCCATCCGGCGTCAAACAGTTCAAGTTCGAACGCGGGCAAGATCCGAAAGCTTTCGTCTACATGACCTACCACGGCAAGTCGCGGTGGAGCCCCGAGGCCGTAGACGATCTCGACATGCTCGCGGAAGTGATCGACATCCGGTTGCGCGAGGTCTTGCGGGAAGAGCTCGGAGGTGTCTACGGTGCCTTCAGCTTCGGCCAGTTCGAGCGCTGGCCCAAAGCGAGTTATGAATACTCGATCGGATTTGGCTGCGGTCCAGAGAATGTCGCGCGCCTCAAGCAGGCGACATTCGACATCGTGGCGTCGATCAAAGCCTCCGGCATTGGCGAGGACTATGTGGCCAAGGTCAAGGAACAGCGGCGGCGGCAACTCGAGACCGACCTCGAAGAAAACAGCTTCTGGCTCAATCGGCTCGTGAGCCGCTATCGCCACGGACTCGACCCGGCGCAGCTCGTCGACGACGCAACCAAAGCGGTCGAGCGGGTCCGCGGCGAACTCATTCAAGAGACGGCCAAAAAATATCTCCGCAACACTCGACTCGAAGCGCTGCTGCTCCCCGAGGCAAAACCAGCTCCGAGCCCCAGTCCCGCCGCGACCCAAGCCCCGTGATTCCCCGCCGAACCGCTTCATCCCGCTTGGGAGCCGCGGGGCAAGCCGGTTCGAGGTCTTAGCGCCGGTCGATCTCTTCGAGCGCGTCGACGAGGCGCTCGAGATCGATCGGCTTCGTGAGGTGGACGTCGAATCCAGCTTCTTGGGCCCGTCGCTTGTCGTCGGGCTGGCCCCAGCCGGTTTGCGCGATGAGTTTGATTCCGGACCCCCACGGGGCGGCTCGGATCCGTTGCGCGGCCCCGTACCCGTCGAGCTTGGGCATGCCGATGTCGAGGATGGCGACGTGCGGGTTCATCGTCTCGGCCAGCGCAACCGCTTCCATCCCGTCGCGGGCCAGCTGGACCTCATGACCTTGATCCTCGAGTACCCACGCGAGCATGGTCAGAGCATCCTCGTTGTCGTCCGCGAGCAAGATCCGTCGCTTCGAGGGCTCATGCCCGGTCTGCGAGACGGTCGCCGTCTCCGCGGGTTGCGGGGACGAAAGCCGCGGGAGACGGATCACGAATTCGCTGCCCTGCCCCCGGCCTTTGCTCTGCGCACTGACGGTACCGCCGTGCATCTGAACGAGTTGTCGGACGATCGCGAGTCCAACCCCGAGACCGCCGCCGACACGATGCCCATCGACCGGCAATTGGGTGAAGAGCTCGAACACCCAGGCCAGCTGATCCGGTTCGATCCCGATCCCGTTGTCCTTGATCGAGATCAACGCATCGGCGCCGTCGCATCGGACACCGACCTCGATCACACTTTCGGGCTCGGAGAACTTCGCGGCGTTGTTGATGAGATTCGAGAGGACTTGGACGAGTCGCGTCGCATCGCCATGGACTTCGAGTGACGCCCCGGCCCCACGCACATCGACACGCAAGCGACGTTGCTCGAGCAACGGTGCACAGGTTTCGAGCGCCCGCGCGATCACGTTGTCCACGGGCAAAGGTTCACGCTGCAACGCGATCTTGCCGCTCGTGATGCGCGAGACGTCGAGCAGGTCGTCGACCAAGCGCACCAAGTGCAAGACCTGGCGATGAATGATCGCGTGCATCCGGCCGCGCGCCTCTTCGTTCGTCGCATTCATCCCGAGCAACTGCACCGCGTTGAGGATCGGGGCCAGCGGATTGCGCAGCTCGTGCGACAAGGTGGCGAGGAACTCGTCCTTGCGGCGGTCGGCCTCTTTGAGGGCCCGTTCGGCCTGCACCCGTTGGGTGACGTCGAGGTCGATACCGGTCATCCGGACGACGCGTCCGAACGAGTCGCGGTGGGCACGGCCGAGGCCGCTGATATCCCGCACCCCCCGGATCGGGTGCATGATGCGAAAGCCTTCGTTCCAGATATCGTCACCTGGAGTCGACAGCAGGCGAGCCACGCGTGCGGCCAGCCGCTCGCGATCGTCATCGTGAATCCACCGGAGCACGGTTTCGAGCACGGGCGGATCGTCGGCACCAAATCCGTACAAGGCTCGGAACCGAGGCGTCCAGTCCAGCCGGTTGGCGATCGCATCCCAATCCCACGCAGCGGCACCGGCGGAGTCCAACGCGAGGTTCAGGCGTTCTTCGCTGACGCGTAATTCGGCGGCCGAGGCCCGCAACTCGGCCATCCGATCCTCGACTCGACTCTCGAGCTCTCGGTTGAGCCCCTCGAGCTCTCGCGTCTTGCGATAGAGGTCGATGAACACGCTGACTTTGGCCCGCAAGATCTCGGGCACGATCGGCACCGACACGTAGTCGACCGCGCCACTGCGGTAACCACGAAGACGGTCCAAATCGGTCATGTGGACGCCCGACACGAACAACAGCGCCAAGCGCTGGAACCGGGGATGCGCCCGGATCATCTCCGCGAGTTCGAAGCCATCGAGCTCGGGCATCTGCACGTCCATGAGCACGACCGCGACGTCGTTGCGGAGCAGGTAGTCGAGCGCCTCACGGGCCGAGCTGGCCTTGACCAGGTTCTCCCCGAGATCGCCGAGAATCGCCTCGTAAGCGAGCAGTTTCGCTGGTTGGTCGTCGACCAGGAGGATGTTGACAGGAGGCGTATTCACCCGACCGTTTCTTTGTCGCATTAGCGGTGCAGCCACGATCGCAGCGACGCGAGCAGCTGGTCGGTGTTGACGGGCTTGGCCAAATAGTCGGACGCACCCGCCTCGAGACATTTCTCGCGGTCGCCTTTCATCGCTTTGGCCGTCAGGGCGACGATCGGCAGGCGTCGGAGCGCCGGATTGCGACGGATGTGTTGAATCGTTTCGTAGCCATCCATCTCCGGCATCATGATGTCCATCAGAGCGATGCCGATCTCGGGGGAGGCCTCGAGCGTTGCGATCGCTTCGCGGCCCGTATTGGCCGTGAGCACTTTCATGCCGCGGCGTTCGAGCACGCTCGAGAGGGCAAAGATGTTGCGTACGTCATCGTCGACGACGAGGACGGTGCGTCCGACCAAATCCTCATCCGAGCGATGCAAACGATCGAGCATCTTTTGCTTGAGCGGCGGGAGATCGGAGACGACCCGATGGAGAAACAATGCGGTCTCGTCGAGCAACCGTTCCGGCGACTCGACCCCTTTGACCACGACACTGCGGGCCAACATGTGGAGCTGGGCGTCCTGCTCCGGCGAAAGTTCCTTGCCCGTGAAGACGACGACCGGCAGATCGGCAAACTCCTGGTCGTCACGAATCCGCTCGAGCACTTCGAATCCGGACATGTCCGGCAATCGGAGATCGAGCACGGCACAATCCGGTGGCTCGGCCTTGAGGCGCACGAGTGCCTCGGCTCCGGTCGCCACGGTTTCGATGTCGACGTCGTCGTGTCCGAGGAGCTCGGTGATCCCGAGACGCTCGGCCTCGTTGTCCTCGATGACCAGCAACTTCTTACGGCGTCGCGTCGAGTACGTCTTGATCCGCTCGATCGCCGACGAGAGCCCACTACGCGTCGTAGGCTTGTTGACGAACGAGAACGCTCCGCGCGAGAGCCCGTGTTGGCGATCTTCGTCGAGAGTGACCATCTGTACGGGAATGTGACGGGTCGACGGATCCTGCTTCAGGTGGCTTAGGACGGTCCAGCCGAGCATGTCCGGCAAGAAGACGTCAAGCGACACTGCCGTAGGGCGGAACTCTCGAGCGAGCGCGAGAGCTTCCGCGCCTCGCATCGCCACGAGCACCTTGAACCCCGCGTCATGGGCGAGGTCGACCAGGACACGAGCATAGTTCGGGTCGTCTTCGACGACGAGTAGGACATGCTCGCCCTGTACCAAATCCTCACGATCGTCTGGAATGCGTTCGGGCACGCGCTCGTGCGCACGAGCTGGCACCACATTGGCGGCTTCGAGCGAGCGTTGTTGATGGATGCGGGCGGCATCGGTCGGACGCGCGGCCGTGGTGGGTCCGACGTACTTGAGCGGCAGATAGAGCGTGAACGCACTGCCAATCCCGGGCGTGCTCCGCAGATGGATCTCGCCCCCGAGCAGGCTCGCGAGTTCGCGGCTGATGGCGAGCCCTAGACCCGTCCCGCCGTACTTGCGACTGGTGCCGGCGTCGGCCTGTTGGAACGCCTCGAACACGATGCGCTGCTTGTCGAGCGGAATGCCGATACCCGTGTCGGAGACCTCGAAGGCAACGACGGTGGGTGCCGTGGTCAAGATGGGATGGTCCGAACCCCAGCCGCCCCCCGCGGCCGAGACGTGCAGCCGTACCCCACCTCGCTCCGTGAACTTGAACGCATTCGACAAGAGGTTCTTGAGGATCTGTTGCAAGCGCTTGGCATCAGTAAAGATGCTGCGACCGAGCTGCGGATCGACGCGCACATCATACGAAAGCACACGGCTTTCGGCTTCGTGTCGGAACATGCGCGCAACCGTGTCGGACAAGCTGTTGAAGAAGATCTCTTCCGCTTCGACCGATACTGTACCCGATTCGATCTTCGAGAGGTCGAGGATGTCGCTGATGAGATTGAGCAGGTCCGATCCCGCGCCGTGGATCGTGCGCGCGAACTCGACCTGGCGGGCCGTGAGATTGCCGTCGGGATTTTCCCCGAGCTGCTGACCGAGGATGAGGATGCTATTGAGCGGCGTCCGCAGCTCGTGGCTCATGTTGGCGAGGAACTCGGACTTGTACTTCGAGGTGAGTGCGAGCTCCTCGGCCTTGTCTTCGAGCGCACGCCGAGCCTGCTCGATCTCTTGGTTCTTGCGTTCGACCTCGGCATTTTGCTCGGCCAGCTGTTGTGCCTTTTGGGCCAGCTGTTCGTTGGTCTGCTGCAGCTCGCGTTGCTGCGTCTGCAGCTCGGCGGCGAGTTTTTGCGACTGTTGGAGCAGGCCTTCGGTCTGCATCGAGGCTTCGACCGAGTTGAGCACGATGCCAATGCTGTTCGTCAGCTGCTCGAGGAACACGAGGTGCGAGTCGGTGAACGAGCCGACCGTCGCGAGTTCGATGACCGCCTTGACCTCGCCCTCGAACAACACTGGGAGCACGATGACGTTGCGCGGCAAGAGGCCGAGCAATGCGGAACCGATCTGCACGGAGTCCTTCGGCACGTCTTCGATCACGGCACGCCGCTTCTCGATCGCGCATTGTCCGACCATGCCATGCCCAAGCTCGAGCACGGGCGCATGCCCACGCTCGGGCGCGTCCGCATAGGACGCGAGCAAATGGAGGCACGGGCGTTCGTCCGCAACGTAAAGATAGATGACCCCTTGCTGCGCAGCGACGAGCGGAGTGAGCTCGGAGAGCAGCATGCGGCCCACGGTCACGAGGTCGCGTTGCCCCTGCAACATGTTCATGAACCGCGCGAGGTTGGTCTTGAGCCAGTCCTGCTCGGTGTTGCGGTCGGTCGTGAGCCGCAAGTTGTCGATCATCGTGTTGATGTTGTCTTTGAGCTCGGCCACCTCGCCGCGCGCCTCGACCTTGATCGAACGGGTGAGGTCGCCCTTGGTCACCGCCGTGGCGACCTCCGCAATGGCGCGCACCTGGGTCGTCAAGTTCGCGGCGAGCAGGTTCACGTTGCCGGTGAGGTCCTTCCAAGTGCCTGCCGCCCCCGGGACGTTGGCTTGGCCACCGAGGCGCCCCTCTACGCCGACTTCACGAGCCACGCTCGTCACTTGGTCGGCAAAGATGGCGAGCGTACTCGTCATGTTGTTGATCGTGTCGGCGAGCGCTGCGACCTCGCCCTTCGACTTCACGGTGAGTTTTTGATCGAGGTTGCCATCGGCGACCGCGGTCACGACCTTGGCGATGCCTCGCACTTGCTCCGTGAGGTTCGCAGCCATGACGTTGACCGTGTCGGTCAAGTCACCCCACGTTCCCGCCACCCCGGGCACCACCGCCTGACCACCGAGTTTGCCCTCGGTGCCGACTTCACGCGCGACCCGAGTGACCTCGGCCGCGAACGCGTTCAGCTGGTCCACCATCGTATTGATCGTGTTCTTGAGCTCGAGGATCTCGCCTTTGACGTCGACCGTGATCTTCCGCGAAAGGTCGCCACGAGCCACCGCCGTGGTCACTTCGGCGATGTTTCGCACCTGCGTCGTCAGGTTGCCGGCGAGCAGGTTCACGTTGTCGGTCAGGTCCTTCCACGTCCCTGCCACGCCAGGCACCACCGCCTGCCCCCCGAGCCGCCCGTCGGTCCCGACTTCGCGAACCAGGCGGGTCACCTCGGCGGCGAACGAGCGGAGCTGCTCGACCATCGTGTTCAGGGTTTCTTTGAGCTGGAGGATTTCCCCGCGAACGTCGACCGTGATTTTCTTCGAGAGATCGCCGCCCGCGATCGCGGTGGCCACCTCGGCGATGTTTCGCACCTGCGCCGTGAGGTTGCCGGCCATGAAGTTGACGTTGTCGGTGAGGTCCTTCCACGTCCCCGCCACCCCGGGCACCTGCGCTTGTCCGCCGAGCTTGCCCTCGGTGCCGACCTCACGTGCAACGCGGGTCACCTCGGACGCGAAGGCGTTGAGCTGGTCCACCATCGTGTTGATCGTGTTCTTGAGCTCGAGGATCTCGCCTTTGACGTCGACGGTGATCTTGCGCGAGAGGTCGCCTCGCGCAACCGCGGTGGTCACTTCGGCGATGTTCCGCACTTGGTCGGTGAGGTTTCCGGCCATGAAGTTGACGTTGTCGGTGAGCCCCTTCCACGTGCCAGCGACGCCCGGAACCTGAGCCTGGCCGCCGAGACGCCCTTCGGTCCCGACCTCGCGCGCTACCCGGGTCACCTCGCCGGCGAACGCATTGAGCTGGTCCACCATCGTGTTCATGGTTTCCTTCAGCTGAAGGATCTCGCCACGAACGTCGACGGTGATCTTGCGTGAGAGGTCGCCTCGCGCGATGGCGGTCGCGACCTCGGCGATGTTCCGCACCTGCGCGGTCAAGTTGCCCGCCATCGAGTTCACGCTGTCGGTGAGGTCCTTCCAGGTCCCCGCCACCCCGGACACGACGGCCTGACCACCGAGCTTGCCGTCCGTACCGACCTCACGCGCCACGCGAGTGACCTCGGCCGCAAAAGCGTTCAGCTGGTCCACCATCGTGTTCAAGGTCTCTTTGAGCTGGAGCACCTCGCCGCGGACATCGACGGTGATCTTGCGCGAGAGGTCTCCTTGCGCGACCGCAGTCGCAACCTCGGCGATGTTCCGCACCTGGGCGGTGATGTTGGTCGCCATCGAGTTGACGCCTTCGGTGAGGTCCTTCCAGGTCCCCGCGACGCCACGGACGAGCGCCTGACCGCCGAGCTTGCCTTCCGTGCCGACCTCTCGCGCAACCCGAGTCACCTCGGAGGCGAACGCGTTGAGCTGGTCCACCATCGTATTGATGGTCTGTTTGAGCTGAAGGATCTCGCCCGACACATCGACGGTGATCTTTTTCGACAAGTCACCGTTCGCGATCGCGGTCGCCACGTCGGCGATGTTCCGCACCTGCGTGGTCAGGTTGTTGGCCATCGAGTTGACCGAATCGGTCAAGTCTTTCCACGTGCCCGCGACCCCGAGCACATTGGCCTGCCCGCCGAGTCGCCCTTCGGTACCGACCTCGCGCGCCACGCGGGTCACCTCGCCGGCGAACGCATTGAGCTGGTCGACCATCGTGTTGACCGTCTCTTTGAGCTCGAGGATCTCGCCCGAAACGTTGACCGTGATCTTGCGCGACAAGTCGCCGCGGGCGATCGCAGTTGCAACCTCGGCGATGTTGCGAACCTGCGCGGTCAGGTTGGAGGCCATGAAGTTGACATTGTCGGTGAGATCCGCCCACGTCCCCGCCACGCCTGGGACCTGGGCTTGGCCGCCGAGCTTGCCGTCGGTGCCGACCTCACGCGCCACGCGGGTCACTTCGGACGCAAAGGCATTGAGCTGATCGACCATCGTATTGATGGTGTCTTTGAGTTCGAGGATCTCGCCGCGAACGTCGACCGTGATCTTGCGCGAAAGGTCTCCACGCGCGACCGCGGTGGTCACCTGGGCGATGTTACGGACCTGCGCGGTCAAGTTCCCGCACATCGCATTGACCGAGTCGGTCAAATCTTTCCACGTTCCAGCGACGCCTGGCACGATCGCCTGCCCACCGAGCTTGCCGTCCGTACCCACTTCGCGGGCGACACGAGTCACCTCCGAGGCGAACGACCGCAGCTGATCGACCATCGTGTTGATCGCCTCCTTGAGCTGGAGGATCTCGCCGCGAACGTCGACCGTGATCTTCTTCGACAGGTCACCGCTCGCGACCGCGATCGTCACTTCCGCGATATTGCGAACCTGAGCGGTGAGGTTGTTGGCCATCGAGTTGACGGAGTCGGTGAGGTCTTTCCAGACGCCGCTGACATCGAGGACCTGCGCTTGGCCACCGAGTTTGCCGTCCGTTCCGACCTCGCGAGCGACCCGCGTCACCTCCGAGGTGAACACCCCGAGCTGCTTGATCATCGAGTTGACGATCGTGGCCGATCGGAGGAACTCGCCTTTGAGTTTGCGACCATCGACGTCGAGCTGCACGGTCTGCAACAAGTCGCCCTGGGCGACGGCCGCGAGCGCGCGCGTCACCTCGGTCGTCGGCCACAAGAGATCGTCGATGAGCGTATTGACCGACGCTTCCATGTCGCCCCACGAGCCCACCGATCGGACGAACTTCACCCTTTGACGGGTCATTCCATCGCGACCCACGACCTGCCCCACGTGCTCGAGCTGTTGCGCCATGCGTTGATTGGCCGTTGCGATCTCGTTGACCGTGTCGGCCAGCTTGCCCTCGAGCCCGAGCCACTCACCGGGTAGCCGCACGGAGAAGTCCCCGTCCCGCAGCGCTTGCAAGGCGCGCAACAACTCCGGGAGGTGGCTCGGCGCAGATGGTACGAAGTCGGACGGCCTCGGAGTCGGAGTGTCTTGAAGCATGGCGAAGCGACCGGACCCGAGCCGGCTCACCAAAAATGATCGCCAAAACTGGGTCCCGCGTCACGATTTACGAAGAGTCGGACGAGCAAGGAATGTCCTTGCTCGTCCGCAGTGCGGCGGATTCATGGCGCCATCGGAACCAAATGCAGCGTAGCCCTACATGACGCGTCACATCATGAACCGACAGAGTACTTCGCCCAGTACCCGTTCAAGCCATCAGAATGCTCGTCTCGCTCGAGTTCGCCGTATCGCGGTGGCGATAATGGACGCCATTGTCGTCAAATCGAGAGTCATGGGCGACCGCTCGTGCCTCTGCAAAAGTTGCGCAAAATGGCTCACCGATCCGGTATCAGCAGCGGTAGCGACTCGCCATGTCGGCGAATCGAGCCGGTTTACGCCCGATTTCCAGACCTTCGCCATCTTGCAGGTGGTGCCGCGAATGGGGCTCGTAGGTGGATGCAGGCGAATGGCCGCAAATGAACCTGACCCAGCGTGAATCGGGGCCGGAAATCATTCGTTCGGACCCCCGTCGTTTCAGGACGCCGGCGTCATGACGGCGGCACCGATCGTTTTCCCACCTAGGGTCGAGTGAATACGAACACGAAATTTTCTTCGAGCACGTCCGGGGCGCGGTCGAAACGAAACCCCGCCGCCTCGATCTCGGCGCGGAAAACTTCGGGACTGGCACGCACGTGGCTGAAGATGAATTCCTTCGCTCCTTCGACGCGTGCATAGTCGACGATGACGAGACGACCCCCCGGACGGATCGCAGCAAAGAGGCTCTGCAAATACGGGATCGGTTGCTCGATGTGATGATAAACCTCGCAGAGGAATGCGAGATCGGTCGAAGCCGTGGGCAGCTCGACCGAGGAATGGGTCGCATGCACGACCTCGACCTGTACGAGATCGCTGGCCTTCGCGTGGGCCCGCAGATCCTCGAGGAAGTAGTCCTCCACGTCGACCGCAAAGACCTTGCCCGTCCGTCCAACGGATCGCGCCATCGGAAACGTATACAAGCCCGTGCCCGCGCCGACATCGGCCACGACCATACCGGGTGCCAGATCGAGTTCAGCCAAGACTTCCGGTCTGCGCTTGGCCACTTCACGTCGATCGCTTTCGAAGCGGGCTCGCCACGCCGCGACGTCCCTCACCTCCCGATAGTGTCGGTTGAGTTCGTGCACATCGACATCGCCGACGACGGGAGCCGATGAGTTCTCGACGGTCGCTGGCTCAACTGCCGGTGAAGCCGCTCGTTCGTTCGCAACCGAATGGCTCGGAACCGGATCCACGGTCACGCCGTTGGGCGGAGGAACCCGCGACGATGCGCATCCGAGCCACAAGACCAGCGAAACGAATGAATAGCGCTTGGACACGCCGACAGCATCGCGCGAATCCGGCCCCTGCACTAGTACTCGGTGCCGGAAGTTCGTGGCCGGTTAGGCGCGGAGCTGCGCCGCGAGGGCAAGGCGCGAGACCGAGTCGTATCGGGAATACGGTGAGCGTCGAGCAACGCAGCCATCGTGGCGTAG